>Ga0247822_10000453_pt1 | contig 22098 bp, 10 predicted proteins | sample 13C_Cellulose_Da_FD_192423 | JGI IMG/M metagenome (GOLD analysis project Ga0247822, IMG submission 192423) | Soil microbial communities from agricultural site in Penn Yan, New York, United States - 13C_Cellulose_Day30 | ecosystem: Environmental > Terrestrial > Soil > Agricultural land | place...
ATCGACGCGCGTAACAAGAGCGTCCAGGCGCTGCGCGACGCTCTCGGTCCGCAGCAAAAGGCACTCGAACTGGTCGATCAGGTGCCGTTCAAGGCCCAGAACCGCTACAGCGCGGTGCGTGTCCTCGCCCTCCCAGAGAGGGTGACCGCCAGTCGGTGCTGGCGCTCGGGGCGGTCGAGGCGCTCAAGCCGTTCCTGACCCCCGCCGACGCGGAGCGGGTGGACAAACGCTGGCGGGAGCTATTGCCGACCGGGCTGCGGCTGATGCTGTTCGCGGAAGGCGAACCCGGCCCGCCGTTTGGCGGATCGCTGGCCGGGCAGTCGCTGCGGCCGCTGGCGTTGGTGGCCCTCAGCGATGAACTACGGCCGGAGGCGGGGGGCGTGCTCGAAGCGCTGGCGGGACAGGGGATCGCGTTCAAGGTCATCTCCGGCGACCACCCCGAGACGGTCCGGGCTACGGTCGGCCACCTGAACCTCCCCCTGGCACACGAACCCATCGTCACCGGCGATGAGCTGGCGTCCGCTGCCGACCCGGCTGCGGTGATCGCCCGGTCGAGCGTCTTCGGCCGGGTCGCTCCGCAGCAGAAGCTCGACATCGTCTCCGCGCTGCAAGCCCGAGGGCACCGGGTGGCGATGCTCGGCGACGGCGTCAACGATGTGCTGCCGATCAAGCGCGCCGACCTGGGCGTGGCGATGGGCGCTGGTTCCCCGGCCGCCCGGACGGTCGCCGCTGTGGTGCTGGAGACGAACGATTTCGGCCTGCTGCCGGCGCTGCTCGACGAGGGCCGGGTGATCGTCAACAACCTCCGCCGGGCGGCCAAGCTGTTCCTGCTCAAGAACGTTTACACGGTGCTGCTGGTCGTCGTGGCGCTGGGCGTGCTGGGCCTCGGCTTCCCGTACCTGCCGCAGCAGGTGACGCTGCTCAACGCGCTGACCATCGGCGGCCCGGCGCTGCTCATCATGACGAGCAAGACGCAACCGCAGCCCGGCCCGCGACCGGCGTTCCTGCGCGAGGTTGGCTGGTACGCCGTGACCGCCGGGCTGGTAACGGGACTCGCAGGGCTGGCAGTCTGGCTCGTGTCCGCCTGGGGGTCCGGCGACGAGTTTCAGACCCAGCAGACGCTCCTCCTCACGACGCTGGTCCTAGCCGGGCTGGGCAACGTACTGATCGCCGGCGAGTGGGAACGGCGACTGGTGGTCTGGGTGGTCCTGGCCGTGCCGGTCTACGCGGCGATTATGTACCTACCGCCGACACAGTTCTTCTTCGAGCTGGCGCCGCTGACGCTGTCGCAATGGGCCTTGGCCGCGGGGGCGGCGGCGGTCGCGGTAACGGGGTGTGTGCTGGTCGGGCCGAGTCTTGGCATGGCCTCCGTCTTCCGCCCCAACGGGGCGACCGGTAATAGCCAGGGGTGAAACCCCTGGTTCCATGACCCCACCCACCTTGTAACCCCGAAGGGGTGACCCAACGACGAGCGGGTCACCCCTTCGGGGTTACAAGGTCTTTCACCTCACTTCCCAGGGGTTTCACCCCTGGCTATTACCGGTCGCCCCGTTGGGGCGGGCAGGGCTGTCGGGCCTCGCAAACTCGGCCCGCCCTACTTCCCCAGCCCGTCGTCGGTCAGGTGGAAGTCCACCACCAGCGGCAAGTGGTCCGACGCCCGCTTGGTCAGCGGCGTCCGCGTTACCTTGACCTGGTGGACGATCACCCCGCGGTGGAACGCCTTGTCCAGCGCAAGCACCGGCAGGAACGCCGGGAACGTGCGGAACCGCGACGGCGGCGACGTGAGCATCTCGAACCCGTGCTCCTTGAAGGCTAGCTCCGCCAACGCGTTCCGCCAGTCGTTGAAGTCGCCGACGACGAGCGTCGGCAGCCCCTCCGCCTCGCGGAAGAGGTGGTGGCGAAGCAGGTGGACGACCTGCCAGAGCCGCTCGTCCGCGGCCAGGCCCAGGTGCCCGTGGGCCAGGTGCAGCGGCCCCTCCGGGGTCTGCACCACAACGAGCTGCGCCCCGCGCGGCTTCCGCCGGCCGTGCCGTAGCGAGATGTGGTGCCGGCCACTGAACGGCCACCGGGAGAGGATCAGGTTGCCGTACCCGCCGACCCGGTAGTGGACGTTCATCTGGAAGCAGGACGCGGCCACCGAGAAGTGGCGGGCGAGCAGCCGCGGCTGGTTGTGGTAGTGGCACCGGCGGGCGTGCGACGTCACCTCCTGGAGGCAGATCAGGTCCGGGTTCTCGTCCTCGATCACCCGCACGACCCGGTCCAGGTCGTACCGCCGGTCGCGGCCGCCGATCCCCTTGTGGATGTTGTAGCTGAGCAGGCGCACGTCTCGTCACCGGCGGGCCGGGTTCGGGTTCCCAGCCGGTATGCTATGGCGCGGCCGGGATCGTCTGCCCGTCCGTCAGGACCGCGGCGGGCATGGCCACCGCCTCGGCGCCGGTGAACGCGGTCCAGTCCGCGGCCCCGGGCTTCCTGTACGCCCGGACCTGGGTGAACTGCCCGTCCCCGCGGACGACCTGGACCGCGACGCGGACCGCCTTGCCGTTCTCGGCGAGGTAGACCACCGACTCGTCGCCCGCCTTGCCGACCGCCGCCGCCGGGACCGCCCACGCCTCCGGCAACTCGGCCGTCACCCTCGCGTAGACGTACATCCCGGGCCGCACCCGGCCGTCCTTGTTCGGCAGGTCGATCTCGGCCCGCAGGGTCCGCGACCCCGGCTCCAGCGACCAGGACGTGCGCGCCACGGTGCCGGTCAGCTCCGGCCCGTCCAGCGCCTGCACGATGATCCGCACCGGCAGGCCATCGCGGATCAGCCCGGCGTCCGCCTCGGGCACCCGGACGACCACCCGCACCGGGTCCACTCTCGCCACGCGGAAGACGCCCTGCGTGTCGGCGGACAGGAAGTCGCCGGTGTTTACCGCCCGGTGCGTCACGACCCCGTCGAACGGGGCCGTGATCCGCGCATAGCCGAGCAGCGCCGCCAGCCGGCCGACGTCCGCCTTCGCGACCTCCAGCCGGGCCTCGGCGGCGGTCACGTCGGCGACCGCCTTGTCCTTGTCCGCCTGGGCTTTTCGGACACCCGCCTCGGCTGTTGTCACCTTGGCCGCGACCTCGGTGCGGGTGGCCTCGGCGGCGCGGAACTGGTTCTGCGTCTCGTCGCGGGTCTGCGAGTCGATCACCCCGCCCTGAACCAGCCCGCTGATCCGGGTCACTTCCGATTGCCAGCGGTCGTAGAGCGCCTGCGCGCGGCCCATACCGGCCCTGGCCTCGGCCACCTGGGCCTGGGCAGACGCCACCCCGGCGTCCGACGCGGCCAGCGCCTTGCGCGACTGCGTGACCTCGGCCTCGGCCTGCTTGACCAGCGCTGCTTTTTGTTTCGCCTCCTGCTCGACCTCGGGCATGGCGATCTCGGCGAGTAGCTGCCCGGCCGTCACCCGGTTGCCGATGTCGATCTGCTGGTTCGCGCCCGGCCGGGTGGGGTCGGCCCCGACGGCTTTCACGAACCCGGGGAGCCTGGCGTGCAGCGACGTCTCCTCGTAAGGCTGGACCGCCCCGGGTTGCTCGACGACGCGCTTGACGGCGCGGCGTTCGGGCTTCACCACGGTCACCGCCGGGGCAGTCGTCGTGTTCGCCCCGCCCCCGGCCGGCGGTGCCGCCGTGCGGTTGCACCCGGCGGAGATGCCTGCGAGGGCCGCCAGGATTAGCAAGTGGTCACGACGCATGCGTCTCCCCCTGGGGGGTGAGCGGGACTTCGGGGACGAAGTGCCGGCTGTCCGGGTCGAACGGGTCCAGGGACGCCGACCGGGCCTCGCCGCGGCCCATCACCAGTGCGAAGACGGCCGGCAGCACGAGCAGGGTGGTCAGGGTGCCGGCCGCCAGCCCGCCGATCACCGCCCGACCCAGCGGCGCCACCTGGTCGCCGCCCTCGCCCAGGCCGAGGGCCATCGGCATCATCCCGGCGATCATCGCGGCGCTGGTCATCAGGATCGGCCGGACGCGGCTGCGGAGCCCTTCTTCCGCGGCCTCGCGTGCGGTCAGCCCGCCCGTCCGCGCCCGGTCGGCGAAGGTGACGAACAGGATGGCGTTCGCAGTCGCCACCCCGACGGCCATGATCGCCCCCATGAACGACTGGAGGTTCAGGGTGCTGCCGGTCAGCAGCAGGGCGGCCACCACCCCCGCCAGCACCGCCGGGACCGGGGCCACCGCCACCAGGGCCAGCCGCACCGACTGGTAGTACGCGGTCAGCATGAGGAATATCACCGCCCCCGCCACGATCAGCCCGCCGGCCAGACCCTCAAACCAGCGGGCCGGCGACACCGCCCACGGCGGCTCGAACGCCAGCGTCCCGAACAGCTCCCGCATCGGAGTGATCTGACCGCGGACGTCCACCGTCACCCCCTTCGGGGGCTCGCCGGCGGCCTTGATCGCCCGGTCCACCTGCCGGGCCACCGCGCCCAGGTCCTCCCCCTGGACGTTGGCCGTCATACTCACCAGCCGCTTCATGTTGTACCGGTGGACCTCCCCCGGCATCGTCCCCTCCTTCACCTCGCCCACGTCCCGGACCAGCACGCGCCCGCCCTCCGGGGCCGGGATCGGGACCGTCTCCAGGTCGCGGACCGAGTTGACCAGCGCTGTCGGCACCTCGACCTGCACCTGGTAGCCGATCCCGCTGGCCGGGTCGCGCCAGTAGTTCGGGACGGTGAACCGGCTGGACGAGGTAAACGGCGTCACCGCCTTCGCCACGTCGGCGACGGTCGCCCCGGCGTAGGCCAGCTTCTCCCGGTCCACCCGGACCTCGACCGTGGGGTAGTCCAGCGCCTGCCCGTACTGGAGGTCGCGGACGGCCGGGACCTTCGCCAACTCCTGGCGCAGCTTCTCGGCGTAGGCCCGGTTGTTCGCCATGTTCGACCCGGCCACCTGCACCTCGATCGGGGTGGGCGAGCCGAAGCTCATCACCTCGTTGACGATGTCGGCCGGCTCGAACGAGAGCCGGATCTCCTTCACCCGCCGTTCGGCCGCGTCGGCGGGGACGCCCTCCTGCTTCCACTTGCGGGCCGTCCACGCCTCCAGGTGAGCCGGCAGCTTCTCCCGCAGTCGCACCTTGAGGTCTTCCACCGAAACCGCGCCCGGCTTTAGCGCGACCCGCATCACCGACTCGTGCGGCCCGCCCATCCACAGGTAGACGCCGTTGACCGGGTACGCCGAGTGGACCACGCCCAGGTAGCCCAGGGTGATGGCCACGTTCTCCGGCCCGGCCTCCTCGCCGATGAACCGCAGCGCCTCCTGGGTGATCGCTTCCGTCTGCTCGATCCGGGTTCCGGTCGGGGCGCGCAAGCGGAACTGGAACTGGCCGGTGTCCACCTGCGGGAAGATCTCGGTCCCGACCCGCGGGCCGAGCAAGGCCACCGCCGCCACGGCCGCGATCAGATAAGCGGGCACGACGAGATACCGGAAACGCACCGCCCAACTGTACGGCGAACGGCCGGCGTCAGCCGGCCGGTACTTCCCGGGGCCGGTGCCGTCGGAGGTGCCCCGGGGCCGCAGAGCCACCGGCCGGCTGACGCCGGCCGTTCGCCCGGACCGTCGGAGCAGCCAGACGGAGAGGACCGGCACGAACGTGCTCGACAGGACGTAGCTGGCGATCATGGCGAACCCGACCGCCAGCGCCAGCGGCACGAAGAGCGCCTTAGCCGCCCCCTGCAAGAGGAACGAGGGGATGAACACTGCCAGTACGCATAGCATTGCCAACAGCCGCGGCACGGCGGTTTCGCTCACCCCGCGCCAGACCGCCAGGGCGACCGAGTCGGTCGCGTGCATCTGGACGTGGATGTTCTCGACCGCCACCGTCGCCTCGTCCACCAGGATGCCGACCGACAGGGCCAGCCCGCCGAGCGTCATCAGGTTGACCGTCTGGCCGGACAGCCACAGCGCGACCAGCGCCGCCACCAGCGCCAGCGGGATGGTCAGCACGACCACCACCACGCTCCGCCAGTCGCGCAGGAACACCAGCACCATCAGCCCGACCAGCCCCGCGGCCAGCAGCCCCTCAGACGCCACCCCCTTCATCGAGTTGGTGACGTAGGGCGACTGGTCGAACTCGAAGCTCACCCGGATATCGTCGGGCAACTCGGCCTGCATCGCCGGCAGGTTCGCCCGGACCTTGTTGACCACGTCCAGGGTGCTGGCACTGGCGCGCTTCGTGACCAGGATGTAAACCGCCCGCTTGCCGTTGACCAGGGCGTACCCGGTCGGGATGTCACTGGCGTCCTCGATCAAGGGTTTGTCGGTGACCGGGTCGCGGCGAACCACGTCGCGGAGGAACACGCCGGACTTCACCTCGATGTTCCCGAGTTCGGCGGGCTGGACCACCATCGCGTTGGTCGGCACCAGCGGCATCCGCTCCCGGATGCGGATCTGGCCCGACGGCGCGATCGTGTTCCCGGCCGTGAGGGCCTGGACGACCTGGTCCGCCGACAGGCCGTAGGCCCGCAGCCGGTCCGGGTCGGCCCGAACGACCACCGTCCGCTGGCTGCCGCCGAACGGCGGCGGAGCGCTCACCCCCTCGATGGCCGCGAACATCGGCCGGACCTTGAACAGCGCCTGGTCCTGGATCTGGCCGATGGTCTTCGTTTCGCTGGAGAGGACCAGGTAGCCAACCGGCACGCTGCCAGTGTCGAAGCGCATGATGAACGGGTTGACCGTTCCCGGCGGCATGAACGCCCGGCTGCGGTTGACGTACCCCACCGTCTCGGCCATGGCCTGGGCCATGTCGGTGCCGGGGTGGAAGTACAGCTTCATCAGGGAGACGCCCTGGGTGTTCTTCGACTCGACATGGTGGATGTTGTTGATGTAGAGGAAGTGGTACTCGTAATAGTTGGCGATCAACCCCTCCATCTGCTGCGGGTCCATGCCGCCGTACGGCTGGCAGACGTAGATGACCGGCAGGTCCAGCGACGGGAAGATGTCCACCTTCATCCGGCTGACCGCGAGCAGCCCGGCGAAGAGCAGCCCGACGGTCAGCACCATGACGGTGATCGGCCGGCGCAAGGCGGCGGAGATCGGGTTCATCGGCGACGCCCGGAGGTACGAGAAGGTCGTGACCGCGGATTGGGGTATGGTATCCGCCGCAGCGAATGGGTCGAAGCGGACCGGTGGCGAAAACCTGTCACGGCCGCTTCGGGGCCGGCGTGTTCGACGATCGGACCCAGGCCGGCAGGGTCCCCGGCTGGTGGACCGGGATGCCGGCCGGGCTCGGGGCGGGCTGGGGCGAAGCCGTACGGGCCGGAGCCGGTGCGGCCGGCGGCGCGGGCGCCGGCTGGGGGGCGAGCAGCGCCTGTGCGGGCTGGCCCAGCGCCCGGTACAGCGCGAAGTGGACGCGGTTGGCGTCGGCCACGGCGGCGTAGTAGTCGCGGTATGCCTGATCGAGGGCGGTGACTGCGGCCACCGCCTCCTGCGGCCGGAACACCAGCACCAGTTGTTCCCCGACCCGCTTCGTCTGGCCGAGCCCCTGGAGGTTCTTCTCGGCCGTCTCGGCTGCGCTTCGCACCCCGCCCTCGGCCTCTTTCACCCGGTTCGCCGCCCGCTTCGCCCGGGCCAGCGCCTGGGCGACCTCGGCCGCGACCCGGTCCTGAACCCGCAGCAACTCAACCAGCGCCAGCCGGTTCTCCGCCTCTCGTTCGCGGACCGCCGCGCGGTTACCGAACCCCAGGTTGTCGAGCTGCCAGACGAGCTGAAGGTCCATGCTGTTGCGGCCGCCGAAGTTCCCGACGGAGTCGTTCACCCCGCCGCCGAAATACCCGCTGGAGAGCCCCGGCGTGTTCGACCCAACCCCGCGGAGGGCGACGCTCGGGACCAGCGGGCGGACCTTCTCCTGCCGCAGCCGGGCCAGGGTCGCCTGCACCAGCGCCTGTTGCGACGCCAGCTCCGGGCGGTTGGTCAGGGCGACCGGGATCAGGTCGTCCACCGGGCAGGCGAGGTTCACGAGTTCGACCCGTAGCGCCGGGTCCTCGGCCGGCTCGACCACGGCGGCCGGGTCGAGCCGCAGGAGCCGTGTCAGGTCGGCGCTGGACACCTGCCAGCGCTCGTAGGCGGCTTCTACGGCCTGCTTGCGGCGGGCCAGCTCGGCCCGCGCCCGGCTGACCTCGACCGTCGGGACCAACCCGGGCGCGAGCTGTTCGGCCCGCCGGACCAATTCCTCTGCCCGGCGAACGGAATCCGCGGACCCGGCCACCTCGCCGCGGGCCTGCTGGACGGCGAAGTACGCCTCGGCCACCGCCAGGGTGCTGTCGTTGCGGGCGGCCTGCACGTCGGCCTGCCGGGCGCGGATCACCTGCCGCGCGGCCAGCGGGGCGTACAGGGCGTCGGCCGCCGCGACCGACAGGCCCGGCCCGCCCCCGACCAGGACCGACGAGCGGCTCGTGGTGAACACGGTACCGACGATGTCCTGAATCTGCCCGTCGTGGCGGAAGTAGTCCACCCCGGCGCTGAGGTTGGGCAGCCACAGCACCCGGGCGCGGTCGTACTGCGCCGACGCGATCCGCAGTCGTTCCGTGGCGACAGCGATGTCGAGCGGGTTGACCCCGGCGAGTTGCAGCGCGGTCGGCAGGGTGATCGGCAGCGGCCGGGTGTCCGCCACGCCGGCGGGGGCGACCGGAAGGGGTGCCGGCTCCTGAGCGCCGACGACACCGGCCGCGACGACCAGCGCCGTGATAGCGAGCCACACCCGACGCCCTGTCCTGGGCATCCCCACACCTCCGCGGCCGATACAGTCACCCGGGGACGGGCCAAATCCCCAGGGCGCTATGGTTGGTATCGGTTCCGCGGTCCCCCCAACTCGACGTTCGGGGGAGAAAACGGCGTCGGGTGCCACCCACCCGCTCAGCCGGCGACGTCCACGAACACCTTCAGCGCGTCCTTCTCTTCCAGCAACCGCATCATCTCCCGGTAGCCGTCCAGCCCGGAGACCGGGTGGGTCAGGATGCGCTGCGTGATGCCGGGATAGGTCAACTCGCCGTGGGCCAGGGCCTGGAGGCCCAGCTCGAAGTGCCGGCGGTTGCCGTTGACGCTGGCCACCAGCAGCTTGTTGCCCAGCACCCACTCCAGGTTGATCTTCGCTGCATCGACGGTGACGTCGTGCTTGCCGCCGGTGATGCTCGTCCACACCAGCACGCCGTTGATGGCCAGCACCTCCATCGCGCGGAAGCACGCCTCGGCGTTGCCGGTCGCCTCGACGATCAGGTCCGGCCGGCCGACCTCTCGGGCCAGCTCGGCCAGCGGCGTCTGCCGGGTGCTGACGTAGGTGGCCCCGTACCCGCCGGCGATGTCGGCCTTGAGGTTCGGGGCCGGCTTCGTCGCCAGGGTGTACACCTCCAGCCCGCGCAGCCGCAGCATCATCGTGGCCAGCAGGCCGATCTGCCCGGCCCCGAGCACGAACGCCCGCCGGGGGTGCCACACCTGGAGCCGCTGCTGGGCCAGGAACGCCTGTTCGATCGCCTTGGCGCACACGCTGGCCGGCTCGGCCAGCACGCCCAGGTGCTTGAGCCCCTGTGGCACCTTGACGATGTACTCCGCATCGTCCACGAACGACTCGGTGAGGAACCCGTGGCAGAGGTTGATGCCGCGCTCGTAATACACTTCTTCACCGGTGATGTCGTTGCGGCCGATCTTGTCGTGGATCGACCCGCCCGGCCGGCGAACGGTACAGGAGACGTAGTCTCCGGGCCGCACTTCGGTCACCCGGTTGCCGACCTCCAGGACCTGCCCGAAGCTCTCGTGCCCGATGACCAGGTGGTCGCCGCCCGGCGGCGGGTTGCCGTAGAGCGCCTCGTTGATCTCGCGGTCGGTGGCGTCCACCCCGATCTGGAGCGTCCGCACCAGCACTCCGCGCCCCTCGGGGACGTGGCAGACGTGCGGGTGGGGCTGGTCGGTCAATCGCGGGGCGGGGACGTCCCGGACGTGGACGGTGTTCGGCTTGCCGGGGAGGACGGCGACGGCGCGCATCGGAACGGCTCCTGAAACGGGTGTCGGGCCGCGGGCGGCGCCCGAACAACCCATCAGTTCAGCATAGGAACCGGGAGAGAGGTGGCGGCGGACTTCCAACAAAGCGAGCGGGGGACGTCAGTCCCCCGAGGGGAGCGCAACCGCAGAGGCTCCCCTCGGGGGACTGACGTCCCCCGCTCGCTTTGTCGCGTCGATGGGTCAGCCCTTCTTCAACACCGGCGCGGAGTCGAACCGGCCGCCGAGCACGGTCCGGGCGTCGCACCCGAGCCAGCCGGACAACAGCGCCGCATAGACGGACCTGAAGTCGGTGTGGTGCCGCAGGTCGCCGTTGTCCAGGTCGGCGAGGCTCGGGTGCTTGCCGACCGCGCCGCCCTTCGCCCCCGGCCCGACCACGAACAGGCACGACCCGGCCCCGTGGTCCGTCCCCTTGCTGCCGTTCTCCTGCACCCGCCGGCCGAACTCCGAGAACGTCATCAGCAGTACCCGCTCGGCGTTGCCGCCCTGCTTCAACTGCTCGAAGAACCCGGACAAGGCCGTGGCGATCTGCCCGAGCAACTGCTCGTGCTGCCGCTGCTGCTCGGAGTGCGTGTCGAACCCGCTGATTGACAGGTAGAAGACGCGGGTGCCGAAGTCAGCGTTGATCATCTGGCCGACCAGGCTGAGGTTGCGGGCCAACTCGCCGTTGCCGGCGAACCCCGGCACCCGGCCGGTCCGCGACATCTTCAGGTCCTCCTCCATGATCTTGCGCAGTCGCTCGACGTTGGCGTAGGTCTGGACCTGCGACCGCTGCACGAACTGGTACAGGCTGCCGTCGGACCCCGGCGGCAGGCTCGCCAGGTCCTCGATCAGCTTCCGCCGGGCCTGGTGGTGCGGCTCGGTGGACGGGCCGGCCGGCATCCCGTTCGGATTGAACCGGCTGAACTGAACAGTGTTTGGGTTGCCGCTGAACGGCCGGACGTCCAGTTCCAGGTCGTACGGCCGGCTCGGGTGGATGGACGGCACGCCGGTACTCGCCCCGGCCAGGGCCAGCGGCAGTTGCTCGGTCCCGACGTGGACACCGGGGACTGCACCGGCCGAGAACTTCATCCCGCCCAGGCCGCGGCCGAGCCATCCGCTGCGGATCTGCCGCTTCACGTCGGCCGACTGCCAGATGTCCATCGACTCGAAGTGCGACCGGTCCGGGTTCGGGTAGCCGACCCCCTGCACGACCGCCATCTGCCCCTCTTTCAACATCCGCTCCAGCGGCCGCAGCGCGGGGTGCAGGCCGATGTGGTCGTCCACCTTGACCACCTGCTCCTTGGTGAACCGCAGTGTCGGGCGGGCCTTGTGGTACAGGTCGTCGGCGTAGGGCACGACGGTGTTGAGTCCGTCGTTGCCGCCGGTCATCTCCAGGACGACCAGGACGGTCTCCTTGCCGGGGGCGGCGGCCCGCGCGGTCCGGGTGACGAACCCCGGCACGGTGGCGCCCAGCGCGACCAGGGAAGACGTCTTCAGGCTGCGGGCCAGGAATGTGCGGCGGTCGAACATGGCGGACTCCGGGAGGAGCGGTGGTTCGGGTGTCTCGTGTAGGGTGGGTCGAGTCTTCGAGGCCCACCGAAATCACGCAGCCGAAGACGGTGGGCCTCGAAGACTCGACCCACCCTACGAAGCAGGCACTCACGCCATCTGGAACAGCGGCATCGTGGCGACGGCGTGCGCCGCCTCGCGAATTCGGCGGTCGAGGGCCGCGCCCTGCGGCTTGCCCTCGGCGAGAAACGCGGTCAGCTTCTCCTTCGCGCGGTCGTCCACCTCGCCGGGGGCCGGCTGCACCATAAGGTCCAGCAGGAACGCGGTCTGTTTGCCGGCGGCATGGCGGCTGACCAGCGCGGCCGGGTTGAGCCGGACAGCGTGCGGGCCGCCCGTCCCCTGCAACAGTCGCCACGACAGGTTGTGCCGGGCCAACACCGTCGCGGTGTTCAGCCACGCCTGCCCGCCATCCCAGCCCTTGACCGACGGCGGGGCGAAGAGCGTCTGGCCGAGTTCCTGCGTCGCGGCCGGCAGCGACAGCCCGACCGCCTCGCCGGGCATCTTCGCCTCCAGCCCCCGCAGCAGCCCGACCGCGTACTCGACCGGCCCCTTGACCCGCTGCCGGTGGGCGAACACCGAGTAGAAGTGCCGCGACCGCAGCATCGTCTTGAGCACGTCGCCGATGTCGTAGTCCGACTTCCGCAGCTGCTCGGCCAGCGGCTCGATGAGCTTGTCCGGCGGGGTCGCGGCCTCGGAGACGAAGTGGCGGTACAGCTTGCGGGCCAGGAACCGGGCACAGGCCGGCCGGTCGAGGACGATCCGCACCACGTCGCCGCCGTCCCACTTGCCGGTCTGGCCGAGGGCCGTCTTCTCGCCGTCGTCGTGCAGAGACCGCTGGAAGACGAACGCCGGCTTCGTGGTCGGGTTGAAGTTGCCCTCGGTGGTCACGTTGGTGTGCCAGCCGGTGAACGCCCGGGCCGCCTCGCGGACGTCCGCCTCCGTGTAGTTACCGACGCCCAGGCAGAACAGTTCCATCAGCTCGCGGGCGTAGTTCTCGTTGGGCTTGCCGCGGACGTTGCTGTTGGAGTCGAGCCAGACCAGCATCGCCGGGTCCTTGCTGACCGCCTGGACGAGCGGGCCGAACTTTCCCAGGGCGTGCTGCCGCAACAGCAGGTTCTGGTCGCGCATCAGGGCCGGCAGGCGGACCTTGGCGATGCTGGTGGCGAAGTGGTTGTGCCAGAACAGCGTGACCTTCTCCCGCAGCGGGTGCGGGGTGAGGATCATCCGGTGCAGCCACCACCCTTCGAGGTCCACCCCGTACGGGTCGGCGTTGGTGTTGCCGGGCTGGCGCGGGACGCTCTGGCCGGGGGCGACCGCGTCCATGAGTTGGTCGAACTCGGCCTGCCCCGGCCCGCCAGCGAAGAGTGCTTCGACAGCGGCGTCCGGCCCGGCCTTGACGGCGGCCTTCAGCTCGGGCCAGCTCCCGCCGAACGCGGCCCGGCGGTACAGGTGGCCGGCCCACTTCAGTCCCCAGGGGTCGCCCGGGCCGGGCCGCCACGGCTCCCACTCGCGGGCCGGGTCGAGCCGGTCCAGTTCGGCGACGAGGTCGGTCATCGGGGTCTCCTCAGTTCGACTCGTCTTGTAGGGTGGGTCGAGTCTTCGAGGCCCACCGTCAGGCGCTCACACGGTGGGCCTCGAAGACTCGACCCACCCTACAAGACAGCACGGCTTACTCGATCCGCTTCAGGGCGTCGGCGGCAGCCTTCGCGACCTCCTGGTCGGCGTCGCTGGCCGCCCGCTTGAGGGCGGCCGTTGCGGGCTTCGCATCCAGGCCGATCTCGCCAAGCGTGCGGATCACGGCGACGAGCGCCTCGGAGTTGGGCCGGGTGGAGATCGGGTAGAAGTAGGTGACCTGCCGGGGCATTCCCGGCACCGGGGGCTGGGCGAACTCCGGCGGCGGGAAGAACGGACCGGGCCGCGGAGCCGTCGGCCGACGCATGGCCGGCTCGTCGATTGCCGCCGTCAGGGCCGGGATGAGCCCCGCCGCCTCGCCCGAGATTCGCCACAGGGCGACGGCGGCATGGGGCTTGTTGGTTCTGTCTCTGGACTTCAGCACGGCCTTCAACGCCGGGACCGCTTCCCTGGCCGGCTTGCCGATCCCCCCGAGTGCCACGATCGCGGCCGTCCTGGAGTACGGTGACGGCCTGCCGACCAGCTTGACGAGGGCGGGGACCGCGGCAGCGGCGTCCTCCCCGAACTGGCCGATCGCCTCCACCGCCCGCGCGCTGGTGATCTGCGGACCGGCGGTCCGCAGCGCCTCTTGCAGGACCTTCAGCGCCTCCTCCCGGCCGGTTGTGCCGCCGATGTCTGCGATGGCGACGGCGGCCTCTTGCCGGACCGTCGGGTCGGGGTCGCGGAGCAGTGCGGCGACCTCGCCGGCGGCGGATCGGGCGTTCGGCCCGGCGGCGGCGAGCGCCGTCAGGACGCGATACCGCACGGCCGGCTCCGTGTCCTTAAGTCGAGTGGCCAGGACGGGGATCAACTTCGCATCCCTGCGGGCCAGTTGCCCGAGGTGGTCGAGCGCGGCGTGCCGGACGTTGCGGTCGCTGTGGTCCGCCAGCTTCTTGAGCGCGGCGACGCCGTCCGGCCCGCACTCCGTCAGCGCCTGGAGGATCACCATGGGCGAGCCGGGCGGGCGCGTCGTGTTAACGGCCTTGATCAGCAACTCGATCGCGTCCGGGGCACCGGCTCGCACCAGTCCCAGCCCGGCCCGGCCGGCCGCGAGGCCGTCCTGCCGCACACGCGGGTCCTTGAGGAATTCGCGCAGCCCCGGAACCGCTGCCGTGAGGATTGCCGGCTTCACCCCGTCCGCCGAGATGGCGTAGACCGCCGTCCGCGACAGGGCCGGTTCCTTGAGCGCCGCGACCAGCACCGGGGCGGCGTCCTCGGCGGCCGCGTCCGACCGGGCCAGGGCCGCGGCCGCGTTGACCCGAACCATGCCGTCGGTGTCGTCCAGCGACCGCTTCAGCCCGTCCAGCACCGGGTCGGGTAGTGGCCAGAACCCTGCGAAGAGCTGGGTCGCCTCGCGACGCAGGTTCACGTCGTCGGACTTGAGACCGTCGGCCAGCACGCGGACGACGGATTCGGACCGCGACCCGGCCCGGAACGCGGTGAGGGCCGCCACCCGGCGGACGATCAGATCCTCATCCGCCGCGGCCTTCTCCAGGGCGGGCAGCGCCGAGCGGGCGTCGCCGCCGAACCGTTGCAGCGCCTCGGCCGCGGCCCGGCGGACGGCGGTTTCCTCCGCGATCAACAGTTTCGCCAGCTCCGGCGCCACGGCCGGGCCGATCCGCTGCAGGGCGAACTGGACCATCTGACGGGATCCCGACCGGTCGGGGGCGGTCAGCATCTTGAGCAGGGTGGGGACCGCGGCGGCGGCGTCCGGCCCGATCTGGCCGAGCGCCTGGACGGCGGCCCGCTGGGTCTGCTGGTCGCCGGACTCCAGCGCCTTGACCAGGGCCGGGACTGCGTCGCCGCCGATCCGGCCGAGGGTGTTGGCAACCATGAAGCCGTACTGCCGCTCGGTCAACAGTTCGGCGAGTTCGGGCAGCGCGTCCTTCGCGGCCGGGCCGAGTTGGCCGAGCGTGTTGATGGCCTGGTGACGGGAGCTGATGTCCGCGTCGCGGAGCATCTCCCGCAGGATCGGCACCGCGACCGCGGCGTGGTCCGGCCCCATCCCGGCCAGCGCGGAGACGGCCGCCTGTCGGGTCTGCCGGTCCTGGATCATCCCCCGCAGCGCCGCGACGGCCTCGTCCGCGCGGTCGGGGTCCGCCTGGACCAGCAGTTGCGCGGCCTGGGTCCGCTCGTAGGGTTGCCCCGCCTTGAGCAGCTCGCGCAGCACCGGGACGACCAGCTTGCGGTCCTCGTCTCCCTCCTGGAGGAGCTGCCGGGCCGCGTTCAGTCGCTGGGACGGCTGCGGATCCTTGAGCATCTCCCGGTACACCGGGCGGATGAGCCTGGCGTACTCGGGGCCGAGCTGGCGGAGGGCGCTCGCCGCCATCGATTTGACGTTCGGCCGCTGCTCCTCCGTCAGCAGCGCGGAGAGTACAGCGGCGGCCGCCGTGACCTCCTCCTTGCCGCCGATGCGCACGAGCGCCTGCGCCGCCTGGAGGCGGGTTTCGGCATCGGTGTCGGTGAGCATGTCCTTCAGGGCCGGGACCGCCGCCTTCGATGCCTCCCGGCCGAACTGGGCCAGCTCGCCGGCTGCCTGGACCCGGGTGGCCGGGTCCTTGAGTTCATCGACCAGGATGGGGACGATGGCCTTCTCGCCGTCCGCGCCGAGCGAGCGGAGCGACTGCATCGCCTGAAAGCGGACGGACTGTTGCGGCGGCTGACGGTCGCGCGCCAGATCGACCAGCGCCTTGATGCCGGCCTCCCGGTGCGCGCCGTCGAGCCGGGTCAGGAGCAGGGCCGCCTGCATCCGGTTGAGCGGTTGCGAGTCGGCGAGCGTTTCCTTTAACCCGTCGGCGGCGGCCTTCAGGAGGGCCGGGTCGTCCATCGTCTGGAGGGCGTGAACGGCGTTCATCCGCAGGTTGGTCGGGCCGGACCGCAGGATATCGGCGATCACGGCGACCGCCGCCTTCTGGTCGTCGGCCATCGCGGGGCTCGGGGCCGTGTCCGGCGGACCGCCCGGTCGGCTCGCCTGGAGCAAGTTGCGGGCAGCGTTCAGCCGCGTGTTTGGTTCGGTGTCCTTGAGCGCCTCGCGGAAGACCGGCAGGGCCGCGGCGCGGTTCTCGGCACCGTGGCGGGTCAGGATCTCGGCGGCCCGGAGGCGGACGAGCGGCTTCTCGTGCTTCAGCAGTTCGGTCATGGCAGCGACGATGTGCGGGCGCTCCTCCTGGGGGTTCCGCTCAAGAAGGTTGACCACCTGGAAGCGGGTCTCGGGGTCGCTCGCCTTGATCGCCTCGCGCAGCGCAGCCTGGACCTGCGGCATCGACCCGGCGTTCTCGATCCGCGACAGCGCGCTGGCGGCCATCGTCCGCAACTGCTGGTCCGACGACTTCAGCGACTCCAGGATGACCGGCAGCGTCGCCTGGATCGCCTGCGGGCCGAGTTCGCTGACGAGGTAGAACGCCTGGGTGCGGACGTTCAGGTCCTTCGACTTGATCAGCTCCGTGAGGGCCGGGCCGGCGTCCTTCAGGTCGTTCGGGCTGACATGGTGCAGGACGCGCAGCGCCAGCATCCGGTTGTCCGGTGCGGTGTCCTTGAGCAAGTCCTTGAGGGCCGGGACCGCAGCCTTCGCGTCCGGGCCGAGTTGGCGGATCATCTCGGCGACCTGGGAGCGGACGCCCGGGTTCGAGGACCGCAGGGCCTCGACCAGGTCCGGGACCGCGTCCTTGGTTGCCCCGCCAATTGACCGGAGCGTGTTGAGCGCCTGCTGCCGGACGTTCTCGTCGCCGGCGCGCAGCAGGCGGGCCACCGCCGGGGCGGCCGGCCGGGCGGACTGGCCCAGGCGCTGGAGGATGTTCAGCACCTGGTTGCGGGCGGCGGCGTTGTCATCGGCCAGGGCGTCGGCCAGGGCCGGCACCAACTCCTTCGCCTGCGTGCCGGTCGTGTTGATCCGCTGAAGCACCTGGTTGGCGGTGTTGATGGCGGTCTGGTCGTTGGACCCCAGCGCGGCGACGAGCACCGGCAGTGCCTCCCGGACCGCGCCCAGATCCCACAGGGTCGCGGCGGCGAGGGTCCGCACGGCCGCGTCGTCCTCGGTCAGCAGCCCGCGGAGGACGGCCCCGGCCGTCTCGGCCTCCGGTCCGCCGAGCTTCGCCAGCGCCTGGCAGGCGTAGATGCGGGTCATCCGGTCCCGGTCCGCGGTCAGTTCCCGGAGGGCCGGCACGGCCGGCCGCGCCCTGGCCCCGCCGTTTTGCAGCAGTAGTGCGGCCTGGCTGCGGGTTCCGGGGTCGCGGCCGCGCAGCTCCTCCGTCAGCGTGGCGAGGGCGGCGGCCGGCGGCGCGTCCGCCCTGAGCAGAACCTCGGCCGCCTTGACGCGGACCGTCGGCTCGGGATCGTCCAGCGCCTGCCCCAGCGCGTCGGCCACTGCGGACGGGGTCGGCTTCAGCCGCTCCAGCGCGGTCACGGCCGACTGTCGGACGACCGGGTCCTTGTGCCCCAGGGCGGCCGTGAGCGCCGGGACGGTCTCGGGCAGGGTCGGCCCGAGTTGGCCGACCGCCTCAGCGGCGCGCAGCCGCACGGCCGGGTCGCGGTCCTTGAACAGCCCGATCAGCGTCGGCACCGCGGGCTTCGCCTCGGCCCCGAGCCGGCCCAGCGCGGTGGCGGCCGACTCGCGGATGGTCGGGGCGCGGTCGCCCAGCGCCTCGTCCAGGGTCGGAACGACGGCAGCGCCCATCTTCGCCAGCGCCTGGATTGCCGTGTCGTGGAACCGGTTGCCCGACGGGGTAGGGTAAGGCCGTGAGCGCGGCAGAACTCGGCGGGAGTAGACCACGCCCGGCTGGCCGGCCGCTCGCTCCTCGGCCAGGGCGTCGAGGATGGCCGGGACCGCCTCCAGCCCCGGCTTGCTCAGCGCCTCGACCGCCTTCGGCTGGGCCTGCGGGTCGGACCCGGCAGTCAACGACCGCTTGACGAACGGCATCGCCGCCCGGACGCCGGGGCCGGTTCCTGTCCAGATCTCGTCGGCGGTGGCTCGGACCGCCTCCTCCGGGTCGTTGCGGGCGATCATCAGCCCGGGCAGGACTGCCCCGATGTCCGGCTTGCCCGCCCGGCAGAGTGCGACCGCCGCCCGGGCACGGACCGCGCGGGATTTGTCCGCAAGTGCCGCCCGCAGGGCCGCCGTCGCCTCGTCGCCCGGCTCCTCGCGGCCGGCCAGTGCCCAGGCCGCACCCGCGCGGCGCTCGGGGTCGGCGTCCTTCAGCGCGCGGACGAGGTCAGGCACCGGCGGGTCTTCGGCCCTGGCACTGTGGACCCAACCGGTCGCGGCGAGAGTCGCCGCCCAGATCGCCAGGAACTTGTTCACGATCGCCTCCGACGCGGTCGATGCCCGGCGGTGTCGGCCGGACGGAAGTCACGCGGGCCGTGGGTCGGAGCGACGGGCGATCGCCCCGGCGAGACGCGGTCCGTCATCATAAAGCGGGCGGGAGGGACCGGTCAATCAGCCGGGGGCCGCCGTCGGCCGATCGTTACACATCCATTACATTCTCTTCACCGTACCCATGTGGGTGTTGAGCCGGGTTCGGATGGGTGTACCATAACGGGGTGGCCGGCGGCGTGCCCGCGACCGGCTGTTCGCTGTTGACAACGCCCCCGCCGGCTGGTCCATTCAAGGTCCTGCCCCGCTCGTTCCTCCTGGTTGCCCGCATGAAGCCGCTCCGTGTCCTGCTCGCCCTGGCGGCGGTCCCCACCCTCGGCCGCGCCGACGAACTCGACTTCAACCGGGACGTCCGGCCGATCCTGGCGGATGCCTGCTTCACCTGCCACGGGTTCGACGCCAAGGCCCGCAAGGCGAAGCTCCGGCTGGACGTGCCCGAGGGGGCGTTCGCGGAGCGGCGAGGTATCGTCCCGATCAAGCCCGGCGACCCGAAGGAGAGCGAGGTCTGGAGCCGCATCACGTCCACCGACCCGGACGCAGTGATGCCGCCGCCGGACTCCCGCAAGACGCTCACCCCGGCCCAGAAGGAAACCATCCGCAAGTGGATCGAGCAGGGGGCGAAGTACCAGAAGCACTGGTCGTTCGAGCCGGTCCGCCGCCCCGCCGTGCCGGAAATCCGCAATCCGCAATCCGTAGTCCGCAATCCCGTCGATGCCTTCCTGCTCGCCCGACTCCAGAAGGAGAAGCTGACCCCGCGGCCGGAGGCCGACCGGCAGACGCTGATTCGCCGGGTGGCGTTCGCCCTCACCGGTCTGCCGCCGACCGTCGCGGAGGTGGACCGGTTTCTCGCGGACCGGTCGCCGGACGCCTACGAGAAGATGGTGGACCGGTATCTCGCGTCGCCGCGGTTCGGGGAGGAAATGGCCCGGTACTGGCTGGATGTCGCCCGGTACGCCGACACCCACGGACTGCACCTGGATAACGAACGGCAGATGTGGCCGTACCGCGACTGGGTGGTCCGGGCGTTCAACCAGAACCTGCCGTTCGACAAGTTCACCGTCTGGCAACTGGCCGGCGACCTGCTGCCGAACCCGACCCCGGACCAGCTCGCCGCGACCGGGTTCAACCGGTGCAACGTGACGACCGGGGAGGGCGGGTCGATCGAGGCCGAATGGGCGTACCGCAACGCGGTGGACCGGACCGCGACCGCGACCCAGGCGTGGCTCGGGCTGACCGCCGGCTGCGCCGTCTGCCACGACCACAAGTTCGACCCGATCTCGGCGAAGGAGTTCTACTCGCTCTACGCCTTCTTCTACAGCTCCGCGGACCCGCCGCTGGACGGGAACGTGAGTGCCCACGGGCCGTTCGTGAAGCTGCCGACGCTGGCCGAGAAGTCCGCCCTGGAAGCGGCAACGAAGGCCCAGGCCGAAGCCCGCAAGCGACTGGAGACCGCGGCCGCGGAGGCTGCCGGATCGCCGGACTCAAAGCCGGCGCCGGGCAAGCGGCTCGTCACGGACATCCTGTTCGACGACGCCTTCCCGCTCGGCTCGGCCAACCGCAACACCACTCGCAACGCGGCCGACTGGGTGGCCGACCCGGCGTTCGGGGCGAAGTCCGGCCGGCGGGTGCTGCGCCAGGCGAACTCGTACTTCCACGAGGACACCGTCACGTTCGGCAAGCTCCGCCCGGTGATCGTGCCGGCGAACGGGGCGTTCGTGGCGTGGGTGCGGCTCGACCCGGTCCATCCGCCCGCGGCGGTCGTGATCGAGGCCGGCAAGGGCAAGAAGGTGTGGTGGGGCACGGAGCCGGCCAGCTCGCCCTACGGCGGCGGCAACGTGTCGGGCGCCCGCAAGGGGCCGCTGCCGGCGCCGGGGCAGTGGGCCATGCTGACCGTCCCCGCGGCCGAGTTGGGGCTGACGGACGGCCAGTCGGTGCCGTCGGTGTCCCTGGAGCAGTACGGCGGGATCGCCTACTGGGACGCGGTCGCGCTGACCGGCGAGGCCGACCCGGTGTCCGACCCGCTCGCGTCGTTCGAGACGTGGTGGAAGGGGCTCGGCCGGGAGAAGATGCCGAAGAAGGGGAAGGGGAAGCGGGACCGGGCCGAACCGGGGCCGGAACTGCCTGACGACGTGCTCGACGTCGCCGCGGGCGGACCCGGCAAGGAGTACCCGCCGGAGGAGGTCGCGAAACTGCGGGCGTACTACCTCGCGTTCGTGGCCCGGCCGGCCGGCGACCTCGCGGTCCGGCGGGCCGACTGGGAACGGGCGCGGGCCGACCGCGAGATCGCCGAAGACGCCATCACCGGCACGATGATCTTCCGTGACGCCCAGACGCCCCGCGACACGTTCGTGATGACCCGCGGCCAGTACGACAAGCCGGGCGAGAAGGTCGGCCCCGGCGTGCCGGCCATCTTCCCGCCGCTGAAGCCCGCGAAGTCCGACACTCGCCCGACCCGGCTGGACCTGGCGAACTGGCTGGTCGCCGCCGAGAACCCGCTGACCGCGCGGGTCGCGGCCAACCGGCTCTGGCAGCAGTTCTTCGGGGTCGGGCTGGTGAAGACGGCCCACGACTTCGGCACCCAGGGCGAGCTGCCCAGCCACCCCGAACTGCTCGACTGGCTGGCCGACGAGTACCGCGCGTCCGGCTGGGACACCAAGAAGTTCGTCAAGACCCTGGTGACGTCGGACGCCTTCCGACGCGAATCGGCGCAGCCGCCGGAGGCGCGGGCGAAGGACCCGGAGAACAGACTACTCAGTCGCGGCCCGCGGTTCCGGCTGGACGCCGAGCAGGTGCGGGACAACGCCCTGTTCGCCGCCGGGCTGATCGACCTGACGGTCGGCGGCCGGGGGGTCATGACGTACCAGCCGCCGAACATCTGGGAGCCGGTCGGCTACGGCGACAGCAACACCCGCTACTACCTGCAAGACCACGGGGCGTCGCTGTACCGGCGGAGCCTGTACGTGTTCATCAAGCGGACCGCGCCGCACCCGTTCCTGGCGAACTTCGATGGCCCGAACCGGGAGCAGTTGTGTTCCGGCCGCGACCGGACCAACACCCCGTTGCAGGCCCTCCAGTTAATGAACGACGTGCAGCACTTCGAGGCCGCCCGGGCGCTGGCCGAGCGGACAATCGCCGAGGGCGGCACGACACCCGAGGAGCGGATCGCGTTCCTGTACCGCACCGTGCTGTCCCGCCGGCCGGACGCTGACGAACTCCGGCTCGTCACGGCGGCGCTGGCGAGGCAGCGCGAACTCTACCAGGCCGACCCGGACGCCGCGAAGAAGGTGGTCCGCGTCGGCGAGTCGAAGACGCGGGGCACGGCCCCGGACGACGAGACGGCGGCCTGGACGATGGTCGCCAGCCTGGTGCTGAACCTGGACGAGACCCTGAACCGGAACTGACACGGGGATTTGTAGTAGAGCTTCCAGGCTGAATTGGTGGGCTGACATTGGGAGGGCGAGGCTCCTGCCGAGCCGGGCGCTCCCACGGCTCGGCAG
>Ga0247822_10000454_pt1 | contig 22079 bp, 18 predicted proteins | sample 13C_Cellulose_Da_FD_192423 | JGI IMG/M metagenome (GOLD analysis project Ga0247822, IMG submission 192423) | Soil microbial communities from agricultural site in Penn Yan, New York, United States - 13C_Cellulose_Day30 | ecosystem: Environmental > Terrestrial > Soil > Agricultural land | place...
GTTCTTCTGGGAGGAAGAGGCTGCATCGCTGCTGATCGGCCTGCTCTTCCATTTCGCGGCTCAACCCGATGGGTCCCTGCGCGCCCTGCGCGACCTCGTCTTCGCGGACGAGACGGAGATGCGGACGCAACTGGCAGCCTTGAGCGAAGGCGCATCGCCGACCATCAAGAACGCCTTCACCCGCTACCTGAACAAGGCGCCCAACGAGAGAAGCGGCGTCCTCACCACGCTGCGACAGAACCTGGGTTTCCTCGACAACGAGGCCATCCTCAGTTCAATGGACGGCGAGCCCTTCAGGTTTGCCCGCATGTTCGATGCCAGGACGTCCGTGTTCATCGTCCTGCCGCCGCAGTTCCTCACCACCTACGGGCGCTGGCTCCGCCTGATCGTCGGTATCGCGCTCTTCGACCTCCTCAACTCCGGCAAGCGCGGCGGCGAGGAGGTGCTCTTCATCGTCGACGAGATGGCCGCGCTGGGCCGGATGCGGGTCCTCCAGGACGCCTTCGCCCTCCTCGCCGGCTATGGCGTGCGCGTCTGGGGGATCCTGCAGGATCTGTCCCAGCTCAAGGCGACCTATGGCGATGCCTGGGAGACCTTCATCGGCAATTCCGGCGTGTTCCAGGCCTTCTCGGCGCGCGACTTCTTCACGGCTGAGTACATCTCGAAGCGCATCGGCAACACGACAGCCCGGCCCAAGGCCTTCTCGCCCGGCGGCGAGCGGGAAGAGGTCCTTGCGTTTCCGCTGCTCGCTCCCGAGGAAGTGTCGACGCTCGAAGAGACAATCGGCATCGTCTTCGTCGCCAACAGCAGGCCGATCAAGTTCAAGAAGATCGGCTTCGGCCAGACCCTGGAAAGCGCGTAGACCGCATCGACCTGCCGGACGATCCGTTGCTGCGAAGGTTACTCCCTGCTCGCCGTCGCCTTCCGGCTGCCGGCCTAACCGCGATACCGCAGCGCCTCGACGACCACCTGAAAGGCCGGCGATTGGTGCCGCCGGCTTGGATAATAGAGGTGGAAGCCCGGAATCGCCGGGCACCAGTTCTCGAGCATCGCAACCAGCTCACCACGCTCGATATGCGAGCGGACAGCCTCCTCGGGGACGAAGGCGATGCCCAGGCCCTCAAGCGCCGCATCGACCGACAGCCGGATCGAACTGAAGATCAACGGCCCATCAACGCGCACCCGTAGCGGCCGCCCGTCCTGCTGGAACTCCCAGGCGTAGATCGTCCCGCTGCTGATGAGCCGCAGGTTGATGCAGTCGTGCCGCACCAGGTCCTGCGGACTGGCCGGAACCGGGCGGCGCTCGAAATAGGAAGGCGAGGCCACCGGCAGCAAGCGCTCGTCCGGCCCGATGCGCACTGCGACCATGTCCTTTTCCACGCTCTCACCGAGCCGCACGCCGGCATCGAGGCCCAGCGCCGCGATATCGACGAAACCGCTGTCGCTGACGATCTCAAGCCGGATGTCCGGATAGTCGCGCACGACGCCCTTCAGCTTCGGCCACAGGATGGTTTCAGCCGCGTGCTCGCTGGCGGTGATGCGAACCATGCCGGCGGGCTTGTCCCTCAGTTCCCCGAGGGCGAGAAGCTCGGCTTCGATCTCCTCGAAACGCGGGGAGACGGTCGCCAGCAGCCGCTCGCCCGCTTGTGTCGTCGAGACGCTTCGCGTCGTGCGCGTCAGCAGCCGGTAACCCAGCCGCTCCTCGAGCGCCCGCATCGTCTGGCTCAGCGCCGAGGGCGATATGCCAAGCTCGGCCGCCGCCCTGGTGAAGCTCTTCGAGCGGGCGACCACGGCGAAGGCGAAGATGTCGTTGTAGTTCGTTCGCGCCATTATGAAGCACCGCTTAAAAGCAGATGCAGATTACAGCGCCTTATCCCGTGTTGGAAGGAGCACTAGCTATGGTCGCAGACAGACAACCTTACGACTGGAGCTCAACATGGCGGTCCCGACGATCACCCTGAACAACGGCGTCGAAATGCCCACGCTCGGCTACGGCGTGTTCCAGACACCGCCCGACGAGACCACGGCAGCCGTCGCCGAGGCGCTGCGGGTCGGCTATCGCCACATCGACACGGCGGCGGGCTATGGCAATGAGCGCGGCGTGGGCGACGCGATCAAGGCCTCCGGCCTCCCAAGGTCCGAGGTCTTCATCGAGACCAAGATCTGGATCAGCGACTACGGCTACGAAGAGACGCTGCACAGTTTCGGCAAGAGCGCCGGCAAGCTCGGCGTCGAGCAGATCGACCTGCTCATCCTGCACCAGCCGCTCCCATCGGCCTTTGATCGCACGCTCGGCGCCTACCGCGCGCTCGAAACCCTGCTCGCCGACGGCAGGGTCCGCGCCATCGGCGTCAGCAACTTCATGCCGCAGCATCTCGAACGCCTCCTGCCCGAGGTCACGATCGTGCCGGCGGTCAACCAGATCGAGGTGCACCCCTACTTCCAGCAGCGCGAGGTGCAGGCCCTCAATGCCAGACACGGCATCCTCACCCAGGCCTGGGCGCCGATCGGAGGCATCACCTTCTATCGTCCGGGCTTTTCCAAGAGCACGCTCGAGGACCCCGTCATCCTCGAAATCGCCGCGGCGCATGGCAAATCGGCCGCGCAGGTCATGCTGCGATGGGGCGTACAGGAAGGCCGATCAGTGATCCCGAAGTCGGTGAAGCCGGCCCGCATCGCCGAGAACTTCGACATCTTCGATTTCGCGCTCACCCCTGACGAACTCGCCGCCATCGACGCGCTCGACACCAATGAGCGCGGCGGCCCCAACCCGGACACCATCACGCTCGAAACCTTCAACCGCGTGATCCCCGAAGCGTAGTGGGGTCGGTGACACTTCGCTGCTGAAAGCCCCGCCCTCCTGCGAGGCGATCAGCGCAATGGCGAGTGAAGGCGCTGCTGGGCAGGCGGAACGAAAACCCCGGCAGGAGCCCGCTTCTGGCCCCAGGCGGACGCTTGAGCGCCAACGCCGATGACCGAACTGACGCTCGGCGCCCGCGGCTCGTGGGGATGGTTGAGAGTTCGTAAATATGCGAGCCCAGTCTTGTGCATATAACAGTTACATACCCCGTCGCGCGACGCGCCCAGGTCCCATCGTGCCAGACTATCCCGATTGGCGAAAAACTGGGCGACCAACATGGCAAGAGACAAGCAACTCGATCAGCCCCCGTCTGCCCACGAGCTGCGGCAGACCCTATTGCAGTCGAAGGTCAAGAAGGCCGCTGCCGATAGCGCCCGCAGCAATACGCGGGCCGAAGAGCTGATGGCCTTCACCGAGGACTTCCTGCGACGCCAGGTCACCGACGAGGAAATTGCCAAGGTACGGCGCGTGGTAGACGCCGCGGTGAAGGATGGGAAGTTTGAGGCTATGGTCTACAGCTTTCCGTCATCCCTGTGCACCGACAAGGGCCGCGCAATAAACAATGGTGACAGCGATTGGCCGGAAACGCTCCAGGGCAAGGCCAAGGAGTTCTACGAGCGATATCGCGGCCTGGGCCGCCCCGCCGGCTACAAGTTGAAGGCGATGATCATCAGCTTTCCGGATGGAATTCCGGGGGACGTCGGGATGTTCCTGAATTGGGAAGATGACGACTACTAGCAGCCTGTTTCTGCTCCCGGGACGGCCCCACGACGTCAGGTACATAGTTGCGCGGAGTGGTGTCTTCGACATAGTCGGCAGGCCGCTTCTGTCGCGGGGGCAGCTTGGGCTTGTCGAACTTCGGCGCCCGATACGGGATGGACTTCAGGATGTGGGAGATGCAGTTGATGTGCGCGCGCTTCTTGTCGTCTGATGGCACGATCCACCACGGCGCAGTCGGCGTGCTCGTCAGTCTCAGCATCTCGTCGTAGGCCTTGGAGTAGTCCCACCACCTGGCATACGACTCGAGGTCCATCGGGCTGAGTTTCCATTGCCGCTGGGGTTCGTCGATCCGGCGCTGGAACCTGCGTTCCTGCTCCTTCTCACTTACATTGAGGAAGTACTTGAGCAGGATCGTCCCGGATTCGACGATCACGCCTTCCACCGGCGGCACGAGGGCGAGAAAGCGACGCGCTTCCGTTTCGGTGCAGAAGCCCATCACGCGCTCAACGCCTGCTCGGTTGTACCAACTGCGGTCGAAGATGACGATCTCACCAGCTGCGGGAAGGTGCGTCAGGTAGCGCTGCATGAACATCTGGCTGCGCTCCCGGTCCGATGGAGGAGGCAAAGCGACGATCCGGAATATCCTTGGGTTGAGGCGATCGGTGAGCGTACGGATCATCCCACCCTTGCCTGCTGCATCACGGCCTTCGAAGATGATGACGACGCGCGCGCCGGTCGCCTTCACCCAACCCTGCAGCCCGGCCAGCTTGTCACGCAGGCGGCTAATTGCCTCTTCGTACGTCGACGAACTCATCCGCTCTGGCTTTTGGTTAGCCGAGGACTTCGACTTCTTTCCCATAAGTACCTCCTGGGCTGCGCTGCTGAGGTGTTGGCAAAGCCCGTCCGTTCATGACGCCACCTGCCACGGGTCTTCGGATCGATACACCCCAGGGGCGCCGCTGATTGCGCGAACGTTCGGGAGACCCGCCTCCTGGATGGCCGCAACCAGGCCTGCCGCAAGGTCTTCGTCGAAGTTGCGCCGTGCCAGGTCTGCCGCCACATGCCGCCCGTAGCTCGGATCGTGGTAGAGGAGCTGAGCAATGGCCGCATCGGCCTCGTCGCGGTCACCTAGCCGGATTGCGGCGGCAGCCGCTGCGGCAAAGGAGAACGTGATGTGATGCGGAAGCTTGCGCGCCTCTCCCAAGGCCTGACGGTATTGACCGTGGGCGAAGTGATGCAGGAACGACCCGATGCGAAGCGCCCCCGGGAGTGCAGGGTTGCCCGTCACCGCCTCTCGGTTCAGGGCGCTTGCGCGATCCCACCGGGCCAGCATCGCATAGCGTTGACCAAGGTCGGCAGCAATGCAGCGGTCATAGGGATTTAGGTGGTGGGCAAGCTCGAGCGCATCGAGGCTGCCCTCGATGTCGCGCAACGCCCAGCAAGCCAGTCCAAGGGCGTAGTGGGTCCAGCTCGACGCAGGAGCAAGCCGCAGTGCCCGGTCGGCAAATGCAAGCGCCTTCTCCTCGAGACCTCGCTCCGGCACGCCCCGGAGATTACCCAGCCTGCCGAAGTTCGAGTTGACCAGTGAAAGACAGGCAATGACCTCGGGGTCACAGGGATTGCGCCAGACCGCCTGCTCCAGATCGAGTTGCACCGCTTCGAGAAGGGCAGGGTCAAACGTCATCCAGTACTGATAAAAGCCCACCGTGCCTTGGGCGAACGCAGCCTCGCCCACGCTCCTCGGCCAGTGCATCTTCACGCGATCGGCGTCGATGATCCCGAACGGCTCCCCGATAGTGCGGGCAATTTCGGATGCCACCGCGTCCCGCAGCGCGATAAGCCCCCGCTGATCCAGTCGTTCTGCGATGCTGTAGGCCCATACGACGCGACCGCTCGGGACGTGGGTCAGTACAAGATCTGCCCCTGCCTGGTTCCCGTCGACCATGGTGGCGCCGCTCAGTGCATAGTCGCAGCAGCGGGACTTGTTCCCCGGTTGGGAGGCATAGACGCCGAACCCGTGAAAGCGTGCAAGGCTGACCACGATCAGCCGTGTGAGTCCCGCGGCAAAGTCGGAGCAGGCTGCAGGTTCGCCCTCCAGCGTGAGGGGGTGCACCAGGATGGAGCATTCTCCGGCAGGGCCCGCACCGGGTGCAGCACCCTCCCCCTCGATGGGGCTGAGGTACGTGTGGATCTCAAAGGAAGGTACGTAGCCCCCTTTGGGGATTCGTATCTGCAGCTGGGCGCCGCGCCCCTCGAGTAGGTAGTAGCGCTCCAGCGCTTGTCTCACCCGGCCAGCCTCGATCCGGACTATGGAGTCGAGTTGCGGGTCGAAGCTCTCGTCACGACCGAACACCGATGTCGCGATCGTGTAAGCTTTGATCCTGTGCTGCCGGCCTTCGAGCTTTTCCTCGACCACGTACCTCAGGAAGCGGCGGACGCGGTCCGAGCCGTTGAAGTCGGGCGAGGACAGCATCTCCTCCAATGCTGAGCGCACAGCATCGGGCGAGGGCAGTCCATCCGTCACGGGCATTCGCCGACCTCCTCAGTCGGGAGGCGAGGCAGACCGGCACGCTAAACGTGCACCCTGAGCGATGCCGGTTCTGAGACCAAGAGTACGACTGCCCAGCTTGCACTGCGACCCAATGATCTCACGATGGCTGATGACGCGTTACCGAGGGTGTGCCAGTTGCAGATTCGACGGCGCCATCGGGCGAGGCGTCCGGAGCATGGGTCTTCATGAAGGCATCGACCGCGTTGTCGAGGACGTCGAAGGTCATCGACTGCCCCACCTCTGCAATCACCCCCGCTCGCTCGAGCAGTTCTCGCGCCGTTACGTGAAGTTCGGCGAAGCCAAAGGAGATTCCGCGTTGGGATAGCTCCTTGGCGAAGGCGAGAAGCATCGCGGCTCCGGTCGTGTCGACCTGGGGCATGGCGCCCGCGTCTATGATCAGCCACGAGGCTTCCGGCAGCTCAGCGGACACAGCCTGCAGTCGCCTTTCGACGAAGTCGGTATTGAAGAACAGCAGGCTTCCCTCGAGGAGATAGATCGTGAGGCCCGGGATTGCCTGGGCACGGGGCTCCCGGTGCAGCTTGTAGAAACTGGGATATCCCTCGATGCGACCCAGCAACGCGTCGCGCGGGAACATCAGGTTGCGCAGCAGGAAGATCATCGTCGCCGCCACGGATATGACAACTCCCTGCAGGATGCCCAGAGTGATGGGCCCGAGCGCAGCGAGGACAGCGAACGCGAACTCGACGGGGTTGATCCGCCACAGCTCCCGGAACTCCTTGATGTCGATGAGGCCGATGGCGGCCGAGATCAGGATAGCCCCCAGCGATGGGATCGGCAGGAGGCTCAGCACAGGGCCAAGGAACATGATGATGGCGCCAATGGCGACCGCCGCCACTACGCTCGCCACCTGCGTCCGCCCGCCTACGGCAAGGTTTATCGCGGTCCGGGAGTCGGACGCCGAGATGGGAAATGCACCGGTGATGCCTGCGGCGATATTGGCGGCGGAGAATCCAAGCAACTCTCCATCCGCATTGACGCGATATCCTGCCTTGGCGCCGAAGCTCCGCGCGGTAACGATGCCGGCCCCGAAGCTCACCAGGAACACTGCCGCCGAGCCGAGAAGCAGGAGGCTGAGCGGTGCTCCGGAAACGCTCGGAATGTGGATGGCGGGCAATCCGGACGGTGTGCTGCCGACGGTGGCAATCCCGATGGAGTCGAGATCAAACACGGCCGATAGTAGAATAGAGAGCGCGACGACCAGCACTGGTCCGGGTACCGGCGACCGGAAGGCCTTTGCCAGTTGCAGGATGACGAGCATCGCTGCGGCGAAGATGAGCGTTGGCCAGTGGATCAGCTGAATCTTGCCCAGCAGCTCGACCACCGGAGCAACTAGGCCGTCTCCGTCGATCGGTACTCCCGTGACGCGCTTGATCTGCCCCACGATGATTGACAGCGACACGCCGGCGATGAGTCCGACAAGGATCGGGCGGGACAGGAAGTTCGCCAGCATGCCCAGGCGCAGCACCCGCGCGAGAAGGCACATGATCCCGACCAGAACCGCAATGAGCCCCGCGAGCGCGACCCGATCCACATCGGGAGTGACGGCCACGATCGCAGCCAGGACGGACGCAAGGACTGCCATCGTAGCCGCGTCTGGACCGACGATCAGGTTTCGGGAGGAGCCCAGGACGGCATAGGCGATCAGCGGCGCGATACAGGCATACAGTCCGGTCTCCGCCGGCAGTCCTGCGATGGCGGGGTACGCCAGCGCGCTCGGCAACCCGACAGCCGCCACCGCAAGGCCTGCCGACAGGTCATCGCGCAACCAGGAGGGACGATACCCAGAGAGGTTCTGCAGCAAAGGAACAGAAGATAACCAGGACGCCATTCGTGCGCCTCTCACGGCCCGAACCCATTGCCCTGGAACCGGCTATCGGACCGCCCCGGCACATAGTGCGCAAGGTATCGCTGCGGTCCTGGTTAGTGATCGCAGAAACGCGCCGGTCAAATGCACTGGGATAGCCAGCGGGGGAAGTGATCCCGAAGCATAGTGGCCCGTGGGCGGCCTGACGCTTTGCCGCTGAAAGCCCGCCCCCCTGCTGGGCGATCAGCGCAATGGCGAGTGAAGGCGCTGGGCAGGCGGAACGAAAACCCACCAGGAGCCCGCTTCTGGCCCGAAGCGGACGCCGGTTCCCCGGCGTCCGCTGACTTTACTTGGCCTTCCGATTCCTGCGCCAGGGGGCGTTCGCCTGCCAATCGCCGGCCATGATGCAGCCATAGGGGATGACCTCGTCGACCACTTCGGCCAGCCCGAACGTCTCGATCTGGCGGCGCACGGCAGTTGCGTTCTTGTAGGCGCTGGGCAGTTCCGAAATATCGGTCATGCCCATGAAGAAGCGCGCGTCGATGCCCTGCGTTTCCGCCGCGAAGATCTCTGCATCCGTCCGCCCGGCCTGCATCCGCTTGTGCTGGGTGCGCGAAAAGTTGCGCCCGGCGCCGTGCGGCGAAAAACCGAGGCCGTGCGGGGCGTTCTTGCCGCGGACGATCAGCACCGGCTCCGCCATGTTGAGCGGAATGAGCGTCAGGTCCGTGGCGTCGTCGGCCCAGTTGTCGAAGGCCGGCGTCGCACCCTTGCCGTGATAGAACAGCCCGTCCGCCTTGCGGAAGACGAAGTTGTGCTCGTTCCAGAACCGGTCGGCCACCTTCGCCGTCAGGGCCTCTGCCGCCGCATCGTGGATCGCCATGTGGTTGGCCTTGGTCCAGGCGCGAATGACCTGGAGGGCCTCCCAGTAGGTGTCTCCATCCCGCGTATCGGCCGGGATCCAGGCGTTGTCGCGCAGCGTCTCGGGCGAGAGCTCGCGACGGTAGCGATCCGCGAGCTTCATGCCCTTGTCGAAGAGTTTCGCGCCCGGTGCCCGTGAGCCGTGATGGGTGACGAGCGCGGTGGCGCCCGTCGACTTCAGCGTGCCCACATAGGCGAAGTGGTTGCCATCGCCCTGCGTACCGAAATGCTCCATCGCCTGGCTGATGCCATCGCTGAGCAGCGGGTTGGCCTCGAACCGGGCGAGCAGTTCGGCAGGCGGCCGCCACTGCTTGCCGCGCTGGCGTCCGCCGGGGCCGAAATGCGTCACGGCGTGTACCGCGTCGAGCAGCGACTTGGGCGAGACATTGTCGAACACGGAGATCGTCAGCGAGCAGCAGATATCGGCCGAGTGCATGCCGGGATGGATCGCCTCGGACGCCACGACGCCGCCGACCGGGATGGTGCCGGACGGGCCCGCGGGGCAGGCATCGGGCATGATGGCGCCGGCCCGGATCACAGGGGTGCGCATCAGCTCGGCCATGCCGGCGGAGACCTTGGCGACGTTGTCGGCCTCATCGGGGTTATCGGCCTCGATGTTGGCGAAGAAGGCGAGCGCATCGCGGCCGCGCAGCGGTGCGGCCGGAGGCGGCACGAAGCCGCGGGCGATTTCCATCGCCTCGGCGTGGGTTCCACCCCGCTCCAGCACCGCGTTGGCGGCGAGCAGCGCCTCGCCGAACCACTTGCCCTGCCGGAGCCCGGCGTCGATCAGATCCTGTCCACTCATTATCTCGGTCATCTTGGTCTCTTTTCTCGAGCGGAGCTTTTCCCCGCTCGCCTGTCGTCTGCCGGGGGATCGGTAGTGCCGGGACCGGGGTCCTCCATGCATGGGGCAGGGGGCTCAGGTTCCCGGGTGCTGATCCCCCGGCCGTTCGTCAATCGCCGCAAACACGGATGTGTTTGCCATCGGTTTCTCGTTTCTCATCTTCACGCCATCAGCAGTGCAGGCGGCGTGCCAAACTCGGGAAATGGGGCTGATGGGACGGTGAGGAAATCTGCAAGTCATTGAAGATGCTGCTGAAGAAAGTTTCGACCGCTCAATAGGGCATCGAGCGGACGGGTTGCCGCGCAACGGCCGTTGATATACAATGTGATACAGGTTTATCGCATGGGATAAGTTGATGCGACGGCGCATTGCCATCGGGGTGCTGGGGACTTCGCTCGATTCCGGCAAGGGCGAGGAGCGGTGGCTGAAGTGGCGGCCGACGGTGGCGCTGTGCCAGCAGGAGAAGCTGTTCATCGACCGGCTGGAGCTCCTGGTGGACAGGAGCGCCCAGGCGCTGGCGGACCGGGTAGTCGAGGATATCGCGCAGGTGTCGCCGGCGACCGAGGTACGCTGCCACAACCTGACGCTGAAGGACCCGTGGGATTTTTCCGAGGTCTATACCGGGCTGCGCGACTTCGCCGACGGGTACGAGTTCGATCCGGAGCGCGAGGATTATCTGGTCAACATCACTACCGGCACACATGTGGTGCAGATCTGCTGGTTCCTGCTGACCGAGGCACGGTTCATTCCGGCGCGGCTGCTGCAATTGTCGCCGCCGCGGCGGTCAGGGCGGCGCGAGGAGGATTTTCGCGGGCATCACGCGATCATCGATCTCGACCTGTCGCGCTACGACGCCATCGCCACCCGCTTCGCTGCCGAGCGCCACGAGGCGACGGCGTTTCTCAAGTCGGGCATCGCCACTCGCAATGCCGCGTTCAACGGCATGATCGACGAGATCGAGAAGGTAGCGATCCGATCCCGTGCGCCGGTGCTGCTGACCGGACCGACCGGGGCGGGCAAGTCTCAACTGGCACGGCGTATCTTCGAGCTCAAGAAGGTGCAGCGGCAGGTGAGCGGGGCGTTCGTCGAGGTGAACTGCGCCACGCTGCGCGGCGACCAGGCAATGTCGAGCCTGTTCGGGCATGTGCGTGGCGCCTTTACCGGGGCGCAGTCCGAGCGAGCGGGACTGATGCGAAGCGCCGATAACGGCGTGCTGTTCCTCGATGAGATCGGCGAACTGGGGCTAGACGAGCAGGCGATGTGCCTGCGGGCGATCGAGGAGAAGCGCTTCCTGCCCATGGGGTCGGACAAGGACGTGGCGTCGGATTTCCAGCTGATTGCCGGGACCAACCGCGACCTCGCGATCAGCGTGCGCGAGGGGCGGTTTCGCGAGGACCTGTTTGCGCGGCTCAACCTCTGGACCTTCGCGCTGCCACCGCTGAGCGAGCGCAAGGAGGATATCGAGCCCAACCTCGATTTCGAGCTCAGGCGTTTCACCGAGCGGGAGGGCCGGAACGCCACGTTCAACCGCGAGGCACGGGAGCGGTATCTCAGTTTTGCGCTGGGGCCGGCGGCGCGGTGGGCGGCGAACTTTCGCGATCTCTCGGCCTCGGTGACGCGCATGGCGACGCTGGCGCCCGAAGGGCGGATTAACGAGGCGACGGTGGCGCTTGAGATTGGACGGCTAGAGCGGCAGTGGGCCGGTAACGAGGCCGACGAAGATGGCACCCTACTCGCCGAATTGCTCGGTGAGGCGGCGGGGGAGATCGATCCGTTTGATCGGGTACAGGTGGCGGAGGTGATCCGGGTCTGCCGGGCGAGCCGTTCGGCCAGCGAGGCGGGGCGGAAGCTGTTCGCGGTGTCGCGGTTGAGCAAGGCGAGCAGCAATGATGCCGATCGGTTGCGAAAATACCTCGCCCGCTTCGGCACCAGTTTTGACGCAGTGCAGCCCGACTGAAGATTCTTCGGAGTCCGCTTATGGCGCATAGAGGACGGCCGCAGTGACCGCTCCTGGCCCAAGGCAGACACCGGTGAGGGCCGCTAGGCGCGATGCGGACGTCTGGCCTTTGCGGGTGGATTTTTGGTAAGGTGTGCTTTCCGAATTTCAGCACTGACCCGAAAGAACCAGCACGGCCCTGGCCGTGACAGGCTTTCATTCTTGCGACCAAGGTGGCGAAGATGAAGAAGCCTTTTGTTTCGTTGTGTCCGGAGATCACGCGGGCACACGCACTGATCCTGATGGACTGGCTGGAGGATGAACGCGTCACCCGCCACCTCAGCGATTCACATGATGTGTCTCGGTTCATCGCACAGGCCATTGATCGAACTCAGATGCCGATCCTGACACACCTGTTCAATCAGGGTGGCCGCTTCTTCATGGCCCACGATCGAGATGACATGCCTGTCGGCTTCGTCCGTCTGGTCAGGACGGGCCGTGACTATGAGATCGTCCTGGTCATCGGAGACCGCGACAACTGGGGTCGCAGGATCGGCTCAAGCACCATCCGCGAAGGTTTGAAGCTCGCTTTCCTCGAAATGCGAGCAGAGACCGTGATCGCGAAAATCCACCCGGACAACACGCGTTCGCTGAAGGCCTTCGAGCGCTGCGGTTTCCTTGCCAGGAGCGAGACGTCGACGCTCAAGTCGCTATCCATGACCGCCGGCCGGTATCGCCGGCTCCTGCGTGAAGGCGCCATGGCAGAGGCTACCGACATCTACATCACCGAGATGGACCAATCCCGGCTTCAGGAACTGATCGAGCTCGAGCATGGGCCCGCAGTCGTCGAACTTGAACACGAAATCGAACGAGCCATCGTCGTCGCTCCCGAGCGCGTCGCGGAGGATGTCGTGACAATGAACTCGAGGGTCGTGCTGCATCTGGACGACGAAGAAAGGGAAGTGTCCCTCGTCTATCCGCAGGATGCCGACGAACGCTCCGGGAAGCTGTCGGTCCTGTCCGACCTGGGCGCTGCGATCCTGGGTTATCGGAAAGGCGACGCTATCGACTGGGTGGTTTCAAGTCGCACTCGACGCATTCTGATCGACCGGTTGATCTATCAGCCGGAAGCCTCGGGTGACTTTCACCTCTAGCACCTCGGGAAACCCGTTCGTCGCGTTCACTGGGTGCACTGAACCCGTGCTTCCGTAGCTGGAGGACGCCCGGTCCCGCGTGGCGTGCGATCCCTAGATGTCCTCCGGCGGCTCCCAGTTGGGCCAGTCGGCCACGTGCTCTTCCCACTCGCCCGGCTTCACCGACTGCTCGGGCACGGTCCGGCCGCGGACCGACACACCAACGGCAACGACGGTGTCGGGGTCACCCGACACCAACGGGTGCCACCAGGCGAGGCCCTTGCCCTCGGCGATGCGACGATAGGCGCAGGTCACCGGGATCCACTCGATCGTGCGCACGTTCTCGGGCGTCAGCTTGATGCAGTCAGGCACGACCTTGAGCCGGTTGGGATAGTCCGTGCACTTGCAGCTCTCGCCGTCGAGCAGCCGGCAACGCACGTCCGAGACGTAGATATCGCCGGTATCCTCGTCCTCGAGCTTCATCAGGCAGCAGCGCCCGCAGCCGTCGCAGAGCGATTCCCACTCTGCCGGCGTCATCTCTTCAAGCGTCTTTTCTTCCCAGAACGGCATCGGGCACTTTCAGCAATTCGGTCGGGCGCTGGGTAGCACAACTGGGGCGCGAAACCACGCGCCACAACGCCCTGTGGCCGATGTGTCACACCAGCACGCCTCCGGCATCTACCTGACAGTATAGCGCAGCGGCGCGTCGAGAATCACCTAGGGATAGCGGCTTGATTTATATGGGGGTAACGTTGTCTTTCCGTAGTGCACTTCTGCTTTCCGCCGCGTCCTTTGCGCTGTTTTCCGGCACCGCCCAGGCCGCCGACCTTCTCGTTTCGGCAGCGCCAGAACAGGCCGTCGCCTCGTCGAACTGGGATGGCTTCTATGCCGGTATCTTCGTGGGCTCTGCCGCAGGCGATCTGACCACCACCGACAACTTCCTCATCATCTCCCCCTACGAAGCCGAGTATGCGGGCTACCTCGTTGGCGTGCAGGCCGGCTACAACTTCCACCTGACCGACAACGTGGTCGGCGGGTACAGCGTTGATATCGCCTACAACGGCGCCTCCTCCGACAACGATTCCTACGCCATTGCTCTCGACTGGAGCGGCTCGGTCACGTCCCGCATCGGCCTCGACCTCAACGGTATCGTCCCGTACGTGCTGGGCGGCATTGCAGCCACCACGGCTAGCGTGACCGACGGCGGCAACGTCACCGAGACGCAGACCCATATCGGCTACACGATCGGCGCCGGTGTCGAAGTTGCTCTGGCAGACAGCGTCTCGGCCAACCTCGAGTACCGCTACACCAGCTTCGGCACCAAGATTTACGACCTGGTCAACGTCACCACTGCTGACTTCGCCGATCACTCGATCCGCGCGGGTGTGAACTACCACTTCAACTAACCGGGACTAAGGCCAGAACGCCCTTGCCGGCGTTTCGTTTTTCGCCGAAATCGGCTATCTGTTAGCCGTTTTCGGCGAAGGCCCGTTTTCGGGCCCTGCGGAGCGTTTGGTGCAGGATCCGTTCTACCACAAAGAGAAGCGGCGCAAGAAAACGCGCATGCTGGCTGCGGATGCCTGGCTGGACTCCGCCATGTACGAGTTCGGCCAGTCGGTGGGCCGTGTCTACACCGTTGTCGAGGACTTCTTCTCCCGCTTCCGCGTCACCGGCTTCAAGCGCTTCTTCGTCGAAATCGTCTCGGATGTGCTGAGCTTTGCCGCCATCGGCATGGTGCTGGTCACCGCGCTGGCGCTGCCGGCGTTCGACGCCACGGCGACCGGCCGCTTCAACAAGGTCGAGGACTACGCCGTCACCTTCCTTGATCGCTACGGCAACGAAGTCGGCCGCCGCGGCATCCGCTCCGACGATTCCTACCCGCTCGACAAGCTGCCCGACTATCTCGTCAAGGCGACGCTCGCCACCGAAGACCGGCGCTTCTACGAGCACTGGGGCATCGACGTCGTGGGCACGCTGCGCGCGCTGATGAGCAACGCGCAGGGCGATGCCTCGCTGCAGGGCGGCTCGTCGATCACCCAGCAGCTCGCCAAGAACCTCTTCCTCTCGTCCGAGCGCACGCTCGAGCGCAAGATCAAGGAAGCGTACCTCTCGGTCTGGCTCGAGTGGCACTACACCAAGGACGAGATCCTCAAGCTCTATTTCGACCGCGCCTACATGGGCGGCGGCGCCTTCGGTGCCGCGGCGGCGTCCGAGTTCTATTTCGGCAAGAAGGTCACCGAGATCACGCTCGCCGAGTCCGCCATGCTGGCGGGCCTGTTCAAGGCGCCGACCCGCTATGCGCCGCACGTCGATATCGCGGCGGCCCGCGGTCGCGCCAACCTCGTCCTTTCCAACCTGGTCGATGCCGGGTTCCTCACCGAGGGGCAGGTCACGGCCGCCCGCCGCAGCCCCGCTGTTCCGGTCGACCGCTCGGAGGAGGCGAACTCCCCCAACTACTTCCTCGACTATGCGTTCGAGGAGTCCAAGAAGATCATCGAGGCCAGCGGCAGCCGGTCCAACACCTTCGTCGTCCGCACCACGATCGACCCGGTGCTGCAGTCCTACGCCGAGGACGCGGTGACTTCGGTCGTCCGCGAGCAGGGCGAGGCCTATCGCGTGTCACAGGCGGCGATGGTTGTCCTCGAGCCCAATGGCGCCATCCGGGCCATGGTCGGCGGCATGGACTACGGCAAGAGCCAGTTCAATCGCGCCATCGTGCCCAATCGCCAGCCGGGCTCGGCCTTCAAGCTGTTCGACTACGCCACCGCCTTCGAGATGATCCCCGAGTACGATCCGGACACGATCGTCTCCGGCGCCACCCAGTGCATCGGCAACTGGTGCCCGCGCAACTACTCCGGCAACTCGGTCGGCCGCATCAGCCTGATCTCGGCCTTCCAGCAGTCGGTCAACACCGTCCCGGTCAACCTCTCGATCAAGACCGGCCGGCAGCCGATCGCCGACTTCGCCCACAAGATCGGGCTGCAGAACGATTTCCCCGTCACCCGCTCGCTGGCGCTCGGCGCCGCCTCGGTCAGCGTCATCGACATGGCCTCGTCCTATGCCGTGTTCGCCAACCACGGCTACAAGACGCCGGCATTCGGCATCACCCGCATCTCCACCCTGACGGGCGAGCCGGTGTTCGACGCCGATCCCGACGCACCGCGCGAGCGCGTGGTCAGCGAGCAGACCGTCAACTACATGAACCGCATGATGCGCGCGGTGGTCGAGTCCGGCACCGGACGGCGCGCGCAGATCGAGGGCGTCCCCTCGGTGGGCAAGACCGGGACCACGTCGTCCTACCGCGATGCGTGGTTCTGCGGCTTCACCGGCAACTACGTTGCGGCCGTCTGGTTCGGCAACGATGACTACCAGATGACCCGGGAACTGACTGGCGGCACGCTTCCGACGGTCGCATGGCAGAAGTTCATGGCCTATGCGCATACCAATATCGAGATCAAGCCGGTGGAAGGCGTCAAGTTCCAGCCCGCTCCATTCGTGATTGCCAACGCCGCTCCCGAGGGCCAGCCGACCGTACCGGCCGTCGAGCGCCCACCCGGGCTCAAGCCGGGGGCCGCCCAGAAGCTGCTCGATATGGCCAACCTCATCAATAACGCCCTGGGTGGCACCGCCAATCAGGTCGCCCTCACCGTCGCCCCCGCCGCACCTTCCAAGAGCCTGTAATCCTTGCGCTTTCTCGTAAACATCGGTGCGATGCTGGTGGTCGCACTGGTGGTCGGCTTCGGCCTTAGCTGGTACGCCCTCACCGACGGCCGCCTGTTCGGCGCCATCGCGATCGGCCCGTGGCAGGCATGGAAAGACGTCGGCACCCCCTCGCCCGATCCCTACACCCGCGCCTTCATCGCCCGCTCGGGCTCCCTTGAGCTCGGCATCAGCGAGGGCATCCAGTTCGTCGCCACCACCGACAGCGATAACCGCCGCCTCGACCGCGGCTGCCGCTATCGTATCGACGGCAACACGCCGGCGGCGCGCTTCTGGACCCTGGTGCCCGTGGCGCCCGACAACGGCGCGCCCATCGCCCGCGAGGACGGCCCCACCGACTTCCACAGCGCCCGCCTCAGCCGCGCCGGCGACGGCTCCGTGGCGCTCTATGTCTCCAAGACCCTGGCACCGCAGAACTGGCTCGAGATCACGGGCGAGGGCCCCTTCGACCTGATGCTGACCCTCTACGACACGGCCAGCTTCTCCGGCACCACGAGCGAGATCACAGCCCTGCCCGCGATCATCCGCGAGGCCTGCATATGATCCGCACCCTGCTCTGGCTGCTCGGCGGCGTGGTCCTTGGCGGCATCATCCACATCGTGGTGATCCTGAGCCTGCCGACCCTTTCGGCCAGCGCCGCCTGGGATCGCGTGGCAGCGCTCGGCGAGAACTCCGCCCCCACCATCCTGCCCGCGGCGAAGTCCGGCGAACCCAACCCGCTGCGGCTCGACCCCGAGCTCGCTTATGCGGTGTGCCGGCTTGACCTCCGGAAGGGGCCCGGCTCCGTCACCGGCACCCTACCCCAGGCCTATTGGTCGGTTGCCGTCTATGGCCGCGCCGGCACCGTGATCTACGCGACCACCAATCGCGACGGCATCGGCACCAACCTCGACCTTGGCGTCTTCAACCCCGGCCAGACCCGCCTGCTCGCCGAGCAGCAGCTCGATATCGCCGAGGGTCTCCTGATCGTCGAAGCCAAGGAAGACGACTTGGTGGTCGTCGTGCGGCTCGCCCCGCCCCATCCCGAAATGCGCGCGCGCTTCGAGAAGGCCCTGACCACCCTCAGGTGCGGGAACATCGCGACCTGACTACTTGCGGTATTCGCCCTCGCTGGGCGCATCCATGAGCACCCGGCCGGGGACGGCACTGGCCCTGTCGTTCCACCCATCGGCAACATCGTTGCAGAACTCGCCGCGCTCGGCGTGGTCAATCCAGATGGCCATCGCACTCAGTCGCTCGTCGACGCGTACGGCTTCGGTGTGTGGCGTCTCGACCAGGAAATGGTCCAGCGCATATCCGTAGGAGTCGTAGCGGTAGCGGAGTGCGCGTACGAAGCGGGCAACGTAGAGTTCGTTCTCTGCCCGCCTGGTCCGCATCTCGGTGACCATTTCGGCTTCGAGGTCACGAAGCTCGGCGGCAGCGACGGCGCGTTGACGGTCGACTTCGATCACAGCACAGATCGACTTGAATGTGGTGGGTAGCGTCAGCAGGTCCGCGCCCGCGTCATCGGCCATGGTGTTGAAGCGGACGCGAGATGAGGCGTAGGGCTCGCGGCTGAGCCAGCGATAGTAAAGGTCGTCGCGCCCTGCCCTCGTGCTGAACAGGCTCGCGACCATCACCACCTGCTCGTAGTCGAAGGCCCAGTCCTTGACGTGGCGCGCGATGAGGAAGCGGTACACGCGGTCGTGCATCTCGCGTTCCTGGTCGGTGACATTGAAGCTGGAGACCGGCTGGCCTGCGGCCCGCCGCCCCCAGCGGTCGAGTTCGGGGATGATCTGGTCGTTCAGCACGCCGGGCTTCGCCCGACCGAAGTCGCCGATCTCATGAGCGGGGACCTGCCCTGCCCAGGCCAATCCGAGCGCGACCAGGCTGGCTCTCAGCAACGAACTAGCCACGGCGGCGCTTGCCGCCCGCTGCAGCGCCAGCCGGTTTGTCCGGTGATCCATTCCGCTCGTAGCGAATGCCGGTGAACAGCACGATTTCGCCCGAGCCCTCCGCTTGAGAGCGCGTTTTCGAGTTGCGTCCGCGCTTTGGGAGTTGAACCAGCTTTCCCAACCTTGCCTCCGGCGGGTGGGCGTGTGTTGCCGAGGCTCATTCCAGCGGCAAATCGGGAGCGACGCGTGAGCCCGACAAGTCCCATTAAGAGTTCGTCAAGGTTAACAGTTCGCTAACGATTTCAGGAAATAGTCGATCGCGTGGTTGAGGCCCGAATCCATGGGCCTCGCAGGGCGAATTATGATCGGTTTCCAGCCTTACGAGACGTTCCAGCTCCTCATCGAGACTGGCGGCGTCGATCGAACGAATACTCTTTTGTGCGCCGCGTGCGATGCTTTCGCGCGTCGCGGCCGGCCGACCAGTGCCGAAATGGAACAGTTCGTGGCGCTCGCCCAGCGCCTGTTCCCGGCCGCCGCCCCGGCGGCGCGCGCCAAGGCCGCTGCCACCCTCGGCCGCTCCGAGGATCTCTCGCCCGAGCTCGAGGAACTCGTTGTCCGCTACCTCGGCGATGACCTTGCAGACTATCTCGTCTCGGCGCCCAGGCTCTCCGAGAGCACCATGCTCAAGGTGCTGTCGTCGGGCGACGTGACGCTCGGCGCCGCCCTCGCCCGGCGCGGCGAACTCTCCAACGGCGTGCTCGGCCGCCTGTTCCAGATGAACAGCCGCAAGGTCTACCGCGCCCTCGCCACCAACACGGCCATCGTGCCGCGCGGCCCCTATCTCAGCGCCCTCGCCCGCTCGGCCCAGATGGACCATCAGGTGGCCTGGTCGCTCGCAGCGCGCGAAGACTTCGATGCCGCCCTCCTCGCCCCCGCCTTCTTCGACCTGGGCGAGAACGACCGCATCAAGGTGATCAACGCCTTCGCCAAGCGCGACACGCCCGCGGCCCCAATCAAACGCACGCTCGAGCAGCTCTCGGTCGCCACCAGCGAGCTGACGCGCGCGCTGATGAAACTGTTCTCGGAGAACCGCCGCCCCGAAGTCACGCGGCTGCTCCACCAGATCACCGGTCTCGACGAAGTCCGCTGCGGCCAGATCGCCCACGACACCTCCGGCGCCGCCCTCTTCGTCGTTTTGCGCGCCTTCGGCTGCAATGCCCAGGACGGGCTCAAGGTGCTGATCCACGCCACCTCGCACGATCAGGACCGGTCCAAGGCCCTCGCCGATTTCTCGATCCTGTTCGAGACGGTCAGCGTCGATGCCACGGCGTTCCTGATGAGCGCATGGCGCGGCGAGGTGAATCTGCTCGACATGACCAAGCCCGAGTACAAGCCGTTCGACCCGGATCGTCGCCGCATCCCGCCGCCGCAGACCCGCGATCGCGACCCGGTCGTCGACCAGGCCATCGAGGCCCTGGCACGCATCGGCGCAAGGGCGTCCTAGCCGCCGGTTAACCCGGCACTTCGATACCAATATCGCCGCTGCGCAGCTCGAGCGACACCACCCACAGGTCTGGATCGAAATCCTGCTCGCGCTCGATGCGCTCGCGCACCTTGAGCGGCTCGACATGGTCGAGACGGAGCTGGAAAAGGCGCGATTCGGTGTCGTCCAGCCGACTGGTGGCCGGCGCGGGGGTATAGAGCGAAACCTCGCCGTTGAGGTGATCCACCTCCACGAAAATCTGCCCCGCGATCGGGTCGCCCCGGCGCGTGACCACGCACATGTGGCCGATATCGTTGTGTCGCCTGACGAAGGCTGAGACCCACAGGTCGGTGCGGAACATAAGCGCTCATGCCGCAAAACCGCGCACTTGACTAGAGCGTCCCCCGAAGCCGCTGCGTGACTACCTCCGCGACCTGCGCCGGATCATCGACCGAGACGACGAGCATTTCGCCAGCATTCCGGTAGATGCCGAACCGTTCGCGGAACTTGCGGTCCTCGGAGGCACGCTCGAGCCCGAACCCTCGCGACAGCTGGCGCTCGACGACGATGGCGGCGGCGATATCCATGTCCAGCGATGGCAGAAGCGCGATTCCATAGCCCGTCGCGACGAGGCGGCGGGCGCCCGCATGGTCCTCGCTCCCCGGTGTGCCGGCGAGGAAACCGGACGCGGTGACGAACACCATCGGGCCAGGTGCCTGTTCCACCAGTTGCACCGCCAGCGCCAGGTTTTCGGCCCTGTAGCGCTCGTAGCCGTGGCGAGCGATGAAGTCGCCGATCACGGCAATGCGGTCACAGAACGCGAGATCGAGGTCGATGAGCGGCCAGCCCAGTCGCTTCGACAGCTCCCGGCCGAGTGTAGACTTGCCGACACCTCCGGGACCGACGAGGAAGATGGTTTCCCCGTCATTCCATGGCCGGCGAATCTCGATGTAGGCGTGGGTCGTATCCATGTGGCATCGGACGGCACCGCACGCGGCGCCGTCAACTCAGATGCAAGCGGACTAGATGACCGCCCCGTTGTCGACCAGCAGATCCATCAGCTCCGGCGTAATCCGGCCGGTGACCTTGTAGTTGAAGTAGACCTCGAAGTTGCGGATCGCCTTGGCCGTCGCCTCACCGGCTACGCCGTCCGCGGGACCGTGCAGGAAGCCGAGGCTGGCGAGGCCACGCTGGACCTTGGCGACCACCACCGGATCGGTCACGGAGATGGGCTTCACCTGGTCGGGCGTGGCGTCGGTATCGAGAACGGCGATGGTGTCGCCGGGCTTGGGCGCCTCTTCCTCGATCTTGAGGGGCACCCCCACCTGCGGATTGTCGGGCAGAGCAGCGAGTTGCTGCGTACGCGGCACCAGCGCGATCGGCGCGGCCGCTTCTGCGACAGCATTCGCGGTCGCCTTGGCCTGCGCGGCGAAGGCCTGGGCCGCTGGCTTCTTTGGCGGCGTGGTCATGGTCATCGACTGCACGCCGTCGATGATGGTGTTGATTGCGTCACCGGCGGTGTCAGCGGCCATCTCGAGCGCCTGTTCGGGCGTCTCCGGAACCGGGCGTCCGAGCAGCTTCGGCGCGGGGCTTGCCTGCTTCACCTTGGGCGCGGGTGCCACGGCAGCGAGGGGCTTCGTTCCGGAAACGGCTGCCAAAGATTGCGGCTGCACGGCCTCGGCCGGCGCGAGTACTTCGGCGACGGGTGCCGCCTGGACTTTGGGCACCGTGATCGTCACGGCCGGCTTGGGTTCGACCGTCGCGGCTGGTACCGGCGTCGGTGCCGGAACCAGTGCAGGTTCGGGCGTCGACAACGGCGCCGCCAGAATCGCTTCAATGACCTCGCGCGACAGCTCGCCCATGGGCCGCAGCCCGCGCTGTTCCTCGAACTTGCGAATGGCACGCGCCGTTTGCGGCCCGTAGTAGCCATCGACGGTGCCGGTGAAGAGCTGCAACTGCTCGAGCTTGCGCTGGACTTCGAACACATCCTTGTTGCCGATCGGCCCGTCGTCCTCGGACGTCGCGACCGGTTCGGTCGCTGCGACGGACTTGAGTTTGACCGGCGTGCCCATGGCGAAGCTCTTGGGCCGCGTCTTGGGAATCACCGGCTCCATCTCGATCGAGCCGGTGGTCATCTCCTCGGCAGCCGTGAAGAGCGGCGCAGGATGCTCGTGCCGCTGTCCATAAAGGGCGTTCGACCCTGCCAGCGCAGTAG
>Ga0247822_10000457_pt1 | contig 21992 bp, 20 predicted proteins | sample 13C_Cellulose_Da_FD_192423 | JGI IMG/M metagenome (GOLD analysis project Ga0247822, IMG submission 192423) | Soil microbial communities from agricultural site in Penn Yan, New York, United States - 13C_Cellulose_Day30 | ecosystem: Environmental > Terrestrial > Soil > Agricultural land | place...
ACGCATGGCGACATATGGCGCGCTCTACGCGCGGTGCGACGTCGCCATGCGTTATGTTCCGGGCCGCCCGTCGGCCTGAGGCCTAGAGGATGCCCGGCAGGTCCAGCCCCATCTCGGTCGCGCAGTTGCGGGCGATCTCGTAGCCCGCATCGGCGTGGCGCATCACGCCGGTGGCGGGATCGTTCCAGAGGACGCGCTCCAGCCGCTTCGCCGCTTCGGGGGTGCCGTCGGCGACGATGACCATGCCCGAATGTTGCGAATAGCCCATTCCGACACCGCCGCCATGGTGGAGCGAGACCCAGGTCGCGCCGCTCGCGGTGTTGAGCAGGGCGTTGAGCAGGGGCCAGTCGGACACGGCGTCGGAGCCGTCCATCATCGCCTCGGTCTCGCGGTTCGGGCTGGCGACCGAGCCTGAGTCCAGGTGATCGCGGCCGATGACGATCGGGGCTTCGAGCTCGCCGTTCGCGACCATTTCGTTGAACGCGAGGGCGAGGCGGTGGCGATCGCCGAGGCCGACCCAGCAGATGCGCGCGGGCAGGCCCTGGAACGCGATGCGCTCCTTCGCCATGTCGAGCCAGTTGTGGAGGTGGTGGTTGCCCGGGAGGAGTGCCTTCACCTTCTGGTCGGTCTTGTAGATGTCCTCCGGATTGCCCGAGAGCGCGGCCCAGCGGAACGGGCCGATGCCGCGACAGAATAGCGGGCGGATATAGGCGGGGACGAAGCCGGGGAAGGCGAAGGCGTTCTCGACGCCCTCGTCCTTGGCGACCTGACGGATGTTGTTGCCGTAATCGAGCGTGGGGATGCCCATGTCGTGGAAGTCGAGCATCGCGCGGACATGCGTCGCCATCGAGGCGCGCGCGGCCTTCTCGACCTCGTGCGGGGCGGTTTCGCGCTTGGTGAACCATTCGTCGAGCGTCCAGCCGGCGGGGAGGTAGCCGTTGACCGGATCGTGCGCGCTGGTCTGGTCGGTGACGATGTCGGGGCGGATGCCGCGGCGGACCAGCTCGGGCAGCACTTCGGCGGCGTTGCCGAGCAGACCGACCGAGACCGGCTTGTCCGATGTACGAATGATCTCAAGCGCTTCGTCGATGCTGTTCGCGGCGCGATCGAGGTAGCGGGTCTTGAGGCGCATCTCGATCCGGCTGGGCTGGCACTCGACCGCAAGGCACGAGGCACCTGCCATCGTCGCGGCGAGCGGCTGTGCGCCGCCCATGCCGCCGAGGCCAGCGGTGAGGACCCATTTGCCCGACAGGTCGCCGCCATAATGCTGGCGTCCGGCCTCGACGAATGTCTCGTAGGTGCCCTGAACGATGCCCTGGGTGCCGATATAGATCCACGAGCCGGCGGTCATCTGGCCGTACATGGCCAGCCCCTTGCGATCGAGCTCGTTGAAATGCTCCCACGTCGCCCAATGCGGCACGAGGTTGGAGTTGGCGATCAGCACGCGCGGGGCGTCGGCATGGGTACGGAACACGCCGACCGGCTTGCCCGACTGGACCAGCAGCGTCTGGTCGGCGTCGAGCTTGCGCAGCGCGTCGACGATGCGGTCATAGCTCTGCCAGTCGCGCGCGGCGCGGCCGATGCCGCCATAGACAACCAGCGATTCCGGCGCCTCGGCGACGTCGGCGTCGAGGTTATTCATCAGCATGCGCAGCGGAGCTTCGGTGAGCCAGCTCTTGGCGGACAGGTCGGTGCCGGTGGGTGCCTTGATATGGCGACTGTTGTCGATGCGGTTGGTCATGCTTGAGCTTTCGCGAAATCGATGGCTGCGGAGAGGATCGGGCGGAGAACGGACTGGCAGGCTTGCGCCGTTTCCTGATGCCAGGGCGGGGGCCAATGGCCGGGCGTTTCGACGAGGTAGGTGCGCATCGCCAATTCCATCTGGATGGTGTGTACGCCCTCGTCCGGGCGGGCGTAGTGACGGGTGATCCATCCGCCCTTGAAGCGGCCGTTGACGATGTGGCTGTACGGGCTGGCGTCGCAGATCGCTTCGACCGCCTGCGTCAGCGCGGGCGCGCAGGAGGCGCCGTCATTGGTGCCGATGTTGAAATTGGGCAGTTCGCCGTCGAACAGCTTGGGGACGACGCTGCGGATCGAGTGGGCGTCATAGACGACGATTGCGGGGTGGAGTGCGCGCAGCCGCTCGATCTGGATGGCGAGCGCGGTGTGGTACGGGGCGAACCATTCGGCGCGGCGGCGAGCGACCTCATGCTCGTCCGGCAGCGCGCCGGGCTCGTAGAGCGGCGTGCCGTCGAAGGTCTGGATCGGGCAGAGGCCGGTGGTGAACTGGCCGGGATAGAGGGTGTGCCCGCTGGGGTCGCGGTTCACGTCGATTACCGTGCGCGAGATGCTGGTGCGGACGATGGTCGCGTCGAGATCGCGCGCGAAGGCGTAGAGATGATCGACGTAGAGGTCGGCGTCGTGACGGGCGAGTTCGGGCGAGACGAGGCCGTGGATGTCCGATGGAATCTCGGTGCCGGCATGGGGAATGCTGACGATCAGTGGGCTGCCGCCCTGTTCGACATGGATCATCGTTCGATCCCTGGAAGGTACAGGCCGAGCATCCCGCTGGCGACGAGTGTGGTCGCGGCGGCCATGTCGGGGGCGAAGTGGCGGTCGTCTTCGAGATGCGACACCTGATCGCGGAGCAGGGCGCGGGCGGCTTCGAGCGGTTCGCTCGACCTGAGCGGTGCATGGAAATCGCAGCCTTGTGCCGCGGCAAGATATTCGATGCCGAGGATGTTGGCGAGGTTACGGGTCATGTCGAGCAGGCGGCGTGCGCCATGGCCGGCCATGGAGACATGGTCTTCCTGGTTGGCGCTGGTCGGGATCGAATCGACGCTGGCAGGGTAGGCGCGCTGCTTGTTCTCGCTGACCAGCGCCGCAGCAGTGACCTGCGGGATCATGAAGCCCGAATTGAGGCCCGGGCGCGGGGTGAGGAAGGCGGGCAGGCCCGAGAGCGCTGGGTCGACCAGCATCGCGATACGGCGCTCGGCGAGGCTGCCGATCTCACAGATGGCGAGCGCGAGCATGTCTGCGGCGAAGGCAACCGGCTCGGCGTGGAAATTGCCGCCGGACAGGGCTTCTCCCCCCTCGACGCCGGCTTCGGTGAAGATCAAGGGGTTGTCGGTGACGCCATTGGCCTCGATCGCGAGCGTGGCGGCGGCCTGACGGATCAGGTCGAGACAGGCGCCCATCACCTGGGGCTGACAGCGCAGGCAATAGGGATCCTGCACGCGCTCGTCGCCCTCGCGGTGCGAGGCGCGGATGGCGGAGCTGGACATCAGGCCGGCGAGGGCGTCGGCGACCTCGATCTGGCCGCGATGGCCGCGGACCTGATGGATGCGCGGATCGAACGGGGTGTCGGAGCCCTTGGCTGCCTCGGTCGAGAGCGCGCCGGTGACCAGCGCGGCACGGAACAGGCGATCGGTCTCGAACAGGGCGGCGAGGGCGTAGGCGGTGCTGAACTGCGTGCCGTTGAGAAGCGCCAGGCCTTCCTTGGGACCGAGGGTGAGCGGGGTGAGCACCTCGCGCGCGGGCCGGACGACGCCGTCGACCAGCACATCGCCGGTGCCGATCATCGCGGCGGCAAGGTGTGCGAGCGGGGCGAGGTCGCCGCTGGCACCCACGGACCCTTGCGACGGGATGATCGGAGTGATGCCGCGGTCGAGCATGTCCTGGAGCATCGCGACGGTTTCCGGCCGCACGCCGCTATGGCCCTGGGCGAGGCTGGCGAGCTTCAATGCGATCATCAGACGGACGACCGGAGCAGGCATCGGATCGCCGACGCCGGCGGCGTGGCTGAGCACGATGTTGCGCTGGAGCGTCTCGAGATCCTCGTCGCCGATACGGACCGAGGCGAGTTTCCCGAAGCCGGTGTTGATCCCGTAGACCGGCTCGTGCCGGGCGAGGATTGCCTGAACCGCATCGGCGCTGGCTTGCACCTTCTCCGCGCAGGACGGGTCGAGCGGGGCCGCTTCGCCGCGATAAATGGCGTTCCAGATGGCGAGGGGAGTGTTTCCGGGGGTGATCATTGGCCTGCGTATATCCGGGTCTGAAGAGGGTTGGCGCCGATGCGGTAGACCAGCTCGGCAAGGTCGGTGACGTTCCAGATGGCGAGATCCGCGGCCTTGCCGGGTTCGAGCGAGCCGGTCTGGAGGCCGAGCGCGCGGGCGCCGTTGACGGTGATGCCGCGCAGACACTCGGCGACGGTCAGGCGGAAGAAGGTCGCGCCCATGTTTGCCGCGAGCAGGATCGACGCCATCGGCGAGGTGCCGGGGTTGCAGTCGGTGGCGAGGGCGATCGGGACGCCGGCGGCGCGCAGGGCGGCGATGGGCGGGCGACGTTCCTCGCGGGTAAAATAGAAGGCGCCGGGGAGGAGGGTGGCGACGGTGCCCGATGCGGCCATGGCGGCGATGCCGGCCTCGTCGAGATGCTCGAGATGATCGGCGGAAAGCGCGCCATGGCGCGCGGCGAGCGCGGCACCGTGGAGGTTGGAGAGCTGTTCGGCGTGAAGCTTGACGGGCAGGCCGTGGGCGACGGCGGCGGACAGGACGCGGTCGGTCTGCTCGGGCGAAAAGCCGATGCCTTCGCAGAATGCATCGACAGCATCGGCATGGCCGACGGCGGCGGGGATGATCTGCTCGCAGACCAGATCGACATAGCCGTCGGCGTCGCCCCTATATTCGGGCGGGACGGCGTGCGCGGCGAGCAGGGTGGTGCGGATGCGGACATTGCGCGTTTCGCCGAGGCGGCGGGCGGCACGGAGCATCTTGAGCTCGTCGTCGAGAGTGAGGCCGTAGCCCGACTTGACCTCGACCGTGGTGACTCCCTCCGCGATCAGCTGGTCGAGCCGGGGCAGGGCGGAGGCGATCAGCTCGTCCTCGCTCGCGGCGCGCGTCGCGGTGACGGTCGAGAGGATGCCGCCGCCGGCGCGGGCGATCTCCTCATAGGTCGCGCCTTCGAGCCGCGCCTCGAACTCGCGCGCACGGTTGCCGGCGTGGACGAGATGCGTGTGGCAGTCGACCAGCCCGGGCGTGATCCAGCGGCCGTCGCAATCGACGATCTCGGCGGCGTCGGGCGCATCCGAGTCGGGGCCGGCATAGGTGATCGTGCCGCCCGATGCTGCGATCGCGCCGTGCTCGACAATGCCCAGCCCGTCGCCCGTCATCGTTGCCAGACGGGCATTGCGCCAGAGTTTGTCCGCGGGAATCGCCATGCGCCTTATGGTTGGACAAGCGCGTGAATATGTCTAGACATAATCGGCATGAACCTGTGGTTTGAATCCGCGCTGCTCGAAAATGGCTGGTCCGATCGCGTGCGGCTGACGCTGGCGAATGGGCGGATCGAGACGGTCGAGGCCGGGGTCGATCCGGCTCGCGAAGACGAACGGCATTTCGTAGCGCTGCCCGGACTTCCCAATGTCCATAGCCACGCATTTCAGCGTGCAATGGCGGGGCTGGCCGAGGTGCGCGGACGGGCGGACGACGATTTCTGGTCGTGGCGTGAGCTGATGTATCGCTTCGTCGGACGGATCGGGCCGGAGGAATGCGAGGCGATCGCGGCGCTGGCCTATGCCGAAATGCTGGAGGGCGGGTTCACGCGAGTCGGCGAGTTCCACTATCTGCACCATGCGCCCGGTGGCGCGCGCTACGACGATATCGCCGAGATGTCGGGGCGGATCGCGGCGGCGGCGTCGGGGACGGGGATCGGCCTCACCTTGTTGCCGGTCTTCTATGCGCATGGCGGATTCGGCGGACAGCCGGCAGGGGCGGCGCAGGGGCGGTTCCTGAACGACGTCGACGGCTTTGCGGCATTGGTCGAGCGCGCCGGGGCGAAGCTGGCGCCGGACGGGGTGATCGGAATCGCGCCGCACAGCCTGCGCGCGGCGACGCCCGACGAATTGCGCGACCTGCTGGCGGTTGCGGATCGCGGCCCGGTGCACATCCATATCGCGGAGCAGACCAAGGAAGTGGCGGACTGCGTGGCGTGGAGCGGGAAGCGCCCGGTGCGCTGGCTGCTCGACGAGATGCCGGTCGATGCGCGCTGGACGCTGGTGCACGCGACCCATGTCGAGCCCGGCGAGGTCGCCGGGATAGCCGCCAGCGGCGCGGTGGCGGCGCTGTGCCCGATTACCGAGGCGAATCTGGGCGATGGGGTGTTTCCTGCGGCCGAGTTCATGGCATTGGGCGGCATGATCGGAATCGGAAGCGATTCGAATGTGCGGATCGACGCGGCGGAGGAGTTGCGGCTGCTGGAATATGGCCAGCGGCTGACACGGCGCGCGCGCAACGTGCTGGCAGGCGAGAATCGTCCGGCGACGGGCGCGCGGATGTTCGCAGCGGCGGTTGCCGGGGGCGGCCGGTCGCTGGGCGTCGAAACGGGCCTCGCGGCGGGGCGGCCCGCCGACATCGTGTCGCTCAATCGCGACGATCCGGTTTTTGCAGAGCGCGGAGGCGATGCGCTAATCGACAGCTGGGTGTTCGCAAGCCGGACCGGTGTCGATTGCGTGTGGCGCGATGGCCTCAAGCAGGTCGAAGGCGGACGCCACCGGCATCGTGACGAAATCGAGGCGCGCTATCGGATGGCGCTGAACAGGCTGATGGCGTGAGCATCGAGGCGCGCATCCGCAGCGATATCGAAACGCGCATCCGCTCGGGCGAATGGGCGCCGGGGATGCGGGTGCCGACCGAGCATGAACTGGTCTCAACCTATCGCTGTGCGCGCGCGACCGCGAACAAGGCGTTGAGTCGGCTGGCGCGCGAAGGGCTGATCGAGCGCAGGCGGCGCGCGGGCAGCTTCGTCGCGCGGCCGCAGATCCGCACCGCGGTGGTCGGCGTGCCCGATATCGGCGCGCTGATCGAGGCGCGCGGCGAGCCGTATCGCTGGGAGTTGCTGTCGGTCGAGCTGCAGCGCCGCGCGCCGGAGGGTTTTCCGGCGCGGGCGGGCGGGTGCTGGCTGGCGCTTTCCGGTGTGCACCATGCTGGCAAGACACCGTTCGGCTGGGAGGAGCGCTGGCTGGATCTCGCTGTGGCGCCGGGCGCCGAGGATGCCGACTTTGCCGCCAACGCTCCGGGTGCGTGGCTACTCGCCAATGTGCCGTGGACCGAGGCGCGACACCGGATCGGCGCGGTCGGCGCTGAGCCGGTCGCGGCGTCGCAGTTGGGGATCGCAGCGGGCGCGCCGTGTTTGCAGATCGAACGCTGGACCTGGCGCGGCAAGGAACCCGTCACATCGGCACGGCAGGTGTTTCCGGCGGATCATTATCAGCTGGTCGAAGATTTCACCCCCAGAGGCTGAATGACGCGGCTATAGTATCGGCCGAAACCAAGGAGCGTACATGTTCGACAAGGTCTTTCTGAAGCACCCGCGCGAAGTGGGCGAGAGCTATGGCGAGCATTTCGCGACCGCGACCGGGTTTGGCGCGCGGATGGTGGTGGGCGGACTGGCCTGTATCGTCCACGGGGTCATCCCGGCGCTGTTCGTGCGCACGGCGAGCGACACGGTGAAGGCACTCTATGGGCGGATGAAGGCCCGCCAGCCCGCCTTTGCCGAAAAGCCGCCCGCCTTCACCGAGCCGTCCTGGCAGATGGAATACGAAATCTGAGAGTCTGTTTGAGAATGCGCCAAGGCGCATTGCGGTGCCGGCCCGCTCCCCCACCCGGCCACCCAACGCCAGTGTATTCTATGGGTGGCCGGGTGGGGGAGCGGGCCGGCACTGCCATAAGGGAGCAAAGATGCCGGTCGAACATGTCGCCATCGTCGGCGCGGGCTTTTCGGGCACGCTTCAGGCGATCAACCTGCTCCGTCATGAAGGTCCGCGCGCCACGCTGATCGAGCGTGGAAGCCGCGCGGGCGAGGGGCTGGCCTATGGCGCCGCGCATCCGAGCCATGTGCTCAATGTGCGCGCCGGGAACATGAGCGCGCTGCCCGACGATCCCGGGCATTTCGCGCGCTGGCTGGAGGCACGGGGTGTCGCCGATGCGGCGAAGTCCTTCGCCTCGCGCGTTACTTACGGCATCTATCTGCGTGAGATGCTCGACTCGGCACTGGCGAGCAGTGGCGGGCGGCTGACGGTACGCTATGGCGAGGTGGCCGACGCCGTGGAGACCGGCTGCGGGGTCGCGCTCAAGCTGGTCGATGGCGGGACGATCGACGCCGACGCGGCGGTGCTGGCGGTGGGCAATCTGCCGCCACACGATCCGCCGGGGCTGAGCGACGGCGCGTTGCCCGACGATCTCTACAAGGGCGATCCCTGGGCGGGCGATGTCGCCGACGGGCTGACCGCCGACGATACCGTGCTGGTGATCGGCACCGGCCTCACCATGAGCGACGTTGCGCTGATGCTGGAGGCGCGCGGGTTCGAGGGGCGGATCGTCGCGCTGTCGCGGCGCGGGTTGCTGCCGCGGCGGCATGAGGCCGCGAGCGACTGGGCGAAGATCGGCGACCGGCCCGCGACGGTGGCATCGGGACTGGTCGCGCAGGTGCGCGCGCGCGCCCAAGCGGTAGGCTGGCGCAATGCGGTGGACGAACTGCGCCCCTTCACCCAGCCGATGTGGGCCAATGCCAGCGAAGCGGAGCGTGCGCGCTTCCTGCGGCATCTGCGGCCGTGGTGGGACGTGCACCGCCACCGGCTGGCGCCGGAAGTGGCAGACCGGCTCGCGGCGATGCAGGAGCGCGGGCAGCTTCATGTGCTGGCGGGCAAGACGATTGCGTTCGCAGCGGAAGAAGGCGGTGTGACCATGACCTGGCGTCCGCGCGGAAACGATGCGAGTGAGGCCATGGCAGTGCGGCGGATCGTCAACTGCACCGGACCGCTGGGCGACCTCAACCGCACCACCGATCCGCTGCTGGTGGCGCTGCGCGAGCGAGGCGCGATCCGGCCCGATGCGGCGCATCTGGGGATCGACGTCAACGGTGTGGGGCAGGTGATCGGCGCCAACGGCCGGGCGAGCGAGCGGCTTTACGCACTGGGGCCGATGACGCGCGGCGCGTTCTGGGAGATCGTAGCGGTGCCCGATATCCGGCGCCAGACCTGGGATGTCGCGCGGCGGCTATCCAACGCGCACTGGGTGGGCGGCGAAGGCCTCTAATCCTCGCCGCGCAGTGCCAGGCCGCGCTCGATATCGCGAGCGACGACCGACGCGGTGAGGCGGCCGACCAGCCGTTGCGCGCTACGCCACGCCGAAATCTCGGCGGCGCGATGACGGTTGCCGGCAATCAGGCGGCTGCCCCAGCTTTGCGTGAGCGGCGCGAAATCCGAAGGGTCGCTGCCCGGCAGACGGTCGGCGACCACCATCGAGGGAAAGGGCAGCGCGGTGCGGGGCGAGGCGAACAGGCCGGTCCTGTCCGTCGCTTCGGGATCGAACAGCAGCGCCCCCGCCACGCGCTCGACATAGTGCGACGGCGACAGCCGCGCCCACCAGGAGGCGGCGAAGCAACCCACCCCTTCGGCGACCAGCAGCACCGCGCGGTCGGCACGGAGCACGGCATTGTCGATCTGCGCGGCAAGGATCGAGCGGTTGGTGTCGGGATTGAGCGCCAGATGCGTGTCCCCGAACGCGGGCCAGCCGAACCGCTCGCTCCAGGCGGGGGTCTGCGATTCGCTGATCGTGATCACTGAGAACCGGTGCGGGACAGGTGCGAGCGCGAGCGTCATGGCAATCTCCCTTACGCGTAAAATGCCAAAGCAGGGGGTGTTCGCGCAAGATGCGAATGCACGACCATCGCTTGGGGGTACGAAAGCTATGCTTCAGTCGTGTGAAGCTGACGTGCAGGCGGCGGCGCGTTCGAGCAGGAAATCGCGTTCCCGTTCGTTACGGGTAAGCGCGGCCGCTGCTTCGAACGCGGTTTTCGCCTCGGGCAGTCTCCCGGCGCGGAACAGGAAGTCGCCGCGCGCCGCGGGAAGCGGGGCGTAATTTCGCAGCGCTGCCGCCTCGGCGAGCTGATCGACCAGCGTGAGTCCGGCCTCGGGCCCGAATGCCATGCTGTATGCGACCGCGCGGTTGAGATCGACCACGGGCGAAGGCATCGCCTGTCGCAGCCGGTCGTAGAGCGACGCGATGCGCGGCCAGTCGGTATCCCCCGCGCGGCGGGCGCGGGCATGACAGGCGGCGAGTGCGGCCTGCAGGGCGTAGGGGCCATCCGCGCCGCCCAGCACCTCGGCCTGCGCCAGGGCGTTGAGGCCGCGGCGGATGAGCAGCTGGTCCCAATGCGCGCGGTTCTGCTGCGTGATCGGAACGAAGGCGCCGTCGGGGCCAGTGCGCGCACGCAGGCGCGAGGCCTGTATCTCCATCAGGGCAAGCAGGCCGTGCACCTCGGGCTCGGCGGGCATCAGGCCGGCAAGGATGCGGCCGAGTCGCTGTGCCTCGGCGCACAGCGCCGGGCGGATCAGGTCCTCGCCCGCTGTGGCGGCATAGCCCTCGTTGAAGATGAGATAGACCACCTCGAGCACCGAGGCGAGGCGGGCATTGCGTTCGCTGCCGCGCGGCACCTCGAACGCGAGCGCGGCGTTGCCGATGCTCTTCTTGGCGCGGACGATGCGTTGCGCGATCGTCGGCTCCGCCGAGAGAAAGGCGCGGGCGATCTCGTCGGTGGTCAGGCCGCCGATCAGCCGCAGCGTCAGTGCCGCCCGCGCCTCGGCCGAGATGACCGGGTGGCAGGCGGTGAAGATCAGCCCGAGCAGCTCGTCGCCGATATCGTCGTCCATCTGGGCCTCCAGCGCCTCGACGCTGCTGTCGGCTTCGTCGAGGTCGCGGGCGATCTCCGCATGCTTGCGGTCCTGCATCTTCGCGCGGCGCAGGCCATCGATCGCGCGGCGCTTGGCCGCGGCGGTGAGCCACGCACCGGGATTCTGCGGAACGCCGGTCCGGGGCCATTCGGAGAGCGCGATCAGCAATGCGTCCTGCGCCAGTTCCTCGGCCCGGTCGACGTCGCGGGTCATGCGGGCAAGGCTCGCGATGAGCCTCGCCCGCTCGATCCGGAAGACCGCCTCGATCGCCCGCTGGGTTTCCCTGTCCGCCATCGCCACCGGGTTACGGGAGCGGGGCAGGGCAGGGCAAGCGGGTCCGTGTCAGCGGTTCTCGAGCTTGTCGTAGACGCCGTCGTGGATCGCAGCGGCCTCGGCCGGAATCAGGCCGGCGAAATCCTCCATCTCGAACAGCGGGCGGATTTCGATTTCGCTCGGGCCGAACATCGGGTTGGGGCAGCGCTTCACCCAGGCGATGGCCTCGTCCATGTCCTTGACCTCCCACAGCCAATAGCCGGCGACCAGCTCGCGGGTCTCGGCGAACGGGCCGTCGATCACGCTGCGGCTAGGGCCGTCGAACGCGACCCGCTTGCCGAACGACGACGGCTTGAGGCCGTCGCCCGCGACCATGACACCGGCATTGACCAGCTCTTCGTTGAACTTGCCCATATCCACGAACATCTGGCTGAGCTCGGGCGAGGGCTTCATGCCCTCTTCGCTGTCCTCGGTCGCCTTGACGAACACCATCACACGCATCGGAATTCTCCTTCGTTGGCGAGGGCCGCAATCGGCCTCGTATCCTGACGACGAACGAGTTTGCGGTGAATCGACACTGCGCGCGAAATTTTTTCGACGAAGGGCGAAAAAATACGGTGGGCGGCAACACGCCGCATGATTTCAGTGATTTAGCGTAATGTGAAATGGTCGGGGAGAGAGGATTCGAACCTCCGGCCCCTGCCTCCCGAAGGCAGTGCTCTACCAGGCTGAGCTACTCCCCGACGGAGTGCCGAGTCCTTGAAAATGCCCCGGGTTGGGCGGACCGGCTTTCGCTTGGAGGCGCGCCTATAGCCAGCAGTTTCGCGACGCGCAAGCGGGGCGCGGAAGCTTTTTCAGGTGCCGCGTGCGCCAAGCATCCCCTCGATGCTGGTGAACTTCTCTCGCGGGGCACCGTCGCGCGCCGCGGCGGTCTCGGCGGCCTCGATCTTCTGCCAGTCGCGAAAGGTGACGACGTCGGCGTTGCGTGCGGCGAGCAGCGCGTCGAGACCGGGCCGGCCGGCCTTGCGGCTGTTCGGCTGCGTGTCCGCGGCGATCTTCTCGACAATGGCGAAGCCGTCGGGGCGGTTGGTGCCGATGGTTCCGGTCGGGCCGCGGCGCGCCCAGCCGACGGCATAGAGGCCGGGAAGCACGCGCCCATCGTCATTGGCGAAACGGCCGGCGCGGTCGTCATAGGGCACGCCTTCGATTCGCGGCGTGCGATAGCCGATGCACGAGACGACGAGGCTGGCGGGAACCGCGTAGGTCTCACCCGTGCCGATCGCGGCGCCGCGCGAGTCGAGCGTGGTGCGCTCGACAATCACGCGTTCGACCTTGCCATCGCCCTCGATCCTGACGGGCTTGGCGTAGAAGTCGAAGATGATGTGGACCGGCTTCTCGACATGCGCGGCGGCGAAATTGCGCAGATGCGTGACCGACTTGCGATGGCCGGGTTCGAGCATCGCGTCGTCGATGTCGGGCGGGAGGTCGGCAAGGTCGACCACCGGGGCGGCGCGCTCGAGTTCGCCCAGTTCGCCCAGTTCCTTGGGCGTCATGTTGATCTGGTGCGGGCCACGGCGGCCGAGCAGGGTGATGGTGTCGATCGACGATGTCTCCAGCGCGGCAAGCGCGTGGCCGACGATGTCGGAGCCCGAAAATTCGGCCTGCGTCTTGGCGAGGATGCGTGCGACGTCGAGCGCGACGTTGCCGTTGCCGATCACCACGGCGCCCGGGCCTGAAAGGTCCGGGTTCAGCGCGGCATAGTCGGGATGGCCATTATACCAGCCGACGAACGCGGCCGAACCGGTGACGCCGGGCAGGTCGGCACCGGGAATCTCGAGCGGCCGGTCGTGCGGCGCGCCGGTGGCGAGAACGACCGCGTCATAGAGGTCGAGCAATTCGGGGATCGTCACCTGTTCGCCGATGGTGATGTTGCCGATGAAGCGGACATTGTCGGTCAGCGCGGTCGCTTCGTAGCGGCGCGACACACCCTTGATCGACTGGTGATCGGGCGCGACGCCGGTTCGGATCAGGCCGAAGGGAACGGGGAGACGGTCGATGATGTCGACGCGGACCTGATCGCCAAACTGCTTCTGACATGCCTCCGCGGTATAGTAGCCCGCCGGTCCCGAACCGATCACCGCGATATGCCGCATGCCCGACCCTCTCATGTCATTGTGGCGCAGCTTAAAGCTGCGCAGAGCAGGCTGGCGCCGCACCCACAAACCGAGCCTAGCGGGGATTGCGGCAAGGGCAAGCGGCTCTCGACGCGCGCGCTTTCCTGTTGCAAGTCAAGGTTATGAACCCGCTAGAGGTCGCCGCGTCGCTGTTGCTGCTCACGAACATCGCGCTCGTCGCGCGGCGGAGCATCTGGAACTATCCCTTCGCGATCGCGGCGGTGACGCTCTACGGTGTGCTGTTCCTTCAGCACAAGCTCTACAGCGACATGCTGCTTCAGCTCTTTTACGTCGCGCTCAACCTCTATGGCTGGATGAACTGGTCGCGGTCGAAGGCCGATGCCGGGGAGGTTGTCGTGCTGGCGCTGCGCTGGCCGGCGCGCATCGGGTGGCTGGCGGGATGTGCCGCGCTGACCGCGGGATGGGGCTGGCTGATGCACCGGCTGACCGACGCGGCGCTGCCCTGGTGGGACGCGGGCGTCGCGATGACCAGCGTCGCGGCGCAGATCCTGCTGACGCGCCGCTATCTGGAGAATTGGGTGCTGTGGATCCTGGTCGATATCGTCGCGATCCCGCTGTTCGCGGTGCGCGGGCTGTGGCTGACGGCGGGTGTCTATGTGATCCTGCTCGGTCTCTCGATCTGGGGACTCATCGACTGGCATCGCGCGCAGGCCCGGCGTAGGGCGCGCAGCGAAGAAGGGGTTTCATGACGCCACGTACAATCTGTCTCCACGGTCCCGAAAGCACCGGAAAATCGACGCTTGCGCCGCGGCTTGCTGCTCATTTGAGGGGCGAGGTGGCCGAGGAATATGGCCGCGAATATGCCGAGACGCGCGGGATCGACTTCACCATGCGCGATCTGGTCGAGATCGCGCGCACGCACGATGCCGGCGTGCGCACGATGCTGGCGGCGGGGCTGACGCCGCTGATCCTCGACACCGATCCGCTGATGACCGCCGTATGGGCGGACATGCTGTTCGGGAAGCGCGATCCGTGGTTCGACAAATGGGACGCGACGGCCGATCTCTATCTGCTGTTCGACATCGACCTGCCCTGGGTCGCGGACGGAACGCGGATGTTTGGCACGCCGGAATTGGGGCGCTGGTCACCGGCGACGGTGAGGCGCGGTGGCAGAGCGTGCTGCGCGCGGTGGAAGCGGCCAGCTAGGGCAGGCGGGTGACGGCCAGCCCGTCGCCATTCTTGCCCACGTCGATGCGGCGCAGCACCTTGCCGGTGCCGGCGTCGATCTCCGCGATCTGGTTGCGCATGGTCTCGGCGGCGTAGAGGCGCTTGCCGTCGGACGACCAGATCAGCGTGACCTGCGCGACGGTGGAGTCGCCGGAGACGGGGAAGCTGCGCAGCACCGAATGGCTGGCGGCGTCGATCAGCGTGAGGCTGCCCTTGTCGATATTGCTGGTGGCGACCGTCTTGCCGTCCGGGCTGGCGATGACACGGATCGCATTGCCGTCGATCGCAAGCTCGCCGAGCTTCTCATAGGTCGCGGCATCGAACACGCTGAGGCGCGGGGCGGTGAGGTCGCCGACGAACACCTTGCCGCCTGCGACCGCGATCCCCTCGGGTTTGCCGCCCGTGGCGATGTCGCGCAGCTTGGTGTTGGCGACCAGATCGAGCACGCTGACCGTGCCCGATCCGATATTGGCGACGAACGCGCGCTCCTCGCCCAGCAGCGCGACCATATGCGATCCCTGCTGGCCGGTGGCGATCGACGTGACCTTGCCATCGGGTTCGACGATGGCGACCGAATTGCTGCCTTCGGTCGTGGCGATGAGCCGTTCGCTCTTCGGCATCCAGAGCAGGCCGTGGGGGCGCTTGTTGGGTGAAAGTTCGATCGTCGCGACCTTGCCCAACGGGTCCAGGTCGATGATGTCGATGCTGGTGCCGCCATAATTGACCACCGCAGCCTGGGTGCCATCGCCCATCACCGCGATTTCGTGCGGCTGGCTGCCGGTGGGCAGTTTGGCGAGCTGCTTGCCATCGGCGAGGTCGTAGATGCCGAAGCTGTCCTCGCCCTTGTTGCCGACGAGCAGCAGGTCTCGCGCTGCAGCTGGCATCGCTGCCGTGGTTGCGAGCAGGGCTGCAAGGATCAGTCGGCGCATCATTCTCTCCGGCTTGGCGGCGCGGAGACTGGGCATTTCACGAGAAGCCCGCAAGCGAAAAGGCCCGCTCCACCGTGTGGAACGGGCCCTTTCGGAAGCGATCGCAGCCGTCTTAGAGCGACGGCGCGAGTCCGGTGTTGAGCACCCAACCGACATTGTCGTTCTCGTCGGCGACTTCCCACCACAGGCCGTTCTTGTTGCCGGTCGGGTAGACGATCGCGCCTGCGGGAAGCGTGCGGATCACCTTTGCCGCCGCTGCCGCCGATACCCGCATCGCCACCGGGCGCTGCGCGGTGAAGGTCTTGGCGGGGGTCGCCTGCGCGGTGCCAGTGTCACCCGCACGCACCAGCCCGAGCTCGGTCACGAGCTTGGTATAGGCCTGAATGAACGACAGCGTGACGATGCGGCCGATCTCGGTGTTGTCGTAGCCGCCGCCGACAGCGCCCACACCGCCGCCGAGGAACCCGACGCCCGCGCCGCCGCCGAACGCGAGGCTGTTCTTGGCGGCATAGCCTTCCTGCGTGGCGATCGTTTCCGTCGTGCGCACGTTAGTGACGGAGAGCACGGTGTTGGCTTCCATCTTCTTGCTGCGCAGGCCCGCGGCCAGTCCGCCGAGTCGTCCGCCGACCAGCCCGCCGATCAGACCGCCCGCGCCGCTGCCGCTGACATTGCTGTTGGCGCCCTGAATTTCGGCGACGAGGACATAGTCGGCGGCCTTGATCTGGCCCTGGCCGACATTCGCGCCCCGCTGGTGGCCAAGGTTGCCGCCGATCGCGCGCTCACGCTCGGCCGCCTGCAGGCCGGAACCACGGTCGACCAGGTTGAAGCAGCCGGAACGCTGGATGAGAACCTTGAGCAGCTTCTGCGGCGGGGCCAGCGAATACTGCGTCCACGGACGGGGATCGTCGCCATCGACGACCGAGATGGTGCCGAGCTTGCGAAAGCAGCGCGGCACGTCGGTCATCGTCTGCTCTTGCAGCTTCTGGCCGCCGCTGGGTTTGGCGAGCCGCTGCGCCTGAACCGGCCCGGTAAGGCAAAGCGCGAGTGCGGTGGTGGCGGCAATAGTCTGAAGAATACGCATAAATGATCCTCCCTGGCGGAGCTGAAAGCACCGCGGCTTTCTACGCTGTCGTTTCGGAACAGCGATACGCAATGACACTGGAGGCTGATGCCTCCCCCTGTGTCGTCGCCATTAACAAAGCCGCAGGGGGGACGTCATGCGAAAATTTGTTTCAGGGTTCGACCCGGTGGCGCGCCGCCGTGCCGCTGCGTACCGTCCAGACGTCGCCGAAATCCTCGTGCTGGAGATCCCCAGGACGTTCGCCACCGAGCTGCTCGACAATGTCCGGGACGGTATTGCTGTGACCGACGATCAGGATCGGCGCCTTGGCGGCGCGAGCCCGGGCGACGATCGCCGGGGTGTCGCGCGGGTCATAGGTCTCGAGCGCGATGCCGCGTTCGGCAGCAAGCGGCGCGGCGGTCTGACGTGTGCGCTTGAAGTCGCTGACGTAGATTGCCTTGAGTTTCTTGCCCTTGAACCATTTGGCCAGCTTCTCGGCGCGCGTCTTGCCTTGCGGAAGCAGGTCCGGATCGCGCTCGCCGGCGGGCGTATCGTAGTGCCGGGTGACGTAGATCGGCGGATCCTTGGCCAGCGCGGGGCTGGCGACAAGGCAGGCGAGAATGAGGAGCAGGCTGCGCATTGTTGCAGGCTGACGGTTAGCAACCCTCTTCGCAAGTCCCGCTGCCCCTGCTAGGCGCGCGGAATCATGGCAACCGACCTTTCCCGTATCCGCAACTTTTCGATCATCGCGCACATCGACCATGGCAAGTCGACGCTGGCCGATCGCCTCATCCAGCGCACCGGTGGCCTCGCCGAGCGCGAGATGTCCGCTCAGGTGCTCGACAATATGGACATCGAGAAGGAGCGGGGCATCACCATCAAGGCACAGACCGTGCGCCTCGACTGGAAGGGGCCGGACGGCAACGACTATGTCCTCAACCTGATGGACACGCCGGGGCATGTCGACTTCGCCTATGAGGTGAGCCGTTCGCTCGCCGCGTGCGAGGGCGCGCTGCTGGTGGTCGACGCGGCACAGGGCGTCGAGGCGCAGACGCTCGCCAACGTCTACCAGTCGATCGAGCACGACCATGAGATCGTGCCGGTGATCAACAAGATCGACCTGCCGTCGGCCGAACCCGAGAAGGTGCGGCACGAGATCGAGGAGGTCATCGGTATCGACGCGTCGAATGCGGTGCTGGCGTCGGCCAAGTCGGGCATCGGGATCGAGGAGATCCTGAACGCCGTGGTCGAGCGCATTCCGGCGCCCAAGGGCGATGCCGATGCGCCGCTCAAGGCGATGCTGGTCGACAGCTGGTACGACCCGTATCTGGGCGTCGTGATCCTGATCCGCGTGATCGACGGCACGATCAAGAAGGGCCAGCAGGTCAAGTTCATGGCGGCGGGGACGACGCATCTGGTCGATCGCGTCGGTGCGTTCCGGCCGAAGATCGAGAATCTTGCCGACCTGGGGCCGGGCGAGATCGGCTTCATCACCGCGCAGATCAAGGAAGTGGCGCAGGCGCGCGTCGGCGATACGCTGACCGACGCCAAGAAGCCTGCCGCCGAGCCGCTGCCGGGCTTCAAGGAAGTCCAGCCGGTGGTGTTCTGTGGCCTGTTCCCGGTCGATGCCAACGACTTCGAAAAGCTGCGAGAGAGTATCAGCAAGCTGCGGCTTAACGACGCGAGCTTCTCGTTCGAGATGGAAACCTCGGCGGCGTTGGGCTTCGGCTTCCGCTGCGGGTTCCTTGGCCTGCTGCATCTGGAGATCATCCAGGAGCGGCTGATGCGCGAATATGATCTCGACCTGATCACCACCGCGCCGTCGGTGGTGTACCAGATCGAGCTGACGCACGGCGGCGGGCATATCGAGCTGCACAATCCCGCCGACATGCCCGAGCCGAACAAGATCGAGAGCATCGCGGAACCGTGGATTCAGGCGGTGATCTATGTCCCCGACGAGTATCTCGGCTCGATCCTGAAGCTGTGCCAGGACAGGCGCGGCATCCAGAAGAACCTGACCTATGTCGGCGGACGCGCGCAGGCGACCTACGAGCTACCGCTCAACGAGGTGGTGTTCGACTTCTACGACCGGCTGAAGTCGCTCTCGAAGGGCTATGCTAGCTTCGACTACGAGCAGATCGGCTATCGCGAGGGAGACCTCGTCAAGATGGGCATCCTCGTCAACGAGGAGCCGGTCGACGCGCTGAGCATGATCGTCCACCGCGCCACCGCCGAAGTGCGTGGGCGCGGCATGGTCGAGCGGCTCAAGGAACTGATCCCGCGTCACCTGTTCAAGATCCCGATTCAGGCGGCGATCGGCGGCAAGGTGATCGCGCGCGAGACGATCAGCGCGATGCGCAAGGATGTCACCGCGAAATGCTATGGCGGCGACGCGACCCGCAAGCGCAAGCTTCTGGAAAAGCAGAAGAAGGGTAAGGCGAAGATGCGCGAGTACGGCTCGGTCAGCATCCCGCAGGAAGCGTTCATCGCCGCACTGCGGATGGGCGAGGAATAGGATCCGGCGAGCCGCGCTCGCCGGACCTTCTCGATCGTCAGCCGCGTGGGGTGGGTACCCTGACCCCGGGCGTCATCCGCGCCATCACCTCGTCGCGAATGAGGAAATGGTGGCGGATCGCCGCCCCGATATGCACGAGTAGCAGCGCGAGCACGGCGTAGCCGAGAATCTCGTGCGCTTCGTGCCCGAAATCGGACATCGCCTCCGATACCGGCAGATAAGGGATGTCGAACAGGCCGAACCAGGTCAGCGGACGGGGCTTCGGTCCCGACGACATCGCCCAGCCCGATAGCGGGATCGCCAGCATGAAGGCGTAGAGCAGGAAGTGCGAGACATGCGCTGCCTTTCGTTCCCAGCCTGCCATATGCGCGGGAAGACGCGGGGCGGGGTGCGTCAAGCGCCAGGCGATGCGGGCGAGGGTCAGGACGAGGACGGTGATGCCGATCGCCTTGTGGATCGGCATGATGCGCCAGTCGCGCGGCAGGCTGTCGTGGAGCAAGCCATAAGCAAGATTGAAGATCAGCAGCGCCGCGATCAGCCAGTGAAGCAGGATCGCGCCGCGCGAGTACCGTACCAACGCCGAGTCCGTGTCCGCCATTTGCACGCTCCCTTACGGTTCCAATTCCACCGTTGTGCCGGGCTGGAACTGCGGCGTCGAGAGTATTGAACCGTTCCGGGCGTCTAGAACTCGTACGGCACCGGCGCCCGGACGTCGGGGTCGATGCGGATCTCGCTCGCCGCCGGCGGGAAGGCGCGTTGGTCGCAGTCGGGGCGCGGACAGATGCGGCAGCTGGTGCCGATCGGGGTAGCGACACCGCCGGTGCGCAAGCCGTCGGCATAGACGAAGTCGGGCGCGTGGACTTCCTCGCAGCCGAGCGCGACCGCGTAGCGGCGCGGCGGGCGGGCGTAGCTGGCGGATGGCTTGACCAGCCCCTTGGCCATCGAGACGTAGCGTGCGCCATCGGGCATCTCGGCGAGCTGGACGAGAACGCGATCCGGGATCGCCACCGCTTCATGCACGACCCAGAGCGGACAGGCGCCGCCGAAGCGCGCGAATTCGAGGCGTGTGGCAGAGTGACGCTTGGTGATGTTGCCCGCCATGTCGACGCGGCAGAAGAAGAACGGGATGCCCTGCGCGCCCGGTCGCTGGAGGGTCGAGAGGCGATGGCAGGTCTGTTCGAAGCTGGTGCCGAACCGCTGGCGCAGCCGGTCGATATCGTGCCGGACGGCGCGCGCGGCGTCGCGGAAGCGGTTGTACGGCATCAGCAGTGCGCCCGCCGCATAGTTGGCGAGACCGAGTGAGAGCAACTCGCGTGCGGCGGGAGAGGCGAGGCCGCTCGCCTCGCTCACCGCCCGCATCTCTTCCCCGAATTCAAGCACAGCGAGCCGGTGAGCGAGCAGGAACGCGCGGCTTTCGGGCGGGAGGACGCCGCTGACGACAAGGCGGCGGCTGTCGGCGGCAAAGCGTGACAGGCGGGTGTCGTCGTCGCGGGCTTCCTCGATCCGGACACCATGGGTGCCGCGCAACCGGCCTTCGATACCTCGGGGATCGTCGAGATTGTCGATCAATGCCTCGGCCGCCCGATCGAGTACGTCGATGTAATTCCCTTCGGCCTGATACCAGTCGCGAACTTCTTCCCAAGGAAGCGACCCGGCGGTGCCGCCGCCGCTCTCGACCTTGTCGTCGAGCACGCGCAACTGCGCCTGGCTGCGGCGCCATGCCTCGTGCAGCGCGACCAGGCGCTGGGTAAGGGCGGGGTGCTTCTCGACCCCGCGCTGGACCGCGGCCTCATCGATCATCGCCGCCGGGATGCTGGAATCGGTGCCGGCCTCGATTGCGCGGACGAGATCGGCGACACTATGATCGGCACCGACATCGGCCCAAGTCTGCGGGAATTCGCGGGTCAGCGCGATCAGCACCGGCGAGGTGAGCGGGCGCTCCTCATTCTCGATCTGTGAGAGGTAGCTGACCGATACGCCGAGCCGCTCGGCCATCGCCGCCTGCGGCAGTTCGAGCTGCTTGCGCAGGTCGCGGACCTTGGCTCCGGCGAAGAGGCGGCGACGGGGGTGTTCCATGCTGCGCATCATATCTGCGGATATGAACGATGCAACTTCGCAACATTGCATTTGCATGTGGCGCCGTGTCCTGTGCAGGCACGCGGGCCAGGGAGTGCAAGCATGTCTTCGACGATCGAGGAACTTGAGCGGCGGCGTGCCGCGGCGCGGCTGGGCGGCGGACAGAAGCGCATCGATGCGCAGCACGCCAAGGGCAAGCTGACCGCGCGCGAGCGGGTCGAAGTGTTGCTCGACGAGGGATCGTTCGAGGAACTCGACATGTATGTCGAGCATAACTGCGTCGATTTCGGGATGCCCGATCAGGTCGTGCCGGGCGATGGCGTCGTCACGGGCAGCGGCACGATCAACGGCCGCCTCGTCTTCGTGTTCAGCCAGGATTTCACCGTGTTCGGCGGATCGCTGTCCGAGCGGCATGCACAGAAGATCTGCAAGATCATGGACATGGCGATGAAGGTCGGCGCCCCCGTGATCGGCCTGAACGACAGCGGCGGCGCGCGCATTCAGGAAGGCGTCGCGAGCCTTGCCGGCTATGCCGAGGTATTCCAGCGCAACGTGCTGGCGTCCGGCGTGGTGCCGCAGCTTTCCCTTATCATGGGACCGTGCGCAGGCGGCGCCGTCTATTCCCCCGCGATGACCGACTTCATCTTCATGGTGAAGGACTCATCCTACATGTTCGTCACCGGCCCCGATGTAGTGAAGACCGTCACCAACGAGATCGTCACGCAGGAGGATTTGGGTGGAGCGGTGACGCATACCACGAAGTCGGGGGTCGCCGACGTGGCCTTCGAGAACGATATCGAGGCGCTGCTCGCGGCCCGCGACTTCGTGGACTTCCTTCCCGCCAGCAACCGCGAGCCGGTGCCCGAGCGGCCCTGCGAGGATCCGTGGGACCGTATCGAGGACAGCCTCGATACGCTGATCCCGCCTTCGGCCAACCAGCCCTATGACATGCATGAGCTGATCCGGAAGACGGTCGACGAGGGCGATTTCTTCGAGGTTCAGCCGACCCACGCCGCCAACATCATCATCGGCTTCGGCCGGATCGAAG
>Ga0247822_10000458_pt1 | contig 21974 bp, 12 predicted proteins | sample 13C_Cellulose_Da_FD_192423 | JGI IMG/M metagenome (GOLD analysis project Ga0247822, IMG submission 192423) | Soil microbial communities from agricultural site in Penn Yan, New York, United States - 13C_Cellulose_Day30 | ecosystem: Environmental > Terrestrial > Soil > Agricultural land | place...
CGATTTGGATATGCCGATTGTCGGTATCGGCCTGTTGTATCAAGAGGGGTATTTTCGCCAAAGTTTTAATCCGGATGGTTGGCAAGAGGAAACCTACCTCTACAACGATCCCGACAGTTTGCCGCTGCAACCACTGCGCAATAGCGACGGCAGTTGGATGGATGTTGATGCCACTTTTTTGTGTCGCGAAGTGCGCTTCCGTGTGTGGGTTGCGCAAGTTGGCCGCGTAAAATTATATTTGCTCGACAGCAACCATCCGTGCAATCAACCACACGATCGCGGCATCACTAGCAAACTTTATGGGGGTGGTAGCGAGTTGCGGTTGGTGCAAGAAATTGCGCTGGGAATTTGCGGTTGGCGATTAGTAGAAAAGCTCGGATTGGATATCGACATCTGCCACCTCAACGAAGGTCACGCCGCCTTTGCAACACTCGAACGCATTCGCAGTTTTTGCGAAAAAAATCAGGTGGATTTTTGGCAAGGCCTTTGGGCTACACGCGCCGGAAATTTATTCACCACGCACACACCGGTCGCTGCGGGATTTGATACTTATCCCACCGAATTATTGCGTCGTTACGCGGGCGAACCTGCGCTCGCAATGGGTGTCACTCTTGATGACGTATTAGTGCTTGGCCGCCTCGATCCTAACAATCAAGAAGAGCCATTCAACATGGCCTATCTCGCCATGCGCACCTGCGCGCGCAGCAACGGCGTTAGCCAACTGCACGGTGAAGTGAGCCGACGTATTTTCCAGCCATTATTTCCGCGTTGGCCAGCAACAGAAGTACCCGTGCAACATGTAACTAACGGCGTGCATGTTCCCACGTGGGATTCACCCGAAGCAGATGCACTTTGGGCTGGCATTCTCGGCGAAGATCGCTGGCGCGGTGATTTGGAAAAATTTACCGGCGACGCATTGCAACAAATAAATGATCAACAATTGTGGGATATGGCCGCTGCTGGCCGATCCCGTTTAGTCGACTACGCGCGTCAGCGTTTTACTCGCCAATGGCGCCACGAAACCCGCAGCAAAACTTTAGAAGATTTAATCAGCTGCAGAGTCCCCGATAATATGCCGCTCGATCCCAATATCCTCACCTTGGGTTTCGCGCGCCGGTTCGCCGAATACAAGCGCCCTAACCTGCTGCTGAATGATCCCGAGCGTTTGGTGCGCTTGCTGACCAATCCCAAATTGCCGGTGCAATTAATTGTTGCGGGCAAAGCGCATCCCGCAGATGAAATCGGTAAATCCAAACTCGCTGGCTGGCAGCAATTTCTGGAGCGACCAGAGCTTGCGCCGCATCTGGTTTTTCTCGACGACTATGACATCACCCTCGCCCAACGTTTGGTGCAAGGCGTAGATGTGTGGGTGAATAATCCGCGTCGCCCGTGGGAGGCAAGCGGCACTAGCGGAATGAAAATACTGGTCAATGGCGGATTGAATTTATCGACGCTCGACGGCTGGTGGGCAGAAGCTTATGAGCCGCAGTTTGGTTGGGGACTGGGTGATGGTGAAGAGCATGATGCCGCGCAGGATAATGCCGATGCCGAACAGCTGTACCGTTTGCTCGAAGACGAAATTGCGCCGCGTTTTTATGCGCGCGATGCGGAGGGATTACCGCGCGACTGGTTGCAACAAATGCGCGCCAGCATGGCGCAGCTCACACCGCGTTTTAGCAGCAACCGCATGCTGCAGCAATATCTGGAGCAGCATTATTTGCCTGCCGCAACTGTCTATGCAGCGCGCTTGGAAAATAATGCCGCATTAGCCAAAACACTTAATGATTGGACTCGCCATTTGCATCATCACTGGCATGAGATCCATATAGGCGAGCGCAACCTGAACGAAAACACCGAAGGCTGGCAACTGGATGCCAATATTTATTTGGGTGCGATTGCGCCGGAAGATGTCGTCGTGGAAGCATTTGCCGATGCTAAAGATGGGCAGCCGGTACAGCGAATCACGCTGACTCTCTCAGAAGCAACCGCACCGACAAGCGCTGGCAATGCCCATCATTACACCGGCACCTTGCCGCGTGAGCGTGCGACCAGCGACTTTAGTGTGCGGGTGATTCCGGCGAGTGGGCATGCGCGTATACCAGCGGAAAATGCATTAATTTGCTGGCAATCCACATAAAAACTTGCGTGTGAGCCAATTTTTAGCCATCGTAGGCAAAAGCCTTCTTGTTTAAATTGGCGCCAGCTTGCCAGACCAGCACACCACAAGTAGATCGATATGGAACGATTGATATCAGCCTTTTTCCTGCCCTTGCCATTCAGGCACGTATTGCTGTCCGTGCTGCTATTCGTTTTTTGTAGCCTGCATTCGCATGCTAAGCCCGACACCACCAGCGCTCCCGCGCTCAACCGCAGCATCACTATTGCTACCGGCGAATATCCGCCATGGGTGGGCTCATCACTTCCGCATCAAGGTTATGTAAACCATATTATTAAAGAGGCATTTGCCAGCCAGGGCTTAGAGGTAGAGTTCGTCTATTTACCCTGGAAGCGCGCCTTTGAAGAGACACGGCAAGGCAAGTTCGATGCAACCTCTTATTGGTATGACAACGACGAGCGCCGCGAAGCCATGTTATTTAGCGATAGGGTAATCACTAATCGCCTTGTTTTTTTCCAGCGGCAGGATGCCCCTAAAGTCCAGTGGAAAAACGTGGAGGATTTAGCACCTTATCGCATGAGCATCACCTTGGGTTACACCTATTCCGAAGAATTTTATGCGGCAATTGATAGCAAAATTCTCAATCCGATAATCGTGTCGTCCGATGTGCAGAATTTAAAATTGCTGATGGCTAAACGCGTCGATCTTTTTGCGACCGATGAAATGAGCGGTTACTACATGGCGGCACAATTAAGTATTGATCCGCGCAAATTAGCCGTTATAGAACCCGCATTAATTAAACCGCAAGGTTATTTGCTCGCCGGGAAAATCAATCCCGATTCGCAATTGATTATCAACACATTTAATCGCGGCCTGCGCACTATCAAAGCCAACGGGAAATACCAAAAAATTCTCAGCCGAATTGATGCCAGCAGTTTTTATAATCCCGATGCAAAAACACAAACGCCTTCTATAAAGTAAACCCTGAAGCGACTCACCACCTAATCTGTAAGCTGATTTGCGATCTTCACATTTAATGGAGATCCGCAAGCCTGCTAAACAGAGATTTACATAACATCACCCAAATGCGCAGAAACTAACTGGTATACTGGCCGCGCTTTTTTAGTGCATTCGTATTCAAATGCACGCACCTTTCTTTTTTGCGATTCTACTCTCGGAACTGAATCTTACGAACCGAATCGCATCAACTGATTTGCACAGACCTGTGCGCTGAGAAATTTTATGTCTGCCACTGATGTATCCACTGCACCCGAATATATTATTCGCGGTGTTCCCGAACAAATGTCCACCCGCCTGGCATTTTTAATTACTGGCCTCGCCATGTCCGCATGGGCACCTTTAATCCCGTTCGTAAAAGAGCGTTTGGTTATTGGTGAATCCACACTGGGTTTATTAATCCTCTGTTTTGGTGTGGGCTCGCTGATCGCCATGCCGCTCACCGGTTTGTTGGTAAACCGTTACGGCTGCCGCCGCGTTATTACCACATCGTTATTTCTCATGTGCATCAGTTTGGTGTGCCTCGCGATTTCGCCCGGCATTCCGGGAATGGCATTCAACCTGTTAATTTTCGGCATGATGCTCGGCGGCACCGATGTCGCAATGAACATGCAAGCCGTACTAGTCGAGAAAGCCAGCGGCCGTTCGATGATGTCTGGTTTCCACGGTTTTTATAGCTTGGGCGGGATCTTCGGCGCAGTTGTTATGAGTGCGCTCTTATGGTTGGGCTTATCGCCCTTTCACTCGCTTATCAGCCTCGCTACGGTTTTATTATTAATGCTGGCGTATTGCGCAAAAGATTTATTACCCAAGACTGATAATGAAAACAGCAGCGGTGAACGAAATCCATTTTTTGTATTGCCGCGCGGAAAAGTATTATTGATCGGCGGACTGTGTTTTATTGCATTTCTGGCAGAAGGTTCGGTGCTGGATTGGAGCGCGGTTTTTCTCACTACCATGCGCAATATTGATCCCGTACATGCTGGCTTAGGCTTCGCTTGCTTCTCGGTAGCTATGACTATCGGCCGCTTTACCGGCGATAAGATTGTCAATGTGCTCGGCGGAACCCGCATTGTATTGTGGGGCGGCCTCTGCGCAGCACTGGGCTTTTTGCTTGTAGTTTTCGTACCCTTCAGTGCCGCCACGTTTATCGGCTTAACACTGGTTGGAGTTGGTGCATCGAATATTGTGCCGGTATTATTTACCGCAGCAGGCAACCAAAATTCCATGCCCATGAGCCTCGCCATTGCAGCCGTTGTCAGCATGGGTTACGCAGGATTACTGGTCGGCCCCGCAGCGATTGGTTTTATCGCCGAGCTAAGCAGTTTGAATGCATCATTCGTAATAGTTGCATTGGGATTGATTGCACTGGCAGCCTGCGCGAAGAAAGCGACTAAATAGTTTCACATATAATTTGGACATAAAAAAAGCGGCGATATATTTATCGCCGCTTTTTTTATGGTCAACGTTTTTTGTCGACTTATCTTGCCTTTCTTATCTAGCCTTTTTTATCTTGAGAACACCACCGTCTTGGTGCCATTCAACAATACACGGTGCTCTGCATGCCAACGCACGGCGCGGTTGAGTACAACGGCTTCGGTATCGCGTCCGATCTCTGCCATTTCGTCCGGTGAGTTAACGTGGGAAACGCGCTCTACTGATTGTTCGATAATCGGGCCTTCATCCAAATCTGCTGTTACAAAATGCGCCGTGGCGCCAATCAATTTTACGCCGCGCTCAAAGGCTTGGTGATAAGGTTTTGCACCTTTAAAACCGGGCAAGAATGAGTGATGAATATTGATCGCGCGGCCATTTAATTTTTTGCACAAATCGTCAGAAAGAATTTGCATGTAGCGCGCGAGCACTAAAAACTCTGCCTGCAAATCCTGCATCAATTGCCACAACTGACCTTCTTGTTGCGTTTTGGTATCAGCAGTGATTGGCAGATAATGGAATGGCAATTGATACCACTCCGTCAGGTCACGCATCACATTGTGATTAGATACTACGCCGACAATTTCAACCGGCAGCGAACCATTCTTCCAGCTGTTCAGCAATGCATTTAAACAGTGCCCCCACTGGGAAACGGCAATGAGCACACGCGGCTTGGCGTGGCTATCAAAAATATTCCAATCCATTTGGTATTGTTCGCCCAACGGCTTAAACAATGAGCGAATTTGCCCAAGGTTGTAGCCCACCGGGCACTCAAATACGGTGCGCATAAAAAAGCGGTTGCTGGTGACATCTTCAAACTGCGAGGACTCTTTAATATTGAAGCCAAGGGTCGCAAACAGGGTTGCAACTGCGGCAACCAGACCTTTGGAATCTTGGCAACTAAAGGTTAAAACGATTTCTTTTACAGCAGACATTAGGTGAATTCCCGGTAAATAGGCTCGAACATTAGCCCGAAACCCTGCAATCAAGTCGATAAAATAGTCGCCAAGCCTAAGGGATTGCACGGGGGTAATTCAAGTACCGATTTATTTTATTGCGCTGATTATTCAGTAATGCGGGCGCGGCTTATTAGCGCTTTAGTGATGGGAATGGCGAGATTGATATCGCTATCTTTTGCCATGGTCAGGGTAATCCAGTAGGCGTTGCGCTGGTAATTCAGGAGAAAATAGACCTGGCGATGCCTCTGGTTTTCCGCTTCAAACTCATAGGCACGAAACCATACAATTTCATTTGTGAGGATTGGAAAATTTCCGCGCTGGATAATAGTGAACTCACCCGGTTTGCTTTGCTCTTCAATCCCGCTTTCCAGCCGTTTCCACAGGACGCTATTTTTTTCCCAATTTTTTACTTTGGAGGCGGCGATAAAATAAGCAGCTTCACCATTTATTTTGCCCACAATGATCGGACTGGTAATCACTGGTTTTTTTGGTTTGTCTAACTGGTCTGGTTGATCTTGCGGGGTGATGACATCGAGGGAGAGTGAGCTGGGTAAATCAATTTCCAAACCCTGGGCTAAATTTACGGAAGATGCGTAAACCACTCCTGCATATAGCAGCAGTGCAGCCTGGCTTAATACCACCAAGGAAAACCTCAGCGCGCTCAAGAGAGAGGTCACCATAGGGTTACCTTCAAAGGATTACCCGAGAAAATTGCAACATCGGTTCACTTATATGTAGGGGCAAAATAATTTATTGTTGTGGCTTGTTTATTGTTACAGCTCTATTGAGCCATTCCACAGTGTAGTTATATTTTTCAGGCTTGCCCGAATTACTGCAGTTTAAATAAAAAAAGGAGGTCATGCGACCTCCCCGGCTAAAAATGTGCCTCAATAGTGTTACTTGGGAAATAACCACCCACCATCAAAGATGATGGTCTCGCAGCAATCCATTGCTTCCCTCCTTAGAGGGAGTAACGGACTCCTAACAAAAATTGTCTACCTGTGTGATTGATCTCTCTGGTCATATCCATGGTGCCATCACCGGTACCATAAATACGCTCAACTTCATCGGTCAGGTTGATCATTTCCAACGAGAAAGTCAGGTTATCGTTGAAGTGATAGAACGATGACAAGTCGATATGCGTTGGGCCGTATTTCATTTCCGATGCATGGCCGTTATCGCTTGGCTTGCTCAGCAAATAATCATCGCGCTTGTTCGCCGATACGCGCACACCGTAATTATCTACTTCATAGAACACGGTCATGTTGTAGGAATTTTCCGACACACCCAACATATCGCCCGCATTCACATGGGTATAGTTTGATACTACACCGAGGTTGGACAGGAAGCCCGGCAAGAAGCTAAAGGTTTGTTGATAAATAAGTTCGTAACCTTTCACATCGTAACCGGTGTTGTCATTCACCGGAATGTAGTGAGTGTAAGGCACAGTGCGTGGATCTGCGTTGTATGCTTCATCGTATTGCGGATCAGACAAAATAGCGTCGTAATATTCAGGATCAATCAATTTTTCTACGATGTCCGTTTTTAACGAGGTAGTTACATTTTTGAAGAAGTAATTTACCGCGAGCAAACTTTCATCGGCGAAATACCATTCAGCGCTCAGATCGATATCATTCGATTCAAATGGATTCAAACCCGGGTTACCAAGATTGCTTACGGTGCGCGTGGTATAACCAAAGCTCGGCGCAGCGATATTCAATGAACCCAAATCAGGACGGGTCATGGTTTTACCGTATGAAAGACGGGTCACCACTTCATCGGTAACATCCAACGAGAAATTCATCGATGGCAAAAAGTTTTTGTAGCTGCGATCCAATTCAACCGCACTGCCGTTGATCCAGGCTTGCGAGGTTACATCGGTATTCACTGCACGCACACCGAAGTTAGTTTTAAGCAACATGGTGCCAACATCGAATTCGTTATTCAATTCAACGAATGCAGCCAGTGTTTCTTCACCTACGATCCAGGCCGCACTTTGGTTATCGGTGTAATCTTTGGAGATGCGGTTATCGCGATAGATTGCATCGAAGTCGGCAACGAGGAAGGGAACCAAATCGCCATCCAGACCTTTACCGAAATTAGAAACCGGCAAGTTTTTGGTGTAACCCACAGCAGAGAATGACGATGGATAATTACCATTACCTTCACGGGATTCCACTTTGCGATCGTTATAGGCAATACCGGTTTCAATCGAGTAGCGATCTTGAGTGAACGTCAAATCAACTTTTGAAGTCAGGTTATCTTTTTTCACAAAGTTGGAGCGATTGTTTGCGGTAGTAACCTGATAATTTTCCGGATCATAATAATCGTAGCCGTCACCCCAGGATACTTTTGGAATATCCATGTTGTCGGAGAAGTCGAACGAGTATTGGTGCGATTTGGAAATGTAATAGAAACGAACTTCTTCGCGGTCAGCTTCGTTAGTTGCTTTACCCACCATCGCATTCAAGGTGAGGGAATCGGTTAGATTAAATTCGCCTGACAATACGTATTGATCAAAAATCGATTCCGAGGTTTGGTCACGGCTTTCAATCCAGGATTCTACATCGTCGTAAGTACCAGCCATGATGCGTTTGTCATCAGGGTGTACAGTAATTTCCAACGGCGTAATTTCATTGTGGGTTAAAAACCACTCCATTGAATTGTAATTTACGCGATTGTTGTTGAGCTCGGAGTGCAAAATATCGAGCGTGACTTTTGTATCATCTGATGGGCGATATTGGAACGAGCCAGTAACACCCAAGCGCTCTTGATCATTACCAAAATAATCGGCGCGCGGTAAACGTGGTGCCCACAAGCAGTTAGTCGCAGCAACTGCGCTGCCATTGAGCTGGCAATCATCTTCAGCAATATTGCCATTGATAACCGGATTAGCACTTGCAGGATAAATATTGTTAGTCGCAACCGGCGTTGTCCAACGCACAGTACCAAAGCCTTCTTGACGCACAGTACGATCTGAATAAGCAACAGAAACCAATGCACCCAAGGTATCGTCAGCAAAGGTATTGCTCACCATAAATGCCATGCGTGGATCATTTTTTTTGCTCAGGTCGTTGTAACCATTTTGCAGTGACGCAGCAACTTTAAAGCCATCAAAATCAAATGGTTTGGCAGAATACAAATCTACCGTACCAGCAATACCACCCTCTTCCATCGAAGAGGTTGTTGATTTTTGTATATCAACACGATTAAACAATTCAGAGGCGAACACGTGGAAGTCAAACGCGCGGCTGGCGTTAATCGTTACTCCGCCCGAGTCCAAACCATCGCTGCCTGCGGGAACTTCCATACCATTAAGTGTGGTACGCGTAAAAGAAGGACTGAAGCCGCGTAGCGTAATGTTGCGCCCTTCACCGCCTTCACGTGAAATTGCCACACCAGGAACACGCTGGATAGATTCAGCGATATTAAGATCAGGAAATTTGCCGATGTCTTCCGCCATAATAGATTCTTTGGCGTTAACGGCGCTGCGCTTTTGGTCCAAGCTTTTCAGCAGTGAACCACGGAATCCGGTTACAACAAGTTCTTCTACTTCTTTCGCTTGTGAATCCTGAGCTATAGATTGTGCTGCAGCGAGTGAAGATATGGCGAGTACAACAGCAGTCGATAATTTATTTTTGTGCAGCATGGAATGCTTCCCCTCTAAATCGTTATTAGTACGTATAGAAAGCTGGCCATTGTTATTAACTGCAAGGTAGAGACCGGAACCCTCAAGCAGGGTTATTGCTCCGTCCACTACCGAGTAAGTCCCCACCAGTTCGCGCGTTCTCACCGAAACTACTTTATCGTAAGGAACGATAATGGTGAGATTGGATTGCTGCGCAAATTCTGTGAGCGCAATGTCAGCTTTATTTTCAGAGATATTGAACGGAATCAATTGCGCAAGATTGGTGTTCTCTGCGTGCGCCTGATAAGTACACGCAGTGAGTAGAGCAATCATCACAATGTTATTTTTATTCAATTCAACTTTCTCCGAAGCGGTTATTCACCGCTGTACTAAAGACGATTCAGTTTTTCTTTTCCTCCATACCGCGAAAAACTTTTTTTATAATGGATTAATGAATTTTACTTACCGCAATAAAATAAGAAAAATAGTCGCAAAAAATCGCTGCAAAAGATCACTGAAAATTTATTGCAGCAAAGAAAGCTCAATCACTCCATCACTTGAACGTGCGCTGTCGATATTAAAATTTTCTTTCAGCGCCACCAACAATCCTTCGACATCACCAGCCTTATATAAACCGGCGATGCGTACATCATTGATGCGTTGATCGACCACTTTGAAGTTTTCCGGCGTATACCGGCTCAACTCATTAAGTGCGTCTTGCAAGGTCTCACCACGAAAAACCAAATTGCCATCGCGCCATGACAAGCGATCATGGATAACAGCAGTTGCAATCGTTTCCACCGCAGCAGGTTTACTTGCGCGCGCACTTAATTTTTCGCCCTGCTCCAGTTCCTGGATAATTCCCGGCTCAGCGATAGCGTTGGCAATGGTATTGTTTTTATCCGTCATTGGCTTAACGTGAACCTTGCCTTCAGTGACGATCACATCAAAATCCAATTCTTCTTTTAGATAGACATTAAACACTGTACCCACTGCTTCAACGACACGGTCGCCAACTTGCACTCGCAACGGGCGCTGTTTGTCATGCGCAACTTCCACCAACAATTCACCTTTTTTCAACACCAGTAAACGTTCATGGTCGCTGTAGGTGACCGACACCTGGGTATTGGTATTGAGCAGCAGTTTGGTGCCGTCGGGTAAATTAATTGTCGAATGCGCACCTATACCGGTTTCGTACAAGGTATTGGACGTTGTGCTACTGGCTTGCAGCGGTTGTTGTTCAATTGGCTCTTGCAACAGTGTTGCGGGAGCGAGCACATTGAATGCTAATACCAACACTAATGCCGATGCGGCAACCGCCCACACAGCGCGCGCTGGACTGCGCCATTTATTACCTGCCGCACGCGGCTGCGCTGCCGGGGCATCAAATAATTCTGACAGCACTGACAAACTGTCCATGCGATCCCAGAGTTTTGCCATTTCCAACAAACATTCTTTATGTTTGGGACTTAGCAACAACCATTGACGCAGCGCTTCTGTTTCTTCATCCGACAAGCCGCGATCCAGCCGCGTGACCCACAGGCTCGCGTCTTCATAAATCTGGTTGTCAGTCTGCAATTGATAAATATTCGTCATCACATTACATCCCGGCTCTTGGCTGAGCCCGAATCCTCGTTGGCGGATACCCGGTTCATAAACTGGCGGCAGCGAATCAAGCCCATGGCGATGTGCTTCTCGACAGTGTTTTCACTGATATTTAAATTCTCTGCGATTTCTTTTTGCGAATAACCGTACACTTTTTTCAACACAAACGCCTTCCGGCATTGCAGCGGCAAGTGGCGAACCGCCTCGCAAAAATGTTCGAACTCCTGGGTTGCAGATACCTGGCTATAGACCTGGTCAAAATCACCTTCAACTACGTCCAGCCCAAGCCCTTCTTCTTCCATGCTAACGTTCGACCGGGTCTCGGCGCGCTTGAGATGATCCAGCGCGAGATTCCGGGCAGTGCGATACAAAAACGAACGCGGGTGCAAAATCTGCTCGGTTTTATTGACCGCGCAAATACGCACATAGGTCTCTTGCACTATGTCCTCAATCTCTTTGGGCGGCACTAATCGCGACACAGCCCTCATCAACCCGTTCCGTATGGACAGGTAGACGCTCTCCAAGCTCTCTTTATTAGTCATGATTATTCTTCTAGTGTTTGTAGTGTCAAACACCCCCCGACCTCGAGGTAAGGGGGTTTTGTATCATGACGATTGGCAGCGCAAAATCCGCCAGTCGCGAGAGAAAGAATAGCACCAACCATGAATTTGACGGTGCTATCGCGTGCGTGGAGTAGCCAGACCGATAAACGGCGATGGCCTTATCGATCAGGGTTTGAAGTGTTCGTTCAAAAATTTCTCAACCACTGCAGCAGCGGGCTTGAGGTACGGATCGTACAACCAGAAGGTGTGGGGCGTATTGGGCAGTGTGACCACTTTGGTGGGGATGCCATAAATAGCCATCTTCTTGACCATTTCATCGCGCCCGACATGGAAGCGCTCCTGCGCGCTGTTCAGGTACAGGATTGGCGGACTGGTCTCGCCGACATAATAGGTCGGTGAAGCGTCATGCCAGAGATCGCGTTTTTCGGCATAACTGCCACCAAACCAGGAACCAGCCGATGAACGCCCTACGCCCGGCACATCTTCATGTTTGCGCGCTTCAACAGAAGTGAAATCCGACAAGCCATCGATATTCAGGATCAACTGCACATCACTGGACACATTGCTCTTTTTGGCTTGCGGATCAAACCGCATCAAACCATTGGTCATTCCCGTCAGGCTGGCAATTTGCCCGCCGGCCGATGAGCCACCCACGGCAATTTTTGCTGGATCAACCCCAAACTCGGCAGCGTTGGTACGCAACCAGCGAATCGCCGCTTTTACATCGTAAATCGCTGCCGGATATTGGGCTTCTGGCGCTAAGCGATAAGTAATCGTTGCCGCCACATAGCCCGCTTTAGCCAACTCAATTGCCATAGGTGTGAGATGAGTGCGGAAGCCAGAGCGCCAACCGCCGCAGTGAACCAGAATCACACCGGGTGCGCGTTTACTCGCCGCACCTTCCGTTAATTTTTTCGGTATATACAAATCCAATTGCAGCTCGCGCTTGCCGTAGGTGACATAAGTGATATTTTTTTTCTCAATCACATCACCGGGAACACTTGTACTCGCAATTGTTATTTCCGGAAAACTTTTCACATCGCCTGCAAAACGATTTTCTACCGTGTAGGTATTTTCATAAGGCGGCGGCCCGGACGGCAGCGACGAACAGGCAGCAAGACAGCTAAGCGAAAGTGCAATCATTATTAGGTTAGTCAGTTTCATATGCAGCTCATTTATTATTTATCGCGTGGATACTACATGAGGTACGAACTCCAGCGAAGCCCGCAATCAATTCTTAACGGAGGAATTTGCAGTGCGCGGATTCCAATCCAGAAAAATCTTTTCCAGTGAGTAATCAGTCAATTGTTCATCGGTTAGTTGCGGCCGCTGCGGATTAATCGCTGCACCCGGCCCCGTACTTTTATATTCAAAAAAGCGTGACTCTTCCGGGGTAAATATCCGGCTCTTGGTGCCATCGCGCGCAGTGCCCGGCATGCTCGACCAACCTTGCACGTTGATGTGGCTATCCATAAAGGTGCGGATAAAAACCGCTTTACCAATTGCATCCGGATCAGCGTAGCGTCCGTCAGGGAAATTTGTGGTGGGATGCCATGGACGACCTAAAGTAATACTACCATCAGGCACGCCTTGTTCACTCGTGAGTGTGCAATCCAAAAACGTCAAACCATATTCTCGGGAAATATTAGTCGAAGGCGCGGTGATAAAACTGTGGATTTCGCCCTCGGCAAAAATACTGTTGCGCGGGCGAGTGATGATGATGGATTTTTCAAAAACCGCCGTGCCCTGCCCAAAGATAAAATCCACGTTGCCGCTAATAGTGCTTTGATAAAAATAAGCGCGGTAGCCATGCACAAAAAGCGTGTCCTGATAACCTTTCAAGGTCACACGGTTCACATTAATTTTGTCGCTGCGTGTATCGAGCAACAGCGCTACCGCCTGACTGTCTGCCACAGCGCTCGGGTCATTGTTTGTCTGCTTGATATCGTTGGCTAAAAAATCGTACGTGTTTTCGATGGTCAAATCCCCGAGATATACATCCACCGAATTGATTGAAACTGTTGCCGAGCCGGGTGTGCCCCAGTTGTCCGCGCGATAGCCGCGTGAATTCGCAGCATGGGCGTCAAAATAAATGGTGGTGCTCTCCGCGCCCTCTCCTTTTATTTCCAGGTTCGCGCGATTGATATTCAGCTTCTCGTTATAGCGACCCGCTTTTATCAAGATGCGATAACGTGTTGCATCATCCTCAGGTGCCGCATCCAATGCCGCTTGTATTGTCTGGAAGGCCGAAGGTGAATCGCCACCGACAACGGCGTCAAATTGGGTGATGTAAGTTTGGATTTTCGTAGCAGTGCTAGCGACAGAATGAGTGTCGGCAGCAGGTTGGGTTGAACTCTGGTCACAGGCACTCAGGCTTATTGCTACTAACAGTAAAACAGTGATTCTCATCGCGCGCATCAAAAGACGCTCCGTTCTTATTGGGAATAGTTGTGGGAGGTTTGCGCTAAGACGATTGGCAGGCAAAAATCCGCCGGTGCGGTATTAAATTTATTTCAGCCGGGGCTTTAACTAATGAAATAAAGAGAGGGAGCGAAGACACAAAAGAAAAATATGAACAAAAATGCAACAACGCGGCCCGACTGGCAGGCCGCTATTTTTTAAACCTCTTGCTGCACCAATTCTTTAAACGCAACGGCAAGGCGTTGATAAATTGCACCGGGGCACTCAGCGATTTTGCGGCCATCGGCGTAGCCAACCGGAATTAATTCTGCACCTGTGCCGGTGAGGAAACATTCATCGGCAGTGAATAAATCGTAAGGGGCGAGAGGTGTTTCGCGGAATTTAATATCGAGTTTTTCGGCCAGTTCCAACACCACCTGACGAGTAATTCCATCGAGCGCACCTTCAATCACCGGCGGTGTCAGCAACTCGCCTTTCTTGACGATAAAAATATTATCCGCGCTGCCTTCTGCAATCCGGCCTGCGCTATTGAGCAAAATCGCTTCATCAGCACCGGCATGGGTTGCTTCCATACGCGCGAGAATATGATTGAGATAATTCAAACTTTTGATGCGCGGGTCCAAACCATCGGCGCCTAAACGGCGCGTGGCCGCGATAATCACTTTGGCGCCGTCATTGCGTACACGCTCGCTAACCATGTGCAAACTATCCGCAATAATAAATAATTGTGGCGAGTGGCAGCGCGAGGGATCTATACCCAAGGGCCCTACACCGCGCGTCACTACCATGCGCATATAGCCGTTTTTTGTCGGTGCGGCGGCAATAGTTTCCAGCGCTGCATTCGTAAGTGCGTCAATGTCGTAAGGGATTTCCAACGCAATCGCGCGTGCAGATAAGATCAATCGATCCAGATGCGCCTGCAAACGAAATGCTTTGCCGTGGTAAAAACGAATGCCTTCAAACACACCATCGCCATACAAAAGCCCGTGATCAAATACTGAAACAGTCGCCTGCTCAGGCGCGACCAATTTTCCATTTAACCAACACACCGGAGCGGGTTTTGTTTTTTCAATTTCTGCATCAATAGTTTGCGTATTAATGTTTTCCGTATTTGCGCTTGCGGAATGAGCTGTTGAATTAGCCATGAAATTCTCCGGTTAACATTGTGTGTGCTTTGCCGGTGAGATACACGCGCTCTCCCGCCCATTCAATTGTCAGTAAGCCGGTACGCGAGGAGGCTTGTTGCGCTTGCAAACGCGCCTTGCCCAAACGCTGCGACCAAAAAACCGACAGCAGGCAGTGAGCGGAACCGGTAACGGAATCCTCAGAAATACCAACGCGCGGTCCAAAAAAACGCGAGACGATATCCAAGCCCGGTTTATCTGCCGGTGCAGTAATAATCAAACCGCGCGTGGTGAAGGAACTGATCAATTCATCATTCGGGCGGAAGTTACGCACTTGCTCGGTGCTATCTAATACCGCGATAAGATCATCGCGACCGCGTCCGAACCATGCCGGTTGTCCACCCAGTAATTGCACCAGCGCATCAGGTACTTTTCTGACAGTGGTCGGCGAATCGGCGGGAAAATCCAAACGAATTCCATCACCCTGGCGCACGGCTTCCAACACGCCGCTGCGGGTACGGAATTTTAATTCCGGCGCTCGCTCACCTTGCTCATGCCAGAGCGCATGTGCTGCCGCCAGGGTGGCATGGCCGCACAGGCTTACTTCGGTAGTCGGGGTAAACCAGCGCAATCCCCAAACATTCGGCGCTTGCTTGACCAAAAATGCTGTTTCCGCCTGATTCATTTCGGCGGCGACTTTTTGCATCCAACTGCTGGATCGCTCTTCGCGCAGCACACAAACACCGGCAGGATTGCCGGTAAACATGCCGTCCACAAACGCATCTATAAGATAAAGCGGCTGCCCCACGATTCTTTCCTCCGAACTAAGCCCAATCAATTTACCCAGTTTCAGCAGTGTATTTTTTCACCCACATACAGTACAGTTTCAAAATTATTTAATTGATACGGTACAGTTTAATATTAAACAAACTGTACCTATCACACTGCTACTAATCTGTACCTATATCTGCACAATCTGTATATGGAACCCTTATGGATATCCTCTACCGCAAACTAGCCGACGAACTGGCCAGCCTGATTAACGGCGGCGGATTCCAATCAGGCCACCGTCTACCCGGCGTGCGCGCACAGGCGCAGTTGCGCGGGTTGAGTATCGCCACGGTGATTGCTGCTTATCGCCAACTGGAGGATTGGGGATTGCTGGAGGTGCGCAATCGCTCGGGGTTCTACGTCAAAACCAAACCCAATTTAGCTGTGCCACCGCCACGTATTGTGGTGACAACCATGCGCCCTGCCCCGGTTTCCGGTCAGGATATGGTGCTGCAACTGGTAAAGGCGGCAAATGATCCCGCCATCATGCAGCTAGGCGCCGCCGTACCCGCACCCGAATTCCTGCCGACCCGCGCTATCGAACAAGCGCTCACCAAAGCCGCGCGGCAATACCGTGTACGCACGGCAAATTATGAGTTCTCGCCCGGCGCGATTGAGTTGCGCCAGCAGCTCTCACGCCGTATGGCGGACGCCGGCTGCGCGATTCATCCCGATAATCTGGTGATTACCAACGGCTGCCAGGAGGCACTCACTCTGGCATTGCGCGCGACCACATCACCCGGTGATGTAGTCGCGATTGAATCGCCCACCTTCTACGGTCTGCTACAGATCATTGAGTCGCTTGGCTTGGAAGCACTGGAAATCCCGACCAATCCGCACTCGGGCATGTCGCTGGAAGCATTGGAATTGGCGCTGAGCCGTTGGCCGGTAAAAGCCTGCGTAGTCACCCCCAATTTCAGCAACCCGCTCGGCTGTCTTATGCCGGATGAACACAAACAAAAACTGGTGGCGATGCTCAAGGCGCGCGATATTCCACTAATTGAAGATGATATTTACGGCGACCTGAGCTTTAGCCATGCCCGTCCGTCGCTGTTAAAAGCGCTCGATGAGAATGTAATTCTGTGCAGCTCCATTTCCAAAACCCTGTCGCCGGGATTGCGGGTGGGCTGGATCGCACCGGGGCGTTATCAGGACAGGGTTGAGTACATGAAGTATGTGCTGAATCTGGCGACCACGACTATCCCGCAATTAGCGGTGACCGACCTGTTGGAGAATGGGCAGTACGAGCGACACTTGCGCCGTGTGCGCGGTGACTACGCGCAAGCGGTAGCGCGTATGAGCGAAGCGGTAATCCACTATTTTCCCGAGGGCACCAAAATTACCCGGCCCGAAGGTGGTTTTGTGGTGTGGCTGGAATTGCCGGGGGATGTCGACAGCTTCTTGCTGGCGAAAAAGGCGTTAGAACATGGAATCAGTATCGCGCCCGGCCCGATTTTTTCGGCCAGCCAGAAGTACCGGCAATTTATCCGGTTATCTTGCGCATGTGTGTGGGGGAATCGGGTGGAGCGAGCGGTGATTAATTTGGCGGGGTTGATATAAAAAAGCCGCGCTATTGTTGCTGCAACCCAACAAAAATAGCGCGGCTTGTATTAGCAGCGATTTCTAAAAACTAAACCGCCCAGACAATCCCCACAGCTCAACATGCTGGTCATTAAAGCGGATGGCTTTCACCCCTGCCCCCAAACCAAAATGTTTGCTCAGTTGATAATCGAGGCGCAGGCCGACTAATAAATCTGTGTTGTTGTCATAGTCCAATTTGAATTGGGCGCCGTTAACTTCGATATCACCCTGCCAGACAAAAACGCCGACTTCCGGTGAAAGATACCAGCGCTCGGTGAGTGGTAAACGCCCACCGACAACCAGCGTCGCACCATCAGCCGTGCGTGGATAATGGCGAGCCATTGCCTCGCCAAATGCTTGCTGGTTTTCATCGCCACCAACGCTGAGGTTCACACTAACATCACCTAAGTCGAGATAGCCTAATTCAACGTACATCAGATCATGGAATTGGTAACCGAGCGCGATTTGATAGCCAGTGCGTTCAACATCGAACTTACTCAGGCTGTAATCAAAACCATCACCTGCTATGCGTTTATTAAAGTCTTCGGCTTCTACACTGCCTTGGACTTGATAGGCATCCATACGTATATAGGTTTTATCTGCTGTTTGAGCCTGAGCGACTGATGCACTCAGGATTAATCCCATTATCACAGCCGGTTTTCTCACGCAGCTCAAAACCAGTAAGCCACCTAAGAGCATCAAGACTAATATATCTGTACTACCGCCGCTGCCTTTGGTTTTGATATCAGTTGGCGGAGCCGGAGGCTTTGGTGGTTCTACGGGCGGCTCCGGTGGCTCTGGAGGTTCAACCGGTAATGCCGTGCTAACGGCACCCGGGTCAGAAACAGCAGAGTTGACCAAACCGTCGTCATCGTTCGGGCCGCCATCTTCGATGGTTAACTGCACACAGAGATGTCCTTCGGTAAGACCAGCAGTCCACTCAGGATTACCCGGCGGTGGGCAATATCCAGGATTGCCTGCTGCGGAGAACAGAGTGTTATTAGCATTCTCGATAAAGGTTACCCAAGCGCCGTTACGATATTTGCGATAGACAGCATCAGCGGGAATAGCTGCTTTTTGCGGGATCACAATACGCACACTTTGGCCGGGTGTCGGCAAATCGCGAACCACAAAATCAAACACCCCACCGACAGGTTTAAAGGAAGTATCAACTGACACTTCACCGTCACTACCCAAATCCCCGTCCAGAATCTGCACACCACCTGAGTCGCCATTCAGGGCAAATTGACCCAGACCACAGACAACGCCCGGATCACACTCGATCAGGTACGACTGGGTTTGCGAACCTAACTGCGGCAGGATGTTGCTTGATGGCATGTTGTCCAGATAATCCGGAATGCCATTACCTGAGCTATCGCCGTAACCTTCCGTCAGGTCGTCTATCCCATCGCCATCGGTATCAACTATTGAGCTCAGCACCGGCAAACTTTGCACAACACGGAAATACAGTTGCGTGTTGGCACTTGCACCACCGGAATCGGTAACCGTCAGTTGTACCTGATGACGACCAGCCAAACTGGCAGGATCAAATATCAGGGTGTTGTTGACTGGATTGCCATCGGTATCGCCTAGCACACGGTCAGTTGCAGACCAATCGTAGGTGTGAGTATCCGTCGAATTCAAATCAGTCACGGTCGCCGTTACTGTTACCAGCCCGCCAGTTGGAGTGATTTGCGTGGTAGCGATGCCACCTTGACTGAGTTGCAGCTTCAGCGTTGGTGCGACGTTACCCGCGCGAATGCTGATCACATGGCGATTGGTAACACCGGCATTGATATCACCATCCAAACGCACTACCAATTGGCTATCGCTCGCACCCATTGGTGCACCCAGCTGAACGGGAATTACCACTTCTAACTGAGCTTCGTTGGTAAAGTTGGCAATGCCATTTACCAGATTGTGCTCAGCACTTGTAGCAGTGCTACTGGTGTCGATAACGTAAGGTACTGCGAGTGGATACGTGGGTGAGCGACCATTCAAAATAACGCGGAACTCAACCGCGCTGCCGCGAATAGCAACCTGCGATTTGCTCAGCGATACCAGCGGTTTCAAATCAACCGTTTGAACTTCTGTCACCGATAATCCCGCAGCATTGGTAGCTGTCCAGGACACGCTGTGACGACCAGGAGGCAGCAACAAATTACCATTGGCATTCACGCCAGCCGGACGCACAACGCAACACGCATTACCGCTGACACTGTCGCTGGCAAGTTCAGACAAAGCCTGATCTAACTCGGCTTGTGTCGCCGAAATATTCAGGCCAATGAGTTGACGTAAAGTAACCGGCGTGTACAGCCCAGTCGCATTCAGTTCGATATTGGCAGGCACCAGAAGTACAGGTGCCTGCTGATCAGCTGTACTTAATACCTCAAGCGCAAACGCAGGCAAACTGGCAGTCAAAGCACCATCCGATACGCTGATAACGATTCCGGTTGTGGTGCCAATGTCCGCTCGTGCGGGGGTACCGCTCAAAGTACCGGTAGCAGGATTGAAACTTGCCCAAGTTGGTTTGTTGGTGATGCTGAAAGTAAGCGCATCACCAACATCTACATCGCTTGCAGTTGGAGTGAAACTATAAGCAACATCCTGATTCACATTAGTCGAAGGAGTGCCGCTAATAACCGGCGCGTCGTTGACGTTGTTCACTGTCAAATTGAACGCAGGAAGGCTTGCACTCAAGCTACCGTCGCTGACGCTAATCACGATACCGGTGGTTACACCGACATCGGAGTTGGTCGGCGTACCGGTAAGCGCACCTGTTACAAGGTTGAAGCTCGCCCATGCAGGTTTGTTGGTAATACTGAAGGTTAATATATCGCCCAAGGTGTCGCTGGCCGTCGGAGCAAAACTGTAAGCAACACCCTGTGCCACATTGGTTGCCGGAGTGCCGCTAATGGCTGGCATGCCATTAAATGCAACCTGATTGGAGGGCACAGATGCTGTACCTGTCCCGGCAGAATTGGTTGCCGTTACGCTGAAGGTATAACTGATGCCATTGGTTAAACCGGAAATGGTAATCGGTGAACCTGCGCCAGTTGCAGTTGCACCGCCGGGGCTGGCGGTTACGGTGTAAAGGGTGATTGCTGAACCGCCATTACTCGCCGGTGCAGCAAACGTTACCGTTGCCTGTCCATTACCTGCTGTTGCGACAATGCTGGTGGGTGCTCCCGGTAAGGTAGAGCTGGCAGCAATGGTTTGTTGTACTTGTGTCGCGGCTAGATAAGCACTATCGCCCGCTTGATTGGCGTTCAATACGCAGGAACCTACCGCATTAAAGGTAACTGTACCACTGGCGATTGAGCATATTGCCACACTGCTGGAATCCACCGTAACCGCCGGCGTTAAACCGGATGTCGCCGTAGCGGAAACGGTATAGGTAGTGCCGATAAGTGCCATAGTGGGCGCTGTCGAGGTAAAGGAAAGCGTCTGTGGCTGCTTGCTCACGGTCAATGTCGCTGGATTAGACGTAACATTGCCGTCCGGGCCCGTGATCACAACGCGGAACTGAACGTCATTTTCATTAGCCGTTAGACCGCTAATAGTGAAGCTACTCGTTGTGCCGCCAGCTTCAGTTACATCTCCCCATGTAACACCGCCATTCACACTGCGCTGCCACTGGTAGCCAGTCGCATTGGTTGCGGCCACGCTAAATGTTGCCGAACCATTGATGTAAGCCGTCGTCGATTGCGGCTGGGCCGTGATACCAGGCACCACAGGAACACCGTAAGTGAAGGCATTATTTGAGGTCGCTGTGCCAACTGCTGTTGTCACGCTGACATCTACCATCCCTGCTGTATGCGCAGGCGTTACCGCCGTAATTTGTGTTTCGCTGTTTACGGTATAGGTAGTGGCATCTATTCCACCGAAGGTCACATGGGTAGCGTCAGTCAAAAATTCACCGGCAATTACCACAGATGCGCCGCCCACTATCTGGCCAGATGCAGGGGTAACGGAACTGATAAAGGGAGTGGAAAGCAGTGAACTGGTTTCAACCCAATTTGATTGCGCGCCGATAAGGTTGAAATTATTCAAGGTACCGGAAGTGCCATTACCTGTACGGTCTTCCAAGGCAGTGAAACCGGTGTTATCGCTGCCACCACTACCGTGGTTAAAATCGTAATAGCGCATAAGGCTGCCAGGGTATGGGAGCGCCAGCTCCGCATTCCTGTTGTCATTGATTTGCTGCTGGGTGCGAGCCACATTCCAGATACGGAAATCATCCAGGGCAGTCTGTACCAAGCCACCACCAATGCTCAGGTTACCCAAAGGTAGAATATGGCCTGCATCGGATGATAAGTCCCGATTGTCCTCAAGATTCAGCACACCATTGATGTAGAGCTTAAAGCCTGTCGCTGCACTGTACGTCATAGCGACCTGGTTCCAGGCATCACTTCTCAACGGAACAGTGGATTGAAAGACGTGACTACCACCCCGTAAAGAAACGGAGTTATCCCCTTCCAGAAAAATACCGTAACTATCATCTTCCGAGTAAATCGCTGGCCAATTACCGGCAGGCACGGCGGAGTCCAGATAGATTTTAAATTCCACCGTAAACTCTGCCGGGCTCACACCCGTAAGACCGGTCACTTTCGCATCACCATCGTCAAAATACAGTGCATTGCGCGTAGACGTTGTCGCATCCAACTTCACGGGTGACACCATCAGGTTACTCGG
>Ga0247822_10000460_pt1 | contig 21957 bp, 20 predicted proteins | sample 13C_Cellulose_Da_FD_192423 | JGI IMG/M metagenome (GOLD analysis project Ga0247822, IMG submission 192423) | Soil microbial communities from agricultural site in Penn Yan, New York, United States - 13C_Cellulose_Day30 | ecosystem: Environmental > Terrestrial > Soil > Agricultural land | place...
GCGCGAGAGCGGGCCGAGACATCCCTCGCCGAGGCTTGGGTCGCGCGCGGGGATGGCCCGTTGCTCGTGGACGGCGGCATCAGCGGTGCGGGAACGGCGGCGCGGCACCCGATGGCGATCGGCGTCGTGAAGTCGCACCGCACGCTCTACGCGGCGAGCGACGCGCTCGGCACGGTGCTGGGCCTGCGCGAGGGAGAGCGCACGACGGCGGTCGAGATCTCGTCGCCGCGGCGCGTGCCGGTCGCGACCTGGTACCTTCGCCTTCGTGAAAGCGGAGAGCGCGCACCGCTGTTCGGTCTCGTGCGCGTGGAGGTGGCGCGCGATTCGTCGGTGGATATCACCGAGCGCGCCGACCTCGTGTCGCGCTGGCTGCTCGCCGAGAGAGCGCCGGTGGCGCTGCCGGACATGCGCTGGGACGTGATGGTGTACGGCATCCGCGAGTGCGAGCAGTACCTTACGGCGATCCTCACATGAGCGACGAGATCACTCCATCCGCCGTCCTCGGCCGCGTCGTCGCGACCGAGCGCAAGCCGAACACGCCGCACGAGTTCCACTTCTGGACCGCGCTCGATGCGCCGGTCGGGATCGGCACGATCGTGCGCGTCGAGAGCGCGCGGCCGGTGGGCGGGGTGCTGCCGAAGGTGTACGGCGTGGTGACGGAAGGGTTCTCGTACACCGACCTCCAGACGCCGCTGCATGACGTGCTGGGCGCCGACGGCGAGCCCGGCGCGAGCGCGCTGGCGCCCACCGAGCGCACGGAGATCAGGCTCTACACCGCCGCCGTGCTGCGCCACGTGCCCGAGGAGCCGCTGCAGCCCGTGCCGATGGGCACGGTGCACTTGGCGAGCGAGGCCGACGTGCAGGCGGCGCTCCGCATGGACAGCTACGTGCAGGGCGATCATCCGCAGGGGATCCCGATCGGCCTCTACCGCGCCGGCGGCACGCAGGCGGCCGTTCACCTCGACGCCGACTTCCTGCTCGGACCCGAGGCGGCGCACTTGAGCATCTCGGGCGTGTCCGGGCTCGCGACCAAGACGAGCGCCGTGGAGTGGCTGCTCTCGAGCATCTTCGCACACTTCCCGCAGCGGAAGGGACGCGTCGCCGCGGTCTGCTTCAACGTGAAGGGGCCGGACCTCTGTTTCCTCGACCAGCCGGCGTCGTCGCTGGACGAGGCCGACCGCGCGATGTACGACGCGCTCGGCGTGCCGGCGGCGCCTTTTGCCGACGTGCGCTACTTCGCTCCGTGGACGGCGCGCGGTACGCAGCTCGCGACGCTTCGCTCCAACGACGCACTGCAGCACAACGTCAGCCCGCTCACCTGGGGACTGCGCGAGACGCTGCAGTACGCCGAGGTGCTGCTGAACAAGGATGACGTCGACGCGAAGGCCGACGCGATGATCGACTTCATCAAGGAGCGCGTGCTCGACCAGCCGTTCAACGACTCGCTGCTCGAGCGCACGCACGAGGTGCGGTCGTTCTCGGACCTCGAGCGGTGGTTCCGAGAGCTGTTGCGCGCGATGGAAGGCGCCAACAAGGACGTCTGGCGCACGCATCACGTGGCCACCATCCGCAAGGTGCGCAACCGTCTCTCCAACATCTCCACGCGCTGCCGCGGCCTCGTCACCGACGACGGCTCGGTGAGCGACCTGCCATTCGGCGAGTTCGACGACCGCGCGGTGTACGTGGTGGACGTGGCGAACCTCGAGGAGGACGCGCAGGACCTCGTCTTCGCGCGCATCGTCTCGCAGCTGCGCGAGCACCTCGAGAAGCGGCAGCTCGGCGTCGACCACGTGGTGGTGTTCGTGGACGAGCTCAACAAATACGCGCCGGCCGAGGGCGCCGACACGTACGTGCGGAAGATGCTGCTCGACATCTCGGAGCGCGGTCGCTATCTCGGCCTCGTGCTCTTTGGCGCGCAGCAGTTCCGCTCGCAGGTGCACCGTCGAGTGGTGGGCAACAGCGGCACCTCGTTGTTCGGGCGCATGGACCCCGACGAGCTGGCCACGCCCGGCTACCAGACGCTCGCGCCGGCGACCAAGGCGCGGCTGGCGACGCTGGAGAAGGGGCAGCTGATGGTGCGGCATCCGCACTTCGGGCAGCCGGTGTTCGTGCGGTTCCCGCGGCCGGCGGTGCTGGGCGGTCGCGAGGGCGTGGAGCGATTCCCTCAGGCGGAGGAGCTCACGCTGGAGGCGGCGGTGACCAAGGCGCTGCGTCGGCTCGACCCGTCCGTGACGCTCGGGTGGGTGCAGGACACACTCGCGCTGGCCGGCGAGGATGAGGACGGCATCCTCAGCGCGCGGAACCGCACGCTGCAGGCGCGGCCGGACGACGTGAAGGCGTACTTCCGGGCGCAGCTCAAGAAACGGGTGATGCCGGAGCAAGGTGCGCGCCGGGGTCCGGCGCCGCTCAGGGTGCCGACGAGCGACGACCCGTACGGCTGAGGCGGGGCGGCCGCGCCGGGGCACGGCTGTCCGGGCGCGGCTGTCCGCGGACGTGCCGCGGCGTAGATTCCCCGGTTCGTGCGCCTCGTCCACCTTTCCGACCTGCACCTCGGCTTCCGCCAGTTCCAGCGGCAGACGCCGGCCGGGATCAATCAGCGAGAAGCTGACGTCGCGGCTTCGTTCGCGCGCGCGATCGACCGCCTGATCGCCATCGCGCCGGACGTCGTGCTCGTCGGAGGCGACGTGTTCCACACGGTGCGCCCGACGAACACGGCGATCTTGCACGCCTTCCAGCAGTTCGCGCGCCTCGTGGCGGCGCTGCCGGGGACCGACGTCGTGATCGTCGCCGGCAACCACGACATGCCGCGCTCGAGCGAGACGATGTGCATCCTGCGTCTCTTCGCCGCGCCGCTCGGCGTGCACGTGGCGGACCGCGAGGCGCGGCGGATCGAGCTCGTGCGCGACGGGCGCAAGCTCTCCGTGCTCGCGGTGCCGGACCTGCCGCCGGGCACGGTCGACCTCGCGCCCGACCCCGCGGCCGACTGGAACGTGCTGCTGCTGCACGGCGAGGTGCAGGGCGCGCTGCCGAACGCCGATGCGGCGGATCGCGCGGCGATGCAGATCCCGCTCACCGAGGTGACGCGCGCGGGCTGGGACTTCGTCGCGCTGGGGCACTACCACGTCTACAAGCGCATCGCCGACCACGTGTTCTACTCTGGCTCGCTCGACTACACGAGCACCAACCCGTGGGGCGAGCTGGCCGAGGAGCGCGCGGCGAAGTTGCCGGGCAAGGGGATGATCGAGCGCGACCTCGCGACGGGGAAGCAGACGTTCCACCCGCTTCCCGTGTCGCGCCCGTACCTCGACCTGCCGCCGATCGAGGGGCGCGGCCTGTCCTCCGCCGACCTCGATGCGGCGATCCAGTCGGCGGTGGCGCGCGTGAGCGGCGGCATCGACGGCAAGGTCGTGCGGCTCGTCGTGCGCGACGTGCCGCGTCACATCGCCCGCGAGCTCGACCACAAGGCGCTGCGCGAGCTGCAGCGGAAGGCGCTGCACTTCCACCTCGACACGCGACGGCCGGAGGTGGTGCGGCGCTCGGTGGGCGGCGGCGCGCCGGGGCGGCGTCCGTCGCTGCCGGAGTTGCTGCGCGAGCGGCTGCGCGCGCGCGCGGTGCCGGCGGACGTCGACCGCGAGGCGCTGGTGGCGCTCGGCGTGCAATACCTCGAGGCGGCGGAGATGGCCGAGCCGACGCGTGACCTGCCGGGGTCCGGCGGATGAGACTCAACCGCCTGCGTCTCACGAACTTTCGCCAGCACGCCGACACGGACCTCGAGTTTGACTCGGGCCTCACCGGCATCATCGGGCCCAACGGGGCGGGCAAGAGCACGATCCTCGAGGCCATGGCCTGGGCGCTGTACGGCGGCAACACGGCGCGCGGCGGCAACGAGTCGATCCGCTGGAGCCGCGCGCCGGCCCGCTCGACCGTGCGGGTGGAGCTGGAGTTCGAGCTCGGCGGGCATCGCTATCGCGTGGTGCGCGGGCTCTCGATGGCCGAGCTCTACCTCGACGGCGGCGAGCAGCCGATCGCCAACTCGCTGACCACGGTGGCGGAGATGCTCCAGCGGCGCATCGGCATGACGCGCGCGGAGTTCTTCAACACCTACTTCACGGGGCAGAAGGAACTCGCCGTCATGCAGTCGCTGTCGTCCGGCGAGCGGGCACAGTTCCTCTCGCGCGTGCTCGGTTACGAGAAGCTGCGCACGGCCCAGGAACTCTGTGCGGTGCGGCGGAAGGAGCTCGTCAGCGAGATCAGCGGGCTTCGCTCCGGCATGCCCGAGCGCGAGGTGGTGGAGCGCCACGAGAAGGAGGCGCGCGCGACGCATGTGGATGCGTTGCGGAAGGTGACGGCCGCCGAGCGACTCGAGACGGACACGAAGGAGGCGCTCGATTCCATCGCGCCGCGATGGCTCGCCGCACAGGCCGGCCGCGACGAGCGCCAGCGGATCGAGAACGAGCTCGCCGCGGTGGACGGCGAGCTGGCGGCGCTCGCGCGCGCCGAACAGAAGCAGGCGCTGGAGATGGCGCAGGTGGCCGAGGCTCGCGCCGCGCTCGCGCCGTTGCTGCCGGACGTCGCCGCGTTCGAGTCCGTGCGGATGGAGCTCGAGGCGCAGCGCACGCTGGCGATGCACGACGGCCGGCGTCGCGCGCTGGTCGAGTCGCAGCGCGCGCTGGCGGACGAGGTGCGGTCGCTCGGCGAGCAGCGCGACAAGCTGCAGCCCGCGCCGCAGCTCGAGGAGCAGGTGACGCTCGAGCTGGAGCAGCGCCGCAAGGCGCACGAGGACGTGCAGGGCAAGCTCGAGGCGCGCCGCACGGAGTGGGTGCGCGACCGCGAGTCCGTGGACACGCGGCTCCGTGCGCTGCGCGGCCAGTTCGCGGAGCTGCGCGACCAGCGCAACAAGCTGGTCGAGCTCGGCGAGGAAGGCGCGTGCCCCACCTGCACGCGCAAGCTGGGCGAGCACTTCCGCGACGTGCTCGACGTGATCGAGCGGCAGGTCGAGACGGTCGAGGCCGATGGCGCCTACTTCAGGTCGCGGCTCGAGCAGCTCCAGACGATGCCGGCCGACATCGCGCACCTCGACGAGTTGCGCACGAAGCTGCAGCTCGATGTGCGCTCGCTCGACCGCCGGCTGCTCACGGTGCAGCAGGAGGCGGCGCAGGCCGCGCGCGTGCAGCGCGAACTCACCGCCAAGGCCGAGCGGCTCAAGGCGGCGACGACGGAGCTGGCGACGATCCCCTCCGGTTACGACGAGGCGCGGCACCGCGCGCTCGAGGCCGAGCAGATGCGGCTGGCCGAACAGGCCAAGATCGCCAACAAGCTCTCGATGCAGGTGGAGCGCGAGCCGATGCTCCTGCGCGAGGGCGAGTCGCTGGCGCGCTCCCGCGCCGAACTCTCGGCACGGGGGGAGGCGGCCCGCGCACGCCTCGCCGACCTGCGGTTCCCCGAGGGCGACTACGCCGAGCTGCGCCGCGTGCACGACGAGGTGGCGGCGGCGTACGGCGAGGCGTCGCGCGCGGCGGCCGGCCTGCGCGCCGCGCGCGACATCGCCGAGGCGGCGCTCCTGCGCGCGGCCGAGTCGCGCGCGGACCACGACCGCCTCGCCGGTCGCGTGGACGCGCTCGACCGCGACCGCCGGCTCCACGACGAGCTCCACCGCGCCTACTCGGACCTCCGCACGGACCTCAACTTCGAGCTGCGGCCCGAGCTCTCCGAGCTCGCCTCGGCGTTCCTCACGGAGCTCACCGACGCGCGGTACACGGAGTTCGAGCTCGACGACAAGTACAAGGTGCTGCTGCACGAGGACGGCATCCCCAAGCCGGTCATCTCCGGCGGCGAGGATGACGTGGCCAACCTCGTCCTCCGCCTGGCGATCTCGCAGATGATCGCCGAGCGGGCGGGGCAGTCGTTCTCGCTCTTGGTGCTCGACGAGGTGTTCGGCTCGCTGGACGACGTGCGACGTCAGAACGTGATCTCGCTGCTGCGCGGACTGCAGGACCGGTTCGAGCAGGTCATCGTGATCACGCACATCGAGAGCGTGCGTGACGGGCTCGACCGCGTGATCAGCATCGGCTTCGACGAGCACACGGGCGCGGCCGTCGTGACCAGGCAGGACAACGTGCCCGGCGAGCTGACGGTGGCCGGCGCCGCGCTCCGGCTCGACGCCGCCGGGACGGCCGCATGAGCGACGTCGCCGGTCGCGTGACGGGACCGTTTCCGATCAAGGCCGAGGACCTGACCGCGCTCAACGTGCTGTTCTCGGAGGCGTTCAGCGAGCGCTATCGCCGGGACGGCATGGCCGGCGTGCGGGTGCCGCCGCTCAACCCGACGATCTGGCGGTTCGCGATCGAGGGCGCCGGCACCGGCGCGATGCTCTGGCGCGATGGGCTCGGACGGATCGCCGCGTTCAACATCGCGCACGTCTCGGGAACCGAGGGATGGATGGGCCCGCTGGCGGTGCGCGAGGAGCTGCAGGGACGCGGGCTCGGGCGCGCGATCGTGCGCGCGGGCATCGAGCACCTGAAGGCCGCGGGCTGCCGCGTGATCGGGCTCGAGACGATGCCGCGCACGATGGACAACATCGGGTTCTATGCCGGGCTCGGGTTCACCCCGGCCGGCCTCACGATCACGCTGACGCTCGAGGCGGGCTCGGCGACCGACGCGCTGCCGCCGCTGCTGACCCAGCTCGGCGAGGCCGAGCGCGCGGCGGTGATCGCGGAGTGCGCGGCGTTGTCGTCTGCGGTGCGCACGGGCTGCGACTACTCAAGGGAGATCGCGCTGACGGTGCGGCACGGGCTCGGCGACATGCTGGTGATGCGCGATGGCGCGGGCAGGCTCACCGGCTTCGCGCTCTACCATGACGCACCGCTGGTCGAGGGGCGGAACCGCGAGGAACTGCGGGTGCTGAAGATGGTAATCGAGGATGCCGACTCGCTGCCGCGGATGTCGGAGCTGCTGGCGGCGCAGGCGCGGCGGAGCGGCACGTTGCGCGCGGCGCTCCGGGTGCAGGGTGAACACCGCGGAGCGTTCCGCACGCTGGTGGCGCGCGGCGCGCGCGTGCGGTGGACGGACCTGCGGATGACGCTCTCCGGTTACGACGAGGTGCCGCCGGTTTCGGGGATCGCCCTGTCGAACTGGGAGATCTAGCGAGACCGCTCCTCAGCGCTTGCGGGCGCGCGCCGAGCGCTGGATCGCCCCGAAGATCACGAAGAACACCCCGAGCGTCAGGAAGAGATGGATGATGCCCGGCGCCTCGAGGAAGAACGCGCCGGCCACCCACAGCGCCAGCATCGCGATGCCGGCGAGAGTCAACATGTCCATGTAGAATGTTCCCAGGTTTTTCGTTGCGGTTCCGATTGACATGCCGGAGTCCCAACCTACAATTCATCTCATCGTACTCGGGACGGGGAGAATCAACTTTTTGAGCCGATAAGTCCTCCGAAGCGGATCCGACATCTCTATCGCCGCCATGCCCGGACGCCGGGAAGACGAAAGTAGGGTGAGGGCCTCATGCATTCGACAGGGCTTCAAAATCCTCTCCTCGCTCCCACCTCTTCCGAAGCCCCGTTCCCGATGCGAAAGCTACCGGGGGCGGGGCTTCGGTCGTAATGTACAACATGCCAATCGTCTCCATCACGCGGATCCTGCGCTTCAACGCCGCGCACCGCGTCCATAACCCGGCGCTCAGCGACGAGGAGAACAGCCGCCTCTTCGGGAAGTGCAACAACCCCAACTGGCACGGGCACAACTACACGCTCGAGATCACCGTCGAGGGCGAGATCGACCCCAAGACGGGATACGTGATGGACCTCGGGGACCTCAAGTCGATCGCCACGCGCGAGCTCATCGACCACCTCGACCACAAGAACCTGAACCTCGACGTGCCGTTCCTCGCGGGAACCATTCCCACGACCGAGAACTTGGTTCTTGCCAGCTGGCGCGTGCTCGCACCGCTGCTGGGCCCCGCCCGACTCACCAAGCTGCGACTTTGGGAAACGGAGAACCATTATGTCGAATACGACGGCCGCTGACGGCGCCCGGGCGAAGGCGCGGCAGGCATCGCGCGCGCTCGCCGGCTCCGACGACTTCGAGGCGAACCCCGCGATCCCGGGCGACCGGATGCTCGAGTTCGAGAACATCGTGCGGCGCGAGCTCGAGCTGATCGGCGAGGATCCGGAGCGGCAGGGCCTCCTCAAGACCCCGGAGCGCGTCGCCAAGTCGCTCTCCTGGCTCACGCGGGGCTACGACATGAGCGTCGCCGACGTCGTCGGCGACGCGGTGTTCGACGAGCAGCACGCGTCGATGGTGATGGTGCGCGACATCGAGCTCTACTCGATGTGCGAGCATCACATGCTGCCGTTCTTCGGCAAGGCGCACATCGCCTACATCCCCAAGGGGCGCATCGTCGGGCTCTCCAAGCTGCCGCGCATCGTCGAGGTGTTCGCGCGCCGGCTGCAGGTACAGGAGCGGCTGACGGAACAGATCGCCGAGGCCATCGAGGAGGTGCTGCAGCCGGAAGGCGTCGGCGTGGTGATCGAATGCGAGCACCTCTGCATGATGATGCGCGGCGTCGAGAAGCAGAACTCCAAGACCATCACCTCGGCGCTCCGCGGCTCGTTCAAGGACTGCCCGATGACGCGCGACGAGTTCCTGCGCCTCGCATACGGCTCGGGGTCGCGCGCCTGAGGACACGCTGAACTCCCCGCTCGCCGGGCGTTCGGCGCTCGTCACCGGCGCCACGCGGGGCATCGGCGCGGCGGTGGCGCGCGCGCTGGCGGCGTCCGGCGCGCGCGTGCTGCTGGTGGCGCGCACCCAGGACCTGCTCGAGCGCGCGGTCGCCGAGCTGCCGGGTGCCGCGGTGGGCATCCGCGCGGACCTCACGGCAGCGGGTGCCGCCGCCCTCGTGGCGGATGCGGCACGCGCAGCGCTCGGGGGCGATGGCGTGGCGGCGGGTGACGCTCGTGGCGGCGCGCCGGACATCATCGTCCATGCAGCGGGCAACTTCCCGATGGCACCGTTCGCCGACGCGGACGACGCGACGATCGAGCAAGCGCTGACGCTCAACGCGGCGGTGCCGCTGCGGCTCACCCGCGAGTTCCTGCCGGCGATGCGCTCTCGGGGCACGGGCCACGTGGTGATGATCGGCTCCATCGCCGACCGCGTGATCTTCCCGTCGAACGCGGCCTACTCGGCGTCCAAGCACGCGCTCCGCGCGGTGCACGAGACGCTCCGCGCCGAGACGCGCGGCAGCGGGCTGCGTGCGACGCTCGTCTCGCCCGCGGCGACCGATACGCCGATCTGGGACCAGTACCTCACCAGCGAGACGCCGCACCTCCCCACGCGCGCCGACATGCTGCGCGCGGAGGATGTGGCCGACGCGGTGCTCTGGGCCGTGACGCGTCCGGCGCACGTGGACATCGAGGAACTGCGGCTGGCGCGGAGCTGAGCCGGGCCAGGTTCAGCGCGCGGCCACGTTCGCCAGCACGTCGTCCTCGAACTCGTCCGCCAGCGCTCTCGTCACGGCATCGAAGCTCCCGGTGCGCTCGAAGAGCGCGCGCTGGCGGTCGGCGCTCGTCGGGGCGCCTTGCCCGAGCCGGCGGAGGTCGTCGAGGTACTGCGACTCCTCCATGAACCCGTTCGCCACGAGGTCGTCGAGCGTGCGCAGCAGGTGCTCGCGGATCGGCAGCGAGTGGCCTTCGTTGCTGATGATGTAATCCGCGTCCATGCCGTGGCGCGAGGCGCGCCACTTGTTCTCGCGCACGCGCCAGGCGGGAGGGAAGGTGCGCGCGGTGCCCGCGGCGACGCGCGCACCGGCGCGACGCGCGAGCGCCTGCACGAGCGCGACGATTGCGCAGGTCTCGCGGATCGTCGCGAGGCCGTCGCAGACGCGGATCTCGAGCGTGCCGTAGCGGGGGCTCGGGCGGATGTCCCACCAGAGGTCCTTCATCGACGTGATGGCGTTGGCGCGCTGCAGCGTCTCGACGAGCTCGTTGAACTCCGCCCAGTCGTGCACGAGCTGAGGGATGCCGCCGGTGGGCATGGCCTCGAACACGGTGACGCGCGAGGAGGCGAGGCCCGTCACCTCGCCCTGCCAGTAGGGCGAGCTCGTGGAGACGGCGAGCAGCAGGCCCAGGTCATAGAGCAGCTCGTTCTGCACGGCGATGCAGGTCTCGGGGTCGGGCATGCCGACGTGCACGTGCAACCCGAAGATCAGCAAGCGGCGCGCGATCCACTGGTTGCGCGCGATCAGGCCGTGGTAGCGCTCGGCGGGGAAGAGCTGGCGCTCCTGGTAGCGCGCCGTGGGATGCGTGCCGGTGGAGATGAAGCGCACGCCGAGGTCGCGTGCGATCGGCATCAGCCGCGTGGCGGTGGCTCGCAGGTCCGCCTCCGCGGCCGCGGCATCGGCGCAGATGCCCGTGCTGATCTCGAGCATCGACTGGAAGATCTCTGGCTGTACCGTAGCCGGGCCCGACCACCGGCTGAGGATCTGCGGCGCCTTGGCCGTGAGTTCGTGCGTCGAGCGGTCGACGATCTGCAGCTCGACCTCGACACCGAGGGTCCAGGGCTGCGACTTCGCGAATTCGAGCATGGCGTTTCTATTGGCGCGGGTTCTTGAGCAGCCTCCGAGGCGTGCGCCTCGTTCGTTGTCGTTGTGAGATGACCTAACTTACACGAACTGCAGGGGGCAGGTAGAACAAATCCTTGTTCATGGAGATCCAGAGTGCGGCTTGACCTTGCGGAGCGCATGCGTTGCCCGAACCCGCATATGTCCACCCCGCTGGTGGTCGTCGCGCGCCGCGTCGCCGATCGCGAACTCGTGGACGGCGTGGTGGGTTGCCCGGTCTGTCAGCTTGAGGCGCGCGTGGCCGGGGGCGTGGTGACGTTTCCGGGCGGGCTGGAGATAGCGAGCGAGGCTGGGCCGCCGGACGCCGGCGCCGCCACACCTGCGGGCGCTGAGCCGACCGACATGGCGGATGACGTCGCGCGCACGGGAGCACTGCTCGGGCTCGCCGAGCCAGGTGGTGCGGTGCTGCTCGCGGGGCGCTACGGCGCGCTGGCGGCGCGGCTCGCCCAGGAGTTCGAGGTGGCGACGATCGTGATCCGCGCGGGCTCCGCCGTGCCGTTCACGGACCAGAGCTTCCGTGCTGCGGCGATCGATGCCGCGCCGCCACTCCTGTCCGACGCCATCCGTGCCGTCGCAGTCCGCGGACGGATCCTCGCGCCCGCGTCCATCAAGCTGCCCGTCGATGTGAAGGAACTCGCCCGCGACGAACGCGAATGGGTCGGCGAACGCGAGGCGGCCGCGAGCGTCGTCACGCTCAGTCGTGCGGGTGGTCTCCCGCATACAGGGAGTCGATGAGCTCCTTGTAGCTCTGGTCCACGACCTTGCGGCGCACGCTCAGCTTCGGCGTCAGTTCGCCGCGCTCGATCGAGAAGTCATGCTCGAGCAGCCCGATCTTCTTCGGCGTCTCGAACGACGCGAGGCCCACGAGCTGCTTGCGCACCTCACGCTCCATCTTGTCATGCACCAGCGGCATCGCGAGGAGCTCGCGCCGATTCGTCCAGAGCAGGTTCTTGGCCGCCGCCCACTTGTCGAGCTGGTCCCAGTTCGGCACGACGAGCAGGACGGTGTACTTCCGCTTGTCGCCGATCATGACCGCCTGGGATACGAACTTGTTCAGCTTGACCTGGTTCTCGATGGGCTGCGGCGCGATGTTCTTGCCGCCGGCCGTCACGATCAGGTCCTTCTTGCGGTCGGTGATGCGGAGGAAGCCGTCCTCGAGCACGCCGATGTCGCCGGTGGCGAACCAGCCGTCGGCGCCGATGGCCTCGGCGGTGGCCGTGGGGTTGTTGAAATAACCCTTCATCACGTGCGGACCGCGCGTCAGGATCTCGCCGTCCTCGGCGATCCTGACCTCGACGCCGGCGATCGGCTTGCCGACCGTGCCGATGCGGAAGAAGTCCGTGCCGTTCACCGTGATCACGGGTGAGGTCTCGGTGAGGCCGTAACCCTCGAGGATCTTGATGCCGGCCGCGTAGAAGAACTTGTTGATCGATGGCGCGAGCGGCGCGCCGCCGGAGATGAAGTACTTGATGCGGCCGCCCGTCCGTTCCTGGAGCTTGGAGAAGACGAGCTTCTGCGCGATGCCGTACTGCCACGCGAGCGCGCCGCGCGGCGTGCCGCCGGCCAGCGTGACGTCGGCCCAGCGGTCGGCCACGGCCGCCGCCCAGCGGAAGATCCGCGCCTTGATGAAGCCGCCCGAGAGCGCGTTCTCCAGCACGCGCGCGTACATCTTCTCGAACAGGCGCGGCACCGACATCACGTAGTGCGGCCTCACCTCGGTGAGGTTGAGCGGCACCGCGTCGATGTTCTCGGCGTACGCGACGCTGACGCCGCAGGCGAAGAAGAGGTAATCGCCCATCCGCTCGAAGATGTGCGAGAGCGGCAGGAAGCTCAGCGCCTCCTCGCCGACGGAGACCGGCACCTTGTTCCGCGACGCGATGACGTTCGAGGCGATGTTGTCATGCGTCAGCATCACGCCCTTCGGCAGGCCGGTCGTGCCCGACGTGTAGATGAGCGTCGCGAGGTCGTCCGGCTTCACGGCCAGTGCGCCGGCCTTCCACTCGGCGGCCTTCGCCTCGCTGTCGAGCGCCTTGCCAGAGGCCTCGAGCTCGCAGAAGGTCATGTCCACGCCCGCGGGCGCGGGGTGGGTGAAGCTGATGATCCGCTTGATCGTCTTGAACTTGTCGCGCACGGAGGCGGCCTTCTCGGCCTGCGCCGGCGTCGAGACGAACAGCACCACCGCGCCCGAGTCGTTGAGCGGGTGCACGATCTGCTCGGCGGGGAGGGTGGGGTAGATCGGCACGTCGGTCATGCCGGCGCCGAGGCACGCCCAGTCGGCGATCGCCCACTCGGGACGATTCTCCGACATGATGCCCACGCGGTCACCGCGCGCGACACCGAGCGCGCCGAGCCCGAGCGAGACGTGGCGGGCGCGCCGCAGGACATCGCGGTGCGCGATCGGCACGTACTTCCCCTCGAGCTTGTGCTTGTACGCGGCGGGGAGGTCGTATTTCTCGATCGCTTCGAAGAAGAGCCGCGTTAGCGTGCTCGGCTCGGGACGCGGGCCGCCGCTGGCATGCATCGATATGACCTCGATCAAGGGAAGGAGCTTCTTTTGACCTCGCCCTTCTTTCCTAGGGCGCCGCCGGCTCCACATTGACGACGAATCGCACGGGACTGCCCCGCAGCTGCACCCCATGCCGTTTCACTTCCGCCACCACGATGAAGCTGTCGACCGCGGCCGGAAGCACGTTGGCGAACACGCGCAGCCGGCGCGACGAGCTGCCGTCCGTCCCCGTCGTGTCGAGCCGCGAGCGCAGCGTGCCCTGGTCGAGCATCGCCACGAGCGCCGTGTCGCCCGCGCCAAGGGTATCCCCTGCGTGCACGACCCGCCAGCGGACCACCCAGCCGGAGACGTTCGGGCTCACGCCGCCGGCGACATCGTCACTCGTCACGACTACGGCGAGCGCGGGCGATACGTTCGCCGCGACGTCCGGCAGCTGATACCCGTAGGTGAGGATCGTGTCGCCGGTCGCCGCCACCTCGTCAGGGCGGCGGGTCACCTCGATGCGCCGCGTGGGCGACTGCAGCCCGTTGGCCGAGGCGACGAGTCGCACCGTGCCGTCGCGGCGCGTCGCCACGAGGTGGCCCTCGGCGCTGACGGTGACGCCGGTGTCGAGCGAGAGGAACAGGAATTGTGCATCGGTGATGACGTCGCCGCGACCGTTGAGCGCGACGGCACGCAGCGGAGCGATCGCGCCCGTCGAGTCGCGCAGCGTGTCGCCCGCGATCACGGCCGGGTACGGGATGCTGTCGAACTCGATTGCCGCGGCGACGTCGGGATCGGTGCCGAGGTCAGCGCATCCGAGCACCGCGGCGGCGAACAGTGCGAGCGGCGCGGCGAGTCGTCGCGCGCGGCGTGTCATCGACCGACGCGTTCCGCGAGGCGGGTGGCGAGGTTCACGTAGGCTTGCGAGGCCGGGTCGGCCGGCGAGCGCACGACGGCCGGCTGGCCGGCCGCGAACGCTTCCGCGATCGCGGGACTCCGCGGCACGATGATGTCCAGCATCAGGTGCGGCGGCACCTTCTCGCGGATGTAGGCGACAGTCGTCTCGCAGGCCGGGTTGCCCGCCTCGAACATCGTGAGCAGGATGCCATCGAACACGAGGCGCTCGTGAGTGGTCACGATATCCTGTACCCCGCGGAGGATCTGCGGAGTCGTCTGCAGCGCCAACGGCTCGGCCTGCAGCGGGATCAGCACGCGGTCGCTGGACGCGAGCGTCCGGCGGGTCACGGGGCCCAAACCCGGTGGCGTGTCGACCACGACCATGTCGCAGCGCTCGCTGGCCGCGCAGAGCATGCGCGACAGCAGGTCCGACGACGCGATCTGGTCCTGGTAGTTCGTGTGGTCCACCGCGTCGCTGACGCTGCCGGCGAGCATCACGCGCAGCCATGGGAGCGTGGTGGGCAGCAGCACCTCGCGCAGCGTGCGTTCGCCGGCCAGGTGGTCGGCAAAGCCGTAGGTCGGATGCCCGCGGCGGAGTCCCGCGCCATAGCGCACCGAGCCCTGCGGGTCGACGTCCACGAGAAGCGTCTTCATGCCGCGGCGCGCGAAGGCGGCGGCGAGGTTCACGGCGGTGGTCGTCTTGCCGACACCGCCCTTCTGGCTCACGACAGCGAGGATTGTCCCCAAGTGGCGCTACTCCCCGGCGGTGGTGTTCTTCCCGGGCAGCCCGCCATCCTCGGCGGGAGCCCGCAACTGTTCGAGCGTTGACTCCGCATGTGCCACCCAGCGGGCGGCTTCGGGGCCGGTCGGCGGATGGGAGATGAAGGTCGTGAGGTGCTTCACGGCACCCGCCGTCTCTCCTCGCTTGAGCAGCAAGAACGCGAGCCCGTAGTGGGCCCCTGAGAGCATCGGGTCGATCTCGAGCGCCTTCCGGTAGGCCCGGACGGCCTCCTCATGGCGTCCCACGCGGGAGAGCGCGATGGCCATGTTCTGCAGGATCTTCAGGTCGTCCGGCCGCTCGCGGAGCGCCAGCCGGTAGGACGTGACCGCCGCGTCGTAATCGCCCTGACGTTCCAGCACGAGCGCCTCGTTCATGTAGTCGAGGCGCTGCCGGCTCTGTACGGTCTCGGAGCGGCCGCCAAAGAGGCGGTCCCAGAAGGACATATCGTGGCGGTCGGGTATTGGGCGGGTATCCGCACAAGCTATTGGTGCGCGAGGGGGGCAGCAACCGCGGCGCGAAGAGTGGGAGAGCGTGGCGAGCGCCGGGTTGCGCGGACGGTTACCTCGCGGTGCGGAGCGGGGTAGGCTTCAAGTGCGACTTGCTCATGCACCGCGATCGCTCGTTCCCGCAGGAAAACCATGTCGCCGAGGAACCTCCGATGTCTACGCGCCGCTTCGCCGGACCGCCGCAGGAGACGATGATCGTCGAGTGGCCGCTCTTCGGCGAGCTCTCCCGGGCGCTGGCGCTAAAGGTCTCCCGCGAGTTCGACCCCGACATCGTGGTCGGTGTCGCGACCGCGGGGGTCGTGCCGGGTGCGGTGGTGGCGGCGATGCTCGACCGACCGTTCCACTCGATCATCGTGAGCCGTCGCTACCGCGCGACGACGGTGCGCGAGCGGCCCGCGGTGCTCTCGGCCGCGCCTGCCGAAGTGGTGGGAAAGCGCGTGTTGATCGTGGACGAGACCTGCAAGGATGGCGAGACGCTGCGCCTGGCCGTGGCGGCGATCATCAACGGCGGCGCGTCCGAGGTGCTGACAGCGGTGTCGTTCAAGACCGGCTCGTACAAGCCGGACTTCTACGGGTTCGAGACCGAGGCGGCGATCGTGCTGCCGTGGGACCGCGAGCAGATCGTGGACGGGGAGCTGCGCCCCAACCCGAAGTATGCGGGCCTCAACGGGGGCTAGCGCGCGAGGTCACGCACCTGAAATAACTTCCCTTCCATGAAACTCTACTCTTGGAACGTGAACGGCCTGCGCGGCATCATCAAGAAGGGCCTCTTCCAGTCGTTCGTCGCGGACCATAAGCCCGACATCCTCTGCCTGCAGGAGACCAAGGCGGCGCAGGCGCAGGTGGAGATCGACCTGCCGGACTATCACGAGTACTGGAACTCCGCCTCGAAGAAGGGCTACTCGGGCACGGCGATCTTCAGCCGCACGAAGCCGCTCTCCGTCCGCAACGGCTTCCCGACGGCCCTGGCAAAGCGTTTCGCGTTCACCGACGCCGCGGGGCTCGACAGCACCGACGAGGGTCGCGTGATCACGGCGGAGTTCGGGAAGTTCTACGTCGTCACCGTGTACACGCCGAACGCCAAGGACGACCTGAGCCGGCTGCCGCTGCGGTCCAAGCATTGGGACCCGGCGTTCCTCGCGTACTGCAAGCAGTTGGAGAAGAAGAAGCCGGTCATCTTCTGCGGTGACCTGAACGTCGCGCACACCGAACTGGACCTTGCGAATCCGAAGTCGAATCGCGGCCGCAAGGGCTTCACGGTCGAGGAACGAGAGGGATTCCAGGCCTTCCTGGACGCGGGGTTCGTGGACACCCTGCGGATGTTCCGCGAGGGCAACGGGCACTACAGTTGGTGGAGCAACTTCGCGAACGCGCGTGCGCGGAACGTCGGATGGCGGATCGACTACGTGCTCGTGTCGGCCGCACTGCGCAAGGCGGTGAAGGCCGCCGACATCCACGCGGACGTGATGGGCAGCGACCACTGCCCCGTGAGCATCACCCTTCGCTGATCTCCTTCTCCACCTCCACGACGGCCACGGCTCCTTCCTCCGGCCGCACGCCGCCGCCCCTCTGATCCGCCCACACGCGCGTGAACTCCGCGCCGTAGAGCACGATCATGGACGAGTAGTAGAGCCACACGAGCACCAGCACGAGCGAGCCGGCCGCGCCGTAGGCGGTGCCCGGGTCGGAGCTGCCGAGGTATGCGCCGATCAGCTCCTTGCCGACGACGAAGAGCACCGCGGTCGTCGTGCCGCCGACCACCACGTCGCGCCAGGCGATCCTGGCGTCCGGCAGCAACTTGAACATCGCGGAGAACACGAACGCGATCACCACAAACGACAGCACGGCGTTGCCCACGACCAGCACTGCGTCGCCCATGCTGAACATCGCGCCGATGCGATCGCCGACCACGCTGAGCGCCGCGCTCAGCACGAACGAGACGAGGAGCAGGAACGCGACGGCGACCACCACGCCGAACGAGAACACGCGCTTGAGGAGGAACTGCTTGACTCCACCGCGCTTGGGGTCTGGCTTCACGTTCCACGCGCGGTTGAGCCCGGTCTGCAACTGGCCGAACGCGGTCGTGGCGCCGAGGAGCACCGCGCCGAGCCCGATGAGCGCCGTCGCCGACGCGTCGATCTGGCTGGTGCGCGCGTGCGTGATCACGGTCTCCACCTGCGACGCGCCCGCCGGGCCCACGAGCTCGCCGATCTGGCCCACGATCAGCCGCTGCATCTCCATGGGGTCCACCACCTGGCCGACGAGCAGCAGCACGACGGTCAGCAGCGCGGGCAGCGAGAAGATGGTGTAGAACGCCAGCGCGCCCGCCATCGACGGGCAGTCGTCGTCGGAGAACTTCATCAGGGCGCGCCAGGGGATCAGGGCGATCGCCTTGAGGGTCGGGCGCGTTCGCTGCGGATCGGTCCCGGGCATGGACCGGAGTACACGCGCGAGCGGGGGCAGGGTCCAGCTATCGCAACGGTGCAGCGGCGGCGCCGGACTGCACCGACTTCGAGGACCGAACGTCCTCGCTTGGCAAGGACCTACGCCAGTTCCTTGATCGCCGCCTCGTACGTCACGGCTTCCGTCAGCCGCTGGTAGATATGCGCGATCACCTCGGGGCTGCCGAGCACGAAGCGGCAGCGTGCCGCGCCCGCCGTGCGGCACTCGACCTCCATGCAGCCCAGCGCACCGTCTGCCACGCGGCCGAAGAAATCGGCGAGCATGCCGGCCGAGTAGTAGCACGCGGGGTAGGGCATCGCCGCGGCCGGGTCCGCCTCTGCCCAGTCGGCGCTGTCGATCGCCACCGCCACGTCGCCCAGCGGCGTCATCGTCACCGAGCCCCAGCCTGCCTCGGCGAAGAACTGCGCGGCGTTTTGCTGGAACAGCGCGTACGACATCTCCTCCGGTACCTCGCCGCGCCGGCCGCACCACTCGCGGAAGGCGCCGAAGACCGTCTCGCCGCCCGCATAGCCCGCGTCCTGCAGCACGGCGGCGAAGCCGTCGCCGAGGTCACGCACGAGCGAGGCGCGCAGCGACTTGAGCGACGCATGCGGGACAGCCGAGAGCGTGGAGTTCGCGAGAGTGAGGCTCATGGTGTGCCGTCCTGTCGGGTCATGTAAGGAAAGTAAGGCATCACTGCCCCAGCCGGCGCAGGAGCTCGGCCTCGTCGATCACCTCGACGCCCAACTGCTGCGCCTTGTCGAGCTTGCTCCCGGCCTCATCGCCGGCGACCACCAGGTCGGTGGCCTTCGACACCGAACTCGTCACCTTGCCGCCGTGCCGTTCGATCAGCTCCGTGGCCTGCGGCCGCGAGAGCGTGGGAAGGGTCCCTGTGAGGACGATCTTCATCCCCTTGAAGACACCGTTCGCCTCGGCGGCGCGGGGCTCGTCCATGCGCACGCCGGCGGCGGCCAATCGCGCCACCAGGTCCTGCACGGTGGGGTCGTCCAGCCAGGCGCGCACGGCATCGGCCACGGTGTTGCCGAGGCCATGGATATCGTCGATCTGCTCGGCCGTCGCTGCGGCGAGTGAATCCATCGTGCCGAAGGTGCGCGCCAGGAGCCTGGCGGACTCGGCGCCCACGTGACGGATGCCGAGCGCATAGAGCAATCGCGAGAGCGGCTGCGCCTTGGACGCGTTGATGGCGTCGATGAGCGCTTCGGCGCTCTTGGCGGCAAAGCGCTCGAGGCCAGTGACCTGTTCGACGGTGAGGGAGTAGAGATCCGCCGCGTCGTGCACGAGTTCCGCGGCGAGCAGCTGCTCCAGCCGCTGGTAGCTCAGCCCGCGGATGTCCATTGCATCGCGCGACGTGAAGTGCACCAGCGCCTCGAGCCGCCGGCCGGGGCAGGCGACGTTCGGGCAGTAGATCGCGACCTCTTCCTCGTCGCGCACGGCCGGCGTGCCGCACACCGGGCAAACGGTCGGCACGCCGACAACGCGCTCGTTCCCCGTGCGGCGCGCCGGCACCGGTCCCAGGATCTGCGGGATGACGTCGCCGGCGCGCTTGATCTGCACCGTGTCGCCGATGCGCAGGTCCTTGGCCGCGACGAGGTCGAAGTTGTGCAGCGTGGCGTAGTTGATCTTCGCCCCGCCGACCTCCACCTCGTCGAGCACCGCGCGCGGCGTCAGCGCGCCCGTGCGGCCCACCTGCACCTGGATGTCGAGCAGCACTGTCTCGGCGATGTCGGGCGCGAACTTGCGCGCGACGGCCCAGCGGGGAACGCGCCCGCCGATGACGCCGAGTTCCGACTGCAGCGCGAGGCGGTTGACCTTCACCACGCCGCCGTCGATGGCGAACGGCAGCGACGGGCGAATGGTCGCCTCGAGCGCGCGCGCCCACTCGTTCACCGCGTCGAGCGATGGCGCGGCCATGCGGTGCGGCGCCACCGGGATGCCCCATGACTCCAGCATCTCGAGCAGTTCCCATTGCGTGGCGAACGGCAGCGTAGCGACGCCCGGCACCGCGAAGGCGTAGCCGAAGAGGTTGAGCGGCCGCTTGGCCGTCTCCTTCGGGTCCTTCTGGCGGAGCGCGCCGGCGGCCGAGTTGCGCGGGTTGGCGAAGACCTCCTCGCCGGCGCGCACGCGCTCCTCGTTCATGCGCTCGAAGCCGTCGAAGGTCATGTAGACCTCGCCGCGGATCTCGATCAGCTCGGGCCACCCCTTGCCGGTGAGATGACGTGGCACGTCAGGGATCGAGCGCAGGTTGGCCGTCACGTCTTCGCCGATGCTGCCGTTGCCGCGAGTCGCGCCCACCACGAGCTTGCCGTCGCGATAGGTGAGCGAGATGGCGGCGCCGTCGATCTTGAGCTCGCAGCAGTAACCGTCGCGGTCGAGCGCGTCGCCGACGAGCTTGCGCGTGCGCACGTCCCACTGCGCGAGCTCGTCCTCCGTGAAGGCGTTGTCGAGCGACGCCATCGGCACGAGGTGGCTGTGCTTGGCGAGATGGCTCTCGGTGACCGCCGCGCCGACCCGCGCCGTCGGCGAGTCCGCGTCAGCCAGCTCCGGATGGTCGCGCTCGAGCGACTGCAGCTCGCGGAAGAGCTTGTCGTACTCGGCGTCGCTGAGCGACGGCTTGTCGAGGACGTAATAGTCGTGCGCCGCCCGGTCGATCAGGCGGCGCAGTTCCGTGACGCGGGCGGAAGGATTCTCCTTCACGCTCAGCCGGCCACTTCCTCGTCGGCCGTCTCGGTGAGGCCGCCCTGCATCAGGTAGTTCTCGACGAAGAAGAGGCCCGGCTCGCCGGCGCGCTTCACCATGCGCAGCAGCGTGTCCATCGACGAGACTTCCTCGCGCTGCTCGTTGACGAACCACTCGAGCGCGTTCTTCGACAGGTGGTCCTTGTCCTTGATCGCGAGGTCGACGATCTCGTTGATCTGCTTGGTGACGCGAAGCTCGGACTCGAGCGCCAGCGCGACCGCCTCGGCCGCGCTCTTGAATCCGGTGCTCGGCGCGGGGATCGCGGGAATGTCGACTTCACCGCCCGCCTGCAGGGTGTAGCGGACGAAGCGCATGGCATGGTCGCGCTCCTCGGCCGCCTGCTTGAAGAAGTGCTTCGTCAGCATCGGCAAGCCCTCGCCGTCGAAGTACGCCGCGATGGCGATGTACTGGTTCGAGGCGGCGAGCTCGTTGCCGACCTGCTCATTGAGCGCGGCGTTCATCTGCTTGGAGATGATCATCATTGGACTCCCGGCGTGCGGCGCGGTTTATTGGAGACAGTCGAGGTGTGACGCTGCATAACGTTGTCAGAGCGCGCGAGGCGGGTCAATGACGGTCGTCGAGCTTGTCGAGCGGAAACGGGACGGCGGACGGCTCACGCCGGCGGAATGGCGCGCGCTGATGAGTGGTTACGCCGCCGGTGACGTGCCCGACTATCAGGTGGCGGCCCTCGCGATGGCCGTGTACTTCCGCGGCATGGACGACGAGGAGACCGAGGCGCTGATGACGGCCATGCTCGAGAGCGGGCGCCGGCTCGAGCTCAGCCATCTCACGATGCCTCGCATCGACAAGCACTCCACCGGTGGCGTCGGCGACAAGGTCTCGATCATCCTCGCACCGCTCGTCGCCGCCTGCGGCATCGCCGTGCCGATGATGTCCGGCCGCGGCCTCGGCCACACCGGCGGCACGCTCGACAAGCTCGAGAGCATACCGGGATTCCGCACGCGCCTCACGCTGGAGGAGGCGGCAGCGCAGGTGGGGCGCATCGGTTGCGCGCTCATCGGGCAAACGCGCGAGATAGCTCCCGCGGACCGGCGATTCTACGCGCTCCGTGACGCCACCGCGACGGTGGAGGCCATTCCGCTGATCGCCGCGAGCATCATGAGCAAGAAGCTCGCGGAGGGTCTCACCGGCCTCGTGCTCGACGTGAAGACCGGCGCCGGCGCGTTCATGCCGCGGCTCGAGGATGCGTTCAAGCTCGCCCGCACGATGATCGCGCTCGGCGAGAAGCATGGCTGCCCCACCGTCGCGCTCCTCACCGACATGGACGCGCCGCTGGGCGAGGCGTGTGGCAACGCGCTCGAGGTCGAGGAGTCGGTGCACGTGCTGCGCGGGGAGGGGCCGGCCGACCTGCGCGAGGTCACGCTGGCGCTGGCCACGGAGATGCTGCTCCTGGGCGGCGCCCACGGCGTGGGGCAGGCGAGGGAGACCGCCGAGCATGCGCTCG
>Ga0247822_10000463_pt1 | contig 21880 bp, 19 predicted proteins | sample 13C_Cellulose_Da_FD_192423 | JGI IMG/M metagenome (GOLD analysis project Ga0247822, IMG submission 192423) | Soil microbial communities from agricultural site in Penn Yan, New York, United States - 13C_Cellulose_Day30 | ecosystem: Environmental > Terrestrial > Soil > Agricultural land | place...
GACGGTCTATTTCACCCGCGAGCATGAATGGGTCCGCGTCGAAGGCGATACGGCGACCGTCGGCATCTCCGATCACGCCCAGGAAGCGCTTGGCGACATCGTGTTCGCCGAAGTTCCGGAAGCGGGCCGCAAGCTCAACAAGGGCCAGGAAGCCGCCGTCGTGGAATCGGTAAAGGCAGCCTCCGACGTCTATGCGCCGGTCGCCGGCGAAGTCGTCGAGGGCAATCCGGCGGTGGCCGACGATCCGTCCCTCATCAACCGCGATCCGGAAGGCGAGGGCTGGTTCTTCAAGCTCAAGCTGGACGATGCATCGTCGGTCGAAGAGCTGATGGATGAAGCGTCGTACCGCGACTGGGTGAAGACGCTCTGAGCACCGCGGCCGCCTCGACCAGCCGCTGGAACGCCGCTGACTACGCGCGGGTGGGCCGCTTCGTGGCCGACCTCGGCGCCGCGGCGCTCGACCTGCTCGATCCCAAGATGGGCGAGCGGATCCTCGACGTCGGCTGCGGGGACGGTGCGCTGACCCACAAGATCATCGAGCGGGGCGCGGACGTCGTCGGCGTGGATGATTCGCCCGAGTTGGTCGCCGTGGCGGCCGCAACCGACATCGACGTCCGTCATCTCGACGCAGGCGACATGGCGTTCGACGGGGAGTTCGACGCGGTTTTCTCCAACGCGGCGCTGCACTGGATGCTCGACAAGGAGAAGGTCGCGCACGCGATCTTCCGTGCGTTGAAACCGGGCGGCAGGTTCGCGGGTGAGATGGGCGGCGAGGGTAACCTCAAGCTGCTGCGGGAGACGCTCGATGCCGAGCTGGTTGCTCGCGGATATCCGCCGCCCTTGGAAGCTTCGAATTGGTATCCGTCGGTCGAGGAATTTGCCGACGTTTACGAGGCCGCCGGTTTCACCGAGATCGACGCTCGGCTGATCGAAAGGCCGACGCCATTGCCCAACGGCGTTGCCGCCTGGGTCACGACCTTCCGCCGCGGCTGGCTCGATCGCGCCGGCGTTCCCGAGGAGGAACGCGCGGAGATCGGCGACGCCGTCGCCCAGATCATCGGCGTCGACAATGCCGATTATGTCCGTCTTCGCTTCATCATGAGGAAGCCCAACTAGATGCGTTATTTGCCTTTGTCGGACGCCGACCGCAGCACGATGCTGCAGACCGTCGGTGCCACGACGATCGACGATCTGTTCCGCGACGTTCCGAAAGACGCGCTCTTGGCCGAGCCGGTCGATCTGCCCGCGCATGCCTCGGAATTGTCCGTCGAACGCCAGTTGTCGACTCTTTCGCGCAAGAACGTGTCGGCGGGCGAGGTGCCATTCTTCCTCGGCTGCGGAGCGTACAAGCATCACATCCCGGCTAGCGTTGACCACATCATCCAGCGCGGCGAATTTCTGACAGCCTACACGCCGTATCAGCCGGAAATTGCGCAGGGCACTCTGCAGGTGCTGTTCGAATTCCAGACCCAGGTCGCGCGTCTGCTCGGTTGCGAAGTCGCCAATGCGTCGATGTACGACGGTTCGACTGCGTGTTGGGAAGCCATCGTCATGGCCGGCCGCATCACCAAGCGGAAGCTGGCGATCCTGCATCAGGGCCTTCACCCGCATTACGTGTCCGTCGTCAACACGATGGCGCGCTTCACCGGCGACGACATCGCCGATTGGGCGCCGACTTTGCGTGCCGATGTCGGTTACGACGACCTGATCGCCGAGGTCGAAGCGAACAGCCCGAGTTGCGTCGTCGTGCAATATCCGGACGTGCTCGGTCGCATCGGCGATCTCACTCCGCTGGCCGATGCCTGTCATGCCAATGGCGCATTGCTGATCGCCGTCGTCACCGAACCCGTAGCGCTGGGCCTCATCCGGTCTCCGGGCGAGATGGGCGCGGACATCGTCGTAGGCGAGGGGCAGTCGATCGGCGTCGGACTGCAGTTCGGCGGACCGTACGTGGGCCTGTTCGCGACCCGCGAGAAATATGTCCGGCAGATGCCGGGACGTCTTGCTGGCGAAACCGTCGATGCGGAGGGTAAACGCGGCTTCGTCCTGACACTCTCGACCCGCGAGCAGCACATTCGCCGCGAGAAGGCGACGTCGAACATCTGCACCAACTCGGGCCTGTGCGCCTTGGCTTTCTCGGTGCACATGAGCCTGCTCGGCGAGAAGGGGCTGCGGCAGTTGGCTCAGCTGAATCACGCGCGCGCGTGCGAGGTTGCGGACAGGCTGTCTGCCATTCCGGGCGTGAAGCTGGTCAATGACAGCTTCTTCAACGAATTCACGATCGAGCTTCCGGTGGAAGCGCGGCCTGCGGTCCGCGCGCTTGCCGACAAGGGCGTACTCGGCGGCGTGTCGCTTGGGCGGCTCTATCCCAACGAGGAGCAGCTCGCGAACGGGCTGGTCATCGCAGTGACGGAGACCGTGACCGACGAGGATATTTCGGCCCTCGAAGCAGGCCTGAAGGAGGTGTGCCAGTGACCGTCAATCCGTCAGGCTGGCGGCCCTCCACCCCCGCGAATGAGCAGGGCGAGGCGCAAACCGTGACCGGCAATCGCGCCTTGATGCTCGAAGAAGCCCTGCTGTTCGAGATCGGATCGACCGATCAGACCGGTGTCGACTTTCCGGACTTCAAGCCGGTGACAGGACGTCTTGGCGGGCTGGAGCGCAACCGCGAGATCGGGCTTGCGGGCCTGAGCGAGCCGGAAGCTGTGCGCCACTACACGCGCCTGTCGCGACAGAATTACGCAATCGACCTCGGCCTCTTCCCGCTCGGGTCGTGCACCATGAAGCACAACCCGCGCCTTAACGAGAAAGTCGCGCGGCTGCCCGGCTTTGCCGACACGCATCCGCTGCAGCCGATCGACACTGTGCAGGGCGGGCTGGAACTCATCGACCTCGTCGGCCGCTGGCTGACAACGCTGACCGGCATGCCGGCGGTGGCGATGAGCCCCAAGGCGGGCGCGCATGGCGAGCTTTGCGGGTTGCTGTGCATTCGCGCTGCACTCGAGGCGCGAGGTGACGCACGCGAAGTCGTGCTGGTGCCGGAGAGCGCTCACGGCACGAACCCGGCCACCGCAGCCTTCGCGGGATATCGAGTTGAGAACATTCCGGCCAACGACGCGGGTCGCGTCGACCTGGAGGCGCTCAAGGCGCGTCTTGGGCCAGATGTCGCGGCGGTGATGATCACCAACCCCAACACGTGCGGGCTGTTCGAGCCGGACATGAAGGCGATCAGCGATGCGGTGCATGCGGCGGGCGCGCTCGTTTATTGCGACGGCGCAAACTTCAACGCCATCGTCGGCAAGGTGCGGCCGGGCGATCTCGGCGTCGACGCCATGCACATCAACCTGCACAAGACCTTCTCCACGCCCCACGGCGGCGGCGGTCCGGGCGCTGGTCCGGTCGTACTGAGCGCCGCACTCGCGCCTTTCGCCCCGCTTCCGTTCGTCGAGAAGCAGGGGGACCGTTTCGTCCTCGTCGAGGAAGAAACGGCGGAGGAGCATCACGCGCAGAGCTTCGGCCGAATGGTCGCGTTCCACGGCCAGATGGGCATGTTCACGCGCGCGGCATCCTACATGCTTAGCCACGGATCGGACGGTCTCCGGCGAGTGGCAGAGGATGCGGTGCTCAACGCCAATTACATCCTGCGTTCGCTGGAGGATGTGCTCGAAGCGCCGTTCGGCGCCAGCGGGCCGTGCATGCACGAGGCGATTTTCTCCGACCGCGGCTTCGGCGAGGGGCTGAGCACAATCGACGTCGCGAAAGCGCTGATCGACGAGGGCTTCCACCCCATGACCATGTACTTCCCGCTTGTGGTGCACGGCGCGATGCTGGTGGAGCCGACGGAGACCGAATCGAAGGCGAGCCTCGATCAATTCATCGTCGCGCTGCGTTCGATTGCCGAGCGAGCGAAGGCGGGCGACCCAAGCCTCAAGGCTGCACCAGTCCACGCGCCGCGCCGACGCCTCGACGAGACGCTCGCCGCGCGCAAGCCGGTGCTGGTCTACAAGGAGCCGGCCCCCGCGCAGGCGGCAGAGTAAGCCATGAGTTGGTCGGCGCTCTTTACGCTGGCCAACATCGTCGCGCTGGTGGGCTGGACCATGATTGCCGCCCTGCCGAGATCGAAGACGGTCTATTCGGTCGTCATGTACGCCTGCGTTGGGCTTCTCTGCCTGGCCTATGCGGCAATGTTCGTCGGCTTGTTCGGTGGGCTGGCAGATCCCGCACGTGTTGCAGGAGCCGCGGAGCCTGATCTCGCCGATTATTCGATCGCGGGCCTGCGCGCTTTGTTCATGAGCGATGGCGGCATCGTGCTCGGATGGACCCACTATCTGGCGTTCGATTTGTTCATCGGCTTGTGGATTGCGCGCGATGCCGACGCCAAGCGCTTCAGCCGCATCGTCCAGCTGCCGATCCTCTTCGCAACGTTGATGGCCGGGCCGATCGGCCTGCTCCTCTGGCTGATCATCCGGGAAGGTCGCGCACGGGCTACGGCATGAGCGATCGCCGCTTTTACGAAGCGTCGGCAGGAGCCGCGAAGCGATCCGCTCCCGCCGCTTTGCGGAATAGGCAGCCCATTGCGGAGGTCTTGGCGGACTGGCTGCCAGGCGAGGGGACCGTCCTGGAAGTTGCCAGTGGCACGGGCGAACATGCCGTGTGGTTTGCGGAGCATTTCCCCCACCTAAGCTGGCAGCCAAGCGACATGCATGCCGATGCGCTGGGTTCCATTGAGGGCTGGCGGGAGGCTGCGGAGTTCCCGAACCTTGCAGAGCCTATCGTCGTCGATGCCAGTGCTTCGGACTGGTCCGTCGATCGCGCCGATGCTGTGCTGAACATCAATATGGCTCACATCAGCCCATGGGAGGCGTCGCTCGGCCTGATCGCGGGGGCGGCGAAGATACTCCCGGCAAATGGTCCGCTGATTCTCTATGGACCATGGCTCAAGGACGGGATCGAAACGGCGCCCTCGAATCTCGATTTCGACGCCAACCTCAAGTCTCGCGACGCCCGCTGGGGTCTCCGTCGCGTAGGGGATTTCGCTGCTGCCGCTGCGGAGAAGGGTTTAGCTTTTGTCGAATGGCGTCAGATGCCCGCCAACAACCTCATGCTGTTGTTTCGCCTGACGGAAAGTGATCGCACTTAAGCAAAGCTTTACCGTGTCCGGCTATTGTGCCGGACATGGACCAGAGCACCGAAGCACAAAACCGTAAGTCGCGCCGCTCGCAAGTGCTGCTGTCGGCGACGCTGGAGCACAATGGTGCGGCCCAGTCGGTGAAGCTGCGCAATCTGTCGGAAGAGGGCGCTCTCGTAGAAAGCGACAAGCTGCCGATCGAAGGCACGACTGTACATTTCATCCGCAAGGATCTGAATGCAGCTGGTCGCGTCGTCTGGGTCAACGGCCGTTTCGCAGGTATCGCCTTTTCGGCCAAGCTCGACCCGGCTGAAGTGCTTCGTCACATTCCGGCGCCGCGGCCGAAGCTGCAGCCACGTTACTGGCGCCCGGGCATCACGACGACCCAGCTCAACAATGAGCAGCGCCGCCTGGCGGAAAGCTGGATGTGGAGCCCGTCGACGTCGCGACCGGGCGAATAAGCTAGCTCAGTTCATCGTCCGAAGAAGCTCACGCTGCTCGCGGAGCCAGTCGACCAATTCAGCCAAGGCAACCAGCCGACGGAAGGTGATGCCGTAAGTGCGGCCGTCGCGCCAACGGACGATGGCTTCGCGAGATGACAGGCCCGGGAGGGTGACCAGCACCTCGGCGCCGACATCCAGGTCGCGCGCCGATTCTACCTTGAGCCCACCTTGCGACACGTCGTGCGCGCGCATTCCGTAGACATTCGAACCCTGGCGGACGGATGCGATGCAGCGCACTTCGATCCGCGGCATTCGCGGCCGTGGGCCTTCCATTGACGATGCCAGCAGCTCGACCACGTCGATGCTCTCGTCGAAGGAGATGCCGGCGGAATCGCCGTTGATCCAGCTCACGACGCCCGGGATTTGTTCGCCGCGCTTCAGCTCGACGGAAAGCGGCGTGCCGACGGAGAGCTTGCAGTAGGGGCGGATCATCATGCCGCCGGCCGAGATATTCTTGATCAGGCACAGCTCGCGCCGATCGTCGACCATGACGGATCCGACGCGGAAAAGCGTCAGATAACGATCGCCGTCGCGACGCTCGACCGGGTCCGGCGTCCGATCCGACAACGAGTAGAGCGTCGTCTCGACGGGCTGCTCTTCCGCGCTGAATTCGGGGGCTCGGGCGTCCATACCACTCTGGGGTATCAAGCTAGGCTTACCAGAGTGTTGACCGTTCCTCCGTTTCGGCGCGTTTTGAGGGCTTAATTCTGCGATTGCCCTCGCTGCCGCTGGAAGAAGCTTCTCGGCGGCAAGAAAAGCTTGCGAATCGAGATGGATACGGTCCGTCCGAGCGGGTCGAGAAGGTCCGGCTGATAGCTGAACGGCACTTCGCCGGCGGCATCCCTCACGCGGGGCTTCGTATTGAAGACGTTCGCTACTTCGAACCGCACCGATGAACCGCGGAGCCACGGATGCTTGGCGACCAAGTCGAAGCGCTCGCCCAGGTTGGCGAACAGGCGGAGGTCGAAGGTCGCGACCGGCGAGAATCGCAGATCGTTGCCATCCGTGCTGTCCACCCGGGTTGCGCTGCGCCAATTGGCCGACAGGCGAGCGCCCAGGCCATTGTTGAAGTAGCCGCCTTGCGCTTCGAGCTGGTGCCTTGGGCGGCCGCCGCTGGAACCGACCGCGTCTCCGTCGAGATAGTCGAGCTCGGGCAGGCCCGGGCGGATCGTTACCTCGTCGACGAGATTGAGCGTGTGGGTGAGAGAGAATTGCAGTCGCCCGCCCTGGCGTCCGCCGCCGAAACGACCGCCACCGAAGCCGCCACCGGGGCCGCCGGGTCCGAAGCCGCCGCCGCCGCCGCCGGGCCCGCCGGGAGGTGGTCCCGCGCCATCCGGGGGAGGTGCACCTTCCGGTGGCGGACCGCCGGCAGTCGGAGCCGTTTGGCCGGTCGCGGTCGTCTGGCCCCGTTCGGCGGCGCGGCGCGCGCGGAATTGCTCCATCGCGGCCTGCGACGGTCGAGCAGAGGTCAGCGGCTTGGTGAAGTCGAAGCCCCAACGGATCGTCTCGCGGCGCGACTGGTCGTAATTGACCGGCCGGAAATCGACGGCGACCAACTGGCCGAACTCGTCGCGGATGAATCGTTCGGGGAAAGCCTCTTCAAGTTCCTCGCTGACACCCGGGAAGCTGGAGACCGGCCGCTCGATGTGCGTCCGCACATATTCGGCGCGCAGGCGCAGGTCGGTCTTTTCCCACGGCTTCCAGTTACCGCCGAATTTGATCACGCTGCGCTTGTCGGCAAGCAGGTTCGGATTTCCGCCAGTGATCGCTGTCACCAGCACCGTCTCGCCGGTCGTGAAATCGAACACACGCGTCTCGGGTGTTTCCAGGATCGGATCGCCGAGCTGCGACACGCTCGGAGCGCCTTCCTCGCGGGTCCAGCTGCCCAGGAAACTCAGGCGGTCCACCGGCGACCAGTTAAAGCCTGCGCCGACCGTGGTGAGGGTGCCGAAGTCGGAAAGCTGCTCGACTTCGGCATTGGCATTGAGGGTCAGATTGCCCAGTGCGCTGAAATCGCGGTTACGGCGCGAGACCGGCAGATCGACGTTGAGGCTTCCGCTGCCGCGCGTGCGGCTGAGGTCGTTTTCGAAAATGTCGCCTTCGTTGCGCTGCTTGATGTCGCGATTGAACGAGCTCGCCCCGACGCGCACCGTCATGCTGGCATCGCCGGCAGGCAGCTTGAACAAGGGGCCGTTCGCCGTGACGTCAACGTCGCCCGAGGTCGTGAAGGTTCGCGAGCGGTCGCGCTCGGTCTCGTCAGCCCGATCGCTCAGCGTGACGGATCGCTCCAGGTCTGCATTGCCGGTGCTGGACCAGCGCCATTTCCCGACGTTGCCGTTGAGCGCGAGGCCGAGGTGAGCGGTGTCGCTAGTGCTCTTCCGGATCAAAGGATCGAGCGCCGCGTCCGAAAGACCGAACATCGAGCGGCCTTCCAGATGCTCGACTTCGCCATTGAGGGTCGCGGAGACGGTGCCGAGCTGACGGTTCGCCGTGGCGCTTCCTCGCGCATATGCACGCGATCCTACCAGCGTGCGGAACGGCCGTTCGTCCGGTCCGGTCGCATCTTCCTCAAGGTCGATGTCGCGATCGTACTCGGTCAGCCAATCGTTCGCGTCGGCATCGATGCTGAACATCGTGCGGCCGTTCTTGCCAATCAGCAGCCGATCGACGTCAAGCTCGCCGCGGCCGTAATTACCCTCGGTCGCGCCTCCGCCTTCGACTTCGACGACCGTCGACTGAAAGCGCGGGCGGAGGACGATATTCACGACGCGTTGGTCGGCGCTGTAGCCGTATTTCAGCGCGACTTCCTCGGGCAGGATGTCGACGCGCTCGATGGCTTCGGTCGGGATGTCCCGCATTTCGCGGAAGCTTGAAACGCGCTGTCCGTTGAGCAGAGTGATCGGCCGTTCGCCGCCGCGGCCGCGCGCGCTGCCGATCTGCGGGGCGAGCGCCTCCAGCAATTCCGTGATGTCGCTCGCGCCGGTTGCGCGAACGTCGCGGGAGGTGAGGACGTTCTCGGGAGGGATGTCGCCGATGACCGTGCCACGGCGAACCCCGGTGACGACGATCTCTTCGCCTTCCTCAGTGAATTCCTCGGAGGGTGCACCGGCGGCAGAGCCTGCTCCAGGCTGAACCGTAGTCGCATCCTCCGGCTGGGCAGGAGCCTCCGGGGTCTGCGCGAGCGCAGGAGTGGCAAGGACCAGCGCGAGCGCGGTAGCGGGCCCGGCAAAAACTAACGAACGTCTATAATTGGTCATAAGCCGCGCGTTCGCCTTGCCCGGCTGAACGCCCGCTGACCCACGAATTTCGGTCCACCAACGGCCATCTGGCTCCGACGAACGACAAGGTAGCGATTTGAAACACATAACCGCGAGCGACGGACCACCAGTGGCGGTGTGAATTTTTTACGAGCGTGACGGATTAGCGCAAGAGTGCGCCGATGGCCTCGTCGAAGTGCGTGCCCATCCAGCGCTCAGCTTCGATCGGATCGTGATTGGCGATCGCCTCCGCAAGCTTCCGGTGGCGGTTGAGGATGTCGCTCTTCTCATCGTCGGTCTGACGCGTTTTCCAGGCCTGCGGGACCGCAACGCGCATCAGTGGAACGAACGAGGCGACGATCTGGCTGAAGAGCGCGTTTCCGCTCGCTTCGGCGATGGCCAGATGGAATTCGATGTCGTCTTCCGTCGTCTGCTGATGCGGCTGATCGTCCTCGCCCATGGCCTCGGCGAGCGCGAGGATGCGGGCGGCCTGCGATGGCGTCGCGTTGCGCGCGGCAAGCGCGGCGGTCCGCATCTCGATCGTGCGGCGGACGTCCCAGACATCGGCGACGCGGATCTGCGCCGTCGACAGCGCATGCTCGAGCGAGTCTGCGATCACCGAGCCGTCCAGGGCGCCGACCTTGGCGCGGCGGCCGTTGGCAACGTCGATCAGTCGGAGCGCAGCAAGGGCGCCGAAGGCCTCACGCATGACCGCGCGGCTGACGCCGAGCTTGTCGGCGAAATAGCCTTCGCCCGGTAGCGTATCGCCGACACGCATGGCGGAGTCGCGAATGTGTGCCTTCACCGCATCCATCGACTTGGCGACGAGCGATTTGCCGTTATCGGTTGCGACGCTGGCCATCAGGCGGCCGCCAGCCTGGAGCGGAAGTTGCTCGGCGGGACGCCGAAGCGGCGACAGAAGGCGCGGCTGAACGCAGCGTTGTTGTGATAGCCGCTGCGATAGCCGATCAGGCCGACCGGAAGATCGGTGGAAATCAATTGCTGCCGAGCCTCTCCCAATCGGCGCTCGAGCAGAGCTTCGGTGACCGTGCACTGGTAGAGCTGGCGGAATCCGCGGGCGAGCTTGCTGCGGTTGAGCCCGCAGCTCCGCGCAATCTGGCAGAGCGTCAGCTTCTCGTTCCAATGCTCGTCGATCATCTTCCGAGCCGCAGAGATGCGCTCGATGTCCCGTTGCGTAAGCGCGGCCGGCGTGGACGCTTCCGCCAATTTGCCCGTGCGGTGCGCGTCGAGGATTTCGCAGATGAGCTCGATGCTCTTGGCCAACCGGTATGGCGTGCTGGCGGCAGTGGGCAGCGCGCAGTCGCGAATGGCAGTGGCGATCGCATTCATTTCCGGCGGCAAGTAGCGGATGGCCTGATCCGCCAGCTCAAGTTCGCGACCAAGAAGGCGTTCACAGGCGTCGCGCGCAATGATCAGGATGAGCCGGGTCGCGGCGGAGGCGGCAAAATCGTTGGCGACGGGCGCTTCGTGGAACAGGAAGCTCGACGGTCCTTCAGCGAAGGTCATTTCGAAAGCGACCGGATTTGAAGGCCACCGATGTTCGCCGAAGTCCCCAACGCCGACTAAGGTCAGCATTTCAGGCGAAACATCGATGGCCTCCATGCGCCCCCCGCGCTCCCCGGCCCCAAAACTCATGATAATCTCTCCCTGCGAAGAGGCCTTATACCTGTCTGATAGGTTAAGCAAGACCTTTCTGAGAGGTCGTCGTGTCGGGCGCGCCTTTCATGGCCAACCAGAAGCCGGCGACCGAAACAATGCTCACCCCGACTCCGACTATAGCAAGTGCCGTAGCGAGGTGACTTTCACCACCGAGGAAGCCGCTAACCAGGGTGACAAGAGAGGGTGCGATGCCAAAGCCGATGAGACCCGCGATGGCGATGAACGCGCCGATCGCGAGCCCACGCAATTCGTTCGGCAGCCAGACGGTGAGAGCCACGGAAGCAACCATCGCGGTCACATTGCCGGCCAGCGTCAGGATGAAGAATGCGACGGCGAACGACGCCACGTCCGGCATGATCGGGAACAGGGCCGTCGGGACGCCTAGTGCCGCGGCCGCAATGGCACCGATCATCAGCCCGCCACGAACCTTCGAGGACTGGCCCATGTCGGCGACCACGCCCCCGATGATGGATCCGATGATGCCGGTGATGAGCACGATGGCACCGACCCAGCCGGCGAATTCGGCAGGCTGGAGGTGATAGCTTCGTTCGAGGACCGGCGAGACCCAGATCGCCGCCGCCGCATCAGCCATAACCACGCTCGTCTGGCCGATGAACAGGGGAATGATCCACGCGCGCCGGGCCTTGAGTTCGCCAAGCACGACCTTGATCGGCGCTCCGGGCTCGGCTTCGACCTCATGCCGGGCCGGTTCGCGCAGAAGGAGCAGGGGCAGGATGAAGACGGCACTGCCGAGCGCCAGGAACCACTGCGCGCTGCGCCAATTGCTGGCGTCGAACAGGTTCGGCAGCTGCTGACCGGCAATCGCTCCCAACAGCAAGCCCGAAATCGTGAACCCGGCGGCGACGCCGGCTGTCTTGGCGATGTTGGGAACGACGATCGCACGCCCGCGCTGCTCGGGGCGGCAATAGTCGGATGCGAGAGATAGAACGGCTGTCAGGCCGCCAGTCGTGCCGATGGCGGTCAGCATGCGGCCGACGAACAGGATGGCGGTGGAAGGAGCGGCGGCGGTGATCACCGTGCCAAGTGTCCAGCCCAGCGCCATGATGATGAGGATCGCGACCCGATTCCAGCGATCGACCCAAATGCCGATCGGGATCGAGAAGAGCACAAGCGGAATGGCCGCCGAAACGCCCTGGATGATCGCGAGGTCGGTGTCCGACAGGCCCATCTCGGCCTTGGCGGATTCGGCCATGATGCCGAAGCTTTGCAGCATGGTGAAACCGACGAGCATCGCCAGGCTGACCAGCAGCAGCGAACCAATGGAGCTGCGCAGCGCCGGCGTCGGCTCGCTGGTCACTACCGGAGTCGTGGCGATGTCCATCAGTCTGCCTTCGGCTGGAGGGCGCGCCTGAGCGCTGCACGGCTGGAGTTGCGGGCTCCGTCGGAAACTGCAGGCCCGGGCATCAGGTCGAAGCCGTGAAAGGCGCCGGGCCAGACGTGGAGTTCGGTCGGCACGCCCGCGCGGATCAGGCGGCGGGCATATTCGATGTTCTCATCGACAAAGAGATCGAGCGCGGCCGTTCCGATGAACGTTGGTGGTAGGCCGGCGAGATCGGAAGCTCGGGCGGGTGCGGCGAAAGGGGATACGCCTTGCCCGCCCGGCTCCTCACCAAGCAATGCGGACCAACCGAAACGGTTGTTCGTCGCATGCCAGACGAATTCGCCAGAATATGGATTAGGCTCGGCGACACAGGTGCGGTCGTCGAGCATCGGATAGATGAGGTGCTGAAAGGCGAGGGGATATTCGCCGCGGTCGCGGGCCATGAGTGCAAGAGCGGCCGCGAACCCACCACCGGCGCTCTCGCCCATTACCCCGATGCGTGTCGGATCCAGCCCGAGTTCGTCGGCGTGGCCGAATGTCCAGACGAGGCCCGCGTAGCAATCCTCGACGTTCCCGGGAAAGCTGGTCTCCGGAGCCAGGCGGTAGTCGACACTGACGATGGCGCAGTTGAGCTCCGCAGCCAGAGGACGATGGAGAAATTCCATCTCCGCGACCGACCCGCCGACATAGCCGCCCCCGTGGATATGGTAGATGCAGCCGAGCTTCTCGGTTGCCGCACGCGGTCGGTAGATACGGACGGCGATTTGCGTGTCGGGCCCGTCGATTGCGCGCTCTTCCCAGTCGACACCACAATCCTCGACCGGCGGGAGAGGCAGGTCGCGAGACCGGAGCTGCGCCAGATTCTCGTCGGTGATCGTGACCGTTGGGAAGGCATCGAGCAGCGGGAGCAGCTCGGGATCGACGAGATGGCGGCTCTTGCTCATGACAGCTGGAAGATCTTTCCGGGATTGAGGAGATTTTGCGGATCGAGCGCTTGCTTCACCGAGCGCATGAGGTCGACCGCGCCACCCAATTCCTCGACCAGCCACTGCTGCTTGCCAAGGCCGATGCCGTGCTCGCCGGTGCAAGTGCCGTCCATTTCGAGCGCGCGTTTGACGAGGCGGGCGTTGATCGCTTCGACTTCCTCGATCTCGTCTTCGCAATTGGAGTCGACCGAGAACACGACGTGGAAATTACCGTCGCCGACGTGGCCGAGAATGGTTGCCGGAATCGTCGAAGCCTCAAGATCCTTTTTCGTGTCACCGATGCATTCGGCGAGACGGCTCATCGGCACGCAGACGTCGGTCGCCCAGCCGGTTCCGCCCGGCCGCAGATTGACCGCCGCGTAATAGGCTTCGTGGCGGGCTTTCCAGAGTGCGTTGCGATCCTCGGTTTTTTCAGCCCAGCGGAACTCGCCGCCGCCATTGGCCGAGGCAAGCTCGCGTACGGACTCGATCTGCTCTGCGACGTAGCGTTCGGAGCCGTGGAATTCGAAGAAGAGCGTGGTCAGTTCGGGCAGGTCGAGTTTCGACCATCTGTTGACCGCGCGGATTTGCATGTCGTCGAGGATTTCGACGCGAGCGAGCGGAATGCCGAGCTGGATCGACTGAACGACCGTATCGACAGCGCCGCCGATGGTCTCGAAGCTGCAGGTCGCCGCCGAAATCGCTTCCGGGATGGCGTGCAGGCGTAAGGTCACTTCCGTGATGATGCCGAGCGTGCCCTCCGACCCGACGAGAAGCCTTGTGAGGTCGTAGCCTGCCGACGACTTTCTCGCCCGGCGCGACGTCCGCATCACGCGGCCGTCGGCCGTGACGATCGTCAGGCTGAGCACCGCCTCGCGCATGGTGCCGTAGCGGACGGCATTGGTGCCTGAAGCGCGCGTTGACGCCATGCCGCCAATCGTCGCGTTGGCGCCGGGGTCGATCGGGAAGAACAGGCCCTGATCGCGGAGATGCTCGTTCAGCTGCTCGCGGCGGACGCCGGCCTCAACCGTGCAGTCGAAGTCTTCCGTGTTCACGGCGACGATTCTTGTCATCCGCGACAGGTCAAGCGACAGACCACCCTGGACGGCGAGGGTGTTGCCCTCGACCGAGGTTCCGGCACCGAACGGGATGATCGGCACGCCCGCCTCGCTGCAGATACGGACGATCTGCACGACCTCGTCGGTCGATTCAGCGAAAGCCACCGCATCGGGCAGCATGGGAGCGAAATGGGTCTCGCTCTTGCCGTGCTCGAGGCGGATGGCCTCGCCGGTCTGAAGGCGTTCGCCGAGCAGCTCGCGGAGCTTTTCGACGAAGCCTTCAGGCAGCTGGCCCGGCCCCTTGGTGCCTGGCGCGTTCATCGTCAGAACCGGATGCGGGTCCGGACGCCGTAGCGGCGCTTGTCACCAATGATGCCGACGTCGCTGTTCGGGAGGCCGGCCAGCACCAGCGTCGTGCGTTCGATGTAGGACTCGAAATACTTCTTGTTGAAGAGGTTGTTGACGAAGGCCGACACCTCGATGTTGCCGATGCTGTAGGTGATGGCGCCGTTAGTGAGCACGTAGCTCTTGAGCGCCTTCAGTTCCGGATGGCCCGGGAACTCCGGCTCTTCCTGACGGATGCTCGCCGGAATGCGGCTGCCCTTGCCGACCAGGTTGGCGTTGAACGTCAGGTCGCCATTGCCGACCGGAACGACGTAATCGCTGTTCAGGCTGAAGTTCCAATCGGGCTGGAACGACAGGCGGTCCGAAGCGAGCGTACGGCCGTCCGGATCGGTCGGCGTGGTCGTCGTTTCCGTGTAAATGTCGGTGTTGGTCAGGCGGGCGTGCATCAGCGAACCGCCGCCGCTGATCGTCCACTGGCGGGTCGGACGCCACACTGCTTCGAGCTCGATTCCGTAGCTTTCGACGTCGCCGCTGTTGAGGTCGATCGTGGTGAAGCCGATCGGCGTCTTCAGGATCGAGTTGAGACCGACATAGTCCTTGTAATCGTTGTAGAAGATGTCGGCCGCGAGCGAGAGACGGCGATCCGGCGTCGTGTACTTTGCGCCAAGTTCGTAAGCCCAGGCGGAGTCACCCTTGTAGGTCCGGATCTCGGCCGGAACCTCGGGCGGGTTGAAGCCGCCGCCGCGATAGCCCTTGGAGACCGATGCATAGGTCATCAGGTCGCCGGTCCAGTGCTTGGTGATGGTCAGCTTCGGAAGCAGCTTGGTTGTTTCGAGCTTCTGCTTTTCCTTGTCGACGAGAACCGGAACATCGACCTCGTCCAGTTCGAACGTGCCCAACAACAGGTCCGCACCCACCGCGCCCTGAGCGGTGCGCTTCTCGTGATCGAGGCGAAGTCCGAGTGCGACTTCGAGATCGCTCGTCGGCTTCCAGAAGATGTTGCCGAAGGCAGCGTAAGTGTCGGCCTTGCGATCGTCGGTCGTGCCCTGGACCTGCGTGATCGCGACTAGGGGCGCTGGCGGCGGAAGCAGCGGGATACTCGCTCGCGCGACGACAAGACCGTCGCGATTGCGCGTTTCGTGGCTGTAATAGAAGCCGAACAAGGTCGAGATCTGGTCCGACCACTCGCTGTCGAAGCGAAGCTCGGCAGAGCTGGTCTTCATGTCGTCGTCCGAACCGTTGCGAAGGATATCCAACGGCGTGAAGTCCGGATCGGCATTGTCGGTCGTAACGCCGCGGCGGTCGTAAGACCCGATCAGAGTCACCTTGGTCGACGCGGAATCGACCGGGAATTCGAGCTTCGCGTTGATGCCGCGATACTTGAAATACTGATAGTTGGTCGAGTTGAGGAAGACCTCGTCCTTATAGTCGGTGACGTTGTCGACGAAGGCGTAGGGGACGGCGCCGCCCTTCACCCAGGTGTAATAGCCGTTGACGGTCAGCTGGACGTCGTCGGTCGGCTTGGCGCGGATGGTCGCGCTCAGGGCGTCCGTGTTCAGCGGGTTTTGATCCGCATCCAGCAGCTCATTGTGGATGAAGCCGTCCTGCTGCTGGTGCGTGTAGGCGATGCGCGCCTGCAGGCGATCTTCGATGATCGGTCCGCTGACCGAGCCGCCGAGCGTCCAGGCGTCGTCCGGTCCGGCGTAGCTGCCGATGACCTTGCCCTCGAACGTGTTGGTCGGCTGGCGCGTAATGACGCTGACCGCGCCGCCCAGCGTGTTCTTGCCGTACAAGGTGCCCTGCGGTCCGCGCAGAACTTCGACGCGCTCGACGTCGGTCAGCGGATTGTTCAGGTAGGACGTGTTCGGCTGGTAGATGCCGTCGACGAAGATGCCGACGCCCGGCTGGACCGTGTCGATGAGGGTCGTGCCGACGCCGCGGATGGCGATGAAGGCGCGGCCCGCGCCGTCGCTGTTAATGTTGAGGCTCGGCGTCAGCTGAGCGACTTCCTTCACGGAGGTGAAGCCGCGTTTTTCGATCGTCTCACCGGTGATGGCGGTCGCAGCGACCGGAACGTCCTTCAGCGTTTCCTGCCGCTTACGAGCGGTGACGACGATGTCCTGATCCTGCGCTGCGATCGGGGCCACTCCCGGAGGAGTCGGCGTGGTCTGGTCGGTCTGCGGCTGGTCCGGCTCGGTCGGCGCGGCGGGAGCCGGTGCGGCTTGCGCGTCGGTCGTGGCGTCGGCGGCAAAAGCCGGGCTGCCGAAAGTGAGCGCAGTACCGGCCAAAAGAACGGCTGAAAGTCGCATGAAATTTCCTCTCCCGTCGCCTCCACGTGGGAGGCCTCTCCATCTTCATACCTATCAGACAGGTAACCTATCAGACAGGTTAGAATCTTTGCCGATTGGCTGTTTGAGTTTGCCGATCGGCGCAGGAGACTGGACCGTAAGCTCGCCGCGCTAGAGCGGCGGCATCGGACTGGGTGGAGAAGGGCGCTTGATCAAACGCGGTTGCCTCGGACTGCTGATACTGGTGACCGTGCTGGCGATTGGCGCGCTCGCGCTGGCGTTCATTCAGGGACAGCGCACTCCAGACGGTCGGCCCGAATATGTTGCGCTTGGCAGTTCGTTTGCAGCCGGGGCGGGGCTCGGGGAGCTTCAGGACGGTAGTCCTGTGCTCTGCGCCAGAAGCGTCGGCGGCTATCCGCAGGAGCTCGCGAGCCAATTAAAACGGTCGATCGTCGACATGTCCTGCGGGGGCGCGGTCACGAAGAACCTGCTGAATGGCCGCCAGTACTTTCAAGGCCCTCAGGTCCGCGTGATCAGCAAGGAGACGCGGCTGGTCACGATTACGGTCGGCGGAAACGACGTCGGCTATGTCGGCGATCTGTCGATGCTCGCAGCGCGGAACACGGGCACGCTGTTCGGCAGGCTCGTGCGGCAATTCTGGGGCGGGCCGAAGACAATGGAACAGCGCGGCTTCGACAAGTTTCGCGACGAATTGGGTGAACTGATTGCGGACATCCGGAAGCGCGCACCCGGCTCGCAGATCGTTATCGCGACTTATCCGACCATCCTGCCGAAGAGCGGGACGTGCCCACGCTTGTCGCTGAACATCGCCGAGGCGAACTCGATGCGCGAGGTGGGCGCTCGGCTGGCCCTGGTCACGCGGGAGACTGCGGAACGGGGCGGGGCGATCGTCGCCGACATGCAGTCGCTAGGTACGAAGCATAACGCCTGCTCCGCGGAGCCCTGGGTCAATGGCTGGACCAACGGCGGAATCGCTCCATTCCACCCGACGAGCCTCGGAGCCAAGGCCACCGCCAATGCGATCGCCGAGGCCATCAGCAAGTCACCAGCAGCTGTAGCCGCCGTCCGCGAGAACGATGCTTCCGGTCATCAGGCTCGACGCATCGCTCGCTAGGAATAGCACTACCGACGCGACCTCTTCTGGCTCTCCCAGGCGGCCTTGGGGCGTTCCGTCGATCCACCGGCGATACATCTCACTGCTCTTGTCCGCGAATGCGTTGAGCGGCGTAGCGATGTAAGTCGGCGCAACCGCGTTCACGCGAACACCGCGTCCGGCCCATTCCGCGGCCAGCGACTTCGTAAGCTGGTGCACGGCCGCCTTTGAGGCGTTGTAATAACTCTGCGGCTGCGGCCGATTGACGATGAAGCCGCTCATCGAGCCAACGTTGACGATCGTGCCGCTGCCGGCCGCAAGCATGTGCCGTCCGAAGGCGCGAGCGCACCAGAACGTCCCGTTGAGATTAACGTCGAGCACGTTCAGCCAATGCTCGTCGGCGACATCCTCGGCCGCCGTTTCGCTGCGCGCGATTCCGGCATTATTGATCAGGATGTCGACGCGGCCTTCGCGGGCAACGATGCGATCGGCGATTTCCGTCACGCCGTCGGGATCTGTGACGTCCATTAATTCATAGTCGATCGCGCATCCCTTCTCACGGAGCGCCGCGCTCGCGTCGGCAAGGGCTTGTCCGCTGACATCGCCAATGATCACGCGAGCGCCCGCTTCGCAAAGCGCCTCGGCAATCGCGAAACCGATCCCCTGTGCGCCTCCAGTGACGAACGCCACCCGACCGTCGAGGCGAAACTTCTCGAGATACATGTCGTGTCCCTACGGAAGGAAGACGGCCGCCGGCATTACCGGCTCCGAGATCGTCTGGTTGCTGCCGAGCAGACGGACCTGCCGGCTGTCGCGGTCGAATTCAGGCCAGGGCAGAGTGCCGTCGGTCGCAAATTGCACCCAAAGATCGTGCACGTGATCGGCCAGTTCCTGCGGCGGGTTTTCGCCGGCAAAGCCTTTCACGCCGGTCGCGGTCGGCAGAGTCTTGAACACGAACGGCAGTTCCAGGCCGTGGCAGGCGCCAAGCTCGCCGCCGCAAGCCGGCGACTTCCAGTCGAAATCGTAGAAGTGCGTCTTTCCTTGATGCTCCTCGGCGAAGCGGCGCGCAGGCCAGCGAAAGACGAGGTCGTGCATCGCTTCGACGAACACATGGCCCGCCTTCTTTCCCCGGCCCCAGCCATAAGCCTCCAGCGCGTGGCGAGACTTGGGATGCGCCTTGCTTAGCAACCACCGCAGCAGCATTCTCGGGGCCTTCGCCCGCACTTTGGTAGGGACGAAGTAGAGGTTCATTTCCTCGGAATTGGTCCCGATCAGCACTTCGACATTCTTGCCTGCGCCAGCCTTGAGCGCGTCGAGCGGTTTCAGCGGCAATACATCGTCGCCGTAGACGGGAATAAAGCGGCTGATTCCGAATACGGGTTCGTGCCCGTCCGCATCGCGCAGGTCGATGCTCCAGGGCTTCGATACCTTCTCCATCGCTTTCCACGCGCTGTCGAAGTCGACCTTTCGGAAGCCTTCGACATCGGGCGTGACCTTCAGGATCTTCGCGAGCTTGCGCACCAGCCGATGCGCGACGGAAATGTCGCGGACCATCGCGCCGTGCCCGCTCTCAATAATCGCACGCTTGAACAGACCCTCCGCCAGCGGCGACGTCACGAGATCGGCAATGGCCATCGCACCGGCGGACTCACCGAAGACGGTCACGTTGCCCGGATCACCACCGAACTGGGCGATGTTCCGCTGGATCCACTGAAGCGCGAAGATCATGTCCCGCATGCCCAGGTTCGTCGGCACGCCCGGGATCGGCAACCAGCCTTCGATTCCCAGCCGGTAATTGATGGCCACGCAGACGATGCCCGACCGGGCGAATTCGGTGCCGTCGGAAACCGGCGCATCCTTGCTGCCGATGACGAACCCGCCGCCATGGATGAACACCAAGACCGGGCGGCCGCTCGCGTCCTCTGGAGCCCAGACGTTGAGCGTCAGATAATCCTCGCCGCCCTCGCCACCGGTGCCGACAAGCGGAACCACGTCGATCGCCGGAAAGTCCTTCATGCGGTGCGGCGCGCAATGCCCAGCTTCCGTCGCATCGCGCTCGCCACTCCAGGGCTCCACAGGCTGCGGCTCCCTGAACCTGTTTTCCCTGACCGACGGCGCGGCATAAGGGATGCTGAGGAACCGGCTGATCTCGCCATTGGTACTTCCCACGACGGTCCCCGCTTCGATCTGGCGACGGATCGAAGGCGCTTCGGCACGTAGTTTAGCGGCAGTCTGCATGAAACCCTTTTACCGTTGGGGGCCCATCGAGACAGCATTAACGTGTTTGCAGATCGGCAGGCTGTGTGTGCCGTGGCATCAGTTCGGCTACGGTGCTGCACGGACTGGCTGTGTCTCGTAAGCCACAGCAATTGTCCCAATTCGGGGCATTGATTTCACCGCTTAATTTCTTCGGAACAGAATAGGTTAAAGCGCGCTTAACGGGCCGGCTCGGGTGGTGCGAGTCAACGCCGGGGGCGTTTTCCCCTTTTAGGAGTGTCGCATGCGCAAGCTTGCTTTGGGCCTTCTCGGGGCCGTCGCGCTGACCGCCGCGTCGAGTGCGAATGCAGCGGTTGTGATCAACGCCGGTGGTACGACCGTCGACGTCACGGGGCCGACTACCGTCGATGGCGGTATTAACTTCTCGCTGGGCTACAGCGATTCCGGGAGTTCGTCTCCCTTCCTCGAAACCCTGCAGTGGAACAACACTCTGTCGGGTATCTACGGCATCACTCTCTCAACCACGGCCGCGGTCGCTGGTGGAGCGAACGATGTCGATATTCTCGCCGCTTATCTGTCAGGCGGAAGCATCGTCGGTAACCTGAACCTGCTTCCCGACACGGACAACACGGATCTCAACGAGGATTACAGCCTGAACGCTCTGCTCGACGCGGGGACGTACACGTTGACGATCGAAGGTACTCGCGGAACGACCGGTTCGTTCGGCGGCAACGTTGCCTTCACCGCTCAGGCGGTTCCGGAACCGGCCACCTGGGGCATGATGCTCATGGGCTTCGGCGTCGTCGGCTTCGCAATGCGTCGTCGCAAGCAACCTGCGCTCGCGCAGATCGCTTAACATTGCCTGATTGAACGAGGGGCGGCTCAAAAGGGCCGCCCTTCGCATATGAACTTGGCTTAGTTGCTAACGGGTGCCTGTATGTTCAGGGTCCCGATCTTGACCTCGCCGCGCTGCCCGGCAGTCAAGTCGAGGTCGATGCCGACTTCACTTTCGCTTGGTCGTCCCCAATTTTTTATTAGTCGCGCACTGACGCGGCTCGCACCATTCGGGTCGATTTGGTCTGGTGCGTAAACGTTCGCGCGGACGGTGTACCGCCCACCGGCCGCTCGCCGCAGGAAATATTCCTCGGGTCCATAACCCTGGGTCATATCGTTGGACAGATGTCCACCGATCAACGTGCGCGGGTGATTATAGATCGCCCTTTCACCATTCGGCTCGTCGACCCAAAGGTCGATGTCCGCCGCATCATTCGACCAGTCGATGACCACCCGGACGTCGCTATCAAGGTTTTTGACAAGTCGTTGGTCGATCGACGCCCGGCCGCCCATGCGCTGCAGCTTCGCGAGGAAAGCATTGGCTTCGGTCAGGGAAATCAGGTCGATGCCCGCCCACCGCTCATCCAAGGGCGAAAGCGCAACTTCCATCAGCAAGGCAATGGCTCGCTCCAGGTCAGCCTTGGCCGTCCCGGCGTTGCCCGCAGCGCGTTTGGCCAGCGCCAGCGCCAACAGACGCTTGGGCTGCGGGCGGTCGGGATCAAGCTGCACATGCCGTTCGCGCAGCGCGATGGCAGCGTCGAGGTTGCCGTAACGTTCCAGCCTGGTCGCGACCATGCCGAGCGTGACGGCATCCGCGCTGGGAAGATCGATTGCCGACAGCAGGGTGTCGGTCACTTGGCCTGCACGGTCGTGGCGAGTCATCCAGTCCGCAACGTCCAGGTAGAAGGCCGGAACGTCGCCCGCTTTCCGTTCCCATTCCGAATAGAGACTCGGGAAAGCTGCTGGGTTGGCATCGAATGCTTTCAAATAGTCGCGCTCCGGGCGCCATGCGGCGACGGAAATCTGTAGCCCCGGGGCCGTCACTCGGGAGCCGGTCACAACCATGTCTTCCGATCCTCCATCGCCGTCGCGCTCAGCGGCGGGCGGAGGCGGCGCAACCGGCGCGGGTAGAGGCGAAGGTGGAGGAGG
>Ga0247822_10000464_pt1 | contig 21851 bp, 18 predicted proteins | sample 13C_Cellulose_Da_FD_192423 | JGI IMG/M metagenome (GOLD analysis project Ga0247822, IMG submission 192423) | Soil microbial communities from agricultural site in Penn Yan, New York, United States - 13C_Cellulose_Day30 | ecosystem: Environmental > Terrestrial > Soil > Agricultural land | place...
GGCGACGACCGTCCCGGGCGTAGAGATAGAGATGCTTCCAGCCGCTCTCTTCCGAGGCCCAGATGAAGTCGCCGTTCGTCAGCGGCTTGAAGTCATGGTTCAGCGGCACCCAGGCGTTCGAACGCTGGGTGGCGATGACGCGGCTGGCGCCGGTCGCCGGATCGACGCTCAGCAGGTCAAGCGTCTTCTGGTCGCGCGACAGGCGCTGGACGTAAAGGGTTCGCCCGTCCTTGGCCCAGTTGACCCGTGCCAGGTAGATGTCGGTATCCGCGCCCAGGTCGACCTTGACCCGCTGACCGGCCTGCACATCCTGCACATAGAGCTCGACCACGGCGTTGGGGCGACCGGCGCGCGGGTAGCGTTGCTCGATCACCGAGGCCCCGCCGCCGGTGATGTCGAGGCGCGGAATGACGTCGACCTGGGTCTCGTCCGTACGTTGCAGGGCGATGAAGCGCTCGTCCGGGCTCCACCAGTAACCGGTGTCGCGATCCAGCTCTTCCTGGGCGATGAACTCGGCCGTAGCCCAGGTGATCAGGCCGTCGCCGTCCGTGGTGATCGCCTGCTCGATGCCCGAGGCCAGGTTGAGCACCACCAGATCCTGATCGCGCACGAAGCTGACGAACGAACCCTTGGGCGAGACCTTGGCGTCGATTTCGTCGGCCGTGGTTTCCGTCAGGCGACGCACGCTGCCGTCAGCGCGACTGGCCAGGAAGATGTCCCCCTCCAGCGGCGCCAGGATGTAGCGGCCTTGCTCATCCCAGGAATATTCCACCACGCCACGCAGCGAAATACGCATCCGCTCGCGCCGCGCCTTCTCGGCCTCGGACAGTTCGCCGGCGTCGGGGACCAGGGCCCGCGCGTCGATCAGCTTGAACGGATCACCGCCCGCGACCGGCGCGGCCCACAGGTCGAGCACGTCCACATCGTCGTCGCGCGAGCGCAGGAAGGCGACCAGTTCACCGTCAGGCGACAGGCTGACGCCCTTGGCCACCGGCCCGGCCAGCGACGGATTGGCGAAGACCCGTTCAACCGTCAGGATCGAGGACGCCGGCGCCGTCGCGGCCGCGGGGGTCGCCGGTTGCGGAGCAGATTGGGCAAAGGCCGAGGTCGCAGCCATCAGGATCGTCGAAGCAAGAAGGAATGTGCGCATGTCGGGGAAGCTAGAGGCGGAATCTTCCGCCGTCATCCGCAAATCTGACCGGTTGCGACGCTCGCGAGCCTTTCGCATTGGCCCGCGACGGCCTAGGTAGTCGCCATGTCCGACGCCTCCACCGCCGCGCCGCCCGCCAAGGCCAGTCCGTTCCACAATCTGGAAGTCCTGTGGGTCCGCCACTGGAACGACCAGCTGTTCAGCTTCGGCGTGAAGCGTCCCGAGGATTTCCGTTTCCGTTCGGGCGAGTTCGTCATGATCGGCCTGCCGGGCGAGGACGGCGCCAAGCCCGTCCTGCGCGCCTATTCCATCGCCAGTCCCTTCTGGGCCGAGGAACTGGAGTTCTTCTCGATCAAGGTCGAGGACGGTCCCCTGACCTCGCGCCTGCAGAAGATCGTGGCGGGCGACAGCGTCCTGATGGGCAAGAAGCCGACCGGGACTCTGGTGCTGGACGCCCTGACCGGCGGCGAGCGCCTGTGGTTGATCGGCACCGGCACGGGCCTGGCGCCCTGGTTGTCGGTGGCGCGCGATCCCGAGACCTATTCCCGCTTCAAGCAGATCATCGTCTGTCACACGGTACGCAACGTCGCTGACCTGGCCTACCGCGACTTCTTCAGCCACGAGATCCACGACGATCCCCTGATCGGCGACGAGGCCAAGGCCCAGCTGACCTATTATCCGACCGTGACGCGCGAGCGCTTCGAGACGCCGGGCCGGATCACCGACCGCATCAAGTCGGGTGACGTCTTCGCCGACCTGCAACTGCCCATCGGCTTCTCGCCCAACAGCGACCGCGTCATGCTGTGCGGCTCGATGGCCATGATCAAGGAGACCGGCGAACTGCTGGAATCCTACGGCCTCAAGGAAGGCTCGAACGCCGAACCCGGCGACTATGTTCTGGAGCGCGCCTTTGTCGGCTGACCTGATGACCGCCCCCCGCACCGTCGCCATTGACGACCGCAAGGCCCCGGAAGACTGCGCCACCATGGTCGATGTGCGCCAGGGCGTGGATGCCCTCGACCGCGCGCTCGTCACTCTGTTGGCCGAACGCCAGCGCTACATGGACGCCGCCGCCCGCATCAAGCCGAACCGCGACGCCGTCTTCGACCAGGCCCGCATCGACGACGTGGTGGCCAAGGTCCTGAACGCCGCCGAACCCGCCGGCCTGTCGCCCGACATCGCCGAGCCGGTCTGGCGCCTGCTGATCGACCGCTGCATCGCACACGAGTTCGCCAGATACGACGCGACGAGACGCTGAACCTTCGCCGTCTTCTAGGGCGAAGGCGGGGCCGGAACCTGCCAGACAACCGTCTCGCCGGGCCGTAACCCCGACAGGACCTCGACCGCGGACGGCGCCACCCGGCCAAGCCCGATGGTTCGTCTCTGCGGCGCGCCGCCGCCCTTTGGTTGGACCATCACCCAAGCGTCAGGCACCGCCCCCTGCACCGCTTCCGGCGGTACGGTGAGAGCCGATGCATTCTCGTAAGCGACGACGGCGATATTGGCGGTCATGCCGATGCGGACGTTGCGCGCCGCTTCCTCCGACAGCGGATCCAGCCGGACCCGCGCCACAAAGCTGGCTTTGCCCGATCCCGACGAAGCATCAGCTTCTCCGGCTACGCCGGTCACCGCGCCGCTCAGCGAAGCGCCGCCAAAGCCGGGCCCCGTAACCACGGCCTTCTGCCCCGCCGTCACCGCGTTCAGATCCGCCTCGTCGAGCGTAAAGACCACGTCCAGCCCCCCCGTGCTGGCGATCACCCCCAGCAGTTGGCCCTTGGCGACCCGCGTCCCCGCGCGCACGCCCTGCTCGCTCTTGTCGCCGGTGTCAGGTCGAACGATCACCCCGGCCTGCGGAGCGCGGATGACAGCCCCTTCCGCTCCGCCGACAGCCGCATAGCGCGACCTCGCCACCTCCCGCTGCAGCAGTGCTATGCGACGGTCTCCGCCCTGACCGCGACGCGCGGTCTCGGCCAGATCCTCGCGCGCCACAATCAGGCTGGTCTGACGCTGGCGACGCTGCTGCAACAGGCCGTCGTATTCGCTACGCGGCACCAGGCCGCGATCCAGCAGGGCCTTGCTCTCCGCCAGACGAGCTTCCAGATCGCTCAACTCGTCCTCAGCGGCGGCGACGCCTCGCGACGCACGGCGCATCTCCGGCCCCTGCCCCCAGCGCTCCATCCTCTGCGCCTCTTCCTCAGCTTTCAGCCAGGCGGCCTCGGCTTCGGCTCGACTACGGCTGACGTCGGCGGGATCCAGTTCAATCAAAACCTGATCCGCCACGACCTGGTCTCCGTAGGCGAAGTGAACCGCCAGGGCGGCCGCCTCAAACGGCGCCGTCAGATCAATCCGGTCCCCCGGCGCGATCCGCCCGCTGAAGTTCGCCGAAACGACGAATGGCGCCCGTTGCACCACCAGGCTCTGCTCTGTCGGTGCTTCAACGTCGTTCCCACCCCGCGCCATGCCCAACAGCAAGCCGCCCGCGACCACTACCGCCGCGCCGGCGTAAAGCCACCGTCGCCGCGGAACCCGACCTAGTCGTTCAAGGAAATTCGCCATGTCTCCAGCGTGCTCCCGATTTGCTGATCCAGCGCCGTCAGCGCATTGAGGTAGGCGATATTGGCCGACAGGAACTGGACGTCTGCAGCGCGCAGGTCCGCTTGCAGCGACAGAACCTCGAAGTTCGAAGCCCGCCCGAACCGCAGCCTCTCCTGGCCGATTTCCAGCGCTCGCGCCGACAGCGTGCGGGCGCGCTGCGCCGCCTCTACCTGTCGCCAGCCGGCCTCGACCGCCTGCACCGCATCCAGCACCTGGCTCTCGACCGATTGCTGCATTTCTTCATAGGCCAACTCAGCTGTCTGCATGGCCGTCTCCGACGCCAGCCAGGCCTGTCGCCGCGACAGGTCGCCTATGGGCATGCTCAACCGCAGCCCGATCGTCGTATCGGTCTCATCGTAACGATCAAAAAAGCGCGGACCGTCATCCCGCGTCGCCGTCGCCACAAGAGACAGATCCCAGAGCCTTTGATTGCGGGCGATGATCATCGACTGCCGCATCTGTTCCAGCGATTTGCGTTGGGCCAACAGATCGATGCGGGCGGCGAAGGCCGCTTCGAGGGCGCGCTCCATATCGACCTCTACCCGACTGGCCCTCATCGGTTCGACCGCCACCACGTTCGTGCGTGACGCCAAAGCCAGCAATTGCAGCAATCCCAGTTGAGCACTGACCACCTGCTGGCGCGATTGCAGCACCGCGACTTCCTGACTGGCCACGCCGGATTCGGTCTGAACGATGTCGGATTCCGCCATTCGTCCCGCCTGGATCAGAGCCCGGTTGGTCTCCAGCAGAGTCCGCGTCCGTTCCAGGGACGCCTCGGCCAGGGCTACCTGCTCCTGCGCCTGAACCAGGCTACGATAGGAGATGATGACCGCGCTGACCGTTCCCGAGACGGTCGCCTCCAGTTGCAGCCGGTTGATCTCCTCTTGCAGGCGCGCGATGTGGATCGGAGCCATGTTCACGGCCAGACCGCCGCCCCTCAGCAGCGGCTGATTCAGGCTGACGCCAGCCGTTTCATATCCTGCGCCGCCGCCCTGCAGCGGGTCTGCCCGCGCCCAGACGAAGCTGACCGTACCACCCAGTGGCGTGCGCCAGGTCGCCGCCGGACTGATCAGGGTTTCGCTGCTGGACAGGCCGTCGAAGCGGCGCTGCGCCACCTCCACGCCAATCTCGCCGCGCGGCACGAAGGCGCGCTCGGCCACCCGCAGATCGAAGCGCTGAACAACCCGCTGAAGATAGGCTGAGCGTACCCTGCGATTATAGCGCAGGCTCAAGGCCACAGCCTCATCCAGCGTCAGTTCCAGCGGCGCGCCCGCCGGGATGGGCGCGCCCGCCGGCAGGACAACCGGCGAAACGGGCTGAGGGGCGACCTGCGCCTGAGCCATGGGGGCCGCAACCGCCAACACGCCCGACAGGATGCAAAACAGAACTCTAGTCCCCACGCAGAGCCTCGATCGGTGAAATGCGCGACGCCGAAATGGCGGGATAAAGGCCGAACATCAGGCCCACGCTGGCCGCCACGCCCGCCCCCAGAAACAGAACCACCCAGTTGATCGCAAAATCGAAAGGCAGAAACAGTGTCGCGAACCAGGTCAACGCCAGACCCAGCACATCCCCTAGCAGCCCGCCGCCGAGCGCCAGGATCACGGCCTCAATCAGAAACATCATGCGGATTTCGCCGGGTGTCGCGCCTAGCGCTGCGCGAAGACCGATCTCCCTTCGTCGCTCCATGACCGTCATCAACATGACGTTCATGACCCCCACCCCGCCCACCAGCAGGGAGATCGACCCGATAGCAATCAGGACCCCGCCCAGCATGGCCATCTGCTTCTTCATGGCCTGGATCATGCTTTTGGCGTCCTCTACCCGCACCGGCATTTGCGGCGTTGAGAGAGCTGCGGTGTAGCGGGCCGCGGCCGCACCGGTGTCTGCGCCCGGCAGCAACCGGATCAACACCCCGGTAGCGCCCTCCTGCGGCATGACGCGGCGAGCGCATGCCAGGGGGATCAGCACGGCCGTGTCGAACTGGATAGGGCTCAAGGCCTGGGGCGCCGTGGCCGCCGTCGTGCCCACGACCGTAAAGCCATAGCCGCCGATCCGCACCAGACTACCCGGACCGACCGCAGCGCCCGGCGCCGACAGGTCCGCAGCCGCCTTCTGGCCCAGGACCGCGACCGGACTGCAGTCGTCAACCTCACGCAGCAACCGCCCCCCTGCCGCCGACAGCCCGACCATCCCGGCCATCGCCGGCGTGACGCCGGCCACCATGATGCCCGTCGATCTTGCTCCCGCCGACACATCCAGGGTGGTGATTGCAAAGGGCGCCGCCAGCACGCCCTCGGGATCGTCCCTTACCAGACGGTCGATCAGTACCGGGTCCAGAGACGCAAGGCCGTCGCTTTGCACGGACAGGAGATCCACTCCCGTCTGGCGAAAGCTATTCAGAGCTTCCATCTGAGCGATGTGAGCAATATTCATCAGGGCGACAATGGCGGCGGAGCCAATGAGAACGCCCAATAGCGCCAGAACGGACCGCCGCCCCTGAACGCGCAGGTTGGTCAGCGCCTCGCGCGCAAGCTCCACCAGACCGACGCCCCTGGTTTTCACCCCGCCGCCTCCTGCGGGAGAATCCGCCCGTCCCGGATTTCGATCACCCTGTCGCAAAGCCGGGCCATGTCATGGTCATGCGTCACCATCAGTATGGTGACGCCAAGATCGCGATTGAGCTCACGTAACAGGTTCATGACCTGCAAACCCGTCACACTGTCCAGATTACCTGTCGGTTCGTCCGCCAGGATCAGCCGCGGGTCGCCTACCAGAGCGCGTGCAATAGCCACACGCTGACGTTGCCCGCCGGATAATTGTTCGGGTCGATGGCAGGCCCGGTCGGCAAGGCCGACCCGATCGAGCATGGCCAAAGCGCGCGCCTTGCGCTCGTCCCGCCCTACGCCGCGATGAAATAACGGCAGAGCCGCATTCTCCCATGCTGTAAGCCGCGACAGAAGATGGAAGGATTGGAAGACGAAACCAATCATTTCGTTGCGGAGCCACGCCGCCTCGGTCGGCGAAAGCGAGCCAACCCGCGTGCCGTCGATGACGATCTCGCCGCTGTCGGCTCCATCCAGAAGGCCGACAAGGTTGAGCAAAGTACTCTTGCCCGAGCCTGACGGTCCCACGAGAGCAGCGAAGGCGCCGCGCGGCAGGTGGAACGAAGCCTTGTCCAGCACCGCGCCCTGCCCCTGACCGTATGATTTTTGGAGCGCCTTGACGACAAGCACGACCAACATCACTCCAGACACGAGGGCCAGACCACGATTCCGACCTCAGAGCGAAAAATTACTCAATAAATATTCGATCACAATTGAATTGGGCAACCGACTTCAGTCGATTGCCCAATATATTATACCTTAGGGAACAACAGTCAGCGGGCTGCTCACACCAACATAACCATTAATGGTGCAGTCCTTGGTAATACGAGGACCAATGCCGGGGATCACATCGTACCAGCCGGCAACAGATGCATTAATGATGATACGCGGCGTGGGAGTCGCGCTGTAAGTGCCGTTAACGACCTGGGTGGCGCTGCCACACTCGCCATTCAGCGTCTTGGCCCAGAAACCGGTGATGACAACAGCATTGGCGGTCGCACCGGCGGTAACGGTCCAGTTATTCTTGAGCGAAACACCGGAGCACAGGCCGGCGCCACCCAGAGATTTACCGTTGGCAGCAACAGCACCCGTACCGCCGGCCACCGTCAATACGTTGGCCCAATTAATGGTGCAGCCCGTCAGCGAAACGCTTTGGCTGACATCAAGATTGGAACCGCTGGTTCCACCAAGGGAATAGGTTCCCGGAGGCGTAATTCCGGCCGAAGCCGTCCCGGCCACAAGCATAGCGGCAGCGGCAATGACGGTCATTGAAACAGACTTAATCATGACGTTTCCTCTAATTATGTTTTATGCAACCACCGATTGGTGACGCTTGCTACCTATAATAGGAGACCAAGTGAAAATCAAATTTTTATTTGATAATTATTGCAGCGGAAAATAAAAACTCCACCCGTCACGCGAAGCAACAGGTGGAGGAATAATTTCTATTTACTATATAAAATTAAAACCTCTTCGAGACATTGAAGCCTATTATGCGCGGATCAAGCGTAAATACATTTGTAGTTAACATTGAGTCATCGCTGTTTGTGAAAGCATCAACTATAGGCGCCTTGTCAAACACGTTTTTCACATAAAACTGTGCAGAAAACTGACCGCCAAGATTCTCGAGCGTCACCGTGAAGTTGGCGTTATCCCACCCCCTCAACCTGTCATACTCTGTGTTATAAACCCTGAAGTAGCTCGAAGATTGACGATAGTAATCTCCACGAACCGTCAGATCCCAATCACTTATATGGAATGTATACTGAGCACCGATATTAGCGGTCACGCGCGGCGCGTTAGGCAGCTCATTTCCGCTCAGGTCCGCCTCAAAACCACGCCCCCCGTTCGGGGCATCGGTCAGGGGATTGTATGAAAACCCGAAGATATTCCAGAACGGATACAGGCCATAGAATCCTGGCGTAAACGATCCTATTCTTGCAGACCCGCCACAAAGAGCCGAAAGGGCAAGGAAGGTTATGTCCTCAGTCCCTGGAGTTGAAAGTATTGTTTCAACATGCTCCCTTGGAGCAATGCAATTTGACGGGACCTGGAGCCACGGACGCACCACAACCCAATCATCATTACCTTGAGTTCTATTCATGACATCGATCGAACTCTCGCCGTTGCCAATTTTTGTTTTCATCAACCCAAGGTTTGCATCAATTCGGAAATCCGGCGTCGGACGGAATATAGCCTCGAACTCAAGCCCCATAGAGGTCGCGTCAAAATTTTCGTTCAGGGAAATTCTGTCAACGATCTGCGATACCTGATAGTCCTTGTAGTCATAATAGAAAGCTGTCGCGTTAAACCGGAGCATTCCATCAAACAGGTTTGTTTTTGCCCCAAGCTCGAAGGCGTTGACATATTCCGGATCAAATACTTCTTCGAGAGGCTGGTATTGGACGATTGCCGTATTTATGTCAGCGCGAGGGGGGTTGGCTCCACCGCCCTTATATCCTCTTGAGTACGATGCATACAGCATCAGATCTTCTGAAGGTTTCCAGTCCAGAACAGCACGCCCTGTTCCGGCTCCCCACGACTGCTCAATATCGGGCAGGGCCCGGAATCCGCGGGATATGCTCCCGCCGGTGTTGGGGCCAATGCCAAAGGCATCGATAGCACCAAGCAACAATTGACTGGGATACGGCGTGCTTACCTTTGTGTCATCCGTATACCTCAAACCGATAGTCAGACGCAGCTGAGGATCTATATCCAGATAGCCCTCACCAAAAATGCCCCACGATTTCGTGTGTATCTCATTTTTGCTTCGGAAATAGTTATGCCCATCGCCAACAAGAGAATCCAAAGAGCTCTTGTCAACATAAACACACTCACCAGTCACGCCTGACTGGCAATTATTGGTATCTACAGGATAGCCATTTCCAAGACGATTGTAGAAATATTCAGCAATCAGAGAAAATGTATTGTTAAATACGAAGTAATCATCTTTCGACTTAAAATCGAGATAATTTGCGCCAAGACTGAAGTTGAATTTACCATCAGATGATGATTGAAGCCTGACCTCCTGATACCACTGGCGGTTATCAGACCTGCTAAGGTCAACAGACAAAATTCTGTTAGATGCCCCTAGTTGAGGATCATTATACAGCCCCCCAGGAGCTCCGATCGATCCTATGACGGGAGTCCCAAACACATCCAGCATATTATCGCTCGAATTAAACATTTCCGCAGAAACGTATCGAGCGTAATCCTGTGAAGATTTGAAATTATCCTCGCTGTAAACACTTTGAGAATAAAGAGTAAGGGTGTCAGTCAGATTGAACTTAAGGTTAAGCTGAGCGACATCATTCTTGGCATAGTATTTGGGATCGTAGCTGGTCGATATTTCGTGCAGATTCCGGGATTGAGATACTGATCCATAGGGATCGATATTTTTAAGCACCCGGACAGGCGCTACTTCGCCACCCACATCCCTGTACCCCCAGGCCATAGACCCGGCGACGTACAACTGGGCCAAGCCATATCCGCTAGGAGCGGCATAGGACGCATCGTCATACAGCGACCTCGCAACACATCCCTGTCCCAACTTGAACTGGATGAAGGGATCCGTGATCGCCACGCCCCCCAGTTCTTGCGTGCCCGGATCGCGAGCGCAGAGCTGCTTTCCCGTACGCGAGCGGTTATCGTCTTCGCCAAAGTGCTCCCAGATCAGGTTGGCGCTGAACCGGTCACTCGGCTCCCACGCCGCCGACAGACGGGTCGAATAGAGGTCACGCCCATTCACGTCGGTATTGTTGAAGGTATTGTGGTCAAAGCCATCACGCTTGGTCATTGACGCCGCTCCCCGAACCCAGAAGGTGTCGGTCAGCGGAATATTGACCATCATCTGGCCACGCATCGAGCCATAGTTGCCCGTCTCGGCCTTCAGCATGGCCTCAAAGTCGGGGCTGGGCAGGTTTGGGATCATGTTGACCACGCCCGCCGTCGCATTGCGACCATACAAGGTGCCCTGAGGGCCACGTAGGACCTCTACCCGATTCACATCGAGGTATTCCTGTTCAAACAGGCGGTTACGGATCAGCGGGCTGTTATTGAAACTGACAGCGACCGCTGGATCAGAAGCGGCTGAAATCGCCTTGGTGCCAATTCCGCGGATCGCGAAATTATACATGGAGAAATTGTTCTTGGAGAAGGCGACGTTCGGGATGGCGCGCATCAACTCCGAGCCGCCCTCGATCTTCATCGCGTCCAGCGCCTCGGCGGAAAAGGCCGAGACGGCGATAGGCACATCCTGGATCGATTCCTCGCGCTTCTGGGCCGTCACAATGATGTCATCGACCGTCGACGCACCGTCCGGCGTCGTCTGTGCGAAGGCTGGCGCGGCCATGCTCAAGGCCAGAATGGATACAGTTGCGGCCAAGCGCGCATGAACGACAGATGTCGCCATCAAGTCCCCTCCCCAGGGTGCGGTCCGTTCCCCAACGGGTTCCGCGATGTTTCCTCGCCGCCGATATAGTTCCGCAGCCCGGGGCGGCGCCGGTTGCGGTTGACCGGAGACCATCACGCTACTCACCCACCTGTCAATACATATTAACACACCTGTTGGCGGAGGAAACGTTCGTTTCATACTTACAATTATGTTAGCGTGATCTCTTCAAGGTGAGAATCGATATGAGCGCAGACGTTATCGTGGTGGGCGGCGGACTGGCCGGACTGGTCGCCGCAAGTGAGCTGATCCAGGCGGGCAAACGTGTTGCTCTGGTGGATCAGGAAAACTCCACCAACCTGGGCGGTCAGGCCTTCTGGTCCTTTGGTGGTCTGTTTCTGGTCAACTCGCCGGAGCAGCGTAAGCTGGGCGTGCGCGACAGCTTCGATCTGGCCTGGCGCGACTGGCGGGGCAGCGCCGGCTGGGACCGAACGGACGGGTTGCTGGCGGAAGACGAATGGGCCGTGCAGTGGGCGCGCGCCTATGTCGAGTTCGCCGCTGGCGAGAAGCGCGCATGGCTGAGACAGCAGGGGATCAGCCTGACGCCAATGGTCGGCTGGGCCGAACGCGGCGGGGGTGAGGCCTTTGGCCACGGCAATTCCGTACCACGCTTCCACGTCGCCTGGGGCACAGGGACCGGCGTGTCCGAGCCCTTCGCTGATCGGGCGCGAGAGGCCGCACGACAAGGGCGGCTGACCTTCCACCACCGCCGCCGGGTCGATCAACTGCTGGTGGAGGGCGGACACGTCACCGGGGTGACCGGCGCGATCCTGTCGCCGGACGATGCGCCGCGTGGCGCACCGTCCAATCGCCACGTGGTCAGCGACTTCACCCTGAGGGCGGGGGCCGTCATCCTAGCGTCCGGCGGAATTGGCGGCGACCATGACAAGGTGCGCCGCTTCTGGCCGGAACGGCTCGGCACGCCGCCGAAGAACATGATCACGGGCGTCCCCGCCTATGTCGACGGCCGGATGCTGGACATCGCCGGCGACAGCGGCGCGCGGCTCGTGAACCGTGACCGCATGTGGCACTATGTCGAAGGGGTGCAGAACTGGGACCCGATCTGGCCCAGACACGCCATCCGCATCCTGCCCGGTCCGTCGCCGTTATGGCTGGATGCGCTCGGACGGCGGCTGCCTTCGCCCGCCCTGCCCGGCCACGACACCATAGCCACGCTGAAATATCTGCGGACCACGCCGGACCTGGCCGAGCATGACCATTCCTGGTTCATCGTCAGCCAGAAGATCCTGGAGAAGGAATTCGCCCTGTCAGGGTCCGAGCAGAACCTGGACATCACCGAGCGCAAGCTGCTCAAGGTGCTGATGTCACGGCTGGGCAAGGGCGCGCCGCCCGCCGTGGACGCCTTCAAGCACAAGGGCGCCGACTTCGTTGTCGCCGATGACCTGGAGACCCTGGTCGCCCGGATGAACGGCCTGACCAAGCGCCCCCTGCTGGACCCTGCCCTGATCCGCCAGCAGGTCGAGGACCGCGACGCCCAGATGGATAACCCCTACTCCAAGGATGTTCAGATCATGAGCATCCACAACAGCCGCCGATACCTGGGCGACCGGCTGGCGCGGACGGCGACGCCGCATCGACTGCTGGACCCCGGAGCCGGGCCGCTGATCGGGGTCAGACTGCACGTCCTCACGCGCAAGTCGCTCGGCGGGCTTCAGACCGATCTGTCCGGCCGGGTGCTGAAAGCCGACGGAACACCCTTCGAGGGACTATACGCCGCAGGCGAAGCTGCGGGCTTCGGCGGCGGCGGATTACATGGTTACAATGCGCTGGAAGGCACCTTCCTGGGCGGGTGCATCTTCTCGGGTCGGGCGGCGGGACGCGCGCTCGCCGGTCAGGTCTGAGGTTTCTCGGGGGAGGAAAAGACCATGGATTCACCCTTGGCCATGATCGGTCTTCCGATCGCGCTGGGCATCATCATGTTCGGGTTGGGACTGGACCTGACGCCCGGTGATTTCGCCCGCATCGGCAAGCGCCCCAAGGCGGTCGCTGTCGCCCTCGCCTGTCAGCTTCTGCTTCTGCCCGCCGTCTGTTTCGGGCTGGTGCTGCTGTTCCGCCTGCCGCCGGTGCTGGCGGTGGGCATGATGCTGCTGGCGGCGTCGCCCGGCGGAACCACGGCCAATCTCTACAGCCACCTGTTCCGTGGCGACGTGGCCCTGAACATCAGCCTGACGGCGATCAACTCGGTCATCGCAGTCCTGACCCTGCCGGTCATCGTCAACCTGTCGATCGCCTGGTTCCAGCCGGGCGACATGACCGTGGGACTGCAACTGAAGAAGACCATAGAAGTCTTCATGATCGTTCTGGGCCCCGTCGGCCTCGGCATGCTGGTCCGCGGCCTCAAGCCCGGCTTCGCCCGCGCCATGGACAAGCCGGTGCGACTGGCCTCGGTCGTCATTCTGACCCTGGTGATCGCGGGGGCGGTCGTGTCCAACTTCGCCGTGTTGAAGGATGACATCCTGGCCCTGTCCGGCATCGTCGTCAGCTTCTGCATTCTCAGCCTGGGCATAGGCTTTATCATCCCGCGCCTGTTCCGCATCAATCGCGAGCAGTCGATCGCCAGCGCCTTCGAGGTCGGCCTGCATAACGCCACCCTCGCCATCGTCATCGCCGAGTCGGTGCTGGCGGTTCCGGACATGTCATTGCCGGCCGCCGTCTATGGCGTGCTGATGTTCCCGCTGGCGGCGGCGTTCGGCCTGCTGATCACGCGCAAGGGCGCCTTGAAGGCGACAGCACCCAGGACCTGAGAAATTCAGGTCGAACTCTGAGGGGCCCGCCCACACGCATGCCCCGAAGATACAGGCGGCCTCTTTACTCGCAGTCCGCTTTCAGAGACGGATCGCTCTTCCTGGAATTCGAACCATCCCGAGGGGCCAGTCATGAGCAATCGAGTCACTGTGATCACCGGCGCCTCCGGGGTGCTCGGCCAGGCGCTCGCGGAAGCCGCCTTGAGCCGAGGCGACATCGTCGCGGCTATCGATCATGGCCCGGCGCATCGTCCCGACGACAGCTCCTGGATGAACCTTGGCGGCGTTGATCTGACCGATCCCACCGCAACCCAAGCGGCCATGGACGCCGTGGCGGAACGCTTCGGCGGCATCGATCACCTCCTCAACGCAGTTGGAGGCTTCGTCTGGCAAACGACCGAAGGACCGCTCCAGAACTGGGATCGGATGCACCGGATAAACCTGACGACCGTGCTCAACGCCTGCCGCGCCGCCCTGCCCCATCTCACCGCCTCGACCACAGGACGCATCGTCAATGTCGGCGCTCTGGGCGCGCTTCAAGCCGGCAATGGCATGGGCGCCTACGCCGCTTCCAAGGCCGGCGTGCACAAGCTGACCGAAGCCCTGGCGGATGAAACCAGGGCCCTCCCGCTCACGGTCAACGCCGTGCTGCCGTCGATCATAGACACGCCGGCCAACCGGGCCGACATGACGGACGCCGACTTCTCGACCTGGGTGCAACCGCAGGAACTGGCGACGGTGATGCTGTTTCTCGCCAGCGACGCCGCCTCAGGGGTCACCGGAGCCTTGATCCCCGTGCGCGGCAGGGTCTGAGACGCGTCAGGACTACCGCAGCACTTCCAGTCCCAGCGCACCTGCGATCGACGTCCACGGCACATATTTGAAATTCTGGTTCTCACCCGGCAGGACGTTGCGTCCATCCTGAGCGATCAGGGCGCCATGTTCAAAACCAGGGCCGAGGTTGCGGCTGGTGACCTCAAGACCATCGGTTTCGGACACGCCGTCGATGCCGCGCTGGCCGTCAGCAACGACGATGAAGGAGCCCATATAGGCCTGATCGCCTTCGCGCCGGAAGACAGCGTAGCTGTCGTTGCCCTGACTGGAGGCCACCAGATAGCCGCGTCCATCGCCCAGATCATAGAGGCCGACGCCTTCCATATCGTCCCTCAGCGCCGGATTCTCGCTGATGCGGGCGACCATGGTCATGGCCGAGCCGCCATCAGGCTCAGCCGACAAACGCCACAGGCCGACGTCTTCCTCGGCCACGAACAGCAGGCCGCTGGCGTCATCGGCGACGCAGCCCTCGACCTGGCTGGAGAAGGCGAAGTCGCGCACGCGCTCCGCGCGCACCTTGCCGTTTCCGGCGTCGATCAACTCCCACTGACGCATTTCACCGTTGGAGTCGTTGATGAAGACATAGGTCTTGCCGCTGCGAGCGGAGCGATACATGCACTGGCCATAGGGATCGCCCTGTCCGGTCGCCTGCACGCCGTCCGCCACGTTGATCAGGCGACGCGCCTCGGTGTCGAGACGATAGATGGCGACGGCCTTGTTGGTCCTGTCGCTGGCCGTGACCAGAATCACCGGCTGGCCGTCCAGGATGAAGCCTTCGCGCAGGTCGATATTGTTCATCTTGCCGTCGGGCAGATGCTGAAGCACGCGACCCTGCATGTCATAGAGGTTGAGCCCGGCCTTCTTGTCCGTGCCGATGATCAGGCTGTTCGCCGGATTGGCCGGATCGGCCCAGATGGCCGGATCGTCGGCGGCGTCGCCGGGGCTGCCGACCGGCGCGGTTTCCGCCACGGCGACGACCGCCGGGAAGCGCGGCGCCGCGACTGCGCGAGCGTCCTGCGGCGTGCCCGCCGACAGGTTGAGCGCTCCGGTCAGCGCCGCGATGGACACCAGCTTGTAGTCCGGGCCCGCCGCCGCATCCTCGTCCGCCACCAGCAGAGCGCCCGACGGCAGCGCCGCCCCAAGGGGCGTGCCGACGGCCTGCAGCGCGCCCGGCTCCTTGACGGTCGCTCCGCCACGTCCGTTCAGGCTGACCGCCCCGACATAGGCGTCGCCCGCGCCGTGGTCATAAACAAAGAGCCGTCCGCTGGAGGCGTCGGTGGCGATCAGATAACGCGCGCCCTGACCGCCGTCATAGAGAGCCAGCGAGCCGCTCTCTTCGCTGATACGGCCCAGACCGACGGCGTCGACCAGGGCGGGCGCCGCGTCAGCTTCCGGATCGCCGTTGAAGCGCCAGACCCCCACCGCCTGTTGTGAAACATACAGCTGGCCTGTCGCATCGTCGGCGACGCAGTATTTGATCTTGGACGGCAGGTTGATACGGCGCGCCGAACGGGCGTCCACCCGGCCCTCCGCATCAACATAGAGAAGCAGTTGCTCGATCTCGCCGCCGTCGCCCACCGCTATGGCGTAAAGACCGCCGTCGCTGGCGTTGCGCAGCAAGCAGACATCCTCGACGGCAAAGCCCATGGGCACGGAACGCGCCCCGACCTCGACCGGCGCGTCATTGCGCATGGCGAAAATGCGCAGGCTGTTGTTGGTCTTGTCGGTCGAAACCAGCAAGGTCTCGAGCTGCCCCTTGATCGGGAAGCCGTAGCGGATATCCAGACCGCCGGCCTCGCCCGCAGGAACGCCGAGCAGGCGTACGCCCGCCAGATCAAAGACTTCCAGTCCGGCCAGGCCCGCCGCCGACACCAGCCGGTGACGGCGCGCATCATGGCCCAGCACGATCACGCCGCTGTTCGCCTCGCCCGTCGAGGTCGTGTCCACGGCGGAAGCCACCGCCGGAGCCGCCGCGTCCTGCGCCAGCGCAGCCCCGCTGACAGCCAGCGCCAAGGCCAGCGCACTGACGCCGGCGAGCTTGTTCCTCAGCCCTGTGATCATGGTCGTATTCGCCTGCGCCCCGTGTATTCGCCTGAAGCCGCAGTTAGTGACCTTTTGCAAAGGATACGCGACGATCAGAATGCGGAAACACGTCGATCTTCTGACAGTGCGAAGACGCCGAAGAGAAGAGCTCAAACCGGCACGGCTGTCGTATACTTCACCTGGCTGAGCGCGAAATGCGAGGCGGCGGTGGCGACATTCGGATGATTGAGCAGGTCCCGCATCAGAAAGCGTTCGTAGCCCGCCACATCCGCCGCCACGACACGTAACAGGTAATCCCATTCCCCCGACATGGAGTGGGCCTCCATGACGTCAGGTCGGGTGACCAGGTAGTCCTCGAAAGCGCGGCGGTCATCCGGAGTGTGTGAGCGCATCCGCACCTGGCACATCACGTTGACGCCTCGACCGACACGGTCGGCGTCCACGAGACGCACAGCGGCCTTCAGAACACCTGCCTCTTCCATCGCCTTGATCCGTCGCCAGCATGAGGCAGGCGAAGTTCCCGCCTTTTCCCCCAGGGCGGCATGGCTCAATCCCGCATCGGCCTGCAAGGCCCTCAGCAATCGTCGATCAACGTCGTCCAACCCATTTTGCTTCATTTTGAACCCGATTTTGAAACCTCGTTTCATTTTTAGCGCAAGATGCGGGAAATTTGAAAGACGCCCTTCAGGCGACCTGAGGCATGCTGCCGACATCAGGATTGAGCTCGAGTTCGAGCTCGCTCTCCCTTCAGGGCGTTCGAGCCGCTGCCCGGCTTCCCGCCTCTCTAGCGCCGGCAGGCATCGGAGCCGACCATGACCATCACCCCGGAAAACCCCATCGGCCTCGACGGCTTCGAATTCGTCGAGTTCACCAGCCCCGATCCCGCCGCCATGAAGGACCTGATCGAACAGCTGGGCTTCGTCGCCACCCACACCCACCCGACCAAGAAGATCACCCGCTACAAGCAATGCCGCACCAATCTGCTGGTCAATGACGAGCCGACCGGTCAGGCCGCCGATTTCCGCGCCGCCCACGGCCCCTCGGCCTCGGGCATGGCCTTCCGCGTCGCCGACGCCGCCCAGGCCTATGACCTGGCCCTGTCGCGCGCCGCCTGGGGTCGGCGCCCAGGCGGCGGACGCCTCGGTCGGCGCCCTGGACGCCGACGCCAGGGTGCTTCAGGGCATCGGCGGCTCCTACCTCTATCTGGTGGACCAGCACGGCGCGAAGGGCTCGCTCTATGACGGCTGGACCGAGATCGAAGGCTGGCGCGAAGCCGAGGCGGCCAATGGTGTCGGCCTCGATATCCTCGACCACCTGACCCACAACGTGAAGCGCGGCCAGATGCGCACCTGGTCGACCTTCTACAACCAGATCTTCGGCTTCGAGGAGCAGAAGTATTTCGACATCAAGGGTCAGGCGACCGGCCTCTTCTCCCAGGCCATGATCGCCCCTGACAAGGCGATCCGCATCCCGCTGAACGAAAGCCAGGACGACAAGTCCCAGATCGAGGAATTCATCCGCCAGTACAACGGCGAGGGCATCCAGCACCTGGCGATGACGACGGACAATATCTACGAGACCGTCGAGAAGCTGCGCGCCCGCGGCGTCAAGCTTCAGGACACGATCGAGACCTATTACGAGCTGGTCGACAAGCGCGTGCCCGGCCACGGCGAGGACCTGGAGCGCCTGAAGAAGAACCGTATCCTGATCGACGGCAATGTCGGAGAGGAGGGCCTGCTGCTGCAGATCTTCACCGACAACCTGTTCGGTCCGATCTTCTTTGAGATCATCCAGCGCAAGGGCAACGAGGGCTTCGGCAACGGCAACTTCCAGGCCCTGTTCGAGTCCATCGAGCTGGATCAGATCCGGCGCGGCGTGATCCAGGTCGAAGGCTAGGACCGAGCGCCAGAGGCAGGGGCCGCCGAAAGCCCCTGCCTCTGCATATCGCCGTCCCTCACCCTTCCGCCGGCTTGGGCGCTGTTTCAATTTGCGCGAAAAGCCCGGCCATATCGGCACGGCGCGCCAGCAGGGTTTCCAGCGTATAGCCGTCCAGCACCTGCATGAAGGCCGCCAGAGCCTGATGAAGAGCGCCGGTCAGGCCGCAGGCCGGGGCGATGACGCAACTGCTGCAATCGACCAGATCAAAACCGTCCTCCGTGTGACGCACAACAGCGCCGATATTGATATCGGCCGGGGATCGCGCCAGGCGCACGCCCCCGAAACGCCCCCTTACGCTGACAAGGTAGCCGGCGTTCACCAGATCGCTGACAACCTTCATCAGATGGTTTTGCGATACACCATAAGCACCTGAAATTTCTGCGATCGAGCAGAGACGATCTTGCCGTGCGCCCAGGTAGAGCAGCACGCGCATCGCATAGTCGGTGTAGCGCGTCAGGCGCATGAAGATCTCCAGCCGCGCGTCTTCCCGCCGCACCCCCGAATTATATGCATTTCGCTTGCATGTTTCAAATGCGCCCGTATAGATGTACGAAGAATGCATCATTGGAGCGAAGCCGATGACCGGCGCGCCACATACTCGAACTCGCGCCAAGGCCCCGCCTGACGGCTAGGCGCCGACCGCGTTTTCCCTCCCCGCTTTCACAACCTGACCAAGGAAACTCTGATGGCCCAAGCCCTCAGCGAGCGCACGATCGCGCTTGTCAAAGCCACTGTCCCTGCGCTCGAAGCCCATGGCCTCGATATCGTCCACGAGATGTACGCTCGGATGTTCCAGAATCCCGAGATCCGCGATCTGTTCAATCAGTCGCACCACGGCGATACGGGCTCGCAGCCGCGCGCCCTGACCGGCGCCATCTTGGCCTATGCCAACAATATCGATAATCTGGGCGTCCTGGCGGCGGCGGTCGAGCGTATCGCCCAGAAGCATGTCGGCTTGCAGATCCTGCCCGAACACTACCCCCATGTCGGAAACGCCCTTCTGGGCGCCATCGCCCATGTTCTGGGGGATGCTGCGACCGAGGAGATCATGGACGCATGGGCGGACGCCTACTGGTTCCTGGCCAATCTGCTGATTACGCGTGAAGCCGCCATCTATGAAAATCTGGCCGCCGCAGAGGGCGGATGGAACGGTTGGCGCGCCTTCGAAGTGGTCGAGGTTCGCCCCGAAAGCTCGGTCATCACCTCATTCGTGCTGAAGCCCAGGGACGGCGGCCCGGTGTTGCGCCATCGGCCGGGCCAGTATCTGACCTTCTGGTTCGATATCCCCGGCCATGCGCCCGTGAAACGCAACTATTCCATTTCGTCTGCGCCGAACAACGCGACCTATCGCATTTCGGTCAAGCGCGAGCCTCACGGCCTGGCTTCCAACTGGCTGCACGACAACGCCCGCATCGGCGCCGTGCTGAAAGTCGGCGCGCCGGCGGGCGACTTCTTCATGCCCGACGTCCCCGAGCGACCTGTGGTCTTGCTGTCCGGCGGTGTCGGCCTGACGCCGATGGTGTCGATGCTGGAGAGCATCGTGGCGCAAGGCCTCGAAGCCGAAGTTCACTATGTCCACGGCGCACGCGACGCCCAGACCCACGCCATGGGCGATCACGTACAGAGCTTGATCGCCGCCCATCCCAAGGCGCGAAACACCGTCTTCTATGAAACGGCGACCGCAAGCAGCGTCGAGACCGATGCCTGTCAGGGGCAGGTTTCCGGCGCCTGGCTGGCAGAGCAGACGCCGATCCAGGAAGCAGACTACTATCTCTGCGGTCCTCGCCCCTTCCTGCGGGCGCTTGTATCTGATCTCGCAGCGGCTGGCGTGCCTGCCAGCCGCATCCATTATGAGTTCTTCGGACCCGCTGATGAAATTCTGGCGGCCTAGGAACCGCCTTCCAATCTGACCCCAGGCCTGGCCGCTGGACGAAACCTTTCGTTCAGCGGTCCGTCCCGGTCATGACGGCAGGCGCGCGATAAAGCGTCCCTTCATGCCCTCCGGCCAATCGCGGTAGGCGACCGCGCCTCGCGGACTCGCGGCGTACAGGCGGGCGAAGTCTACGATCGCCTCGGCGTCCGCGAGGTCAGGCATGAAGCGCCCGGCCAGATAGCCGGGCTTCCCCTCCGCGGACAGGTAGATGGTGCAACGACTGGCGCAGGCCCACAAACAAGCCTGACTCTCGAGGCGCAGATCGCCGCTGTCGTCTCGCTCCATCACAGCGGCGACGAGATCGCGCAGGGCCTGGCCGGCGGAACCTTCCGTCGCCTCGGCCCCATCTTCCTCCGAATAGCGGCAGGTCGTGCAGACGATCAGCCGCGCCGTCATCAGAACTCCACCCCGGCCTGGGCCTTCACCCCGCCCCGGAACGGGTGCTTGACCATCTGCATGTCGGTGACGAGATCGGCCGCCTCGATCAGGGCGTCCGGGGCGTTGCGGCCGGTGATGACGACGTGGGTGTCGGCCGGGCGGGCAGCCAGAACCTCCAGCACCTCCTCGACCGGCAGGTAGTCGTAGCGCAGGGCGATGTTCAGTTCGTCACAAACGACCATCTTCCATTCCGGGTCCATGATGCGGGCCTTGGCGGCTTCCCAGGCGCGACGGACATTGGCGATGTCGGCGGCGCGGTCCTGCGTGTCCCAGGTGAAGCCCTCGCCCATCGGCCGCATCTCGACCAGGTCGGGGAAGCTGTCGAACAGGGTCTGCTCGCCCGTCTCCATCGCCCCCTTGATGAACTGGATGATGGAGGTCTTCATGCCGTGGCCGATCATGCGGCAGACCATGCCCATGGCCGCCGTCGACTTGCCCTTGCCCGTCCCGGTGTGGACGATGACCAGGCCGCGTTCGACCGTCTTGGACTGCATCATCCGGGCGCGGGCGGCCTGGATGCGCTTCATCTTCTCGGCGTGGCGGGCGTTCAGTTCGGCGTCGTGCGGGTCGCTCATCGGCGGTCGCCTCCTTCAGCGGTCAGGTCCAGTTCGAACGGCGCCCCCCAGTCCGTCTCGGCGCCCCGGCCGATGGCCTCGACGGCGCGGATCATGGCGCCGTCGCGATCCAATAGGCGATCAGCCAGCGAGACGATCAGGGGGTTGGGCGTGGCGGTCGGCGCGGCGTCTCGCAGACGCGCGGCCCACGCGGCCTCGCGCCCCGGCGCCGTGCGGGCGCAGGCGATGACATAGGCCGCCGCCGTCGAACGGCTGACCCCCGCCCAGCAGTGGATCAACAGCGGCCGCGCCCCGCTCCATCCCTTCGCAAAAGCCAGCAGAGCCTCGACGTGTTCAAGGGACGGCGCGACAAGCCCCTCGCGCGGGGCGGCGATGTCGTTGAAGCGCAGGTCCAGCCGATGCTCGGCGTCAAAGGCCGCGTCGGCCCCCGGCGAGGCCAGCGTCACCAGATGCGACGGACGATGCGCGGCCAGCAACCGCTCGACCTGCGGCAGGGGCGACACGATCAGCCTCATGCCGCAGGT
>Ga0247822_10000465_pt1 | contig 21834 bp, 30 predicted proteins | sample 13C_Cellulose_Da_FD_192423 | JGI IMG/M metagenome (GOLD analysis project Ga0247822, IMG submission 192423) | Soil microbial communities from agricultural site in Penn Yan, New York, United States - 13C_Cellulose_Day30 | ecosystem: Environmental > Terrestrial > Soil > Agricultural land | place...
GCTCGATGTTCGACGCTTCCAGCTGAATCGGATCGAGAATACGGAACGTGCCTTCAGGAACCAGAAGCGACGGAACCCCTGCGTCGATCGCGGCGTTGATCGTGTCCTGGATCTTGGTCAGCTGGTTGCCGCTGTTGTCTCCGACTGCTCCTAGAGCGGTAATCGAGGGGGTTTCCCGGACCTTGTTGGCGAGGGTCATCAGAAACGGTGCAGCGTCGAACTGGCTGAACGTCACCGATTCAGATGCCTGACGTACCCAAGCACCGACACTCAGAGGCTCATTGTCGCTCTCGATGATGTTGATGTCGTCGGCTTGGCCCGTGAAGTTCCCCAAGGTCCAATCGAAGAGGCCTTCAAGGGAGGTCTCGGTGAGCTTCGCGCTTCCAGTAGCGGGAAGTGCCTTGAACGCGGCTAGAGTCGGTGCCTGCGGAACCTTGCCATCGAGTGCGATTTCAGTGTCTTCAGCGAACTTGCCGAGATTGTACCGATAGTTGTTCGCAGGGTTCAGTCCTCCAACGGGAGCCTCAACAACGAACGGAACGAATGAACCATCAGGAAAATCCGTCAGGCTGTCCGTCATATCGGAGATTTGCGTGCCGCTCATGGAACAATACCCTGAGAATAGAACGACCCGGTGACGCTCGCTTGGGTCGTGGCGCCGTTATCGTCGGTGACCGTGCAGACGAATGTTGCGAAGGTGTATTCGCCAGGAGCCAGGCCGCTCTGCGTGAAGGAAGTTATCAGCGAAGCCGGGATATCGACCGTCGGAGGCGTGATGCCGGTATAGGATTGGACAAACCAAAGCGCTGTGTACGGAGGCGTCCCTCCTGATGGGACTACCGCGGTGGCATTCGATTGCGCAGTGCCGGTTCCGTCGTCATATCCGAACACATCAGACGGCGATGCGACCGCGCTAAGATCGGCTCCAGTCGAGAAGACCACGCGAGAGACACTGTTGCTGTCCCGAACCCGGATTTCAGTGATATCCCGCGGAGTATTCGACCCATCCCGAATCTGAACCGCAGTGATCGTGCGGGGCACATTGCCACCATCGCGGATGATCAGCGTCACGGCGCGTACTTCGCCCAAGCCTGACCCGGGAGTGACGTCGGGTCAGGGTCGGTATTTGGAGTTAGCGCCCACTCCCCATTGTTCATCGCGGCGGTGAGCCAGAAGTGATAGACGCCCTTCGTGGATTGGGTGATTTTACCTGTTACCGCTCCCCCCGCCGCGGGAAGTCCTCCAAGCGCTGAGATCGCGTTGACCGCGCTTGTCTGTCCGGTGCCACCGCTGGCGATCGGAAGTGGCGCGTCACCCGCCAGAAAGGCGTCTAGATCAGGATCAAAGCTGGGTGGTTCGGTCGGGATGTTGTAGTCATCCTGCGACGTGACCACGGCACCGTCTTGATCGGTCAGAACCCATTTGATGGTCTGACCCTGATCGATCCAGATCGACGGGAAGCGGCCTTCCGCATCGGAAGGAACCGGGTTCGGATTGGCAACGCCAGCCGAGGGCTCGGAATAGGTATTGATCCGGGTTGCAGTATCAGCAGTGTAGAAGTTGAGGCCCCACCCGACGCCGATCGCGCTGGCCTCATCAATGACGCTGAAAATCCCGGTGTCGAACAGAACCCGTGCCACAGACAAACCCCGTTTTGATTACGGTCGAGGTTGTCTGTGTGACGGTGCGCGACCCTCTATCGCGCGGGCACTTGGCCTGTCGATGCAAGGTCTAGCACAGTGCTGAATGCGATGCTAGTCTTCGGCAATATGCGCCGCAGCTTCCGCGACCCCAGAACGCTTCGCTTCTGGATCATCCTGATTGCCATGTTCTGGTGGTGGCCATCACTTCTTTTCTTCGTCAGTGGTGGCAGCCGCCCGTAGCGGGGTCTGCTCGAATGTCTGCTGGAGGAAACGCTGTAGGCCAAGTGCGTCCTGGGCCAATGCCGGATCGCGCCTAGCTACATTCGATAGCCCGCGGGTGAATGCCTTGACATCGCCTTGGGGTGCGCGCGTCAGCAGGTTCACGAACAGTTTCGATGTCAGAAGCTTGCCAAGCCCATACTGGCCAGCCGCCGCTCCCGCTACCGCGGGGAGACCCGCCACACCACCCACAATAGTTGAGAAGAGTCCCTGTGCTCCGATAGACCGACCTGTGTTCGAACTGTTACTGTATGCTGCAGTCGCCTTCGCTTCCCGAGCGACTGTGGCAAGCTTATCGAGCGCCTTGCGCGTATCGCTCGGGAAAAGCGTGTCCTTTGCCTTCGTGGACATGCCATCCCACCGTTTCACGAAATCGTTGAAGGAGAACGCCCCTTCTTCCGCGTTGATCCCCTGACCGAGGCGATTGATGATTGTAGAACGAACGCTGGCCACCTCATCCTCAGGCATGGCGCTCATCAGTCGTTGCAGGCGCTTTGCGTCACCGGTTTCCCGGCTCGCCATACGCTCCAGCGCGCCAAGCACCTGCTCCCCACTCCGCGGCGCATTCTTGCCCAAAAGAGGTTCAAGAACCTGGTCTATCGTCTCGACACGCTTTTTCCAGAAGGCGTCCGCGGTTCTGAAAGCCTGCGCAGCGCGGTCGTTCCCGCTTTCCGATAGACTATCCAAAATGTCTTCTGAGGCAGCCTCAACGACCGATTTCAAGCGCCGATCGGTGTCGTTGCCGCGCAATCCTCGGCTACCCGTCTCTTCACGTAACCGCGTGCGCATATTGCGGATGCCGCGGATCGAAAAGTCCCCCTGCGACAAACTGGAGCGCAGTGCCTTCATCTCATCCAGCAGCGCTGAGCCAACCGGGGTTTCGGACAGTTCAGCGATCTGATTATCGAGTTCAGCCAAGGCTTTGACGGGCTTTACCCGCGCCCCTTGCGCTAGATCCTCGGCTCGCGTGTAGAGTGAGCCACCAGTTCGACCAGTCTCCTGCGAATAGACATTGGCTGCCTTCCGCACCAACTCACCCGCATCCTCCTTGTCCAGAGCGCGGCCCACTTGCTCAGCAGTTCGCCCTCGGAACTCTGCGGCCTGCTCGACGGATTTCGCAACCTTGTTGGCGATCGGAAGCTCTGAAATGAACATTTGCCGAGCTGCGCCGGTCAAGCCGCGCGTCACAGGACCGCCGACGTCAGCCGGAAGGATGTCAATTCCCGTGTCGCGCGCCGCTGCGGCGACGTTGCGTACTCCTCCTCCGCCGCCTCCCCCACCAGCAGGCGGTGTGCGAGCGCCCAAACGATTAGCTACGGCGCCAAGGCCGCCCGCCACGGTAGCCCCGATAGCGGCGCCACCCGGCACAGCCCGGAACCTATCGCCTAAATCGCCTTCAGCCGAGCCAAATGCATAGGCGCCCCCAAGCCCCGCACCTTCACCGGCCATTCTCAAGGCGCTACGAGGCGGCGTCGCAGGGATACCGCCTCGACCGATCACGCGGCCCAACGGAAAGAGCCCTCCGGCAAGCTGGCCACCGATACGCAGGGCCGGATTCACCCGCTCGTCCGCGCGATCGATCCCCCTTTCTGCTGCGAGATTATCCCGCATGGTGCCGCCTTCGAACAATGTCTTGCCGCCCGCCGCAAGCTCGTCTGCCAACCCGAGAGAAACCGTGTCTGCAATCCCGCGGACAAGGGGATCGGCAATTTGATCTTGGCGCTGTCTATCCATCGCCGCATCGGCAGCACGGTCTTTGAACTTGGGGTTGATCAGGTAGGTATCTGACAATGGCGGCTCTTCGCCAAACTCACGCCGATATGCCTCCGCAAACGCCGACGTGCCATCGCCGTAGGCGCGTGCGAGCGCGTCCACAGCGATTGCCCGATCATAGTCGGCTCGACTTGACCAAGTGCTCTGGGTGCCGTCTTGCTCGGTGCGCGTGACCGTGCCATCCTGGTTGAACACCGGCTTCGATGGCTCGCGTTCCAAAGCCTTATCAACCAGAGAGCTAGGCGTGAGCGGATCGATTTCCTTGCCCTGCGTTCCGTCAAAAATCGAGTCGAGGTTGGCTAGAGCTGCATCGATTTGCGGAGCAGCTGGACCAGCTCGAAGCTTGGCTGATTCTAGCACAGCGCGCAGGCGCTTTTTCTTGTCTTCGATCGTGCCCGGAGCATCGGAAAGCTGTGGGAAGTGCGAGCGCCACGTATTCTGCAACTGCTCCTTGTTGTACGCGGCACCGGTCGCAAGATAGAGCGCCGCATCCAGCATATCGAGCTGCGCGTTATGGATGCGCTGCCTATCTTCGGATTGCGCGAACCCGCGAGCTTCATCCCCAAATGCGCCGGCCACGGTTTCCAGAACGCCGGGCTTCGTGTCCGCTGGGCTGCGTTGACCGGCCGTGGTCAGATCATTGAGAGAGTTCTGCAGGCGCACAGCCGCAGCAGCCGTCTTCGACTGATCCTCGGTGGGTTTTACATTTGCCCTCTCGGCCGCGGTAGCCGCCCGGTCTTCCGCCCGCGCCGCACGCTCGCTGGCTTCCTGCGCGCGCATCTCCGCGGCATCGGCACGTTGATCACGCCTTATCTCAAGCGCGCTGGGCTGTTTCGGCCGTCCATAGATGATGCCCGGCGTCTGCGATGGCGCCGGAGCAGGAAGCGAAGCCCCGCCGCCCCAGTCCATTTCCCAAGGATTCTGTTGCTGCATCATCGGCCCTTCGGTTCCATATGGACGTGATCGCCCTCGTTGATGACATCCAAGTTCGGATTCAGCCGGCGAAGTTCTGCTGCATAGGCAGCCATGCCCACTCCCGGAGGCGGAACCCTGTCTTCGGCCAGCGCGCGGCCCGAACTATCCCGGCGCTTGTGGAAACTATTCGCGACGCCGCCAACTGCGGCGTTTTTCGCCGGACTGCGATAGGCGCTTGTGACCCGGTCTCCCTGCACACCTCTAGGGGCGAAACCCACCGCCCCCTTGCGAGGGCGCACCTCCTACCGGCTCCCAATTGGCCCGGTCATTTGGGTTGCCGCCGCGGAAGCGATACTGCCCGACAACAGCACCGGGCTGTGGACCGCCTGTGCCCTGCCGTCCGAACTGGGCAATCGACTGAGGGTCCTTTTGGTTTACAAGCGTCGCGTCGTAGGGAACCACCATCCAATCCGGCTCGGCTGACTTGATCAGCTTCTCCATCGCGCCGGCTTCAGCCGCCGCCTGCCTCAAGGCTTGCGGAGAATAGCGCTCCAGATGCGTAGGGATGTCCATCCCGCTCGCTTCAGCCTGCTGTATATATCCTGCCCACCGACGCGCGCGCTCGGCTTCATCTTGAATGTTCGCCACGTCCATGACAGCCTGCGACATGTATGAAGTCGCCTGCTTGGCTTGTTCCTTGATCCTGCTGTCCACCTTCGACCATGCGTCGAAGTCCAGCTCCGCAAGACGGGCCATATTATCATCGAACGAAGGCTGCGCAGGAGCGGCCCCCGGTTGGGGATTTGCCGAAGTGTCCGGGGGCGCACTCTGAGACGATTGACCACCTCCTTTCGGCTGCATCGATTTGGCGATGTCCGCGAGCAAGCTGCTGGTCTGGGCCTTGCGGTTGAACTCGGCGTCTTCGCGCATTTCCTTGCGCTGCGCTGCCATCTCCGCGAGCCGATTCTGGCGCGCAGACTGATAGACGCCAAGCACGCCCGGAATGTCTACCTGCTGGATGCCATACGGGTTATTCATCGCCCGCCTCCGAACCCGCCGCCGCGCTGGAATAGATAGGCGCTCAGGACGTTGTTGATGCCGGAGTTGATCGCGCTACCAGTGTTGGCGTAGCTCGACGCGCGGGCGTTCCCCATGTTCTGGTATGCGTTCATGATGTTGCCAGTGCTTGCCTGACCAGCAGCAATCCCGGTGTTCGTGGCCGCCTGCCCCACCCCAGCAAGACCAGCGAGACGGTTCCAGTAATTGCCGTACTCAGCCGATGCCGTGTCCTGCGCATAGTTGTTGGCCGCCTTGAGCGTTGCCCCGGACCCGAGAAGTCCCCGTGCCGCGGCCGAGCGCTCGATTGCCTTGTTGCCCTCCGCAAGACGGAACTTGTAGCCAGGATCAGCGACGAACCCGCTTTCAGGGCCGCCACTCTCCGTCGAACCGTTGAGGCCGTATTCCCGCGCCAGCCTAGCAAGAGCGCTTGCTCCAGTGCTCCGCCACGGCGCAAGGTCTGCGCGGTCCTGCGCGTCCTTCTCACGCTGATAGGCGATCTGCTGGTTAGCCGCGTCCTTCTGGGCCTTGGCGGCCTTGTTGCCTGAAATGAGGCTCGAACCGGCACCGATTACGGCTCCTCCGACGATCGCGGCGGCGGGAATGGCCGTTACTCCCCGTTGGTGGAGGGCTGTGACGCCCTCCACTCATAGACATTGTAGGCCTCGGGGCCGGAGCCAATGTCGAACACCTTCTGTCCGCATGGCTTCATGCCAGCTGCGATGGTGAAGGATCGCACATGACGGGCCTCCGGCTTGACCCGTGTCCAGAGGTGCTGTGCCCGGAATTCATCACGCAGGATGCCGATCCCGGCTTTGGCTGCTGCAAGCGCCCATTCCCCGCGCCCCGCCTCGGTAATCATGGTGTGGACTTCGTATGTACCCGGCGCGCACCAGATCATGACGAAGCCGCCATAATCGCCCATCAGAGCAATATTGTTCTCATCCTCAATCGCCTTGGAGAGGTCGAGCGGCTTCGAAGCATCCCCCCCGACAAAGGGGCGAATGTCCGGTCGATTGACCAGATCGTTAATCGATGAACTACGGAAACTTCGCTCAAGGACTGCGGACATGACAGCGGTTCAGCCTGACTGAATCGACCTGCTGTCTGTCGCGGTGGCGGTTCGGTCATTCCGCCTGCTTGCGCTCGCAATGTAGGTTATAGCCTAGTCACAGCTATGCTGCAATGATTGGTATCTTATAGTTCGTGCCGTTTACGCTGATCGTTATCGTGTGCGTGCAGACGACAGTTTCAGCGACAGGAGCCTGATCGATCCTGAATGTATCGCAGCGCAAGTCCTCGCAGTTTACGGTCGGGGACGGGGTTGTTGGCCCGATGGCTACCCCATTCATGAAACTGCGAAATGCAAGCGCTCCGCCTTCCCTGGTCAGAACCCGGTTATCGCCCGTAGCCGTGATGTCGGCCACATTGCCAGAGCTGCCCTGAAAGCGGCCGATAACCGATGTGCCGGCGCTTTCCCGGAGCATGTTGTTGGTCACACCGTTAGGGGCGATGGAGATCGAGATGCCGTCCGCGACAGCACCGCCACCAGTGAGACCGCTTCCCGGGCCTGTCGCGACTTCACCCGCAGCCGCCTCCGCGGTGTTGCGGTTCAGGTTAAAGAAGAAGCGCCACCATTCTGGAGCCAGTGCCGGTCCGCCCTTCCAGAGGGGCGTGTTTGGCGGGTTCTGGGTCGTCGGCTGAACCATCAGCGGATGTCCGCGTAACAGGCGACCACACAGCGCTGTACCCGACTAGGCAGCGTCAACTCGATCTGAAGCTGGCGGAACGTGATCCCCATTCGCCAGATGCAGCGCGTGAGATAGTGACCGATCTGCCCCATCGTGCGGGACAGTTCGCTCGACCATGTGTTTCCACCATCCTTTGAGTAGCGCAGGATGATCTGCGGGTTCGGATCGTCCAATGTCCCGACGCCTGCCTCAATCTGCGCTTCAAAGCTGTAGAGCGTGTTCCTCGAACGGTTGGTCTGGAAGCTCGGCAACTGGATGACGACAGGGATTTCCGCACCATTCTCAGTGTTGGTATAGACGTTGGGTCGATAGAGCTTGCCGGTGTAGATGTCTCCGAAGATGTCACCGCCGTAGACGTTGGCGGAGAACCCGCAGCGATAATTCGATTTCCCGAGAGACTTGCGCTCATGCCAAGCCCCCGTCGCCATGTCGTAGCCCCAACACCCGAGATTGGTGTTGAGCATGTAGAACTTATGCCCGAGCTGCGTGTAGGAGAAGGCAAGAAACCATTGCGCACTGGCGATCTGGGTTTCAATCGCGTGGGTCGAAATGCGTACCGGCTCATAGCCGTTCAGGCGATACACAACCCGGTCATCGCCCACGAAATGAACGCTGTTGTCGATCTTCACCAAGCTGTTCCGGTCCGTGATGCCGCGCTCAATAAAGGCGTTGCCCTGACGCTGGAGCGGGAAGTCAGCGGTGCCTGCATTGTACCAGATTTCGACCGTTCTGCCCCCGTAGAACTGCAACTCGCGATGGTCATTGACGCAGGCAACGATATCGTCGGGGTCGCCCTCCACAGTCGCTACATCGAGAGGGTCGTAGGTCAGGCCATCGTTGAGACCAGAGATGATGAACTGATCGCTCTCGAACACCGTCCACACGAAATAGCCGTCGATGTAGACGACGTTCGATACCTGCGGAAGGTTGGGGATGCTGGTGTGCAGGGTTCCGCCTGAATAGACGTACCCCTGATCGCTGTTGACGCCGCCCTGGATCGCAAGTTCAGCCCCGTTGTCGGCCATCATCACCGGCGCATCGCCGGGGATTGTCCCTAGCGAGGTCGCGACCCCAGCGGACGAGATTGAGTAAAGCGTAGACCCCGATACGACATAGAGCGTTTCGGCCATCCGGTGCTCACCGCGGATTTCCTGAGAACCGATATCGCAGAACAGATCCAAGCCCGGGGTGGCCATGACCGCGAACTGATCGGCCTTGTCGCCTTCCGCCAATTCGGAAAAGCAGTTGACGAGCTTTGCCCCACTCCATGCATTGAACCGGCCTTCCGAATATTGAAGGGCCGAAAGAACCTTACGAGTGGCCATACATCAGCCCTTCGTAATCGGGCTGCATGAACAGGGACGCGGGCTCGTTGTCCCATGCCAACAAGCGCGCTTCAAACTCCTGCGCCTGCGCGATCACGAACTGCATCAGGTTCGGGTCATTCACCGGGTACTGGCTGATCAGCCGCTTAGCACCGCCCCACATGATCGGCTCTGCCCACTGCTGCGGGATATCGATCGTCTCGTTCGTGGCGGTTACGATGTCCAGAAATCGGAAGTAAGTGTAGTGGATCGTGTACTGCGTTGCGGCTGAAGCGGAAGGTGCCGGCCAAAGATACAGCGTCCCCGTATCCACCTTCGGATCGAAGTAGAAGTTCACAGGGATCGAGGGTGAAACCAGCTTGTTAGGCTGGTCGAAATACTCTTGCCGGGAGAACATCGTCATCGGCACATCGATGCCGTTGCGGCGATACCGGCAATCAGTGATACGGAGGGCGCGAGGAGACACGACGTAAGCCGCCTGCCCCGCAACCAGTGCCAAGGAACCTTCCGTCGCGGTCCAGAGGTGCGGGTAAGCGGACCAGGTCTGAATGAGCCCGTTGAACGCGCGCAAGCCGTCCTGATACATCTTTGGCGTCAGGGCCTCGCCCTCCTGAGCAACGCCAAGAATGTTGAACATCCCCTCGATGAACTCCAGCACACTGGGCTGGTAAGTGATGATGCCTGAGGTGGTCACAGCGTATCCCCCGGATCGACACCCTCGGTGATCAGGATATTTCCAGTTTCAGTGGTCATGTAGGCGCCGGTCTGCCAGATGATCGGGCCTGCCACGAACTCGTCGGGAGGCTCGGGGCGCGAATATGGCAGCGCCATGTTGTCCTTGATCCCTCGCACGAAATCCTGCGGGTTGCGCTTGTCAACAAACCGATAATCGACCAGTTGGTTATCCCACTGCCGCACAAGGTTCTTGAGCGGCACCTTGAAGCCGGATGCAGGATCGAGTGCTTGCGGCTCAGCCGGGACCGTTGGCGTGCCGTATCGCTTGGGAGGAGTGCCGCCGCGTCGCCTCATCCTAGCACCTCTTCGGTCTGGGCGGCGATCGATACCGAGGCAGTCCCGCTCGTGGTTGAAGAGAGCAGGACATAGTGCCCAGCTGGCACGATGTAGGCGAGCGGCGCGGTGTTCGATGTGGTGATCTGCACGCCCACCGTGAGCGCGACCGAGGACAAGGCGGCCACCCGACACCGTTCAATAGTCGGTGGATTGCTGGCATCGCTCAACAATCGAACCATCGCGCTCGAATTGCCCTCCAGAAGCGGGTTCGTCACCTGCGTCACACATGAATAGCTGGCGAGTACTGCTTTCGTCGCGTTAGGCTGAAAAGCTGCACCAATGGTTCGCGCTGGCGTTGACGGCGTGACTGTACCGAAACCCGCAGGCCCTTGATCGCCCGCGCTTCCCGTAGCGCCCGTTGCTCCTTGGTCGCCTCGCGGGATAGAGAAGTCGAAAACCGCCGCACTGGACGTCCCAACATTGATGACTGTCGCGCCTGATCCCGGTGCGCCTGTCGTCACTGACCCTACAGCAACCGTGGCAGCAGCCCCGGTTGCACCAGTGGCTCCGGTATTCCCCGTATCGCCTTTGGCACCTTGCGCACCCGTTTCACCGGTCTGCCCTTTCTGGTTGGGGTTGATGACGCTGCTCATGCATCTTCCACCATGAGTGTCAGCGCACCGGAACAGCGTCCTGCACCCCCTAGGTTCAGGACCAGATCCTCCCCGTCATCGGTCATAAGCCAGCGGCGCTGATTGAATTCGAGCGTGATGACCGCGCCATCCTTCAGCTGAAGCGGGCCACCAAGTACGGTCGAACCGCTCTTGAACACGACATCGCCATAAACTTCAGGATCGGGCCGAGTGAGGGTCAACACGATGCGGAAGATACGCATCCACTTGCCCGGCTCGCCTGCGCGAATGACGTGATCACCGGGACCGCTGACATCCACTGCAACGGGGATCGAATCCGTGATCGGATTGCTCATGTCGTGGCCGTATTGAGCGCAGTCATTTTGCTGATCGAGATCAGCGATGCGCTCGGGTCCGTTCCATTCCACGGCGGATCATCAGGCGAACCGATGGCCGCGATAAGCTCGGATAGATCAACTGGCGTTCCGCCAGCCCCGAGCAGATTCATGCTCGGAATAAACGCCGTCTTTCCGCTGATCGGCGATGTAACCTGTTCGGCGAGGGTGTAATCGACATTCGGCCGATAGACGTCATTCACTGCCATCGGGGATTCCTTCCCATCCGTTCCGCTCGATGGCTGAAAGGAGCTTCCGGTCTCCTCGCGCCTCGGTGAGCGGGATTTGCTTCAGGACGCCTTGCGGGCCGCGGATCACATATTGGCTATACTCGACGCCGCCCTCGATGCGCCCCTGCTTAGGCATCGGACCAACCGTTCAGACGGGCCAGTTCGCGGAGGCAGGCAACTTCCTCCTCCAGCTTCGCTACGCGCGCAGGAATGGCCTTAGGCAGCGAGCCCCCCTGCTTGCCGTTCCCGTCAGCGTCTGTGCTGCCCTTGCGGTGCGTGCCAGCCATCACAGCCTCCTCAGCGCTTCTTGGCCGCGAGCAGATAATCGACCTGGAGGTTCTTTGCCCCCGCCGATCCGTTCGCGAAAAAGATTGTGGGGGTTAGTTCGGTGTCGGGAAGGAAAGAGGATGAGCCGTCCATCGATCCAACCGAAACGTCGTTGACGTAAACCGTGACCGTGGACTTGCCATCATAGTACCAACCGAGGGTGATGAAGTCGGTGGTCAGCGTGCCTGCGGCGAGCGAGGTCGAGCCGGTAGTAGCGTTCTTGCGGCACAGCGCAGTGATGGCGGTGACATCGTCAGCCTTGGTGAAGAAGATGCCATCCGTCGCATCGATCGGTGTGGTATCGGTAATGCACAGGCCGAGCACAAGCGTGCACTGGGTTGCATCAGACGCTTTAACTCGCGCCTTGAACAGCGCAGGCTTACCCGCTTCAAGCAGGAAGCTCGCACCAACCTTCTGCAGGGTGATGCTGTCAGTGGCGCCGGTGTTATTGGTGACTAGAAGAACGCCGCCGTCCGCGTCGGTCAGGGCGATTGTTCCCGTCGCGGCGTTGGTGACCGTCCAATTGCCAGCGGTGTAATAGTCGAAGTCGTCGAAATAGCTGTGCCAGCTCGATGGGTCAGGAAGACCATAGTTGCCGGTGTTGGTGGTCTTGGCGACGTTCGTAACGCCACCGGGGAAACGAGTAGGTGCAGACATCCAGACAGCTCCGTGACGTTCGAAAACGCGGGGCTGCCCGCGTCACGGTGTCGGCTTGGCTGTCTATGCGCACTGCGCCGGTTAGTGCAGAACCGTCACTAGCATACCAGTCAGACAAAGAAAAGGGGCGACCCCAAAGAGCCGCCCCACCCCGCTGCGCCGGGAGTTATGCGCCAGCCGAGCCGTAGGCCCCGCGGAAATCGGACCAACCAGCACTGAAGCGCTGATAGGCCTTGTATTTGAGGTTCGACGTGTCGAAGTCACCGTCCTGGGCGAACTCGGGACGCTCACGCCAGAAGAAGGTCATCCCGTTCTCCACGTCGGTACGGATAAAATAGGCATCCGCATCGGTGAAATAGGGGTTGATCTTCGCGCCATCGGGGAAATACCCCTCCGAACGCAGAGCGTTGATCGCGTTGTTACCCGAATCCGGGGTCAGCAGCGACTTGAGGATGCGAGCCGCTTCAGCCCAGTTCGCCGTAGCGACATGCAGCGACTTCGGCATGAGCGAGATGCGAAGCCCTCGGGCATCGACCGCATTCATGATCTGCGTCACCGCATCCTCCAGAGCCGCTTCCGTCAGATCGGCAGCTGTCAGGAGGTTGGACTGGCTTCCGTTCGGCGTCGGGTGCGACGCCGAGAACAACGGCTGACCATCACCACCCGCGAACGAGCTGTTGAAGCCGCGATTGTAGACGTTGGCACCCACATTCTCGACCGTCTGTCGCATCGATCGCCCGAGGGCTTTCGTCTTCATCGTGCTGTTCTTGAGATAAAGGTTATCCTTCATCTCTTCATGCGTGACGATGAAGCCCAGCGCATACGCAACATGCTGGTAGCGAGACTTGGTCTGCTGCTGAGTGGTGTCGTAGATGATCGACGAACCCTGAGGCTTCACGGGAGCGAGGCCGAAGCCCGGAAGCTCCACATCCTCCTCATAGTTCATCTCCGAGTCCTTGATCTCAAAGAGATCCTCGTACTTCTTGGGCCAGTCCTTGTAGGAATCGCCCCAGACGGCATTGAGACCAGGCCACAGAAGTGCTGGGATATTGCCGGTTGTAATCACGCCCATTTCAAATCTCCTTCACGAGCGCGGCTCAGACGCCGGCCACCTGGTTGGCGAAGCGGCTGCGGTTGAGCTTGACGAGCCACTGGCCCGCGGCTGCGCCCGTTGCGGCGGCGGTCCCAAGATCGTTGCCCGGCGATTGGAACTGGCCGATGATCTTGAGGTCGAGGGTGTTGGTTGCGGCCTCCGTAGTATTGTCCAGCACCATCCCGGAGAGGCCGGTGATCGTGCTGCCATTCGAGCCCACGCTGAAATCAACGTTGAGGCCGATAGCGTTCGGAGTGAGCGGAGTGCCCGAATTGATGTCCTGACAGAGCAGGAGCATGTTCGGGTCGATCGCCACGGTAATCACCGTTTGCGTGCTGGCAGGCGCATAGATCGGAGAATCTCGCGTCACCAGATCGACGCCGATGCAAACGCCGTCCTGAATGCCGCCAGTCACCGCTTGCGCAGCAATCGGGAAGCTCTGGACCGCGCCACCGACATTGACCAGCACCGAGTCACCGGTAGCTGTTACGATATCGCCGACGAAGATCGCCTGCGTATCACCAGATGCGTGGATGTACTGACGAGTTGCACCGTTATACGGCGAACCCGCGAAGTTCGAGACGGGGATGAACCCCTTTGGAGCGTTTGTGTTCGCCATAACGGCACCCTTCGCTAGGGCTAGCGAAGGCGTGCGAAGCAGCGGTCGTCAGCTAACCCGGTTGGAACTTTCCCTCGATTTTTCCCCGGCCATAGGCGTCCGAAAGGTTGCCTTCGGGGTCCGTTCCTCGCAGAATCGCTTGCTCAAAGGCCGTGTGATTGGCCTCTTTGTCGTCGATGCCCGCCTGATATTCTGCCAGGGGGGTTTCCATGAGGTAGGAATATTGGGGTGCGCCAAAGCCGTCGGTGCCTGTGAGGCGGCGGACGCGAGAGTCGGGGCCATCTGACTTTAAGCCCTGCTCTGAGACATGCTCATACGCCAATTCATGGGCCTCTGCAATACGTCCTGGCTTATCCACGAACCAACGGCGGAAGTAGCCGAGCCGCTCTGTTGCGGCCAACTTCAGGTTGAGTCCTGTGATAGCCTTTCGGCGACGACGCGAAGACGGTGCCGCATCGGAAACTTGCTCTGCGACCGGCTGTGAAACCATGGGGGGGCGGCCCCGCCTCTTTGGAATATCGCTCATTCGAACCTCCTAGATTACCACGGGCCGGAGTAGGACTTGGCGAAGAGGTCATAGGCCTCCGCCTTAGTCCTCACCTTGAAAATGCCGAGCCGCATGTAGCGCTCGGCGTGCTCCTTCGCATCGGCGGGTAGGTTGGCCCCGATCTTTGCTCCCCGTGACGATGATCTACCAGTCACTGCCGCAACATCGCTGGCGGGCTTTCCCCGCTGCGCTTTTAGACCGAGGGCAGGGAATTTCTCCCGCGTTTCTTCGCCTATTCTCGCGAAGAACTCGCTGGGGGCTATATCATTGTGCAGACCTTGACGCATCCACCGTTCCGCCAAGCGATCAGCGTATAGCCGAGCTTCCACCTCGACTTCCGATGCAGATGCTAGGCCGCCCTTATCGTACCAGATGTGCTTGTCACGGAATTCATCAAAGGCGTCTTCCGCCTCCTCCTTTGATGGAGCGCGTTGTCCGCTGACAGCCTCACCAGCCTCTTTGGTCAGCGTGTCAAGCTTGTCCTTTGCGAAATCGAAGGCCGATAGATCTCCAGCCTCCACCGCGTGCCTAAGATCACGCTCCAACTCCTTGCGGGCATTATCGAAGGCCCTTTTCTCCGCGTCCTTGAGCTGTCCCACCATTTTGGTAAGGTGCGTGACTTTGTTGCGGAGAGCATAGACCTCTTTCGCCTTGAGGCCGAGGTTGGTCTCTCGGAATTCGATAAAATCCTGCGCATCCTTCCACGCGCCAGGGGGCCCGTCATATTCATCTTTCGGCCGCCAGCCCATAACACGGGCTTCTTGCTCGAAATCACGTTCCGGGGCCGCTTCGGCCGCCGTGGTATCCTGCTCCGCAACCTCGCCTCCCCCGAGGCTGTCGGGCATTTCTGCCAGTTGCGTTGCCATTTCTTCTACTCCTGTGTCAGTAATCCAATGACATCGGCATCGTTGAGAATGGTGTACTCAACGTCGTCATCGCCCTTGTGCTGGTCGCCTGTGTATTTCCCGACCTTCACGCGATCACCCGGCTCGGGAAACCGTGCATCGATGCCGAAGTTCTTCGCGTCGTGCTTGGCCTCGCACCATGCCAGCGCGCCAACGGCGATCACCGTGGCATTGGTCATGGCGAACTTCTTCTTGTCCTTCTCGCTGTCGGGAAGGATGATTGAGCCGATCCTGTCTTCGACCTTGTCGTGCAGAACCAGCACGCGATGATCGAGCGGGATGATGCCGGAAGGATTTGCCCTTCTCGTTCGATTGGCATCTACCGCAGCCAAGTGCTCGACCAGTTCCGCGTGCTTACCAGCTACCATCGATATGAGGCCGCTGCTCACCGCTCACCCTCCCCCCTCTTTGGGTTCACGCTGGGGGTGGTCGCGATAGCGTAGCGCTGGCGCATACCCTCTCGCATCTTGCTCTGCACCGAGGCCGGAACCGGGGTACGCTTGGGATCGTCTGCCATGTTCATTCCTCCACTTTCATCCACTCAAGGGTTTCGCTCGTCAGCTTGGTCGTCGCGAGGCAGAACATGCCGATTGCGCGCATGCCATCGATGTTTCCCCATCCATAAATTTGCATCTCGCCATCGATTTCGGCGCACGCGACCATGCTCTCAACATGACCGATCTCACCTGAATCGATCTCGTCGGCCATCCGACGAAACTGGCCCGCAATGTCCTTCGCGCACACGGGCCTAAGCGGGACGACCTCAGGCTTGCTGGCCATCGTCTTCTCCTGCGTGGTACTGGGCGACAACATCATCCCAATCCATCGCTGCTAGCTGGCCCAACAAGACCGCCTGCGCCTGCGCCTCCGGGAGGTGGGAACCCGCCGTCCCCTGCCCCCATGCCTGCGTCAGGTTCGATTGGCGGTCCCTCAGAAACTGGAAGAACTCCACCGTCGTCGGGTGCTCCCTCCATTGCTGGAACAGGTCCTTGTCCATCAGGCGGATCGGGCTGGCCATCGGCTTCCTCTACTGCTTTGGCGGCCAGTGTGGCCGCGTCTTCCATCAAGCCAAGGTTCGCGGCCCGTTCGGCTGCTCCGGTGTATTTCTCGGCGGCGGTGGCGGATGCGGTCTTGGCTCGGCTGTCCGCGTCCTTCGCCGCAGTCTCAGCTTTAGCCATGCCCTCCAGCATCTTAGGATCAGGCTGTGGCGGAGGCACTTCGAAATATGCCTTCACATCGCGCGCGCCCATCGCCACGAGCATATCCTCTCGGATTTTCTTCTGGTTGATGAGCGGGTCGCCATTGAACGTCTGCATCATGGCCTCGGCGCGGGCCATCTTGTGCATGTCGCTGACCTGCCCCGGGTCGCTGACCGGGATCACATCGAGATCTTCGTCGGCGTAATCCTCACGAGCGATTTCTACAGCCTGCTCTGCATCGTTGAGCTGGAAATACTCCTCCTCATCGAGGTAGTCCCGGTTGAGGCGACGAAGGATGCGCAGCTCCTGCCCGAACGAACGGTGGATGCGCTTGAAGATGCCCTTCCGCACCGTCGAAGCCTGTTCGATCAATGCGAGCGTAGTGGTGGCGGGCTGATTAGGGGAGGCGCGGCCCGCCACCACATCCTGCGCTGACGTGATGTCACGCGCAGCTTGGTAGAGCATCTCAAGAAGGGCGAACGAGGTCGAAGACGGACCTTCTGCTGGCATCGGGAAGAACGCATCGCGCATGTTCATCCCATTCGGGACATCAGCACGCTTCCACTCTCCGAGGCGGAACGAGAAGTTGCCGCCGCGGACATTGATACCCGAGGCAACAAACCCACCGCCAGCATTGGCGAGCGCCGCCGCGTCAATCATCTGGTTCTGCAGCCGATCGATCAGGCCAGTGACGTTTTCCAAGAGGTCACCGAACCCAATGTCATAGAACGAGCCATCAGGCGACGGAATGAACCCGTACTTGGTGAAGTACTGGCGCCGGCTGATCTTGACGACCTCAAGCTGCATGTTCGGGATCGAACCGCCCTGAAGCAGTTCCACCAGCTTGGTCGGCTTGGCGAGGATCGGCGAGTTGATGATAACGTCTTCGGGACCAAAGCAAGGCACGACCCGCGCAACTTCGCCGTCAGTCGTGCAGGTGACGACGTAATGCTCGGGGTATCCGTCGCCGTCGAGATCCTCACACCGATGCTGCTCGTAGAACTCGACCAGGGCCTGATCGTCTTCGCTGCTATCATCCCCCTCAAGGCTGACCGGCCTCCACAGGCCTGCAGCGATGAATTCTTGCGCCTCATAGGGGTAATAGTGCAGACGGTGCGTGTACCGCGGCGCCGTCTCGATCGACTTCGCATCGTTGCTGATGATGAAGTCGAGGCCGTTGACGATCTCGCTACGGTTCGCGTTCTCGATGCTGTCGTAATAGGTCTTGCGGAACATGCAGCCGACAATGGGCAGCATGAGCAAAAGTTTGTCGGTATCCTCTTCCCACCCCGGCATGCGGTAGAGAAGCTGCCACGTCATATGCTGGCCGATGCGATCAGCCCGCGAACGCTTTTCGCCATCCGGATCAGGACCAAGAACGCGGCCTTTGACCAGGTTCGAGCCATCCACAATGACCGGATAGGCTTCGGCGTTGAACTGGATGGCCGCGATGGTCAGGATCGGCGAACGCGAGTTGGATGCGCCAGGCCAAGGGAAGACCTTTGGCTCCTTCTTCTGCATCGCGATGTCGATGTTGCGCTGGTAGCGGTCCTGCCACTCGCCACGCGACGATTCATCAAGCTCGACGTCGCGAATGACGGCCTGACCGATGCGAGCCAGATCGGTGTCCGGGATGTAATCGGCGAGGTTTCCGCCGACCGACAGGATATCGAGCAGGCCAAGCGCGGGCGCGGCCTCTTCCTGCGTCTCTTCTTCGATCATTTCGATGGGCTGAGTGGCCATCAATATCCCCCCTCAGGCATACGGTCGCCTTCCCAGCGGTCGTGCTCATCTTCGTAGAAACTGGGAAGCACGGGCACAGCGAAGGTCAGCGCAAGGCCATCGCCATCGTCAGGCGATGCGAGACCGCGCGCCTTCATGTGCTCCTTGCGCTCAAGCTGGATTTCGTCGCGGACGTTGAAGCTGTACTCCACGCCGGTCAGATCGTCCGCAAGCTGCTGATCATCGGTCAACGCGCCGCCATCGAGCCACTCACGCATGATCGCCCACATCTCCGCACGCCGATTGGCGCACTTCACGTTGTTGAGCAGACGAACCGCGCCAAGCGGTTTCGACCCGAACTGCACCCCAACGACGGGCAGGCCCATCTGCTTCAGGCGATCGACAACACCTGCGCCAATGCCGCCCTCATCGACGCAGACCATCGCCGCATTGTGGAGCCGCTGCTCTTGGGCGACGCGAGCGGCCAGCTGCATCGTGTCCACACCATGCAGACGAATGGGCTTGATCGTTCGGGCATCCCTGCCCTGCCGGAAGTAGATCGCGCTATGGTCGTCGCCGAAACGGGCAACATCGACACCTATGACGATCGGCTCGCTTTCCTCGTGCTGTATCTCCCTGTGCCGGGCTGCGTCCACCAGACCTGAGCCGATGAACTGCATCGATGAGGTGGACGGGAACATGCCCCGCACGCGCACCTTCACGATGTCACTGTCCTCGCCATAGGTCTGGACCATCTCGTTGAGATATGCCTTGTTGGTTCCTTCAACGTCGCGACTGTCGATCTGGCGCGTCTTCCACAGGTTACGGAAGCGACCGAAGCACTCTCGGAAACGGCCTGTGTTCTGCGTAGGGTTTCCGAAGGCTATCCAGATGATCTCGGTTCCCTCGTCCGTCAGCGCGCCCTCGGTGACCTCCCACACCTTGTCGGCGATCTTGGACGCCTCATCAAAGATGATGACGATGCGCTTGCCCTTGTTGTGCAGGCCGGCGAAAGCTTCGGTGTTGTGCTCCGACCATGTGACCGCGTCGCAACGCCACGATTCCTCGTGACCGCCGACGATGCTGAAGATCCCCGTCTTGGTGACCTTCCACCAGTCCTTGGTGATCGCGAGTCCGTTCCACTTGCTGACCTCGGGCCACGTCTTGGTGCGCAGCTGAAGCTCGGTGTTCGCCGTGATGACGATACGCGTGTCTTCGCAGGTGTCCTTGGCCCACCCGATAATCATGCTGATCAGCGCCGACTTGCCGATACCGTGCCCGGATGCAACCGCGAGGCGAAGCGGCTCATGGCGCGTGGCCGGGTTGCTCAGATGGTCGCGGATGTCCTCCATGACATCGGACTGCCAGTCGCGTGGCCCTTGCATGTCGGACAGCGCGCCGGTTTCCTGCCATGGATAGGAATAGACCGCATAGCCAAGCGGGTCGTGCGTGAAGCCCGCTATGTCGTTCGCCAGTTCGATGATGGGATCAGGCGCGCGACTAGCCATCGTTGGCCTCATTGAGCGCTGTTACCTTCGCTCGGCGACCTGCGATGATGTCGGCTAGCCCACCAACCGCGGAATGCTCGTGCTCCACCTTGTCGCGCCATTGATCAGGACGCCGGTTCTTCAACCAGTTGAGGGCGGCGCCAGCATCCGGAGCAACATGCTCAAGCGTCGGCGCGCGGATAATCTCGCCACCAGCTTGGAATATTTTTTCGCTCTCGAACGTGTAGCCGACGGCTCGGTTATAGAAGGCGCGCTCGACACGGTCGTCACAAGCCCCCTTCCCTGCCTTGACTGCCTGACAAAAGTCATCGTGCGAATTTCGCCAGCGATAGATCGTGCGGGTATCGACCTCGAAAAAATCTGCTAGCTCAATGTCGGTCGCACCTAGCTCGCACAGCTTGCGCGCTTGCTCAGCGAACTCATCGCGGTAATCGGTAGGACGCCCCCCGGCCATGTCAGCCGAGCCCCGTGTGGGGCCAGAACTCGCGCAGCAGCCAGATCACGAGAATCACGATCGCGATGACTTGGATGAGCTTCTTGACCGTTGCGGCGATGGGGAGAAGCTGGAGGACGTAGAGCAGTGCGCCAATGACGATCAGTGCGATCAGCAGTTCCAGCATGTCGAGCCTCCATGACTATTGCTCGACAGGTCAGTTACATCACTAATTGAGCCTTGAAACCGGTGGAATAAATCGCTTTGGCTATTCGACGTGCTTATGAGTTATCCGAGTGCGAATATTGCTGATGCATGCGGATGAGGTGGAGAACTCGGCTGCCAATTCAAACAAGCGCTTTGGTGAGCTACGGATGTACCGTATCTCGTCTGGAGTGAAGCCCCGACGACCCCCGGTGCCGCGCTCGCATGCATCTGCAATGTTTTCTTTCGGTGATCCCCACCGCAGGTGATCGGCGCGGACGCAGGCCGGATTGTCGCACGAATGAAGCGCCCATACCCGCACGTCATCAGGGTGCTGTCCCGCGATCAGCAATGAGATTTGACCGGCGCGATATTGAACGCCGTTTATCGATACGCCCCGAGGATACCCGCCATATCCAAACGACCCCGTCCAAAGCCAGCAATCACCGTGAGGACCTTGGCCATCGGATCGATCGACCCGGCGCCAAAATCTATCTTCGATAATCGGGGTGATAGTTGGTATGGGCTTGTCAGCCATATCGCGCTCCTACGCGTTGTGGTTAGGCCCGCGTCGGCGCTTCCAACACCGCGCGGGCCGTCTCTATATAGAGATTTTACCTAGTGCGCGCAAATCACAAGCGATCCTCCTCGCCTCCCGATAGTCGTACAGCCCGCACCTCCGCGCAAGCGCAGCCCATGAGATACGCTCCCCATGTGCAGCAGCATCGGCGAATGCTTCAAGCACTTGGCGGCGGCGATGGGTCATCTGACCGGAGGGGCGTCCGCGTGCTTTGCGCATCTCACCCTTCTCCTTCGTTCAGGGATGCGGTGATCATGGTTGTTTCTTTGGGGAGGGTCATGCGGGCTCTCCTTCGGCGTAGAACCGCTTCGGGATCTCGAACACGTAGTGCCCGCCTCGGCGCCAGCTCAGCATGAAGTGGCGCGTATCAAGGCGGCTCTCGATAAAGCCGATCAGTGATTCAGCGCCAGACCATCCTCCCGTGCTGAACTCGATACGCTTGACGCGGCGGTCCCCGAATAGCTCGTCAAAACCGTCCTCGACCGAGCAGGCGCAGCAGCACTGCGTCGCAGCGAACGGGAGTTCGTCGAGGAGGAAGCGAGCAGCCTTCACAAAGTCCAGCGAGAGGTTATCCCACCCCGCGAAGTCGTCGCTTTCTGCCAAAGGATAACCGTCGTCATCCCACTCGACCGATGGCCAACGCTCGCTTCCGGCCTGAAGTCCATCTTCGGTTCGTTCTGTGGTTGTCATGCTGGCGTCCTCTCGAAGAGTTGGCCGTCAACCTTCAGGCTGCCGCGCATGCCAGCCACACGATTCTCCGCGTCAGCGATGTCGTATGCCCAGACCTCAGTGCACCAACTCGATCCGCCCATCTCGTAGCTGAGAAGGAACACGTACATCGGACGACCAAAGCCATCCCTGCGAACGAACTCAGGGTCAGGTGCAGCGCGCTTGTTGCGCTCAGCGGTGAGGTCAATGAGGTCGGTCATGCTCGGTCTCCGGTCAATGTTGGACGCCGCCCGCTATTCCGGCCACGAGCTGGCCGATGGGTCGCGGGGGTCCGTTGTTCCGGCGCTCAGGCTCGGCAACG
>Ga0247822_10000467_pt1 | contig 21808 bp, 16 predicted proteins | sample 13C_Cellulose_Da_FD_192423 | JGI IMG/M metagenome (GOLD analysis project Ga0247822, IMG submission 192423) | Soil microbial communities from agricultural site in Penn Yan, New York, United States - 13C_Cellulose_Day30 | ecosystem: Environmental > Terrestrial > Soil > Agricultural land | place...
CCATGGGCGGGCTGCCCGTCGGCACCGGCACCGGATCACCCGAGGCGTGCGGCTGCGAGCGAATGTTGCACGCCTCGATCGGCTGCGCCGTGGTCGTGATCTCCTGGTCGACCGTCGCGGGCATGCCGTTGGTGATGCGCAGACCGCCGTAGCAGGTGAACGCGATGTCGATCGGGCGATCGAAGTTGAGCTGGGCGAGCGGGTTGTTGGTCGTCTCGCCGCACGACAGCGCGGCGGCGGACACCAGGAGCATGGAAAGAATGCGACGCATCACAGTTCCTTCGGCCTTCCGATGCGCAGCACCACACGGTTGCGCGTCGCCGAGCCGGGCGCGATGTCGACCACCGCGACGGTGTCCTCGAGGAAGTTGGTCACGAGCAGCATGTCGCGGCTGCGCGCCGGCGCGACCCCGTACGGGCCACGACCGACGACGACGATGTCCTCGACGAGGACGCCGCTGCGAGGATCGACGACGTAGATCTGGCCGTCCTGGAAGCAGGTCACATATGCGCGCTCCGCGTCGCCCGTGCCCGACACCGCCACCGTCGACGCTTGCCGGCAGATGTCCGTCGCGCCGGTCGGCCGGTTCGCCGGGAAGCCCGTCGCCGTGAGCGAGGTGTCGATCACCTGCAGCGAAGGCGGCCGCCGGTTCACGAGGTAGAGCCGCGAGCCGTCCGGCGAGAACTGCATCCCGCGCGTGTCGCTCGAGCCGCCGGTGTTGCCGCCGACGGCGTCGAGGAAGAACCAGGTGCCGGGCAGCAGGAACGGCGGCGCACCATTGACCGGCCGGCCGACGGTGAACGTCTGGATCCGGTCCTCGCTGCGGCTGCCGACGTAGACGATGTCGTCGGGCTGGTTCGGTGTGCGCCCGACGATGCCGGTCGCGCCGCGGATGCCGCTCGGGTCGGCCGCGAACACGCCGGTCATCACGTCGGTGATCTGCACCGGGCCCGCCTTGGGCGAGTCGATCAGCGTCACCGCGCCGCTCGACAGGTGCGTCACCATCGCGAACTCACCCGCGCTGTCGGCGAACACGCCGAAGGGCTCCTCGGGCAGGCCCGGCTGATCGCCATCGTTGCGCACGAACGACAGCCGGTGGTCGTCGTCGCACAGGGCGAAGTCGCCGCCCGCGCTGCACGACAGCCGCGCGTCGTCCCAGTCCGCCCACGCGATCGAGGGGTCACCGCGCGTCGGCACGAACACGCGCAGGTTCGGCTCGTCGAGCTTCTGGACCGCGATGTCGGTGGCGAAGTTGCCGATGCGCACGCTCGCGCCGCCGCGGATGAACAGCGACTCGTCGCAGGTCAGGGTCTCGCGGCGATCCGGGTCGGGCTCGCAGCAGGGCTCGTTGTCCTCGCCGCAGACCTCGCCGGGCAACGCACCGCTCGTCTTCCACGCGTCCATCACCTGCTGGACCGTCTGAAGCTCGAGCACGGTGATCGTGCCCGAGTCGAAGCGCAGCTCGGAGTTCGCGGTCGCGATGAACGCGACCGTGTCGTTGGGCGCGACGGTGATGCCGGTCGGGAACGTCAGCTCGCGCTCCCGCGGCCGGACCTCGTCCGAATCCGCGGTGCATGCCCCGAGGACTGCCGAGAGGCCGAGCAGGCCGCAAGTGCCAAGGAGAGTCCTCATGGGTGGACGCTTCGACCCGGTCGAGGGGGGTTGGGTTGCCTGCATGATGACCGTCACTTCCTGGCCTCGGACGCCAGCGCGGCGCGCGCCGCTGCCACGCGCGCGATGGGCACGCGGAACGGCGAGCACGACACGTAGTCGAACCCCGCACGGTGGCAGAACTCGACGGAGCTCGGCTCTCCGCCGTGCTCCCCGCAGATGCCCACCTTGAGGCCCGGCTTGGTCGCGCGACCACCGCGCACGCCGAGCTCGATCAGCGCGCCCACGCCCTCGGGATCGATCGCGACGAACGGGTCGGCCGGCAGCACCCCGCGATCGAGGTACGTGGGCAGGAACCGCCCGGCGTCGTCGCGGGACAGACCGAACGTGGTCTGCGTGAGGTCGTTGGTGCCGAACGAGAAGAAGTCCGCGTGCTCGGCGATCCGGTCCGCCACCACGCACGCACGTGGCAGCTCGATCATGGTGCCGATGGTGTACGTGATGCCGCTGCCCGCGAGCACGCGATCGACCGTGCGCGCCACGAGCTCGCGCAGCCGGCGCAGCTCCTCGGGCACCATGACCAGCGGGATCATGATCTCGGGCACCACCTTCACGCCGGCCTTGTTGACCTCGAGCGCGGCCTCGGCGATCGCCTGCGCCTGGATCTCGTAGATCTCGGGATAGGTGATCGCGAGCCGGCAGCCGCGATGGCCGAGCATCGGGTTCGCCTCGGTGAGCTCGCTGACCTTCGCCGCGATCACCTGAGCGGGCTTGCCGAGCTGCTGCGCGACCTCGTCGATCTCCTGGGGCGTGTGCGGCAGGAACTCGTGCAGCGGCGGATCGAGCAAGCGGATCGTCACCGGCAGGCCGTCCATCACGCGGAACAGCTCGGCGAAGTCGCCGCGCTGCATCGGCAGGATCTTCGCGAGCGCTGTCCGGCGCCCCGCCTCGTCGGCGGCGAGGATCATCTCGCGCACCGCGAGGATGCGCTCGGGCTGGAAGAACATGTGCTCGGTGCGGCACAGCCCGATGCCCTCGGCCCCGAAGCTGCGCGCGGTGCGCGCATCGGTGGGCGTGTCCGCGTTCGTCCGCACGTGGAGCGTGCGGATCTCGTCGACCCACGTCATCAACTGGCCGAGCTCGCTGCCGAGCTGCGCCGGGACGAGCGGCGCCGAGCCCTGGAACACCTCGCCGGTCGAGCCGTCGAGCGTGAGGGTGTCGCCCTCGTTGATCCGCAGCTCCTTGCCGGAGCCCAGCGCGCCACCGGCGAACACCGCCGTCTTCTTCGCCGCATCGACGCGCAGTGAGGTGCACGCGGTCACGCAGCACTTGCCCATGCCGCGCGCGACGACGGCGCTGTGCGACGTCATGCCGCCGCGCGCCGTCAGGATCCCGACCGCGGCCTTCATGCCGTGGATGTCCTCGGGCGAGGTGTCCGTACGCACTAGCAGCACGCGCTCGCCCTTGTTCGCCCACTCCTCCGCCGCCGTCGCGGTGAACACGACGCGGCCGATCGCGGCCCCCGGCGACGCCGGCAAGCCCTTGCCGATCGCGGGCGGCCGCGCCTTCGGATCGATCGTCGGGTGCAGCACCTCGTCGAGCTTCGCCGGATCGATGCGCATCACCGCCTCGCGATGACCGAGCTTGCCCTCGGCGACGAGATCCACCGCGACCTTGATCATCGCCTTGCCCGTCCGCTTTCCAGCCCGGGTCTGCAGCATGAACAGCTGCCCGTTCTGGATCGTGAACTCGAGGTCCTGCATGTCGCGGAAGTGATCCTCGAGCAGCTTCGCGACACGCACGAGCTCGGCGTGCGCCGCCGGTAGCGTGCGTGCGAGCTCGTTGATCGGCTCGGGCGTACGGATGCCCGCGACCACGTCCTCGCCCTGTGCGTTGATCAGGAACTCGCCATACAGCTCGGCGCTGCCCGTCGCCGGGTTGCGCGTGAACGCGACGCCGGTCGCGCAGTCATCGCCGAGGTTGCCGAACACCATCACCTGCACGTTGACGGCCGTGCCCATCGAGGCGGGGATGTTGTGTAGCTTGCGGTAGACGTCCGCGCGCGGGTTGTTCCACGACTGGAACACGGCGCCGATCGCGCCCCACAGCTGCGTACGCACGTCGTCGGGGAACGGCGCGCCCGTCACGCGCAGCACCTCGGCCTTGAACAGCGCGACCGCCTCGCGCAGCGCGGCCTCGGTCAGGTCCTGGTCGCGATTCGCGCGGTGCTTGCGCTTCACCTCGTCGAGGATCGTGTCGAACGGCTCGGGCTCGTGCTCCTCGGCCGAGGTCACGCCGAGCACGACCTCGCCGTACATCGCGACGAACCGGCGATAGCAGTCCCATGCGAACCGGGGGTTGCCCGACTGCGCCGCGAGCGCGGCCACCGTGGTGTCGTTGAGGCCGAGGTTGAGGATCGTGTCCATCATCCCCGGCATCGACGCGGGCGCGCCCGATCGCACGCTCACGAGCAGCGGTTGCGACGAGTCGCCGAACGTCGTCTTGGTCAGCTCCTCGACGCGCGCGAGCGCCGCCGCGACCTCGGCCTCGAGCCCGTCGGGGTACGTACCGGCCCCGTGCTCCATCACGAAGCGGCAGACCTCCGTCGTGATCGTGAAGCCCGGCGGCACCGGCAGGCCGAGCGACGCCATCTCCGCGAGGTTCGCGCCCTTGCCGCCGAGCAGCGCCTTGTCCTTGGCGCGTCCCTCGGACGAGCCGCCGCCGAACTGCCGGACGTAGTTCACGATGCACCTCCGAGCAGGCGGAAGTCCGCGATGCGCAGGTAGGGCGTGATGAACCACGCCAGCAGCGCCAGGCGGTTGTCGCGGAGCGCCGGGTCGGGATCCATCACCATGACACCACCCTTGTCGAAGAACGCGGCGACCGTGGGCCGCAGCTTCTCGAGTGACTCGAACACGGCCGGGTAGTCGCGCGCGGTGCGCGGCGCTTGCTCGCGCTGCTGCGCCTCGGCGACCGCCCCATGCAGGTTGCGCTCGACGTCCGCGACGAACTTCGCCGGCACCGGCGCATCCCCGATCGCGATGTTCTTCGCGCGCGCGTCGTCGAGAATGTTCGCCACGCGCTTGAACACCTCGCGCGCCTCCTTCGAGATCTTCGCGCACGCGAGCGCACGGGCGCGCGCGTCGACGGGATCGCGGAACTCCTGCGCGAGCGCGGCGTCCGCGTCCTGCGGCGGGATGCCGCCGTCGACGAGGATGCCGCGCAGACGCGCCTTGAAGAACTCCTCGATCTCCGCCGGGTTCTTGACCGTCACGCCCTGGCCCGCGAGCGCATCGCGTGCCGCGGTGAACAGCGGTGCGAACGCCCCCGACCACGCGGGTCGCGCGAGCAGGATCTGCCAGATGCCGATCGCCGCGCGGCGCAGGCCGAACGGATCCGCCGAGCCGCTCGGCGCGAGGCCGACCGCGAAGCAGCCGACGATCGTGTCCACGCGATCCGCGAGCGCGATCAGCGCGCCGACGTCCGTCGCCGGCAGCGCGGCGCCCTGCCCCTTCGGCCACCAGTGCTCGTCGATCGCGACGGCGACCACGTCCGGCTCGCCGAAGTGCTTGGCGTAGTGCCGGCCCATCACGCCTTGCAGCTCGGGGAACTCACCGACGGCGTGCGACGCGAGGTCGGCCTTGCACACGCTCGCGGCGCGTGCGGCGAGCGTGTGGTCGACGCCGAGCGCCGTTGCGAGCGCGGTCGCGATGGTCTCGATGCGCCGCACCTTGTGCCCGATGGTCTTGGCCTTGTCACCGAGCTTGGCCTGGAACACCACCGAGTCGAGCTTCTCGTTCCACGCCGCGAACGACTTCTTCTTGTCCTCGGTGACGAAGAACTTGCCGTCGGACAGGCGGGACGCGATCACCTTCTGGTTCCCCTGCTGGACGACCTTGGGATCCTTGACCACCGTCGCCATCAGCGTCGCGAACCGGTTGGCGAGCTTGCCGCTTCCATCCTCCATCGCGAAGTAGCGCTGATGCGTGCGCATCGAGGTCACGATGATCTCCTCGGGGACCTCGAGGAACGAGGGGTCGAACTCGCCCGCGACGCCGACCGGGTACTCGCCGAGATGGATCACCTCGGCGAGCAGCGCCTCGTCGGGCCGCACGCGGAGGCCGGTCTGCGACTCGAGGCGCCCGAGCTCCGCACGCACCAGATCCTTGCGGGCGTCGGGATCGACGACGACGTGCGCGGCGCGCAGCGCCTCGGTGTACGTCTCGGCCGACGCGATCTCGACGGGGCCGTTCGACAGGAACCGGTGCCCGCGACTCTGCCGGCCCGCCGTGTGCCCGGCCCACGCGAGCGGCACCACCTCGCCGCCGTACAGCGCGACCAGCCACTGCACCGGGCGCACGAACGTGGTCTCGCCCCAGCCCCAGCGCTGCGACTTCGGCCACCCGATCGACGCCGCGAGCTCCGCGAGCAGCGACGGCAACAGCGCGCGCACGTCCTGACCGACGACATGGCGGACGGCGACGACGTACTGGCCCTTCTTGCCCGCGACCTCTTTCTTCTGCAGCTGCTCCGGGCTCACCCCGTTCTTCGCCGCGAAGCCCTGCCCCGCCTTGGTCAGCGTGCCGTCCGGCGCGAACGCTGCCGACGCCGGCGGTCCGACGACCTCCTCGCTGAGATCGGGCTGGCGATCCGCGAGCTGCTTGACGATCACCGCCACGCGTCGCGGCGTGCCGAGCGCGCGCACGCCCTTGTGCTCGAGCCGCGCCGCCGCGAGCCGCTGGTCGACGAAGCCGGGCAGCTCGGCGAGCTTGTGCGCGAGCATCTTCGCGGGAATCTCTTCACACCCGATCTCGAACAGCAGATCAGCTGGCATGGGCGATCTCCTCGGCGTGCGGGGCCACGGAGCGCGCGGCCGCGAGCGCGCCTGCATTGACGCCCCCGGACTCGGAGGCCGCCGCGCTGTTGTAGGCGGCGACGGCCTGCGCCTGCAGGTGCTTCGGCAGCAGCGGGAACCCGAGCCGCGCGCGCGACGCCACGTAGGTCTCGGCGCACGCCTTCGCCATCCCGCGGACGCGGCCGATGAACCGCGCACGCTCGGTCACGCTGATCGCGCCGCGCGCGTCGAGCGAGTTGAACGCGTGCGATGCCTTCATGCAGTGCTCGTACGCCGGCAGCACCAGCGGCCCGGCCGCGCGCGCGAGCAGGCGCTTGCACTCGCCCTCGAAGGTGTCGAAGTTGCGGAACGCGATCGCCGCGTCGAGCTCCTCGAAGTGGTACGTCGAGTACTCGACCTCCCACGGGTGGCGCAGCTGCCCGTAGGTCACGTGCTTGTCCCACTTGAGGTCGTACATGTTGTCGACGTTCTGCAGGTACATCGCGAGGCGCTCGACGCCGTAGGTGAGCTCCGCGGTGACCGGCATCAGGTCGATGCCGCCGGCCTGCTGGAAGTACGTGAACTGGGTGACCTCCATGCCGTCGCACCAGACCTCCCAGCCAAGGCCCCACGCGCCGAGCGTCGGCGACTCCCAGTCGTCCTCGACGAAGCGGATGTCGTGCGCGGCAGGATCCAGCCCGATCGCGCGCAGCGAGTCGAGATACAGGTCCTGCACGTGCAGCGGGCTCGGCTTGAGGCCGACCTGGAACTGGTAGTACGCGCCCGCGCGGTTGGGGTTCTCGCCGTAGCGGCCATCCGAGGGGCGGCGGCAGAACTGCGCGAACGCCGCGTTCCACGGTTCGGGACCGAGCACGCGCAAGAACGTCGCCGGATGGAACGTGCCTGCGCCGACCTCGACGTCGACGGGTTGCTCGACGACGCAGCCATGGTCGGCCCAGAACTTCTGGAGCGTGAAGATGAGATCTTGCAGGTACATGCGAGGGCCGCGGGGACCCTACCGTCGCGGGGCACGAGGGTCAAGCCGCGGTCGCGAGCTAAGTGCCTCAGATCTCTTGACGTTCTCCGGACCGGGCGGCTAGCGTGCGGGCATGGTTCGGGAGTGCCTGTTCGGCCTCACCTCGGTCGCGCTCGCCGCGCTCGGAGGCTGCTCGTTCGTCCTCGACTTCTCCGACGAGAACATCCCGAAGGACGCGTATGACCTCCCGTACACGCCCGAGCAGTGCACGTACTACGAGCCGAACGACAGCGTGGCGGCGGCGCCCGCGATCATCGACGGCATGACGAACGCGGCGATCTGCCTCGCCGACCCTGTCGACCATGACTTCTACAAGTTCACCGTCCCGGCCGACGCCACGGGCGTCGTCGTGACCATCACGTTCGCCGAGAGCGCGACGGGCGACCTCGACCTCAAGCTCTACGACGCGGCCGGCTCGCTGCTCGCGCAGTCGCGCGGCGTGACCGCGTCGGAGACGATCACGTGCCCGTCGGTGGAGTCGGGCTGCGCCACGCTCGCGCCGGGCGACTACGTGTTCGAGGTCTATCCCGCGCTCGACGTGAACAAGAACGCGTACGACTTCGGTGTGACGTTCGCGATGCCCTGAGAACTTCCCCGATTGTGACAAGGTAGGCGCGCGAAGAAACTGGGCATGTTCCATGTTGGACGTCGAGTTGCACGCCATCGCCGAGCGCGGCTTTCACGCGCTCCATCGAGCAGACTTCACCGGCGCGGAGGCCGCCTTCCGCACCGTGCTCGCCCGCCGCGAGGATCACGAGCTCGCGTCGCTGGGCTTGTTCCACACGCTCGGCGCGTGCAATCGCTGGGACGACGCACTCTCCGAGGCGCTGCGCTTCGTCCGGCTCGCGGACAGCGAGGATTATCGCGAGCTGTTCGACGGCGCGTTCCTCGACGACGTGTCGCCCGGGCTACGCACGCTCGCGGACGAGGTGCGCGTGCTGTTCCGCGCGCGCGACGAGTGGAGCGTGATGTCGGCCGCGCAGCGCGCCGCGCACGCGTCGTGGGGCGCGTTCGTCGGCGCGCGCGCGATCACAGCTCGTAGCTGACCACGAACCGCACGCGCACGGTGCCCGATGGCGGCACGTCGAGCTCGACGCGCGCGATGTCGTCGACGATCTCGGGCTTCCGCGGCGAGCTCGACGCGATCGAGCGCTGCTTGGAAGTGCGGAGCTCCTCCTCGACGAGCACCAGCCGTGGCCGCGTATCGTCGTTGGTCACCGCGAACTCGAACGTGTCGAGCACGGTGCGCCCCTCGGTACCGCCGCGACGCTCGCGCCGTCCGCGCACGAGGCCATCGGGACGTAGCGGAATCCGAAGGTTGCCCGCGATCTCGACGGCGGCGGAGGTCGCGAGCTCGGTCGCGACCGGATCATCGCTCGCTTCATCGACGAGGATGTCGATCTCCCCCGGCGGCAGCGCGACGCCGACCAGCTCGGCCCACTCCCACGCGCGCTTGCCGCTCGAGGCGTCCTCCTCGCGCGAGTCCTCGTCACCGACAGCGCGCAGCGGATCGAACACCGTGATCCGCCGCGCCTTTGCCTCGCGCAGCGGCGCGTGGAGCATCACGGTGGTGCCATCGAGCACCTGCTCGAGTGTGCCGAGCAGCTGCGGCGGCCGCGCCCCGCCGGGGATGCCGTCGAACAGCGACAGGCGCGCGCGCCGTCCCCACGCGGGGAGCTCGATCTCGAACTGCGTGTCGATCTTCGCGTGCGACCCGTCGACCACGATCGCATGGCGCGAGCGGAACGCGAGCTTGTCCGAGACGTAGAGGATACGCACGAACGTGCGCCCCGTCGCGCCGCTCGCCGCGCAGCGCACGACGTCCGCATCCCGCCGACACGCACCGACGACGAGCCCCTGCCCGTCGCGGCTCGCCGGCTCGACGACCAGCGACGACAGCGATGCCCCGGCAGCGAGCTGATCGAGCACGAGCTCGCCACCGCGCACCTCGAGCGTGCGCCGATCGTCGACGAGCGAGAACCGCCGCTCGCCGTCCTCGTACAACGCGATCGTCAGGCCCTCCGGCGGCGTCGCGATGTGCTCGACGACGCGGGGCGCCGGCCTGCACGCTGCGAGTGAGATCGCCACGAGCGCGGCGCGCACCTCACTCCTCGCTGGCGACCTGATCGCCGATGAGCCTCCCGGCGTCCTTCGGATCGAGCTTGCCCGCGAGCACCGCGGCGAGGCCCGTCAGCACCGGCATGCGGACCTTGTGCTGCTTCGCGAGCTCGGTCCCCATGAGCGCGGCGCGCGCGCCCTCGGTGCGTGCGCTGTCCGAGCTCACGACGCCCTCTGCCAGCCGCAAGCCGAGCTTGTAGTCGGCCGAGCGCTCGGTCGCCGAGCGCACCAGCAGGTTGCCGAGACCGGCGAGCCCCGAGAACGTGCGCGCCTCCGCCCCGGCGGCCGCACCGAGCCGCGAGGCCTCGGCGAGCGCGCGCGTGATGAGCACCGCGCGCACGACCGGCGACAGGTCGAGCCCATCGCACATGCCGAGCGCGACCGTGTATGCACCCGACAGCGCGGAGGCGAGCTCGACGCCTGCGAGATCCTTCGAGCCGTACACGCGCAGCACGGGCGGCGCGTTGAGCAACCGCCGCCCCTCGTTGACCACCTCGTCGAACGCCGAGGCGACGACGATCGACGAGAACGCACCTTCGGTCAGGTCGCCGGGCAGCGCCGGACCGGCGAGCGCGCCGACCTTGAGCGTCGGCAGGCCTTGCACCATGACCTCGGAGACGCGCTCGTTGGTGGGCGCAGCGAGCCCGCCGATCGCGTGCACCACGATGTGACTGCCGTCGAGCACGTTGCCGAGCTCGCGCGAACGCTGCCGCACGTCCGTCGAGCTCACCGCGAGCACGAGGAACCGCGCCTCGGTGGCGAGCCGCTTCGGCTCGTCCGTGATCTCGAGCGAGTCCGCCGGCAGCTCGACATCCGGCAACCGCGGGTTGATGCGCGTTCGCCGGACCGCCTCCACGACCTTGCCATCGCGCGACCACAGCACGACGCGCCGACCCGCGCGGGCGAGGATCGCCCCGAGCGCGGTGCCGAACGCGCCCGCACCGACGATGCCGACCGTGTCTGCTCGAACGCTCGGGCTCACGCGCGACCTCCTTCCGGCCCGGGGTGGAGAGGGCCGTTCGCCTCACGTCGCTCCGCTTCGCTGCGCGATTCCCTCCGGTCCTCGGGGGGGATATGCGCCGTTCGGTTCTGGTAGTAGTAGAGGAGCTTCACGTCGTCGACGAGCAGGATGTCTCCCTGACGTGTGACCGCGGGGCGCGTGTGATACGAGCCGAGCCCCTTCACGGCATCGTCGAGCTTGGCCTCCGCCGACTGGTCCGCGTACGCGGGATGCTCGGCGCCCCACTCCGGGTGCTGCGCGATCCGCGCACGCAGGTTGACCATGCCTTCGATCGCGTCCTCGACCTTGATGCCGAGCTGGCCTGCGGGCGCCCGCAGCAGGCGATAGATGTCGCGCGTGCCGGCGTTCTTCGCGAGCGCGTCGTAGAGCACGCGCGCCGCGAGGTTCGTCGAGTGGTACACGGTGAGCCGCGGATACGCCGACGCGAGCCGTCGCCCGAGCGCGCGCGTGTACTCCGCGTCGCGCTGATCGTCGTCCGTGACCTCGCCGTCGGCCCCACGTACGTAGCTCGCGGGATCGACGATGCGCCCCGCGCGGTCGACGGACTCGCCCTCGTCGGTGATGTCGTTGCCGAACGGATCCAGCGGGCGGCCGAACCGCACCACCACGGAGCCTTCGTGCACGAGGATCTTGCGGAAGAACTCGATGATGCGGCCGATGCGGCTGAACTCGTCGTCGGTGATGATGTAGCGGCTCTTGCCGGTCTCGGCGAGGTAGTCGGCGATCAGCGTCTCCGCCTCGAGTACGAGCCGGTAGTTGATGGTGACCGGCACGATGTAGATCCGCTTGTGCGGCGAGCCCTCGCGTACGCTGTTCTTGAACGCGGTGACCGTGGTGCCGAGCAGGCCGAGCTTGAGGTGCTTCTCGACGATGTTCGACCGGCAGCGCGTGCCGCCAGGGAAGAACAACGAGTGGTAGCCGTGCTCGAGCAGCACCGTCGAGTACTCCTTGAGCACGTCCTTGTAGAGCTCGAAGCGCAGCCGGCGATCGACGCGATACGCGCCGAGGTTGCGCATGAAGAACGAGATGAACGGGTTGGAGAAGAGGTTCTTGCCGGCGCCATACGTCACGGGCGGCAGGTGCGCGCGCACCAGGCCCAAGCCGATCGCCGGCGAGTCCATGTTCGACGAGTGCGTCGGCGTGACGACGATCGTCCCGCGCTCGGCGCACGCGCGCACCAGGTCGACCTCGCCATCGGCGGAGAGCCTCGCATCGAGGTTGCGCAGCGTGTGCATGCCCTCGGTCAGCGAGGTGATTGGATTGAACACGAACCCGAGCAGCGATGGCCCGATGCCGCTCGCGAACCGGTACACGCGCGGATCGAAGTTCCCGACGACGTCCTGCCCGTAGTAGCGGACGAGGCTACGTAGCTCGGCGGCCTTCTCTTCGTCGGACATGCCGAGCAAGCGCCGCGAGAGCTCCTTCCAGCGATCGGCGGCCCCATTCTTCGCCACGTCGAGTCGGCGAATCTCGTTGAAGGCGACGTCGTTGAGTACGTACTCCAGCGAGTGGTCACCACCCGCCTTGGCCTCGGAGATCCGCCGGGCGACCACGCGTCGCTCCACCTCCGCGAGCAACCTCTCTCGATCTGCGTTGAACCTCTCGAGTCGGTTTTCAGCCTCCCGCACCGGGCGGTCACTCGCCATGGCCCACTAATATCACGCAGATCACGAGCGATCCCGCTTGCCCTGGGCTAGCGTGGTATGGTCTTCATTGAACAGGCGCTGGATTCTCGTATGGAGGAGCTGCGCCGGGCTCGCCGGAGGGACCGAGGACGGGGTCGCATCTTCCCTTCTGGACCTGACGGCGAGGATGCAGAGGCCTGATGTCCACGACCAAGCGCTCAGGGTCCAAGTCAACCGCCAAGAAACCGACGGCGAAGAAGCCGTCGGCGTCGACGCGGAAGTCAGCGGTGAAAGCACCGGCTGCGAAGGCTAAGGAACCCAAAGAATCGAAAGCCACGAAAGAACCGAAGCGAAGCGCGAAAGCGAAAGCTGCCGTCGCGCCGACGCCGCCCCGCCCCGAGTGGGACCTGAAGGGCCCCGTTCCTCCGGAGGGCGAGCATCTGCCGCCGCGGGTCGGTGCGCTGCTCGGCGTCGGACAGAAGGCGCTCGGCATCAAGACGTTCCGTCCGGGCCAGGCCGAGGCGTTCGGACATCTGCTGAACGACGAGGATCTGCTCGCGGTGATGCCGACGGGCAGCGGCAAGTCGCTGCTCTATCAGCTGACGTCGCTCGTCAAGCCGGGCGTCACCGTCGTCGTTAGCCCGCTGATCGCGCTGATCAAAGATCAGCTCGACAAGATGGTCGCCAAGGGCGTGAGCGCGGTGAAGATCGACTCGACGCTGACGGTGAAGCAGCGGCGCGAGGTCGATGCGCTCGTGCGCTCGCCCGGCGGCAAGCTGCTGCTCACCACGCCCGAGCGCATGGCGGATCCCGAGTTCCGCGTGTTCTTGCGCGAAGCGTCCGGCGGCGTCGGCGTGTCGCGGTTCGTGGTCGACGAAGCACACTGCGTCTCGCAGTGGGGCCACGACTTCCGCCCCGCGTACCTGTCGCTGCGCAAGGCGCTCGAGGACGTCGGGCGTCCGCCGGTGCTGGCGACCACGGCGACCGCGCCGCCGCACGTCCGCGATGATATTCTATGGCAGCTCGGCATCGAGGGCGCGACGACGGTCACCACGACGTTCGATCGCCCGAACCTCCACTACGAGGTGATCGTCTTCTCCGACGAGGACGAGAAGATGAAGACGCTGGTCACGCTGCTGAAGAAGCTGCCGCGACCGGGCATCGTCTACTGCGCGACCGTCAAGAAGGTCGAGGAGCTGTACGAATCCCTCGGGCGGTGGGGCGTGCCGGTGGCGAAGTACCACGGCCGGATGAACAAGGGCGATCGCGACGAGAGCCAGCAGCGGTTCATGGAGTCGAGCGAGCTGGTCATGGTCGCGACCAACGCGTTCGGCCTCGGCGTCGACAAGCCGAACATCCGCAACGTCCTGCACTATCACGTGCCCGGCTCGCTCGAGGCGTACGCGCAGGAAGCCGGCCGCGGCGGTCGCGACGGCAAGCCCGCGCGCTGCGTGCTGCTGTTCTCGCCCGATGACGTCGCGATCCAGGAGTACTTCCTCTCGGGCACGTACCCGACCAAGCGCCAGGTGCGCATGGTGTACGAGGCGCTCGAGGCGTTCACGGATCTGCACCGCGACGGGTCTACAGGTTCGGGCCTGGCGGACGAGACACCGCCGACGGTCGCGAACCTCGCGCTGTCGAGTGGCGTCGGGCAGCAGCGCACGCGGACCGTGCTGTCGCTGCTCAAGGACGAGCAGTTCATCGTCGAGAAGGAAGGCGGGCTGTACTTCGTCGCCGACCCGCCGCCCGAGCAGGAGCTGTTGCTCGAGCGCGCGAAGCAGTACGAGGCACGCCGCATCGCCGACCGCCAGCGTCTCGACGCGCTGCTCGCGTACGTCAAGGCACCGGGCTGCCGCAACCAGGTCATCCTGCAGTACCTCGGCGAGCCCGAGCCGCCGCGCTGTGGACGCTGCGACAACTGCCTGCGCTCGCGTGAAGCGGCGCTCGCCGCGTCGACCGAGGCCACGCGGCTCGGTGCGTCGCTGACGCGCGAGCTCGACGCCGAATCGGTCGACAACGGAGCTCGGCCACGCCGCGAGATCAAGGCGCGCGTGGTGCGCATCGACCAGCCGGCGCCCACGCTGCCCGAGGCGGCGGCCGCGGCGGCACCTGCCCCGGCTCCCGCCTCACCGGGCGCGGTGTTGCGGCGGAGCTCGGCACCTGCGCCGGCCGCGCCGACCAACGGTGCGCGCGCGGCGGCGGCGCCTGCTCCGGTTGCTGCGGCGCCTGCCGTGGTCACGCGCAAGAAGCCCGTGCCGCAGGATCAGGAGCTCGACGAGGACGACGAGCTCGAGGATGACGAGCTCGAGGATGACGAGCTCGAGGATGGCGAGGACGGCGAGCTCGTCGACGAGGACGACGATGACTTCGACGACGAGGACGATGACGACCTCGACGATGATGAGGACGACGACGACCTCGATGATGAGGACGACGACGAGGACGACGACGATTACGAGGTGATCGACAAGACCGCCGCGGAGCTCGCGGAGGAAGGCCTCGAGGGTCCGGGCGAGATCACGGTGCTCGCCCGCAAGAAGCAGCCCAAGCAGCCCAAGCAGCGGCCGCAGCGGCAGGAGCTCGAGGCCGGGACGTCGGCGAGCGCGGCGGAAGCGCGTCGCCGTCGCCGTCGCCGTCGCCGCAAGCGCCGCGCGATGCTGCCGCCCAAGAGCGCGTTCATGACGCCGGTGCTCTCGACCGCCGCGCCGATCCCCGAGGCGCAGCCGCGCCGTCCGGGCGGTGGTGGTGGCGGCCCGGTGATCGAGTACGTGCGCGGTCCGATGCGGATCGCGGCAGCGCCGGTCGCGTCGGCGAACCCCAACGATGCAGGCGTCGCGCGCCGGCGCGGCAAGAAGCAACGCCGGTGGGAGCGCGGCAATGGTGGCTTCGAGCGCCGCGACAACGGTGGGCAGCGGTTCGACAACCGCGGACCGCGGCCGCAGGGCTCCTGGCAAGGGCAGCCCGGGCAGTCCGGGCAGCCGGGGCCGTTCGGTCAGCCAGGTCAGGAGCCCGGCGGAGCCCCCGGCGAGCGTCGCCGGCGTCGTCGGCGGCGTCGGCGCGGGCCCGGCAACGGGATGCCGATGCAGAACGGCGCGCCGATGCTCGGTGGTCCGCCGAACGGCGATGCGCCGGTCTCGGTGTTCGAGGTGCGCGACCGCGGACCGCAGCAAGGCCACGGCGGGCAAGGCCCGATGCTGGGCCCCGACGGTCAACCCCTGCGCAAGCGCCGCCGGCGGCGGCGCCGTGGCCGCGGCGGTCGGCAGCGCGAGTGGCGGATGCAGGGTGGTGAGGGCGGAGGCCCGCCGCCCGGTGGCGACGGCGGCGGCGGCGGTGGTCCGCCCGCCGGTGGTGACGGCGGTGGTGGTGGCGGCGGCTCGCTGAGCGACGGCGAATAGGGCCAGGGCGCACACCGCGCATCCAGCCCTGCCACTCCCTGGTCACACGTCCGCGCAGGCCGTACGCTTTTCGTGTGCTCGACTGGTTAGGCTCCGTCGCGATCCGTAAGCGGACGAGCTCGCGCGTCGAGCTCGATCTGACGCGCGCGACGGCGTGGACCGGCTGGGGCCTCGCGGGTGGCGGTGCCTGGCTCGTCGCGCTCGGTCCGCTGTGGGCGTCGATCCTCGGCGGCCTGTCGGTCGCGGCGGGCGTCTTGCTCGCCACGTTGCGCCGCAAGCTGGTGTTCGATCGTGACGAGGGCCTGCTGCGCAGCGAGCAGCGCATCCTCGGCATCCGTCGCCGTGCGGCGATCCCGCTGTTTCACCTGCGCGCGGTCGTGGTCGCGGCGCGTCACGGCATCTACATCGCGTATGTCGAGCGGCGCGTCGGCGGGGCGATCCATCTCGACGAAGCACGCCGCCCTGCTCCGCTGCTCGCGCTCGCCGAGGCGATCGCCGAGGTCGCGGAGCTCCGGCTCGTGTACGACGCGACGACCCGCGTCGCGATGACCGACTGAGCGGATCGCTGACGCGCCGATTGAGTACGCGCTGCACCGCTGGTACCGTCGGCTACCTCTCGATGTCCCGCACCACGTTGATCTGGCTCGCGCTCGCTGCCTGCGGCAAGGATGGCGGTGGCGAGGAGTCGAAGAAGCCCACCGACCAGCCACGCAAGCTGGCGGGCGTCTATCCCGAGAAGTTCGCGTGCGACAGCGTGACCCCGGAGACGGACCTCGGCCGCGTCCTCGGCGGAACCGTCCGTGCGATCGACAACCCGGCCTCGGTGCCGCGCGGCGTCGCCAAGCCGTGCAACTACGAGGTCACGATCCAGCAGCCGCCCGAGTACTGGACGTACGACATCGACTGCCGCGACAACGCGAAGCAGACCGCGGACGCCTTGTTCGTGCAGTACACCCGCACGAGCTCCGAGCTCGTGCAGCAGTACAACGTCGCGTCTGACGCGGCGCCCGAGCCAGGCGTCAAGGTCGATGCCGGCAAGCGCGATCCGGACGCCGCTCCCGATGCGCCGCAGCGCGCGCCCGAGGAAGCGTCGACCGTCGACGTCGGCGCGAAGGCCCTCGATCACCACGGCCAGGGCCTGATCTTCATCGACGACGATGCGCCGTGCTACGTGCGCGTCGTCGGGCCGGACCGCGAGCGGCGCCTCGCGCTCGCGAAGCTCATCGCCACGAACCTGACGTTCACGAACGCGCCGATGACGCCGCGTCCGGTGCCCTGACGACGTGAGCCGTCCCTCGGAGCTGCGCCAGCAGCTCACGCTCGCGATCCCGCTCGCCGCGCAGCAGCTCGGCTTCCAGCTGATGGGCACCGTCGATGCGGCGTGGCTCGGTCACTACGACGATACGGCGATCGCGGCGGCGGGCGTCGCCAATAATCTCTTGTTCGCGATCACCGCGATCGGCCTCGGCATCGTGATGGGGCTCGACTCCGTCGTGCCGCAGGCGATCGGCGCCGGCCGCCACGCCGACGCCCGCCGCTACCTGCATGCCGGCATGCGGCTCGCGGTGCTCGTCGGGCTCGCCAGCATGCTCGTCGTGCTCGCGGCGCCGGCGCTGCTCGTGCTCGCCGATGCGCCGCCGGAGATCATCGAGGACGCGCGGGTCTACCTCTATCTGCGCGCGTTCGGCATCGTGCCGTTCCTGCTCTCCATCGCGCTGCGCTCGTACCTCGCCGCGAACAACGTCACGCGCCCGCTGCTCCTCGCGGTGATCGTCGGCAACGTGCTCAACGCGTTCATCGATTGGGCGCTGATCTTCGGCGTCCCCTCGCTCGGCGTGCCGGCGATGGGCGTGGCGGGCGCCGCATTCGCGACGCTGTTCGTGCAGCTCCTGATCGTCGTGGTCTACGCCGCCGGCGTGCGCGCCGTGGATCGCTCGAACGGCCGCACCGAGCGCGTCGTGTCCACGCGCGCCGACGTCGCCGAGGTCGCGCGCTACGGCGGGCCCGTCGGTGGCCAGCTGTTCGCCGAGGTCGGCATCTTCGGCGTCGCGACCGTGCTCGCCGCGCGCCTCGGCACCCTGCCCTCCGCCGCCCACTCGATCGCGCTCCACATCGCGAGCTTCACGTTCTCGATCGCGGTCGGCGTCGGTGCGGCCACCTCGGTGCGCGTCGGCCACGCCGTCGGCGAAGGCGACCTCGCGCTCGCGCGTCGCCGCGGCCTGCTCGGCATCGCCACCGGCATGTGCGTGATGGGCGGCTGCGCGCTGGCCTTCCTCCTCGCACCCACCGCGATCGCCCGCGTGTTCACCGACGACGCGGCGGTCATCACCGCCACGGCACCGCTGCTCGCGATCGCGGCGGTGTTCCAGCTGTCGGATGCGACCCAGGCCGTCGCCGCCGGCGGCCTGCGCGCCCTCGGCCACACGCGCGCGACGTTCGTCGGCAACGCCGTCGGTCACTACGCGATCGGGCTGCCCATCGCGCTCGGGCTCGCGTTCGGTGCCGACCTCGGCGCGCGCGGCCTGTGGTGGGGCCTCTCCGCCGGGCTGACCGCGACCGCGCTCTACCTCGTCGCGCGGTTCGTCGCGGGTACGAAGGTCAGAACTCCTGCTGGAAGCCCGCGCTGAACTGCGGGCGGCCGCGATCGGGGCCGTCCATCGGGAACGCGAGGTCGAAGCGGAACAGCTCGCGCGAGGTCTGCGGCGTCAGCGCGCGGATGCCGACGCCGACGTCGTGGTGCAGCTCGAGCTCGCGGAAGGTGTCGGCCGCCCCACCGAGCTCGTAGAACGCGACCGCGCCGGCGCGGAACACCCAGATCGGGATCGGATACGTGCGCAGCTCGGCCTGCGTGCCGAACAGGCGCTGGCCGAAGAACTCGTTGATGTTGAAGCCGCGGAGGCCGTTGTCGGAGCCGATGGTGAGCAGCGTCGGGCTGAGGTTGTCCCACCGCGAGGAGAGCGTGCTCTCGACGACGAGGCGGGCCACCTGCGCGCCGCCGCGCATGCCCGCGCACCGCGTCGGCGTGACGATACGCGCGTTGAACGACAGGCTGTTGTCGACGAAGTCGCCGCCCTGCCAGCGCGTCGAGTACGAGCCGCTCAGGCGTGCCGAGCCGTCCCTGCACCACGGCACCGTCCAGCCGGCGCTGAGACCGCCGCGCTGGAAGTTCGTCGACGAGCCGAGCACCTCGAGCCCGACGCCGTACGACACGTCGAGATCGGGGCCGATGCGGAGGTCCTCGGCCAGGTCATACGTGTTGACGTTGCTGCGCGTGCGGAACCGCGGCGTGAACAGCGCGTAGCTGACGTAGGGCACCGACGTGACCTCGGAGCGCGGCAGCACCGCGCGCGCGAACGGGGCGCGCTGCTCCTCGGTGCCGGGGAAGGACGAGCGCAGCTTCGGGCGCTGGCTGTCGAGGCTGTACCCGAACGTCGCCTGCTGCTTGACCTTCGTGCCCCACTGCCGGACGGCGTACGCGCTGAGGCCCCAGCGGCGCATGTCGTAGATCCACGGCAGCAGCTCCTCCTCGGGCGTCGTCGTCGGATCGAAGCGCAGCTCGCACTCGCCGCCGTCGAGGGGGCAGCGCAGGTTGCGCAGCTCGGTCCCCGCGAACCGGCGATCGATCGCGTACCGATGCGTGAACGTCGTGCCCCAGCCCCACTTGCTCGACAGCTTCCACAGCGTCTTGCTGAGCGTGATCGTGCTCGAGCTGCCCTCGCCGTCGAGCGCGCCGCGCTCGAACAGCGCGTCGCGGTTGACGATCGTGTTCACGCGCGCGCGAAAGTCGATGTACTTGCCGAGGAAGTTCTTGTCGATGTACAGCGGCCCCGCGGCGATCGCGCCCTGATCCATCGTGAACGCGGCGGCGACGACCTTGCGGCGGCCGAGGAAGTTGTTCTCCGACAGCGAGATCGAGAGGTTGGTGAGCTCGCCCTGCTGCACCGTGTAAGCGGTGTTGAGGCGCAGGCTCCAGATGTCGCGCGTGACGACGAGGACGTCGACCTTGCCCTCCTGGTCGGACTTGATCGGGATGATCGCGATCACCGAGCTGAACAGCGGATCGCGCAGGCGGCGCGCCGACTCCTCGATCTGCAGCTGGTTCCACACGTCGCCGGGCCGCGCGACGATCTCGCGGCGGATCGCTTGCTCCTTGGTCGTGACGTGGAAGTGGTTGAAGAACCGCAACAGGCGATTCTTCTCGGCGAACACGTCCTCGTTGTAGACCTCGATCTTGCCGATGACCTTGCCCCAGGGCGACGGCTCGACGACGTAGCCGCGCGCCGCGAGCGCGCGCTTCACGCTCAGCCGCTCGAGGCTCGACAGCGTCGCGACCCAGTCACAGTCGGGCGACTTCGCGGCGCACTGCTGCTCGGCGCGCGCGCGCTCCGCGCGGAGGTCGGCCCCTTGCGCGGACGCTCCCAACGCGGCGAACAGCACACACACGATCGCGAGAAGCCGCACGGGGGGCGGCCATCGTATCAGCGACACTGATACGCGTGGGACCAGCCGCTGGCGTACTCGACGATCGCGCCGGGGGCCACGTACTTCCCGCAGGCCACGCCCTCCAGCACGACCTCGAGCTGACCGTCGGCGTCGAGATCGGAGAATCCGACAAGCTCTCCCTGGTCGTGCGTGCAGCCGGTCAGTGGCAGGTCGCGGGTCGCGCCGGTCTTGCCGTCGGCGACGATCCAGGCGCGCTCCTGTTCCCCCGCGGGCGGCATCCCCGTGGGACGCGGCTGCGGTATGCCTTGCCACTTCACGTCGTAGATGCGCTCGTCGCGGCCGTCCCCGTCGAGGTCGATCGCGACACCGTCGATCGTCACGTGCTGGTCGGCCCACGGCGTCCTGGGGCTGGCGTTGTCGGGCTTGCGCGGAAGCAGCGTGCCGACCGCCCGCGCCTCGTCGCTCGTGTTGGAGACCGAGGCTGCTTTGTGCCAGCCGCCCGCGGGCCAGGTCGCCGCGCCGCCGCTCCGCTCGATGAGCTGGCTGGTGCCGTTCGTGAACATCACGTGATCACCGAGCGCCGAGCACGGCGCACTGCCCGCTCGCGCGAAGTCGATGCCGGCGAGGTCCGTGAAGTCGACGCGAACCGCGTTCGGCAGCACGGGCGCGCACTGGGTGCCCGGGACGAGACCTCGCTGCGGCTCGGCGCATGCGAGCGGCACCAGCTCGGCCCGGCTGCGATCGCTCGGCACCAGCACGGCGCGCGGTTGCGGCGCAGCGCTGCCGATCGACGCAGTCTCGGCCGGGCGTGCACCGCTGCCCGTGGCGACGGGCCCGCCCTCCGGGGCTCCGCACGCGGCGACCACCATCAACACGACGCAAGGTCGAGCCATCCACACGGTGTGATTTGACCACCGGCGCAGCGTCATATTCATTCGGGGACGCGCTACTTCGCGGCGTTTCGCTTGCCGCTGAGCTGCGTGACCGTCGGCTTGTCCTCGGTCGTGGGATCGAGGTCACCCTGCACCGTCTTCGTGCCGGTGAACGATCCATCGGGCTTGACGGTGATCTTGTAGAGCTCGGTGACCGGATCGTCGGAGTGGCCGCCCGAGACATCGAAGTGGGCGACGATCTCGCAGCCGCCATCGGCGGTGGCCTTGAGCTCCTCGGTGATCTTCTCCATGTCGCCGGGTTCCGCGGGCGGCTCCGCGGCGTTGTCGTTCGCGAAGGTCAGCGTGCGATCGCCGACCTTGTACGTCCCCCAGCACTCCTTGGGTGACGTGGTCACCGCAGCGGAGCCCGCGGTGTCGGCCGTGGGCTTCACGTCGGCGGAGCCCGGGGCAGGTGCCGCGGAGCCGGCGGCGGTCGCGCCAGAACCTGTCGTGGTCTCCGCAGAGCCGGCGGTCGGCTTGGTCGCGGCGGGGTTCGATGCTGCCTTGTCCTTGCACGCCGTCGCGGCGAGGACGAGCACCGATGCGAAGGCGAGACGTGTGGCGATTGCAGTGTTCATCGAATCTCCAGGGGCTGTGATCGAGCCGGTTTGTTCGCAGCGACGGCTCATTCGTACACCTCGACTTCGAACGCGCCGCCCGAATTTCGACGGCCGCACGATCTGAATTGCGGTCGCGCGGCAAGATCTGGAAGCGCCGCTACGCCGCGAACGGCCGGCGGCCCCACGTCACGCGCGGGTTCTTGCCGAGATCGTGGACGAGCGTGAGCTCGGTG
>Ga0247822_10000470_pt1 | contig 21792 bp, 22 predicted proteins | sample 13C_Cellulose_Da_FD_192423 | JGI IMG/M metagenome (GOLD analysis project Ga0247822, IMG submission 192423) | Soil microbial communities from agricultural site in Penn Yan, New York, United States - 13C_Cellulose_Day30 | ecosystem: Environmental > Terrestrial > Soil > Agricultural land | place...
GGATGGGCGCGGTGTGGCGCGCCGAGCAGACCGAGCCGGTCCGGCGCGAGGTGGCCCTGAAGCTCATCAGGGCGGGGATGGACTCGAAGCAGGTCCTCGCCCGGTTCGAGGGCGAGCGGCAGGCGCTGGCGAGGATGGACCACCCCAACATCGCCCGCGTATTCGACGGCGGGGCGACCGCGGACGGACGGCCGTACTTCGTGATGGAACTGGTCCGGGGGGTGACCATCACCGCGTACTGCGACAGGCGCCGGCTGGCTTCACCGTGGGCGTCAACGCCCGGCAGCAGTTCCTCCCGCACGCCATCGAGTGGGTGTGGAAGGGGTACGCCCCGATGCAGGGCAAGTAGTCGCAGCGGCCGAAATGCCCTGGCCGGGCCTCAGGCCGCTTGGCGAGGAGTTGATTCCGCCACAGACCGCAATCCGTCGGCGCGTATTCGGAGGAAACCATGATTGCTGCTCGATCGCTGTTTACGAACCGGACCGCGTTCGTCCTGGCAGGTCTGACGCTGCTGCTGGCCAGCCCGGCGGGCCACGCACAACAGTTCGTGCTGTTCGACGCCACCTTCACCTTCACCAAGGAGGACGCCGACACCTCCAGGCCAAGCAAGTCGCACTACTACGTCCGCAGCAAGGCGCTCAACCCCGACCGCCCCAAGGACTGGACGAAGCCGGTGGATTACCGGAACGGCACCGTCCACATCCGGGCCGAGGTGCTCGAGAAGCCGGCGGGCGGCGCGCCCACCACCTGGACGCTGTGCTACATCCCGAACAAGGGTCAGAAGAACGGGTACGGCTGCACCGGCACCCAGGTCTACCGCGAGAAGGGGGTCTACGAGCGGGACGTGAAGATGACCGAGTTCTGGCAGAACGACTCCATCGTCTGGGAGGAAGGCATCAAGGAGATGCACCTGGTGATGAAGGACGACAGCGGTGGGGGCGGCCACGTCCACAAGCGACCGGACCCGGAGAAGTTCTTCCCGACCAGGATGCGCATCACCGTGATCCAGGTGGCGAAGGGGGCCAGGTACGACCCGAAACTCGTGCCAAACCTGCCCGAGAAGAAGTGAACCCAGTTGGCGAAGGAGGGGCGGCGGTTCACCCAGGCGTACGCCAGCGTGTTGGGCTGCTCGCCCACCCACTACGGTCTCCTGACAGGCCGGTAACGATTCAACCCGAGATCTGGTATGACACACTGCCTCCATGCGAGTCACAACGGCAGCGTATCCGTCTCCTGAGTCAGGGCGGACGTCAGGGCCGCACGTGACACCGGGGTCGCGCACTGTCTTCCGTAAGGTACCTCGACAGCACGTCGGGCGGAGACGCCTATGGGGTGGTTTAATTGGCTCTGGCCCAAACGGGCGCACGGCCCGACGCGGAGCGAACGGGAAGATGTCTCCATCCCGGGGGAAGAGTCGAGCGATCCCCGGGACAGGGGCACGGCTCTCCGCCCGGTTGACATGGGGTTGGGCTGGGGTAAGTGCGACATTCCACAGTTGATCGCGGCGTTGCGGGACCCGGACGCCGCCCTGCGCCTGGCCGCCGCCGAGGCGGTCGACAGGTTCGGCCCCCGGGCGCGGGACGCCATCCCGGCCCTGGTACAGGCGCTCGGGGACCGGAGCGACGTCGTACGGACGGCCGCCGCGGTATCGCTGGGGGGCTTCGGCCCGCTGGCGAAGGCCGCCGTCCCCGCCCTGAGACTCCTGCTCCGCGACGCCGGGGCGGCGGTCCGGTTGTCCGCCGCGGAGGCCCTGGCCCGGATCAAGCCCCGGAAAGAGTGCGTGCCAAACCTGCTCGAAGGACTGCGGGGTCAGAACGGTTTCATGTCGGACCGGACGGTGCGGGCGCTGGGGTTCCTGGGATCCCACGCGGAGGCCGCGGTCCCCGACCTGATCGAGTGGATCCCGGAGAGCGGCCTGTCGTGGGACCTGCACGAACCCGTCGCGGCGGCATTGATCCGGATCGGCCCGACGGCCGTTCCGTTCCTGGTCGAGGTGTTGCGGAGCGACAGCCCGCGCGTCCGTGCCGCGGCCGCCGCGATCCTCGGGCGCATCGGGCCGCGGGCCGCGGCGGCGGTCCCGGCGCTGGTCACGGCGCTGCGGGACGGCGAGCCGGAGGTCCGCAAGGAGGCCGCCGCCGCCCTTACCCGCATCGGGCGGGAGACGGCGGCGGCCCTCCCGGTGCTTCTCGCGATGGACCCGGATGATTGGAAAGCCACGGAGGCCCTCGGGCGGGTGGGCGCGGCAGCGGTTCCGCCGCTGCTCGAACGGCTGACCGCGGCACAGGCCCGCCGCAAGGCGTCGCCGACCGGCGAGCCGGCCATCTTCGACACCGACGACCCCGACGTGCTGGACGTCATCCACTCGGTCAATGCCCTGGGGCGAGTCGGACCGGCGGCCCTGGGGGCGCTGCCGGCCCTCCTCGACGCGCTGGCCGACGCGGACTGCTACATACGCCGGCATGCTGCGAGTGCCATCGGCAACCTGGGACCGGGCGCAGCCGCAGCCCGCCCCGCTCTAATCCGCGCCCTGGGATACGAGGACGAGCGGGTGCGTCTGCTGGCGGCCGGGGCGCTGGCGCGGCTGGGTCCGGGGGCGGTGGCGGCGCTGCCCGTACTGCTGGAGGAGTTGCAAGCCGAGATGGACGGGGACCGCCGTGCGGAGGCGGCGACGTACCTGGCGAGCGTCGGCCCGGAAGGACGCGACGCCGTCCCCCTCCTCACCCGGGCGCTGCGGGACTTCGACGCCCGGGTTCGGGTCGAGTCCGCGGGGGCCTTGTGGAACATTGCGCGACAGGCGTCGGAGACCGTCCCGGTGCTGGCGGCGCTGCTGACGGGGGAACACGGGTTCCAGATCGAGTTCCTCGACGACGGGTCGCCGCGCTGTTCGGGGGGCCCCCGGAACGGCAAGATCCAGGCACGCGCGGCCCAGATACTGACCGAGATCGGCCCCGACGCAGCGGCCGCCGTCCCCGCCCTGGAACTGGCCCTGAGGGACCCAGACGAGGAAGTCCGGACCCATGCCGGGATCGCGCTGCGGAGGGTTCGCCCGGGCGGCAGAAGTTCTCGGTAGCCCGGTGACCGGAGAGTCATCGGCCCCCAGTCACGTGGATGCGTGGGGGTATGTGACGGTCGAGGTGAGTTCGCGACCCTACCGCAGTCGCCATTACGTGTGTGGTCACCTTGTCGGGAGCCAGACGAGATGTTGTTGGCCGGGGGGGCAGGGGGTAGGATCGCGGCGGAGTCTGTCGCTGACCGAGACCCCTGCCATCCGTCCTCCCGCCATGAGCGATTTGCCCGAATGGGACTTCGGCCGGTACCGGGCCATCCTCCGCGTCCAGGCCCGGATGCTGCGACTGGACCCCCGGTTGACCCGGCGGCTGGACGAGTCGGACCTGGTCCAGGAGACCCTTGTCCGGGCACACCGGTTCGGGGATCAGTTCCGCGGCACGACGGACGCCGAGCGGGTCGCGTGGCTGAGGACGATCTTCGAACGGGTCGTGGCCGACTGGATCGACCGGGAGTACGCCCAGAAGCGGGGACCGGACCGGGAGATGTCCCTGCACGCACTGACGGAGTCCTCCGGCCGGCTGGACGCGTGGCTGGCCGGGCCGCCGGCGCCGCCGGAGCGACCGCTCGAGCAGCGGGAGTTGAAGCTCGAACTGGCCGCCGCCCTCGACTGGCTCGACCCGGACCAGCGGGACGCGGTCATCCTCCGCTACCTTCAGGAGTTGCCCGTCCCCGAGGTGGCAAAGCGGATGGGGCGGACCGAGAAGTCCGTCGCGGGGCTGCTGTACCGCGGGCTGCTCCGATTGCGTGAGTCGTACCCCGCGGGGGACGCCCTCCCCCGACCGCCGGATCGCCCCGATGAGCCGTGACCCGAGCCCCGGTCCGCCCGCGTCCGCCGAGGACGCCGTCCTCGCCTACCTGCGGGAGGTTGACGCCGGGGTGGTCACCGACCCCGCCGCGTTCCTCGCCGCCCACCCCGACATGGCAGGCGAACTGGAACGGTTCTTCACCGCTGAACGGCTCCTTCGGGGGCGGGCCGGGCCGGCCTCGCACCCCTTGGCCCGGCTCGTCGAGCCCTCCACTGGACAGGCCCACCGGCTGGACGGAAAGGAGAAGGTGCTCGTCGGTCGCAGCCGGGAGGCCGACGTCCCTGTCCGGGATCGGTCGTGCTCCCGAACTCACTTCGAACTCGCCAGCGACCTGGCCACCGGGCGGTGGTCCGTGCGGGCGCTGACCCCGGACACCCGCCTCAGCCGGGTGTGGACGGCCGGCAGCCCCTCGACGGCGGACAGCCAGGCCGCCGCCTGCTCGTTCATCCCCCGCCGGGTGCGGGCCCGGGACAGCGGGGCGAAGGCGTCCCGCCGGCCGGCCAGGGACTGCCGGCTGTGGACGAAGAACCAGACCGCCCGGTCGATCGGGTCGTCGTCCGGGTTCAGCCCGAGGGCGGCCCGCGGCGTCGTCCCACTCGACCTGGGAGAACGGGACGGCCTCGACCCGGCGGCGGAACCGATCGAACTGTTCCGTGTCCTGCAACACCCGGAAGTAGTTGGTGAGGTCGCGGTCCAGGTCGTTGACCACCTCCGACACCCCGTCCGGGCGCTTGGCGAAGAACACCGACAGTCCCCCGGCGTACGGCTCGACGATCTTCGTCGGCTGACGGCGTCGTGGGTCGTGCAGGCCCACCGGTGGCCGTGCAGATGTGGATAGGCCGCCGCAGGGAAACCACGTATGAGCAAGTGCGGCATATGCGGAGCCACGGCCACGCGGTCGTGTACGCACTGTGGACGCTTCTGCTGCGAGAGCCACGTCACCCGGACTCACGCGGTGAGGTACGCGGGCGCCGTCTGCACCGATTGCGCATCGAAGAGCTGGGTCGTGACGGGGGTCTGTCTGGCCATCGCAGGCGTCGTCGCGTTCTTCGTCTACTTCGGTGTGATCAAGCCGAACGCGGACGAACACGACCGCCGCCGGCGGGAGTTCGATCGGAGGTGGAAGCAAACGGAGCCGGAGGGCGGGGGACTCAACAGGAAGAACGGCCTCCCTGGTCTAGACCGGTGACCGGCGACGGCAGGCCGGACCAGGCGCCGCATCGGACCACGGCGGCCGGCAGGCGTTTCGTGTTACATTGCGCCCCGCGCCGCTGCGGCGAGTGAGCGCGGTCGCTCGACGAGATCGGCGATGGACTCGGGAGGTTGGCGTTCCCCCTCACCGCACGCGACGGGGTGACAGATGGCGCGAGCCCTGGTGTCCGCACTCGGCCGGCTGCTCGGCCGCCGGCGAGGCCGGCGGCCGCCCAACGTCCTCTGGATGTGCGCCGATGACTACGCTCCCTACGTCAGCGGCACCTACGGCAACCCCCTGGCCCGGACCCCGAACCTCGACCGCCTCGCGGCCCGGGGCGTCCGGTTCGATCGCGCCTACTGCGCCTGCCCCCTCTCGACCCCGTCCCGAATGTCAATCCTCACCGGCCGATACCCCCGGTCGGTCGAGGTGACCCTCTCCGCCACACCGCTGCCCGCGGACGAGGTCACGATCGGCGGGCTGCTCGGGCGGGCCGGCTACGAGACGCTGGCCCTGGGCAAGACGCACTACTACGACCCGCTCCTCCGCGAGTTCGACCGGTGCGTCGACCTCCCCGAGCACGAGGCGTGGCGGGCCGCCCGGCCGCCCGGGCCGGTCCCGCCGGGGGTCGAGGTCCTCGGGCCGTGGCGCCCGTTCCACAGCCCCGCCCGCGTCTGGCTCAACGCCGCCTGCCTGCCCTACGCCCCGGACGCCGAGATGCCCGACACGTTCTTCTCGGAGACGGCCGTCCGGTTCCTCGGCCGCCCCCGGCCGCGGCCCTTCTTCCTCTGGGTCGGCTTCTACGTCACCCACTCGCCGTTCCGGTTCCCGGTCGAATTCCGTGGCCGCTTCGACCCGTCGGCCTTCACCCCGCCCCCGGTCGGGCCGGACGACGCGGGGCTGATCCCGCCCGTGTTCCAGACCCTGACCGACGACGACAAGCGGGGCATCGCCGCCGCCTACTACACCTCGTCCGAGTACCTGGACCGGAACGTGGGGCTCGTCCTCGACACGCTGGAGCGGTCCGGACTGGCAGACAACACGCTGGTCGTCTTCACCAGCGACCACGGCTACCTGCTGGGCCACCACGGGCGGTTCGAGAAGCACTGCGGCTTCGAGGAGGCGGTCCGGGCGGCGCTGGTGATGCGCCTGCCGGGGGTCATCCGCCCGGGGCGGGCGACGGCGGCGCTGGTCGAGTTGGTCGACGTGGTCCCGACGTTGCTCGAGTTGTGCGGGGTCGAAGTCCCCGCGACCGTGCAGGGCCGATCCCTGGTCCGCCTGCTCCGGGGCGAGACCGGCCACCACCGGGGCCACGTGGTCGCCGAGTACGCCGACAACGCCGAGGCGACGGTCCGGACAGACCGCTGGAAGTTGATCTACTCGGCCGGGAACCGGGTCCGGCAGGACGGGTACGCCCTGAGTTGCTCCCCGCCCGGGCGGTCGGTCCGGCTCCACGACCTGGCGGCCGACCCGGGCGAGATAACGGACGTGGCCGGGCGGTCGGAGAACGCCGGCGTGGTCGGGGAGTTGCTCGCCGTGCTCGCCGGGCACGTGCGGCGGACCGCGCGCGACCCCGGTCGGGTCCCGGCGACCAGCGACGTCCACCTCTTGCTGGAGGCCTGCCTGACGCCGGAGGAGTCCGGGTGGTGAGCGCCGGCCCTCACTCGTTGACCCGGGCGGCGGTGTCGTTTACCGTCGGCTCCGGTGCGCGTGGCGTGCGGCCGGCCCCGATGCCGGACCGTCAACCTCCCCCAACGGAGTAATCATGAAGACGATCGCGCCCGGCGTCTGTGCCCTGATCACCCTGCTGATACCGGCAACGTCGTTCGCCGCCGACAACCCCGTCGTCCGGGAGAACCAGAAGCCCGGGACCACCGACTGGCTGCTCAGGAACCACAAGGACTTCAAGCCGGGGACCGACGGCTGGCGGCGGGAGAAGGCGGTCGAGGGGTACTGCTCGCACGCCACCATCCGGGCCGGCCAGACGCTGACCGTCTTCGTCAGCACCGACCCCGCCGCCCGGTACACGATCGACGTCTACCGGATGGGCTACTACGGCGGCAAGGGCGGGCGGCACGTGCTCAAGAAGGGGCCGCTCGGCGGCGAACCGCAGCCGACGCCCAAGGACGGCAAGAACATGGTCATCGAGTGCCGGTGGAAGCCGGGACTGACGATCGAGATCCCGAAGGACTGGGTCAGCGGGGTCTACCTGGGCAAGCTGACGGCGGAGGGCTCGGGGGCTGAGGGCTACGTCGTCTTCATCGTCCGGGACGACCGCAAGGCCGATCTGTTGTTCCAGTGCTCGGACCTCACCTGGCAGTCGTACAACCGGTGGCCGGCGTGGCGGTCGCTGTACGACTTCGGCCAGAACAAGTGGCACACCCACAAGGGCAACGACGTCGGGTTCGACCGGCCCTACGCGGTCTATTACAACGGACTCCCCGCCGACACCCAGCCGGTCACCAACGGCTCGGGCGAGTTCCTGCTCTGGGAGTTCCCGCTCGCCTACTGGCTGGAGCGGGAGGGGTACGACGTGACCTACGTCTCGAACCTCGACACGCACTCCGACCCGAAGGGGCTGACGCGGGGCAAGGGGTTCCTCTCGGTCGGGCATGACGAGTACTGGACGCGGCAGATGTTCGACAACCTGTGCCGGGCCCGCGACGAGGGGCTCTCCATCGCGTTCCTGTCCGGCAATTCGGTGTCCGGGGTGATCGAGCTCAAGCCGTCGTCGGACGGGCGGCCGGACCGGGTGTTCGGCCAGATCGTCCGGTTCGACGACGAGGCCGAGTTGATGGGGTCGAAGTCGTACGGGGTGGGGATGGCCGACTGGGTGTGCGCCGCCCCGGACCACTGGGCGTTCGCAGGGACCGGGATGAAGAAGGGGGACGGGGTCAAGGACCTGGTCGGGTGGGAGTACCACGGCGAGCCGGTCGGGCCGCAGAAGGGGCTGGTGGTGCTGGCCCAGAGCCCCATCCGCGACAAGCCGAAGGCCCCTCACCACGCCGCGACGGTCTACGACGGCCCGAAGGGGAACGTCGTCTTCAACGCCGGGACATGCTGGTGGAACATGGTCCTTTCGACGCCGCCGGGGTTCGTCAACCCGCCGAAGCGAGACTTCGCGCGCGAGGATCCGCGGGTCCAGCGGGTCACGAGGAACGTCCTCGACCGGATGACCGGCGGCCGGCGGTAGGGGTTGGGGTCGAGACGCACCGCCGACGACCGCGGCGGGGGATAGACCGACGGGGGGCAGGCCGGGGAAGCTCCCGGATCCCCGGTCGAGTTCACCACGGCCGGTCCGCGCCCGCCCGTCCCCCGGAGGACCTCCGCGGTCACGTCCTCACCCCGGCGGGGTTCGCGGTGGCGGCATCCGAGGTCGCGGAGCGCCGGCGGCCGAGCCGCATTCCGGTTCCCGAGGTCGGGGGCCTCATCCGCTGCCTGCGGTTGGTCCGGCCGCCGGGCCCTCGCCCCGACACGCCGGCCAAGGTAACATGTGATCCGCTGCAGCAGCCTCCTCCCACCCTGTTGCTTTGTGGGAGTTCATGGCCCACTCTGGCGGGCCGGGCTACCGGGCGGGGTCGTTCGGGCCCCCTGAGGCGAGGCCGATGAGCCAGCGGCCAGTCAGCAAGGTCTGCCCGGCATGCGGAGCGACTGGGTACAAGCGGCGGGAGCCCGACCAGTGGGTGGCCTCCGTATCGGATCGCGACTGCAGGGCGTGCCACACGCTCAACACGCCGCCGACCCCGAGTTGGGCGGCCCTGACCTTCGTCCTGGTGGGTATCGTGATGCTGCTCGGCGGACATGCCGCCAGCACCTGAAGAGGGCGCGCCTCCCCAGGCTGTATCACTCCCGCCTGATCATTTCCAGCGGTTGGCCACGGCCGTGACGGTCGCGGGGCGGGTGTCAGACCGGTTGCGGCGGCGTCGGTGTTCGGGTCGGCGGCGTCGGCGTTCTTCGCGGCCGGTTCGGTAGGGGACTCGCCGGCTGCCGACCCGGAGCGGCTGAACGGCCTGGAGCTGCGGTGCTGCGGCTGGCGGGTCGAGCCGCTGGACGTCGCCGTGGTGCGGTTGAGCTTCTTCGACGACCGGTCGCGGTTCCCGCCGGGGCCGGTCGCGTTCGACTGCGCCCTGCTGATGCGCGGATCGAGCGCGAGTGGCACGGCCTGCCGGACCTGTGCTGCGGGACGAATGCGTGGCGTCCCTTCGACCTGGTGAGTAGAAAGGCGTGACCCGTGGCGAAGGGGCGACCGAGCGTTCGCAAGCCGGCTACCAAGTTGCCGCACCTGCGAAAGAAGATGCAAAAGCAGAAGGTGCGATCGAAGGCGGTCAAGAAGGGATAGCCGTCGGCGGGCCGGGCCGGGCCGCGTCGCGCGACCCCATCTTCACTCGGTCCCTCCGCCTGCCCGGAGTACGTCGAGGAACGTCCGCCCCCGGCCGGCGAGGTTCTGCTCCAACTTCGCGGTGCATTCGCAGTCGCCGCAGGCCCACGGCTCGGAGCCGTTCGCGTCCCGGCAGCGGTCCCGGCGGTGCGCGTCTTGCACCCGGACCAGGTCGAAGAACGCCTCCCAGTACGGCCGCTCCTCGGCCAGCGGCTCGTCGCAGAAGCAGACCTCCACCCACGTCACGCCGCCGTCGTCGAAGACCCGGGCGGCGCGCATGTTCCGCAGGTACTCGTCCCCCGCGACCGACCCGGCCCCGAGCGTACCCTCGCCGATGGCTCGGAGAAGGTCGGCTTCCTGGCCCGGCTTGACCCGGGCGGTCACCAGGTAGCGCATGAGTCGGTCCCGGACAGGAACGGGCGGTACGACCATTTTACCGGTCGTGCCAAACGGGGGCGGGGGCGGACTCGTCCGCCCCCGCCCGAGGACTACTCCAGCACCTCGGCGACCACGCCCGAGCCGACCGTCTTGCCGCCCTCGCGGACGGCGAACCGGCCGCCCGCCTCCAGCGCGACCGGCCGGTCTAACCGGACCTCCACCCGCGCGTTGTCGCCCGGCATCACCATCTCCACCCCGGCCGGCAGGTCCACCCGCCCGGTCACGTCGGTGGTGCGGACGAAGAACTGCGGCTTGTACCCCGGGAAGATCGGGGTGTGCCGCCCGCCCTCGTCCTTCGACAGCACGTATACCTCGGCGGCGAACCGCGACCGCGGCCGGATCGTCCGCGGGGCGGCGATCACCTGGCCGCGCCGCACCTGGTCGGCCTTGACCCCGCGCAGCAGCACGCCCACGTTCTGACCGGCCTCGGCTGCCTCCCGCGCCTGGTTGAACGCCTCGACGCTGGTGACCACCGTCTCCACGGTGTCACCCAGCCCGAGGACCTCCACCCGGTCGCCGACCCGGACCGTCCCCTGCTCGACCTTACCGGTCGCCACCGTCCCGCGGCCGGCAATGGTGTGGACCCCCTCGACCGCCATCAGGAACGGCCGGTCGGGGAGCCGCACCGGGTCGGGGATGTGACGGTCCAGCGCCGCCAGCAACTCGTCGATGCACCGGGCCGCCGCCGGGTCGCCGGGGGCATCCAGCGCGGCCTTCGCGTTGCCGCGGACGAACGGGACCGCGGCCCCGTCGAACCCGTGACGGGTCAAGAGGTCGCGGGTCTCCAGCTCGACCAGGTCGATCAGCTCTGGGTCGTCCACCAGATCGACCTTGTTGACGAACACCACCAGCTCCGGGACGCCGACCTGCCGGGCGAGCAGGACGTGCTCGCGGGTCTGCGGCATCGGCCCGTCGGCGGCGGAGATCAGGAGCACCGCGCCGTCCATCTGGGCGGCCCCGGTGATCATGTTCTTGACGTAGTCGGCATGCCCCGGGCAGTCGATGTGGGCGTACTCTCGGGTCGCCGTCTCGTAGCGCACGTGGGCGGTCGTGATGGTGACGGTCTTGGTGTCGTCGCGCCGCGTCCCGCCCTTGGCGATGGCGTGGTAGTCCTTGGCCGTGGCGAGGCCCTTGCGGGCCTGGACGGCGAGGACGGCGGCGGTCAGGGTGGTCTTGCCGTGGTCGATGTGGCCGATGGTGCCGACGTTGACGTGGACGTTCCTCATGGGAAAAAACAGTCTCCCGGCCGCGACGAGCGGCCTCGGGGTGAGCCGGCCCGTCCGCCCGGCCGCGGGGTGCGGCCTTTTCTCCACGACGAGTGGACCCAGGGCGGCGGCAACCGGCGGTGCCACCTGGCACCTGTTAGAGGCTGGACCGGCCGGGCGGGTTCGGGTGCGGCGTACCCGCACTCCGCCTGGACGAACAGGACCACCCCGACCGCGATGAGGCCGACGTGGACGGGGATCGGGAGCACGCTCGACCCGGCCCCGCCCGCCGCCGACCGGGACCGGCGTAAGACCCGGCCCTCCGTTGGGTACACCCGGTACGGGCCGGACCGGCCGGTCCGGCGGCGACCCCACGGGATCGGGAAGGAGAGGCCGATGGAACCCAAGGCTACGCCCGACGACCGCCCCCGCGGCTGCCCGGCCGAGGCCGACCACGACCGGGAGGTGCCGCAGGTCGATCTGCTCAGCCCGCTCTCGATCCGCGGGGTGACGCTCCGCAACCGGGTCGTCATGTCCCCCATGTGCCAGTACAGCTCGGACGACGGGCTGGCCAACGACTGGCACCTGGTCCACCTCGGCAGCCGGGCGGCCGGCGGGGTCGGGCTGGTCGTAGTCGAGGCCACCGCCGTCGCCCCCGAGGGGCGGATCAGCCCGAAGGACATGGGCATCTGGGGCGACCGGCACGTCGAGCCGCTGGCCCGGATCGCCCGGTTCGTCCACGCCCAGGGGGCGGTGGCCGGCATCCAGTTGGCCCACGCCGGGCGGAAGGCGAACTGCCAGCCTCCGTGGCTGGGCGGAGCGGTGATCCCCCCGGATGCCGGCGGGTGGCCGGTGGTCGGCCCCAGCCCGGTCCCGTTTCACGACGGGGACCCCGCGCCGGTCGAGCTGGACGCAGCCGGCATCGACGGGGTGGTGGAGGCGTTCGCGGCGGCGGCCCGCCGGGCCGTGACCGCCGGGTTCCGGGTGATCGAGGTCCACGCGGCCCACGGCTACCTGCTGCACGAGTTCCTCTCGCCGATCAGCAACCTCCGAGGGGGCGAGTACGGCGGTAGTCTGGAGAACCGGATGCGGCTGACCTTGCGGGTGGCCGAGCGGGTCCGGCGCGTCGTGCCGGACGAGCTGCCGGTGTTCGTGCGGATCTCGGCCACCGACTGGGTCGAGGGCGGGTGGGACGTCGAGCAGTCCGTCGTCCTGGCCCGCCGACTAAAGGACCTCGGGGCGGACCTGATCGACGTGTCGTCCGGGGCGCTCACCCCGACGGCCCGCATCCCGGTCGGCAAGGGCTACCAGGTGCCGTTCGCCCGGCGTATCCGGGAGGAGGCCGGAATCATGACCGGGGCAGTCGGACTGATCACCGAGCCGCGGCACGCGGACGAGGTGATCACCGGCGGGGACGCCGACCTGGTGTTCGTCGGGCGGGAGCTGCTGCGGGACCCGTACTGGGCGCTGAAGGCCCAGCACGAACTCGGCCAGGAGCCGGCCTGGCCCACGCCGTACGGGTACGCGGTCAAACGCCGGGCGAGGTGAGGTGGGCATGGACATGGCCGACGGACCGATCTTTTCCCCCCGCCGGGCGCTCGGCCGGACAGGGTTCGCCGCCACCGCACTAGGGGTCGGCGACCTGGCCGACCGCACGGTCCCGATCGAGGCGTGCGTGGCGACGGCCCGGCGGGCACTGGACGCCGGGCTGAACGTCATCGACACCGCCCCGAACTACGAGGACGGGTACTCGGAGGAGGTGGTCGGCCGGGCCGTCCGCGGGGTCCGGGACCGGGTGTTCGTGATCGACAAGGTGGACGACCTGGACGCCCCGGTCGGCCCGCAGGTGGACGCCTCCCTCGGCCGGCTCGGACTGGACTACGCCGACGCGTTCGTGTTCCACAACTTGTCGTCGATGGCTGTGTTCGACCGGCTGTGCCAGTCCGGGGGCGGGTTCGACCAGTTGGCCGACGCCGTCCGGGCCGGGAAGGCGCGGTTCCGGGGCATCTCGTCGCACGACCCGGACGTGATGACGGCGGCCCTGGCTGCTGGGGTGTGCGACGTGGTCCTGTTCCCGGTCGGTCCGTTCGTGGACGACCGGTACGTGACCGACGTCCTGCCGCTGGCGGGGCGGCTGGGCGTCGGGACGGTGTGCTTCAAGGCGTTCGGGGCGGGCAAGCTGCTGGGGGACACCGCCGGGTACAACCAGCCGCTCAAGGTCCGGCCGCGGGGCAAGGTGTCCAGCGGCGGGACCGACGGCGGGGACGCCGTGCTGCCGCGGCTGACGGTCGCGGAGTGCCTGCACTACACCCTGACCCTGGACCCGGACGTGGCCCTGCTCGGCCTGAGTTACCCGAACGAGCAGGACGCCGCGTTCGCTGCCGCCCGGTCCTTCCGGCCGCTCACGGACGAGCAGATGGCCGACGTCCGCCGGCGGGCCGTCGAGGCCCGCGCGGGCAAGGGGCCGTGCTGGTGGAACCCGGACCCCGAGGCGTAGCGACGGGCCGCGGCTCGCGGCGTGGCCGACCGGTCACGGCGTCCGGGTCAGCTTCCACCCCGCCTTGGTGACCTCCAGCCCGCGGTGGCCGGCGTGCCGGTCGAACACCCGCTCCATCTCCTCGATAGAGTCGAAGAACCCGACCACGTACGCCGCCCCGAACGTCTCACCCGCCTTGACCGGCCGCCCGCCGACCTCCTGGATCAGGCAGACGTATCCGCGCTGGTGGCACCACGCCTCGTACACAACTGCCGGGTCGAGGGTCATCCCGGCCAGCCACGGGCCGGTCTTGGCCGTCTTCGGGTCGCGGGTTCGGTACGCCCGGATGAACCGTCTCGGCAATTTCGCGTCGTCCCGGACGTACAGGTACTTCTCGTCCGGCGGGAAGTCCTTGACGAACACCCTCGCCGGGACCGTTCCGTGGTAGCTCAGATACACTTCGCTGAACGTCTCGCCGGCCTTGTGCTTGACATGCCCCGGCATATCCACGCGAAGGAATAGCGCGTCGCCGGCGTTCACCGTGGTCACCCGGTCGGCCGACAGGAAGTACCGCTCGCCGGCCGGGAAGACGATCGTCTGCTCCCACGTCGAGCCGGCCTTCGTCCCGGGGGCGGCCAGCTTGTATGTGTAGTCCTACTTGACCGCCACGAAGTCAGTCCCGGTGATGACGGTGGGGGACAGCCTCCCGGCCCGGGTGCAGATCTGCGGCCCCTCGATGCAGCGCTTGGGCCGCCGGCCGTGGACGAGGTTGTTAAACACGTACGGCAGGTCGCCGGGGAGCTTGTCCCGGTACGCCTCGTCGCTGCCCGGCTCCATCAGCCAATCGACCACGTCCAGCCCGTACCCCAGGTCGCGGAACCCCGTCCTCACGTCGAGCAGGCTGCCGCCCTCGACACCGCTGACGTACCCGGTCTTGCGGCCGGCCGCCTCCAGGGCCGGCCCGACGATGCGGACGCACCCGGCGTCCTCGGTCACCCGGAACGCGGGGGCGGGGTCCGGGGTCACGGGTGGCGCGGCGAACGCCGCGGCTGCGACCACCAGGACCGGGATCAGGTGTCGGTGGCTGGGAGTCATGCGAGTCCGCCCTCGGTGCACCTCCGCGAGAGCGGAGGACGGGTTGACCGGATCCAAGTGTGTTCCAGCCGGGACTGGTTATCAACCCCCGTACCTCCGGGCCGTTTCACCCGCGCTGTCGGGCGGTTGGAAGCCTGGCCGCCGACCGTCGCCCGGGGTAGCATGCGATTCCTCCCACGCCGAGGGCCGCCATGACCCGCCCGCTCGCCGCCGCGATCGCCCTGTTCGCCGCCGGTCCGCTTACCGCCGCCGACTGGCCACACTGGCGGGGGCCGACCCGCGACGGGGTGACCGATGAGCCGTCCGGGTGGCCCGGCGAGCGGTGGCTTCCGGACAAGCCGGCGTGGAAGGCCGACGTCGGCCGCGGGGCCAGCTCCCCGCTGGCTGTCGGCGACCGCGTCTACGCCCTGGGCCGGTCGGCCGGCCACGACGTCGTCCGCTGCCTCGACGCCCGAGACGGGACGGAGGTGTGGGCGGCCCGCTACCGCACCCCCGAGTACGGCCGGTTCCACGCCGGCGACGAGGCGTTTTACGCCGGTCCGTCCTCGACCCCCGAGTACGATCCGCTGACGAAGCTTCTCTACACCCTCGGCCCCGACGGCGACCTGCACTGCTGGGACACCACGGCGGGCGGCAAGAAGGTGTGGGGCCTGAACCTGTACGACGCCTACAAGGTCAAGCAGCGGCCGCGGCTCACCCGGGCCGGCCTGCGGGACTACGGGTACACGTCCAGCCCCCTCGCCCACGGCGAGTGGCTCCTGGTTGAGGCCGGCTCCTCCCGCGGCACCCTGGTCGCGCTCGACAAGCGAACGGGCAAGGAGGTCTGGGCGTCGGAGCTGACCGACGAGGCCGGGCACAACGCCGGCCCGGTGCCGATGACCGTCGCGGGGGCGCCGTGCGTCGCCCTCTTGACCCTGCGGCACCTGGCGGTGATACGTCTCGATGTGGGGAAGGAGGGGAAGACGGTCGCCGCCTTCCCGTGGGTGACGGACTTCGCCAACAACGTCGCGTCCCCGGCGGTCCGGGACAACTTCGTCCTGGTCACGTCGGGGTACAACCAGAACGCGGTCTGCAAGGTGAAGGTCACGCTGGCCGGGGCCGAGGAGGTGTGGCGGAAGCGGTATCACTCGAAGGTCTGCACCCCGGTAATTCACGGCGGCCACGTCTACTTCGCCTGGCAGCGGGTCCGGTGCCTGGACTGGGAAACGGGCGAGATGAAGTGGGAGGGTGGGTCGTTCGGCGACCCCGGGTCGTGCGTCGTCACCGCCGACGGCCGGCTGATCGTGTACGGCAAGACCGGCAAGCTGGCCCTGGTCGAGACGGCCGGGCGGTCCCCGGGGGCGTACAAGGAGCTGGCGGTCCGGGACGGCCTGTTCGGGTCGTCCGCCTGGCCGCACGTTGTCCTTGCCGGGGGCCGCGTGTATTGCCGGGACCGGGACGGGAACCTGGCATGCTTCCCGACGGGCCGGTGACGACCGTTGCAGTCGAACCAGGCCCGTCGGCCGCCGAATCGCGTCGATCGGGAGGTGATGATGAGACGAAGCGTCCTGGCGACGACGGCCTGCGCGACACTGGCCCTGACCGGCGGGTTTAGCAGTCCGCCCTGCGCCCGGTCGTCCGCAACCGCGGCGGACCCGGCCGACAAGCCGCCGGAGATCCTGTTCCGCGAGAGCTTCGACGACCCGCGACTGCCGCAGCGGGGGTGGTACGACGGGGAGAAATACGCCATTTCCGGCACTCGACCTTACGCCGGCGACGGCTGCATCGAGTACGCCTGGAAGGCCGGCACCACGACGCCGACCGGCTCGTCGGCGGTCCGCCGCCTGTTCGAGCCGACCGACACCGCCTACCTGAGCTTCCACATCCGGCTATCGAAGGGCTGGGGGTGGACCGGCCGGCCGTACCACCCGCACCTGATGCACGTCCTGACCACCGAGAACGGCAAGTTCGCCGGGCCGGCCGCCACCCACCTGACCGTGTACGTCGAGCCGTGGGACGGCCGGCTGCGGCTGGCGGCCCCAGGACATCCAGAACAAGGACCGGCCGCACGGCCTCACCCAGGGGCCGCTCCGCGGCGGGTACAACGGCAAGTTCTACGACAGCAAGGAGGTCCTCTTCACGGACGACGACTGGCACCGGGTCGAGGCCCTGTTCAAGCTCAACAGCCTCGACCGGAAGGCGGACCGACCGAACGCCGACGGGGTCGTGCGGGGGTGGTTCGACGGGAAGTTGGTGATCGACTGGTCGGACGTCGTCCTGCGGTCCGCCGACTTCCCGAAGATGCAGTTCAACCAGTTCCTGCTAGCCCCGTACTTCGGGCCGGGGCTGCTGCCGCGCGAGCAGACGCTGTGGATCGACGAGCTGGCCGTGGGGACGGAGCGCCCCCGCCGGGACGGGGCCAAGTAGGGCCGGACCACGACGAGCCGAGGGGGTCCGAAGCGACCCCGGGAGGGGTACGTCGGCCTCCAGAACCACGACCCCGGCGACGTCCTCCACTTCAAGGAGGTCAGCGTCAGGCCCCTGGACGCCGCGCCGTGAGGGACCGGCCGTCACCACCGACCGACACCTTGCTTCCATTCGACTCACGGTGACCCTTCAACGGCGCGGTGGTCTCCGGCAGTCTGGGACGGTGGTACGGGGTCGCCGGCAGGCCGGTCACTCGCCGTACACGCCCGTCTTGTGTCGGACGCGGAGCACCCAACCGTCGTCGTCCGTTCCCGGGTAGCCGACCTCCCGCTCGCGCGGGTGCCGCCGCCGCAGCAGCACCTCGGACAGTTCCAGCGAGGCGACCTCGGCCTTGCCGAACCCGCAGTTGAGGGCCAGCAGTATCAGCAACCGCTGGAACGGTGGGGCGTACTCCCACAATGTGCGTAGTTCGTCCGGCGTGTACGTCTCGACCTGCACGGCCCGCGCCGCCCGCCCCTTCTCCGTCGAGCTGAGCGGGATGCGGACCTGGCCTAAGCTCCAGGTCGGCGGGCCGCTTCCAGGCGAACTCCGGCGACCGGTTGAGCCAGCGGAGGAAGTGGCGGAACTGCTTGATCACGTTCCGGGTCCAGGCCACGCTGACCTGACGACCGTCCTCCCCCGCAGGCCGCAACCGCAACAGGTCAAGCAACTCGTCAACGTGCTGGGCGTCCAGGGCGGCGAGCGGGCCGTCCGGGAGGACCCGGCGAAGGAACGAGACGTGCCGCACCTGGGCCCTCCCCCACTGCGTGACCCGCCTCTCCGTGTCGAGTTACCTGGACTCGATCCACTTACCATTCGCGGTCAGGGCCGCGTGCAGGGTTTCACCGCCGGCCTTCCTATGTAGCATCCGCCGGCCCATGTCCACGAGTCGCTGACCCTGCTTCTGGAGGTGGCTGTCGGCGTGACCGGCCGCCTCCTCGTCCAGGAGTTCGACCTTTATGACGGTGATGTCGTTCTGCAGGCGGTCCAGCCAGTCCCCGACGAGGGGACTCTCGGGGACCATGGCGGAGTACGGGACGGGCAGCGGCACCTTCGCGACCCGCTCGCCCTTCCGCACCGCCTCCGCGACGGCGAGCGTCACCTCGTCCCACACCGGCCGGTCGGTCGGGGTTAGCTGGTCGGAGTTCTCGCGCTCCCAGCAGCCGACCACCTCCCGCCAGAGCTGCTCCAGGCGAAGGTTGGCCAGGGTCGCCTTCGCCTCGTCGCGGCCCAGGTGGAACTTATGCTGGGCGTACCCCGACGCGGTCCGTTTCCACCCGATGTTGCGAACGAACGCGCCCGAGGCGACCCGACAGAGGGTCTTCTTGCTCGCCATCCTTGCCACTCCGATTTAGTGGAGGCGGGTGTCTGATCCAACTATTTTGCGCACCGAAATCAGACATCCTCATGCCGAAATCAGACACGAGATCAGACATGGTTCAAGGACTTGCGACGAACCGCCAAGGCCACAGAGTGCGTTAGGTATCAAAGACAAGGGGCTTGCGACGAGAGTCGCAAGCCCCTTGAGTGGAGGCGCCGGGCTGCAGGTATGGCATTCGTGCTCGTTGCAATCACTGAAGAAGACGGAAGTTGCGACCCAATGACGTTCGGCAAATTGTGGCAGCAGCGACCGAATCAGACCAGTGGGCAGACCGATCAGACCGGTCCGAGCATCAGGCGAGGTGGTGGCCCCGGCTCGGAATTGCTCATCGTGAGACCATCCGCCCCACGCCTCCCACGGTGGTGTTCGTCCACACGCGCTCGCCGTGTGCCCGGACCTTCAAGGAGGGGAAAACGAGGTCGCAAGGGCCCAGCCGGTCGCGAGCCGCGGCCGAGCAGGCGGCGGGACAGGCTGGGGCCTGAATCCGCTCACACGGGTGCGGGCTGGACCCTCTGACGGGCAGCGGCGAGAACCCGGTCCTCGGGGAGTTGGGTCGTCGGGATCAGGTTCCGGTCCGCCCGAACGGGGGTCACGTCCGTCTCCCGGACGAGGTAGAACTGCCCGGCCTCCTGCCCCGGGAGTTTGGCCGCCGCGTCCACCCGCCCGGCATCGAGCATCGGCTTCAGCTTGTTGATCGCGACCGGCTCCTTGACCCGCCCGATGAGCCACGTCAGCACCTGGTCGCGACAGCGGTAGTCCAGGTCCCCCGGGCTCTGGGTCGCGAGGAAGATCCCGACCCCGGCCGACCGCGCCCGCTTCAGCAGGCTCTCCATCGGCCCCTCGCTCGCCGGCTGGCGGACCGCCGGCAGGTACTGGTCGGCCTCGTCGAAAAGGAACACGGCCTGGAGGACGCCGTCCGGGGCCGGGTCCTTCGCCCGCCACCGGTCCACCGCCAGCAAGAACTGGGACACCCAGAAGTCGGTCGTGACCGGGTCGCCGAGGAACTGGGTGTTGATCACCGTCAGCCGGGTCTTGCCCGCGGCCGCGCCCCGGCCGAGGAGCGTGTCGACGTCGAGCGGGTCGCCGCCCTCCAGCAGGCGGCGGTGCTGGTGGCCAGGGTGAGCAGGTCCTCGGCCAGCTTCTTGTAGTGCTTGTCCTCGAACCCGTCGACCGCGGTCGTCAGGGCGTCGTCCCGGTCGGCGACGAGCTTCTGCACGGCCTTGACGGTAACGGGCGGGCCCGGCACCCGGCCCAGAACCTCGATCGCTTTCTGGAGGATGACCAGCTTCGCATCCGAGGACTTGCCCTTGTACCCCAGCATCGCCCCGAGGGCGGCCGCCGCGAACTGGGCGAGTTGCTCCTGCTCGGCGGCGGGCAGTTGACCCAGATCGGGCGGAACGACGGGGATGGCGAGCGGCCGGCCGGCGTCGGCCCCGGGCGTGTACAGCCGGACGTCGATCGCGGCCCGGAGCCGGTCCCGGCGTGCGGCCCGGTCCGGGTCCGGTTCCGGGGCGGTCCAGGCGGTCGGGTCGGCGTACTGTGCCAGGTCGCCCTTCCGGTCGAGCAGGACGGCCGTCCGACCTTGCAAAGCCAAGACGGCGTCCTTGACGGTTCACACACCTGGCAGCATCATCGCCGTCGCCGTGTCGGCTGATTCTCTGGCAAACTGCCCCGAGCGCCCGCCAGTGAGGCCCAGGGGATCAGCCCCAAGCAAGTGATGCTCCTGAACGACGCGGGCCGGTTCGGGCACGGAGGCCACATCGCCTGCGGCCGACGAACGGAGTCCGCGATGGACGCCGACACGGCCCGCCGACTGAACGCGCTCGCTGGCCAACTGGCCGAAGCCCTGATGACCGCCACCATCTGCGCCCGGGAGATCCAAGCCGCCGTTCGGACCGAGAGCGATGAAGCGGACCTCGGCCGCCGCCCCGGCGGGCTTGCTCCGTGGCCGCCGGATTCGGTGGAACGCCCGCTGCTCGACGAGTCGACGCTCTCGGTGATCTGGAGGGGGAAGAGCTTGCACCTGGGCAACACCCTCGCGTTTCGGGTGCTGGAACGTCTGGCGCGGTGCCCGAACCAGTACGTCACCCACCTGGACCTTCTCCGGGACGTGTGGGAGGACGAGCTCATGGCCACCGCGACCATCCGCAGCGTCGTTCGACAACTCCGCCGCAAACTCTGCGGCGGCGGCCTGACGGATTTGGCGACCGCGATCCGCGGCCACAACGGGCGCTACATTCTGAGCCTGTAGGACGTCGCCTGTCATTGCACGCGTTTCGCACAGAAACCCCCCACTCAATTGCACACCCCTGGTGCATACTGCGTGCACCAGGGGTGGTACTGCCGTTTTCCGCTCGCGTGGATGAGGACGACCCCGAGCGGCGAGTCAGCCCGGCGAGGTAGCGGTGAATACCGGCAATCAGCGTTCCTGGTGGGTGAAGGAGCCACCGCCGCCTCCCGCTTCACGACTTCGCGGCGTCGCGTACTACCGCCACTCGGCAAAGGACCGGCAGGAGAACTCGGTCGCCATCCAGCAAGACCTCGTCCAGAAGTGGGCGCGGGAGAACGGCGTAGAGATCATCCACGAGTTCGCCGACCGCGGGAAGTCCGGGCTGACGGCCGAGGGCCGGGACGGCTTCAACGACATGATGGAGAATTGGGTCAAGAAGCGGAACGACTTTGAGTTCGTCCTGTGCCTGGACGTCAGCCGGTGGGGGCGGTTTCAGGACATCGACCTGTCGGCGACGTACAGCGCTGAGTGCAAAAGCCACGGGAAGCAGGTCATCTACACGACGCTCGGGATGCCGCGCCCGGACGACCCGCTCTACCCCGTTTACTTGCAGTTCGAGCGGTTCCGAGCCGCGCAGTTCAGCAAGGAGCTGAGCGCCAAGGTCTCGCACGGGTGCATCAGGATCGCCCAGCAGGGCTACTGGGTCGGGGGGAACCCGCCCTACGGGTACGCCCGCCTGTTGCTCGACGAGGCCCGCAAGCCCCTTCACGTGCTCGAGCGCCACCAGAAGAAGGGAATTCAGAACCAGCGGGTGACGCTCACGTCGGGCCCGGACGACCAGGTCGCGACGGTCCGCCGGATCTTCCACGAGTTCGTCGAGTCGGGGCACGACACGGAGCAGATCGCCGCGCGGCTGAACCACGACGGGTCACGCGCGGCGCGAGGGGGGCCGTGGAACGCGGGCAAGGTCCGGGGGATTCTCACCAACGTCATGTACGCCGGCACGCTGGTCTACAACAAGACGACCCGGAAGCTGAAGACGCCCACGCGGAAGAACCCGGTCGACCTGTGGGTCAA
>Ga0247822_10000473_pt1 | contig 21750 bp, 25 predicted proteins | sample 13C_Cellulose_Da_FD_192423 | JGI IMG/M metagenome (GOLD analysis project Ga0247822, IMG submission 192423) | Soil microbial communities from agricultural site in Penn Yan, New York, United States - 13C_Cellulose_Day30 | ecosystem: Environmental > Terrestrial > Soil > Agricultural land | place...
ATGTCAATTTCCGATGCGATGCGACGCCGGATCGAGGAGTTCAAGGAGCGCGACGCGACCTGGCTCGCCAAACAGCCGCACGTCTTCTACCCCACGGACGGCACCGTCGAGTGCAACTACATGGGCCGCCACGGCTCCGCCCAGCAGTTCGGCGTCATCATGCAGCCGACCGCCGGGTATGTCCGGATCACCCCCATGAACAGCATGGGGCCGGCTTCCGCAGCGTTCATGGACGTTCCCGTCCAGTCGCTCCCGGAAGTGATCGCCATGCTCCAGAGCTTCCTGCCCGCCGCTGAGTGACCGCCCTTTGCCGGGGACCGCCAGTGACACCGCCCACAGGCAGCAGGGTCGATCGAGACGACCCGGGCGGAATCGAGTCAGCCGCACGTCGCGGCGACGACAGGTGCGGGTCGCAAGCCCTCTGGAGAAAAACGATGACGACGACCACCGCAATCGCCGATCAGGTCCTGTTGAACCTCGCCGTGCGGATTCGCGAATTCGCTTCGAGAGCAATGGATTCTTATGACGTGACGGTCTACGCGGCTGGCCTCGCGGCAATGAGCGGCCTCGTCTGCGTCTGGCCCGGCCAGACGAATGGGCCACTCCTGGGCGTGGCGCGAAAGCTCGACATCACCACCAGCGACGAAGACGACAGCAGGCAAATCTCCGTGCGGATCACTGACGTTGAGACGCGCACCGTCGATGTCACTGTAGACATCTGACCACAGCGTTTCCCCTCCCGCGCCGTGCCGGCCTCAGCAACCGGCTCCGCAAGGACCAGCGGCGCGGGGGACTTTTCTTGAGGGCCAGATGGCTCCGGCTAAACGTCAATCCCGGCCGCGGCGATGAAGATGCCATCCAACGCATCAGCCAGGCCGGGGACTACGGCGGCGATCTGCTGGAGCATCGGCGAGTCCCGGCGGAACACGAGCGCGTTGCGGTAAGCGATCAGGGCTTCGTCTCCCGCGGCAGCGACTGCGGCTTCCACGTCTTCGAGAAAGCCCGCGCGGCGAATGGCGATCTTGGCCTGGAGTGGGGAGACTTCGGTTGGGATTGGTGCGGCATCCCAATCCCACGAGGCAAGGATTCCGTTCGCCAGATCCTGCCGCTCTTGGCTGACACCCTCCGCGAAGTCGATCCGCTCTTTCGACAGGCCGACGAAGCCGACTCCTTCATGAGCCAATCGGCGGGACAGGTCTTCCACTCGCCCCCGAAACTGCAGCATCTCTTCTATCGTCGGGATCAATTCCAGGCCCCCCCGCCGAACGTGTAGTAGTAGTAGTTCGAGTTCCCGGACCCGGTCGCAGATTCTGTGACGTAGTAAATGTTGTAGCCGAGCGTCGGGGCGACAACCAAAGGGATCGCCATACCGGGGATGATCGTGCTATTCCAGTCGAGCCACTGAATGTGTGCCGTCGTTACGCTTCCCACGCCGACCCGTGCCCCCTGCGACCCGGCCCCGCTCGCGTTGAAGGCGGCGTTCAGCGTCAGGGTTGCGGAGTTCCGTGGGATGCACGTCACCCACTCTAGGCAATGCGTGCTGGCGTTGTTCCAGCCGCGCACGGTCGTGGAGCTGTAGGTGTGGCTCGTCGCATCTGTGCGGTTGAACGGACGAAACACCGGGCGCCACAAGTTCGACACGAATCGCTTTGTCTGCGAGTCCTCAGTCGTGCTTGTCCCCGTGGTCCGGATCGTCCCGATGAGAGTCGCCTGACTGGCCGAGATCGACACGCCGCCCATAACCGTCGTGAAACTCGACGTGTTGACGTAGATCCCGCTCAGCAGTGAGAACGCCGTGTTCCGGGCCGTGTCACTCGTCCAGGCCGGGGCCAAGTCGATCACGACAGCCGAGCCGTTCCAGTAGGCCACGACGTCGTAATTCTTGCCAGACGTCAGCCCCGAGATCGACCGACTCAGTTCGGAGAAGGTCCGCGGCACGAACCGGGTGCCGTCGTAAATGCAGACCACGTCCCCGCCGTCCGGTGTGAAGTAGATCGTGGACTTGGCCGTCTGATCGGACAGCGAGATGGCCACCCCGCTCTCCAGCGTCAGCCGTCCGCATTGGAGCAGCGGTAGCGAGGTTAGGCCCGTCCCGCCGTTGGATGCGGCGAGAGAAACCGCCAAGGGGCTCAGTGCGGAGAGAACTTCAATCGCCATTACCCGGTCACCACAACGCGGAACTGATTGGAGGTCGGGGCCGAAGCGAAGACGACGTCGACCGTGTTCGTGGTGGCGTGGCGCGTTTCAACGATGATTTTGTCGTAGTTCCCAGAGTTGCGGAACACCTCAACGACCACGTCCCGCGTGCCGAGGTTGTGCGTCACCGTCAGACTGGTGTTTGAGCCGTCGCCGATGCTGGCCGAGTACTTCTTGGCGAAGCCCGTGTAGTTCGCCAGCTTCAGCGGGGTGACGATGCGAGCGTCGTCAGATCCGGCGTTCGTCTCCGCCTGCGTCGCGAGCTCCGCCTTACCGGCGGACGTTTCCGTTGCCGCCCCGACCGTCGCCCCGAAGGAGGTCCAGGTGACATCGTTCGAGCCGATGGTCCCGTTCACCGCAGTCTGGCGCCACGTCGAGCCACCGTTGGCCGTTCCCTCATCGACGGTCACGACCGCGGACTCGAGCTCGTCGAAGGTGCTGGCGTCAGTCGCCCGGGTCGCCGCTGTGGACGCTCCGTTCCAGATGTAGATGCCGTTCTGGGATGCGGTGGACTGGTCCTTGACGAGAATCCGATCGCTCGTTGTGAGCGAGATCCCATCCATCGAGGAGCCTGGGGACGAAAGGTTCACATTGGCGGTTGAGGCCGCGCGAACGTTGTCCTTCCACGCCAGACCCTCGGACAGTGCATTGAGCTGGGCCAGCGTCACTGGCTGCTGTGCTGAGGCTGCATCCGGAAGGTTGGTGATCCGGGCAACGCTATCGAAGTCGAGGTCTTGCGCAACGAGAGTGGCCATTAAGCCTCCTTACAGGCAACGCGCCGTACCGGCCCGAGCCGAGGCGAAACTGATGGTCAAAAGGTTGTTCGACTGGTGAAGGACTTCCCCGATCATCTCGAGGCCGCCCGGGGTTTCGATCGCGACAACGGGGTGGTAGCCAAGGTTGTGGGCTACTGTCCAAGAGACAGACGCTGAGGACTGCGTGTGCGTGTAGGGATTAATGTTCAACCCGTCGCGACCGCGTGGTCCCCGCGGGATCTCCACTTCCCGGGCCCGCTGAACCTCAACCTCGGTGACATGCCGGACCGGTTCGACCGCGCACGACCGCTCAATGGTGACGTTGGTCACCTGTTGGACGGGCTCGATGGTCGCTCCACAATCAGACATCACTCAGGATCCGGGGAGGTCGGCAGGAGGATGAGTTCCTCGCGGTACCACTCTTTCCACTCAACTGGGTCGGCAGCGGTCTTCTGCTGGACCACGATCACGGCCTGGTCCCAGGGGGCACCGTCAAAGTCGTCCGAGGTGTAGGCGAAAGCGATCTCGCCATTGGTGTCGTCGGCCGTGTACTCGGTCAGGGTGGCGTACCGGGTGAGGCCGTCCGGCGACTGGATCAGGGCCCGAGCGTCGAGCCATGACTCCGTCTCTTCCGCAACGCCGTCCGAGGAGAACCGATAGACCAGTTCCCCGGAAGTCCCCTTGGACGCCTTCGCCGGTCCTGTGCAATCGCAGCTCATTGCAACACCTCACTGTCTGAAGCCCCCGGAGAAACCGGGAGGGGAGATCCGGCTGCATCGGCTGGCGGTGCCGTCTCCGGGGGCGGGGGACTCATAAGTTTTTCTTCTGGATTGACAAAGTTTTCGTGATCTGAGACAGATAAGGCCACGTTATGGATCGAGCCAAATCCATCAACGGGGCCAGCGCCATGGGTCTCATCTGCCGGGTCATCGATTTGTGTTGCCACCTCGCCGTCTATCCGACGGTGTGGATCTCCGTTTGGATTTTCGGCAACTTCTTGTACCCGCCCCCCTTCGCCTACGACGTTGCCACCCAGTACGGGAAGATTCCCAGCGGGATCATCAACGGGTTTATTCCCCTCGACGAACGCCCCCCAAAGGCCGTCGGGGCAGAATGACGTGGCCCATTCGATCTTGGTTTTGAGAACGCAACCGCACTGCTTGTGACCGCACTCGCCAGGAGTCGATAGGCCGAAATAGTCGCAGCCTTGGCACGTCTTCAGTCGCTCGGCCTGAACTTCTGGCGGTGCCTTCTTCCGGCCAGTGCTGACGTGCTTCGTGACCGCCTTGGTGAAGTTGACAGCCTTTCGCGCAAGCGACGGTCCGACGAGAAGGTCTTGATACTGGGACACGTCGTATCCCTGCGCCCGCCATTGCTTCAGGGTCACAATGCGGAATCGCTCCGTGTACCCATCGATCTGGGCGCGCTGCTCGTCGGTCAGAGGCTTGAGGTTTGGTTGGATCATGAAACCGTTACGTTGTTCAAGCCGTCGCATCCGGGCAGATCGCTCGGGCCAGCGACCACGAATGGACCAGATGGACTTGCGGACGAGGCGTTGATCGGGCCACCGTCGAGATGCCACGTTCCGCCGTCTTCGTAATACGAGAACGTGAACAGAGACCCGCAAAGCGTCACGACGCCTTCGTAGAGCCCTTCACCGCCAAGGCACAGTTCTGTGGTTGTCTCACCGCAACCACAGCCGCCGCTCCCGTCATAGTCGAACGTGACGGTAACCGTGTCTTCCGTCGGCGGATCCCCGCTCTCGCACCGCTTGAAGCACTTGTAGTCGTCGGGGTAGTCGGCAGCTTCACCGCAGACGCTGTCCTGAGTCCCGCTACACCCTGTCGGGTAGCAGTTCCCGCACGCATCACAGGTTGTAGATTCGGTGTCGACCACCCATCGCTTGCCGAGACCTTCGCCGAGGTTGGTCGCCTTCAGGACACACGCCTCAATGGCACAGTCCGGGGCGTTCACCTCGCCGCCGCAGTTCTCCGCGTTCTGGCCGCTCGTGTTCGGGGGAAGCGGGTCGTACGCCTGGATGTAGATTCGGTCGGGAACCTTGGCGTCACCTTCGATGAGGTTGTCATCACCGCAGGCGTAGCTTGGAGACGCCGTGAAGTCGGTCTCTCGCAGAAGCTCCTGCGGTTCTTGGTTGCAGTAGTCCGTGATCAGAAGTTCGCCGTCATACCGTGCGATGCGACAGCCGTTTTGAGAGCCCAAGGCCCCGTCCTTCACGCGATACCAGAAGTTGATCAGGACGATCACTTCAACGATGCGGTCGCCACCCTCATTGAAGCCGCACGACAGGCTTACCCGGATCTGAGCAAGGTCGCCGCTCGGGCAGTTGTCGTTTGTCAGCCACGCGGCGTAGCGGGTCAGTGGTGCATCAACGTCCTGAAAGGGGATCAGGACTCGCGCGGCGTACCCCTTCGTGTTCGTGTCTTCCAGCGAGACGATGTCGGTCTCACCGTCCGTATCCAAGACACACTGCGGGAGTTCAATCTCATCGGGCCATTCCTCCTGCCCAAGATACCCCGAGAGCAAGACCTCCATCTCGCCTTCGTGCCCGACCTGCGACGACATTCCGAACCCGAAGTTCGGAATCGTGATCGCCATGAACGGCGTCGTCTGGCAACTGTCCGTGCAAATCTGATAGCGGAGCCGACGAACCGGCGTGACGCAAAGATTGCAGTCGTCCGGCACCTCGGCGTATTCGAACGGCATCGTGGTTTTGAAGATCCACGGGCAGAGGCACTTCAGCCCGCACGCGTCCGCAAAGCACCACGTCGCCTCGATGATCGGGCAGACGGCCGATTCAGGATCGCCGTCGAACTCCAGCGTCACGATTGGAGTCGCAAGCGGATCGGTGTCGATATTCGGGAACGAGAGCTTGTAGTAGTACTTCAGCTCGTCCTTGAGCGGGATGTACTCCTCACCCTCAACTGGATCGTTACACGGGGGCCCATCGAACAGGCGGGTTTTCCAGATCCCATCGCCCTGGTACTGGTAGACCTTCTGGTTGCCCGACTCCTCCCAGAGTTTCCGCTCCCCGCCCGGGAAGCGAACCGTGAGGTACGGGTGAACCGCGACCCGGGTCCGGTTGACGCAGCCGCACTTCGCCGCGAACGGATCGTCCTCCAGAAGCGGAACACCGGGCCAGCAGTTACCGCAGGCACAGGTTGCGGAGGGTGTTCCGCGTGGAAGGCCGTTGACCTCTTCCGCGGTGAGAGTGCGGGGGCGCTCCTGCGGCGTTGGGCGTCGTGGAACGTCGTGCCGTGAAGTGCTTGGAGAGCGTTCGAACACCATTACGCCACCTCCTGCGAACCGGAGGTGTATTCGAGGTAGGTCCGCTGGTTCATATTGTCCAGCGTGACGCCCGTGATCTGGACGTAGCGGGGAACAGCCTCCTCGTCGTCAAGGTTGTACGTGTTCAACTTCAGGCTGATCTCTCGACCGCCGACTTTGGTGATTACGTCCCCGACCTTGAAGCCCGTCAGGATCCCGAAGAGTTGGGCCGTCCCACTCGTGGGCAGGATCTGAAGTGTTTGGGCCAGCTTTTCGAGGTAGGTCTGCAGGGCAGCGTTGTCGTTGGCAAGATCAGCGTCGCCCGTGAGCGCGGACGCGAAGTCGCCCCCCGTTCGGCGCCGACGGAAATGGAACCTGTCAGACAGATCGAGCATGTCGTAGATCGGGTGAACGATCGAAACGTCATGTTGCAGATCGCTGACGTACACTCCGGTGTTGATCCGGGTGTCGGACTGGACCCCACAGGTGAGACGAAACTCCAAGCCGGGGTTCTGAAGATCCGGTGGCGGCGTGTGGAACTTGATGCCGATCTGATCGGGCAGGACGCGGTAGCCCCACTCCTCGGGGGCGGGTAGCCACTCCTGTGTGGATGCGAGCCGATACTGCAGGAACGGAGGTCGACGGATTCGCTTGTCTGTGACAACATCCTTGTAGGTCGTCAGGCAGTCCTCGGCCTTTCGACGACGTGGCAGATAGTCGGGCGAACTGAGTCCGTCGTTGAGGTCAACCGGGGGAATCTCCGGTCGCAGGTCGGTGTAGTCGAGTCCTTCATTGGCCACCCACGCCCGCCCAATGAACGAGTCCGAGTCATCGGGGATGATCGAGTCGGCCGGCGGGTCCCAGCACTTGTAAAGCGGGATCGTCAGTTCCTCTTCAGTGAAGGAACCGTAGCCGGCAATCGCCTTGGGAAGAGCCAGAAGGGACACGTTGAACTGTGCCCGCTCCGTCCGGGACTGATCAACCACCTCGCCGATTGCATCTAGCGGGAGTTCCCATTCCGACGCTTCGCCGTTCGGCCGCCCGCGGGTGAAGATGCGGATGCGAGGCGTCATGCCGTCTTCGATGACCGACGTTCCTTCGAAAACCACGGCCCATTGAAAACCGTGAGGATCGAGCACAGCCGACAGGTACTGCGGGAGCGATTTGGTGATCGGGTACGTCAAGTCCTTCACGTCCGGAGGCGTGAGCATCACCTCCCCAAGTTCGTCCGCTATTTCCTCGGCAGTGGTCCCGATCGTCGCGGGATTCTTGATCCACCATTCGTCTTCGTTGATGGTCCACAGGAAGTAGGCCACGACCTGCGGCAACGTCCATGACGCAGCCTCGGTCCCCATGTATTCGAGCGCGGCGGTAGAAAGACCTTGCTCGGGGTCGAGGAGATAGAAGTGACGGGCGGTCTCGTAGGGGGCGGATTCGCTTGCCTCGTCATGTGTCGCGTCCCGATTGCCCCGAGCTTTTCCATCAACGACAGGGTTGAAGTAGAACTTCTGCCAGGTGTCCAATGGCTTGTCGCTGAACGGTTCCCAGACACGAGCCCCAGGCGGCAGTTGCCCGAAGTGGTGCGGCCGAAGCGAAGCCGTGTAGCCGCGAGACTCCTGCGAATCGATGGAGTCGTTCCGCCCAACGATCTCCCCCCGGAAGATCGGCCCCAGCGGCTCGTTGTCCTGAAACGCCCACACCTCAACGATGTTGTTCGAGATTGAGGTGAGGGCCGTGTTTTCCAACCGCCCCTCGCGGCCGAGATCAAAGAGGAGTGTCGCCTCTGCAACGCCGTTGATCGCCAGACGCACAGTCACCACCTGCCACGAAGGATCATGCTCCTCGTAGTCCGGTTCCCCCCCCTCTTCATCGCCGACGAAGGCTCGGAGTTCGGTGACAGAGACAACGGGCGGCAACGCTTACTCCTTCGGGGCCTTGGCACCAGCTTCCGGATCGGCGCCATTCACAAGCGTCGGGATGTCGTTCAACTTGAAGTCCGTGACAGCGACAGGCGGGGCCTTGGCGGCTTCCTTCATCTTCCGCTGACAGAACTGGCGGAACTCATGGCGGGTCACCTCACTGGGAAACCTCGCGTCGTAGAGCGTGTCCATCGAGAAGTTGACTGCGGTGAAGTCGACACCCTTGATGGCCTCCTCCATCCGCTCTGCGGCGGTCTTCTCAGGGCTCGGGTTCTGGTTCGGCATTGGGTTCCCTCTGTCGGAAAACGAGTAGGACTTTCACGGTCCAGCCATGCAGGCCAGACCCATCAGGAAACGTGCGTTCGACTCGCCGCATACTGGCAAAGGTGCAGCTCTCGTAGGTCCGGTCATCAACCACGAGACTGCCGTCGTTGCCCTTGTAGTCTTCAAGTTCGTCCATCGCGGCTTCGAGCAACGCTCGGGTTTCAAAGCCGCGGTAGCGAACGACAATGGGGATGTCGCGCCCCTTCATCTTGTCCTTGAGGTGCGTCTCCCCTCGGACGCCAGGGAACTGACCGCTGTAGAGGTTGAACTGCCACTCTTGCGGGTCTTCCCCCTCGTGGATTCCGTACGTCGTGATAAGGTCGATTGCCGAGTGCGACAGCGTCTGCGACATCAGGGAGCCCTCCCCTGCTGCATGACAGGAGAGGCAGGGGCCTTGCCGCTGTTGTTCTGTTTGCGCATCTCATCAGTGTTGGTCGACAACATCTGACTGTTCTTTCGAAGTTCTGCAGTCACCTCGTCGAATGAGATGTTCATCGGAGAGAACATGCTGTGCGCCGTTCTCTGGGACACACCCATGCTTCGGGCCATGTCATATCCCCAAGCGTTTACGGCGTTGTGCATTGCCGGCTGGCCGCTCTGCCGAAACATCAGTTCTCGCTGTTTGGCAATCAGGTCGTCCTGCTGATCCGACGACAACGCTTCTTCCGCCAGAGAAGCATCGAGGCGGTTCTCTGTAGCAACACGACCGGACGTCCCGATTTCCATCGCCTTCGCCCAGCCGCTGCGGTCTTTTTGTCGACGAAGATTCAGGGCAAAAGCCTCACGTCCCTTCTTGCTCATAAGGGCCGAAAATGCGGCAAAGTGCTCCTGGCCAACGATGTTTGCGAGATCTGTATCCCGCGTATCCACCGGTGCCTTGTCGTAGGCTTCAGCGATGTCAGTAACCGCTTGAAAAAAGTTTTCCCCATCCCCAATGAGGTCCACGTTGTCATTGTCGAGACCGAGCCCCTTGAACCCCCGTTGGGCTGACTTATTGTCTTTCTGGGTTTGCAGCTTCCCGACAATTCGACTGAGCGATGTTGCTGCCTCAGAAGACGGCATCGTTTCAAGAAGAGTCGCGTAGGCGGCGAACTGCTCAGGCATCGCGACAGACGTCATTCCCGCGGCATGCTTTGCCAAATCCGGAAGGGCCTGAAGGTTGAAGTTCGTGGGGTTCAACGTCTGAAGCGTCGACATGACATTCGTAATGCCAGCCGCCGTCTTGTTCTGCCCGGTCGCCGCGAGGTAACTAGAGATCGACGTTGCAAACTCAGCGGGATCGGCATCACGCTCCCCGAGCGCAGCCATGCCCGTCAGTAAGGCGACGTTTGCCGGTCCCGCCGCGTCTTCCAGTTCGAAGCCAGAGCCCTCAAGTGCCTGTCGGGCCAACGCCGCCTGCTTGATTGTCGTGCCTGCGGTTCTGGCCGATTGAAAAACCTTCTTTCGGATCGCCTCGGATTCTGGGCCCGAGATGCCAGACAAGGCATCCATCTTTCGGAAAATCGAGTCGTATTCTCGCCCAACACCTTCCGCTTCCTGGCGGATCTTTCGGTTGGCATCGACGATGAGATTGAGGGTCTGCTGAACACCGACAAGGCTCAGTGCCCATCGGCCGATAGTGTCGACGACCTGCCCAAAGCTCTGCTTCGTCTCATCCCCAGCCTTCTTCGACTCCTTCGCCAGACCCGACATCTTCCGTTCGAGCTTGTCGAGCATCTGGTAATGCTTGTTCAGAGCCTCGATGTACTGTCGGTCGTCGAGCGTCTGCGTCAGCGAAATCGTGTTACCCGACATCGTCCACCTCGCTTTCGAGGGGAATCGCGAGTGCCTCCGCTGCGAACTTCTGCTTACGGTGGATCTCGATGGATCCAACAGCCGCCAAGATCATCGGCCCCAGCGTCTCCGAGGTCAGGAGCCCGAGTACGTTCACGATCTCCGGGGTGATGCGGTAGTTGAGAGCCAACGAGTCGTAGCCGAACTCAAAGGCGTGCCCCCACTCAACGCCGTCTTCCGCCTTGCCGGTCGTGAGCTGACGGGTAAACGCCTCGCACCGCTTGATCCAGCTCGTCGCCTCAAAGTTGCGAGTCTGGTAGCGAGACATCCTCTCCAGTTTCACGCCGTCGGCGGTCAGGACGGTGGCCACGGGGAGCAGCAAGACGTCCGGGATGATCCACGCTTGCTCGGCGTCATTGAGCGGGAGTTGGTCCCCCGGAATCGGAAGCGGGACTTGAAGTTCTCGGGCCCGAGGCAGTTTCTCCGTGCCGTAGCCGACCGAGTATCGACCAGCAGCGAGACCGCGGAACGGCAGGGCCTCAAGCCACGTCAGCGGTGACTTCGGGAGGGCGGTCGAGTCCCCTGGCTGAGGCCAGTAGTAGAGGATTCCGCTCTTGCCGTTGATCTGATGGACGATCGTGTGGAACCCGTGCGCAAGATGTCCCAGGCCAACGTCCCGCAGGGGTGCGGGATCAGCGTTAGCGCAAGGCTGCTCGGCGGGAATCCAGATCCGAAAGTGCATTTCTCAAGCGAGAGCGGTGGTGACGGAAGCGGTAAGCGCCTTGCCCTGCACGCGGTAGGTGACCTCGCTGGCACCGCGGCCAGAGCCCTGGACCTGCTGCAGACTGCCGATGGCGTCACCGAACGACAGGGACAGGTGGCTCGACTGATCGTCCGCGACGTATCCACCGAGGTCTGTACGCCGGCGGCCGTAGACATTGACCGCCGTGAGGTCTTTGACGCCCGAGGTGAGGCTCGTGAGGTTGCTGTTGGACCGGAACGTGAGGTCAATCGACGGGGCACGGGAGGTGATGTAGATCTCCTTGGGAGCCTTCCCGCTTCCCTCCCACTGCTTCTCGACCGTGATGCCGAAATTGACCTGCCACGCGATCATGTCCGGCGTGATAACCGTCGGACCGGAGTAGGTCAGGCTGCCACCGCCGAAGCCGTAGGGAGCGTTGGCCGTTTCCGAGGCATAGTTTGCCGCGGCCGATTCCGAGAGCGGACTTTCACCGTCGTCGGACAGGTAGTGCACGGACGAAGTCAGGGTGATGTTCTGACCGCCCTGCCGTGCGGAGATCGACTCTGGAATGACCAAAGCTCCTTCGTTCCCGCTGATTGTGAAGTGGTTGCCGTTGGACTGGAACGTGCCGCCAGAAGATCCCTTGCGGAACGGAACCGTCACCGCCGTGGAGGCCGCGATCAGGAGCCCAGCAGTCGCACTGACACCAGTCAGGTAGCCGACGATGTCCTCGGTCGTGAAGTTCACGACCGGCTCGAACATGTGCGAGAAGAACGCCTTCGGGTCCACGTCGGTGGAGCCGTACTGAGTCATGATCCCGGCACCCGGGCCCACCCCAGAGTTGGTGATCTGGCGAACCGTGGTCCCCCCCAAGATCACGTCGCCCGCAATGAATCTCATGACGCGCTCACTTTCCGCCTGCGAAGGCGCCGGATGCTTGGGTCGGTGGCCCCCTTGACGTATTCCTGCTCAATCGCCGCCATGTCGGCCTGCTTCTCTTCTGGGGCGTACGCTTCCAGCTCGCGACGCTGCCAGTCCGGAAGGGGCCGCTTGGCGTTTCCCCGCGTTCTCCAGGTCCACCGATTGGATGTTGCGGTGACCTTTCCGTTGGACTGAACGAGGTTGTAGAGCTCGCCCGTCATCACGTTTGGTCGGTATGGATCAACGCCCTTTTTCTTCTTCCGCTTGATGGTCGATGAGGCACGCGGTCGATAGCCGTACGCGCCGCCGGGCGCTGTCAGTGCATTGCGGTTGAAGTGCTTCGGGACCCGCTTGTCTTTGTGCTGATAGCCGCGACGTTCGAGGATGCCCTTCAGGAGGCTTCGATGCTTCCCAACCGGCAGGTCATACTGCTCAATCAGAATCTGCAGGTTGCCCGGCATCATTCACCCCCGATGTCGCAGGTGATCTTGCACCCCCAGAGCGGCAGTCCCGTCGGACTCTGCTGTGGCCGGTCCAGTTCATCCGGGCCGTCAGTGATCGCGATCGTTTGGAAGTCCATCCACGTCCGTCCGGTTGCTCCCGGCCGCTCACTTCCAGCCATGTTCTGAAGGTCGCAAACGACGCCATCAACGAGCTGTGCGAAGGCACGTCCGGCCCCCTGCGGATCGTCAATCGAAAGGACGCGATCGAAGTAGGTGGACGGAGCCTCCCACTCCATCACTAGGGTCATCTGTGCCCCGGAGTAGAAGTAGTCCCCCCGAGACTGGGACCGCTTCGTGATCTGCGGGCTGTCGACCCAGATCACAATCCGCGGTGGCTCCTGCGGGCGAACGTGGAGCGTTTCGAGGTCGTACTGTGCGATCGCCTCCAGCACCTGCACCGTTGTGACTTCATCGGCATAGGCCGCGCTCGCGATCGTCAGCGAGTTCCGCATGTCTTTGTGGCCGACGAACCGGCAATGTGCCCCAGGGAGAAACACCCGAGTCTGATCGCCAGGGATGACGAACGACGCCGCGCCCGCCGCACCATCGGTTACCGAAGACACCGGAACCATCGACTCGTTGGCGGTAACCCGGAAGATCGCCCGGCTGGCTTGCTGCTGATTGTTCGGCACCCGCAGGAACGCCCGAACCGCCTTCGATGCGGCAAGCATCTCAGCGAAGTCGTCGAGCAAGTCCCCTTGGATCTGAACACTCACCGCGGTCCCCTCGTCTGCGGATCCCCCAGAACCAACTCAATCTCCCGCAGGCCGTCATTGCAGACGGGAGCGATGTTCTCCGTGCCGTACTCGACCCCGTTGATGATCCATCTTTCATAGAGACTGACGGTCACAGAATCAGCCACCTGAATCTTCGGTCGGAAGATCCGCCCGTCTCCCCGTTCCTCGGTTCGATCGGGCGGCTCGACCGTCACGATGGCCGTAACCGGCTCGCCGTTCCCTACGCGGGTGATCGACTCGCCGTGCAGGGCCAAGAGACTCGGCGCGGCAGAGGTCGCAAACAGCAAATCGAATTGACTGGCCATCGGCTTTTGGCTCAGACGTGCGTGTTGGTCAGGAGGTGACCGCAGGCCGTGTACATGACCTTGATCTGACGGTCGTTTCGGACCCGGATCACGTCGCCACGTCGCGTCTCATCGCGGTAGCTCTCGACCACGCCATCGACGCCACCGTCGCCCGTCCAGTTGAAGATTCGTCCGAGGCAGGGCTCCGAGACGTCATCGCTGGTCGCGATGCGGGCCACCATCGCCATCGACTCGTCCCAGATGCCCGACAGGTTGGCGTTCTGTCCTTCGGCCGCCGTGTCCTTGGTGCCGCCCGCCACGATGATGTAGGGGAGGTCGAACACGACCGAAAGTTCCTGGGCGGTGATGGCGCCCTTGCGAACGTCCATGAAGCCCTGGGCCTTCGAGCGGTCGATGATCTCGGCCACGTTCCGCAGTTTGCGGTAGAGCAGCCGCGAGATGATGAGGGCATTCGCCCAGAGTCCGGTGTTCTCATAGATCTTGAGAACGGCCCCCTCGACATCCGCCACCGGGGTGGCCGTGGCAGCCGTCGACCAGGGAGTCGATACCGCCGTGGTCAGCGTCGCGCCGGCGTAGGTGACGGTGTTGAAGAGAGCCGCGGCAACGGCCTCCTCGGTCCCAACCATGATCTCCCGCATCGCCCGGTTGCGCGCCTTCACTTCGGCGTCGAAGTAGTTGGCATACATCTTGGCTTCGCGATCGTCGATCACCTCTTCGACGCCATGCTCTTCGGTGGCAAAACTGTCGGTTTCGAAATTCCAGTTGCCACGGCTGTAGCCGGACCGCGGGGCCCGGCGGGTCTCGCGGCGCTTCAGAAGTTCCTTGAGGGGGATCCGGCCGAAACTCCCGGCCTGAACCGCCACATCGAGTTTCGGCAGGACGCGTTGGCCGATGAAGCCCTCCGCGTCCGCCAGAACATCGAACTCTTCCATCGAAGCCAAATCGGGTCGCAGCGTTGCAAGGCTGCTCGTTGGGGTTGCGCCCATGGGGATCGTTCCTCTTTGAGGGGGTATCTGTCAGGGGTCGCCGACATGGCACCCCACAAAGCTCCGCGAGACTCTTACGGCTCGGCGGTCCAGGTTCCGGTGTAGCCGAAGACCGACCACTCGCCTGCCTTCGTACACATGAGGTGAACGGTTTCCCCGTCTGCGTTGGCCGTCAGGTACTTGCCGGCACCGCCGGCCACACCAGTGGACGGCAGAGCGATCGTTTCAGAGCCGTTCGGGTCGATCCGCAGTTCCTGGGCAGCACCGACCCGGAAGAAGAACTGCAGGCCGACAACCGCGGCCGGCATGGCATACGTCACCGTCCCGCTCGCTCCGACGGTCGTGTGCACCGACCCGGATTCCGACGCGGCCAGCGTGTCCCCAGAAGTGTGGGCTTCGACGATCGGCTTGTTGGTCGCCAGGGTCGACGTTACACCCGGAAGAGTAATCGTCGCGTCCGCGGCGAGATTCGGAGGAACAAGCGTGGCCGTGTAGTTCCCGGTCGCACTGTTCGTGTTGATCGCGACCTTGGCCGCGCTCGAATCACTGTCGACGGTGAAGCCGGCAGCCGTGGTCCCGGAAATCGAGGTCGACACATCGACAGGAGCCTGCGGCCCAAGGACCTCGATCACGTCGTTATTGGCGCCCGCGGCCTGAAGCGCAATCCCTTCGAGGACCGTTCCTGAGGACGCGATCTTGCCGCTTGCCGCCGCGTAGACCGGGTTGCCTGCGGTGATGGAGCCCGCGGCGACCATCTTTCGGGTTCCCTGCGCGGTCGCGAGGCGAACGGTGCAGTTCCCCGCCGCGAAGCAGGCGACTTCCATCGTTCCGATTGACGGATCGGAGGCGCCGGCAACCGCCACCTCCCCAGCCGTCAACTTGACTCGCAGGTGTTCCGCGATTGCGGCCCCCGCGACAAGCGTCTTCGTTGCCGTTTCAACAAACTGACTCATGGTTTCGATCCCTGTGAGGATGTGAGGAGAAAAGCGTCGAGGCTCACGGCCTCACGGGTTCAGATGCGACCGGTACGGCCCGCTTCAGCGTTCTTGGCGTTGACGTATGCCCGCTGCAGGTCCGGCTTGGCGCGGGCAACCGCGAGTCGCGCCTTGTCCCGGCTGTTGCCGTTCTTCGGCAGCGCGGCCTCGACCGCCTCGTCCCAGGCTGCGATCGGATCGCTTGTGTCCGCTGCCCCGCTGTCTGCCCCCTTCGGAGCGTCGTTGACTGGCTGCAGGCCGGAGAGCTTGACGACGAGACCCGCGACGGGCTGGGCCTTCTTGGCGTCCTCACGGGCCGCGGCCGTGCGATCCTTGAGGGTCTTGCACCACTCGGCGGTTGCCTGACTCGCCGTCAGCTCTCGCTTCTGGCAGTCGGCGAGGAACATCGCATCGCCTGCCTCGTTGGCTTCGATGCCCGGACATGCAGCGACAAGTTCCTTGAACGTCGCGGCGACCGGCTTGGGTTGCTCTTCAGACATGATCACCTCTGGGACTGAAATGCCGGTCGCTCGACCAGACGAAGGACGTTTCACTTTTGCCAGCATCTGCATCGCTCGATCGAACGACTGAATGCCGTCAATCAACTTGAGTTCCTGGGCCTGCTTCGCCGACCACGTTCGGCCAGACGAGACGGCCTCGAATTCCGACTTGGACATGCTGCGTCCGGATCGAACCGCTGACTCGAACATGCCGAAGGACTGCTGGACGGAGTCCTGCCAGACGGCAATTTGCGAATCCGGAATCGGGGCCCCTTCGATGCCGGCCCCTTTGTGCTCTCCGGTCCGGATGACGTGGACGGCTACACCGGCCTCCTCGTACGCCTTGGACCAGTCCTTGACGGCCATCACAACGCCGATGGAACCGATATCGGCCGACTCGTTGGACAGCACGCGGTCTGCCTGTGACGCTGGCCAGTAGCCTGCGGAACAGCAAAGATCCTCGATGTAGGACCAGACCGGCTTTGATTCCTTCGCCGCAACGATGTCGTTCGACAGTTCGCTGGTGCCGGCAACCAGACCACCAGGGGTTTCCCAGTGCATCATGATTGCTGTGATAGACGGATCCGTTGTTGCGTTCCGGATCGCTCGGCGAGCCCGGACCGTTGAGCCCTCTGGGCTGAAACTGGAACCGTGCTTGGTCATCGGACCGGCCACGCGAATGACCGCGATGGAACCGTTGACCTCGTATCCGTAGTTCGTCGCCGCCGCTTCGACCTTCGGCTGATTCAGTGCGAGATGTGCCGCCAGTTCCGGACCGTGGAGACGGGACGCCTGGGCCACCATCAACTGCAGGTGTCGTTCGTCGATCGCCCACAGCCCTGCATACTGGCTGAAGTGCGGGATCGCGGCGACGTTCGAGTCCAGGCGGAGGTTAAGCGGGCTGTGCATTGGGGCTCCCTTCCGCCGCGACGGTCTCGGACTTGGTTTCGCTCTTGGTGACGCCCTGAGGTTGCGACATCGGACAAAGCATTTCCGGAGTAGTTTTGAACTCCGGAAACTCGTCGTTTAATTCGCGTGCCGCGATGCACGACAGCCGACGAGCAAACTTCCGATCATCAACAATTTCGGCCGCAAGGATCTCCCAATCGACACCATGTCGAGTCGCAGCAAATCGGCGATGGGAGGTCATCCCTTCCCCGAGTTCCATTCGGTGACGGGCAGCGTCCTTTTCGGGGTCGATGTACTCCCATCCCGGGAAATTCCATCCGTGCCGCAGAAGAACTTTCAGGCCATCCGGACCGGTCTTTTCCAAGAACGCAAGAAGCCTGTCGTTCGTCTTGGCCCACTGTCGCACCTTCCAGTGATATACCGGGCAGTGCCAGCGGCGTACTTCAGTGTGTCGCAGGTCCGAATACGTCTCCTGAGCCTTTTGGATCACTCCTCGCCAACCGCTGAAATTCAACTTCGACGGATCCAGAATCAGAACCGCCAGCGGAACATCAATGTTGATCGCGAAGGTTGTCAGAAGTTGAAGCGTGAAGGTCTCGAACTCACTACCCGGGATGTTTGGGTTGAGTACACGCCACGTCTTCCCCGGCTTTCCCCTGAGTATTCGGCCCGGAACCATGTCCACTAACGTTCGTGGCGTTCCGTCCGCCCAATAGTCATACGACACTGCCCCATCAGCGACCTCTTGAGGCGTTTGAATTGCGCCAACGTCCCACTCCTCTGCGTAGGTGATACACGAATTCACCTGTGCGCGAACGAGGTTTGCAAAGAACAAATCGTCTCTCATTGAGGCGATGTCGTAACAGCTCACAAACCGGGAAATGCCTCTCGACTGCGTGAAACGTTCGTCGTCATAAACGTGAAACGCGTTGTGCCCACCATCGTCATCGAAAGCGGGGATCGAAGTGACGTCCGAAACCTTTGCCCGTTCGTTGGGGTTGATAGGCTCCTTTGTAAGCCAGTAACGAGTTGGGCGCCCGGTGTTCTCCATCTCAACGCCGCACACGCCGCGAAATGTACGGCCGGTGTCAGGCGAGCGAAGGCGGTGAGCCTCCAGCGTCTGAATCTGCCCATTCTCCAGGGGCAAGCCGATGAAGTCGCCGTCGACCATCGTTCTGGCAAACCCGACGTTCGTCATCTTCCGCCAGTCCATCTTGCCGGCGGCGTGACATGTCAAAGGGTTTTCGGACCACTCTGCCCACAGGTCAAAGAGAATCGTGTTGATCTCTTTGTCACCCGTTGTTGGATTGAGAGTCGCGCCTCCCGGCTGCACGCTGCTAACAAGGCGGCGGATCCCTTGCCTTGCGTATGGGTCCTCTCTCTCCACTTCCCTGGCCAGTTCAACCATCCGCAAATACTGGCTTTGGGAACGGATGTGGTAGTCCGCCCCGGAACCCATCGGATCGAATCCGGTACGGTCACGACGAAACCGCGACGGCTTTGTCATTCCGTAGTCGGCCCGCATGTCTTGCATGGCCTCAAGCGGATTGGAGTTGGTCCGTCTCAGGATTCAGTCCCGAAAATTGCGGAATGATGGGTGGAGAACCGACCCAGTTCCGGATGGACCGTTTGCCGATCCGTTCGCCTGGATGAATGCCCTCGCGAGCTTTTGCTGCTCTTGGACCATGCGGGTGTCGAGCGACATGGACGCGCCGCCCTTTCCAGATTGGGAGGGCAATTTCGGTATGAGGGCGGTGCAGATGGTTACGAAGGCTTTTGCCATCACCAAATCACCATCCTCTTCCCAACCGCAGTTCTCTTGATAGAGGACCAACAGTTGCTGAAGAGTCATTGATCCGGTGACCGTCGCCATGGGCAGAACAATAAGCCTCTGCCCACCTCTTTACAGGACGGATCGGCCGGTCGATTGACCGGATTAAACGGACCGTCCGTTAGGCCCCGGAACTGCCCGGAAGGCTACGCGGCGCCGGACGTGAGCTGCTGCATCACCCACCGAATCACATCGGCCGCGGACTCCACCGGCTTGTCCCCCTTCAATACGACGTTTGCTGCGCGGAGCCCGGCATGGAGGCGACGGAAGCCGGGAAGTTCGTCGACTCGACTCAACTGCACCTCGATCCGACCATGTTGACCGGCGATATAGGTCCCCTCCGGCGGATCTGCCATCGGAACCTCGATCGAAAAGGAATCCACTTTCTGCGTCGCCGTACGGGGCTGGATCATCGGAATCTCCTGGGTCTTGGCTCGCGCCATTCATTCACCTTTGGGAAGCCACGAAAGGACCGTCGGACCGCCTCACGAATGAGGATCCGGTTCCGGCGAATTGGTTTTCTTGCTGCTGTGGGCGCCGCTCCACCGGAGTCGTGATCCGATCCGAGAGCTGAGCCCACTTCGTGCCGTTGGTCGTGTAGTGCCAGGCGAGGACCATCGAGTAGCGGAAGGCGTCGCGGAAGTCCTGCCCCTCCCATCTCTTGACCCAGGAGGCGCCCTCCTTGATGTCCCCGGTTAGATGGTGGACGAGGTCAACATCAGGGACCGCTCCTTCGAAGGCTTCGCGCGGGATCGAATACCACTCCGGATCCTCGCGCTTCACCAGCCCCGTCAGCCGATCCTCGACCCAGCTCTGGGAGCGGTCTGTGTTCGGAATCAGGAGGTCGTATTGCTTCGCCCGGAGCTTTGCCTGAACGAGCCGCGGGTGCAGGTCGACCCGCTGAATCCCCCCGCGGTACATCTCCATAAAGGAATCCGCCGAGAAGTCCTTGCGGGCATCAACCGACGATCCCTTCATCGGCCAAAAGTCCGGCCGCTGACCGAGAGACGCAACCAACTTGTAGATCTGATTCGTGTAAGACCCAGAGTCAATTCCGAATCGGGATACGCGAAGGTCCGGACCGCCATCGGCGTGTGGGTAAAACCGGTTTGTAACCAGCTTCCTGAGTTCTGTCTCTGACCACACGACTCCCAGGTCCACGAGTTGCCCGCGACCGTGAAGCCCCCAGGCGGACACCCACCAGTAGAAGATCAACTCCTCGCCAACGCGCCCGACGTCCGCCGCCAGAGTTAGGAACCGGGCCCAGGGGGGGCACAGTCGGAGCGGTTCGTCAGTGGCCATTCGGTCAACCACGTCATCATGGGAGACCTGCACCGGTGAAACATCGAACGTTTCGCCTTCCCACGAGTTGATGTAGTTCCGGATCCGCTCCGATCTGTTCTCCTTTGCGGTTTGGGCCTCAACAAAAGTCTGTGCGACCGAGGCGAAACTGACCCCGGGGAGCAGCGAATGAAGGGTCGACAGAGGGCCGAAAGAAGCGTGACGCCCGGGGCGAACCGGCTCACCCACTATCTTTCCACTGCCGCGGACCTCGCACCCCTCCTTGACCCAGAGGCCAGCGTTGCACATCGACTTCCGGTCGTGCTCCTCGATGCGTCCGCTGCACTTCTCGCACTGGTAGTGGGCGGTGTCGAACGCCTTCTCCGCACTCAAGCGGCCGCTGGCCAGTTTCTCGAATCGCAGGCCGCCGGCCTCCTTCCCATCGCCAGTTCGCAGGGTCTGGAAGTGATCACAGCGAGGGCACGGCACCAGCCGGCGCCGGTTGTCGCCTGCCAGTCTTTCAGACTCGATGAACGACGCTCCCTTGATGGATGGGGTGGAGATCTGAAGGATCTTGAACCGGTTGTATCCCTTGCATCTGTCCCGCATCAGATAACGGAAGTCTGCCTCCTTGGAGGTTGACGCGGGAGCCATTTTGTCGGTTTCGTTCAGGATCACGAGCGCTGCACCGTAGTCCGCGGCGGAGGACGCTGACCGGGGCCAGGCGCCATGAACAATCGTTGTCCGAAACTCCATGCGATGCTCTGCACGAGCCCACGGGGGCGGCATGATGTCCGCCATCGCGTCGCACACTGCAAACGTCCGCCAAGTTCGACCGATCACGCGGCGGGTTGAGTTTTCGTCGGCATCAGCCCAGGCGGAAGGACGACCGTCGACCGTCACATGCTTCGCCAGGCACATCTGGGCGAACACGGTCTTTGCGGTCTGAGCCGCAAACTGCAGGGTGATGATCGAAATCGAGTCGTCATCGAAAAGGGACAGGGGCTCAATGACGTGCGGAAACAGGTCCAGACGTGCCCGCCCGACGATCTTGGAGTCGTTCGACAACCGGAAGTTGTCTCGGATCCAGTCGACCGTCGAAATGGATTCCCGCGGCAAGAGAGACCGCAGGACCGCCGGGTGAAGTTGGTAGGAAATCATCCCTCAAGTTGAGCACGTTGCTCGTCAATCCCCCTCAGATAAGCCTGCAATCGGTCACACCAATCCCGCAAAAGCTGTGACGTTTCCGCCTTCGCCTTCGCCTCCAACCCCGGGCGGTACTTCTTGGGGATGTCCATCGCGAGGATGAACCCCAGGTTGACCAGTCCTTCGCTGAATTCCTTAGCCGAAAAAGCGATCAGCCGCTCCAAGGCGTCCCGCGGAATTAGGTCCCGCTCCTTGAGGGCAACCTCCAGTTCCGCCTTGTCCGCCTCCGCCTTCTTCTGGCGGGCCTGTTCCTCCAGTAGCCGACACCGGAGTTGAGTTAGGCTGGAAGTCTCCGCCTCGGGGGGCCGAGCCGCCTGGATCGCCTCAACATCGATCCCGGCAGGTGTGATAGCGGCCCTCGGGAACCACTCAGCACGCTTCCACCGGCGAAACGTCCGTGGGTCCACCTTGAACCATTTGGCAGCCTCCTCCGACGTCTGGGCGAGTTCGGCGGCCCCCGGGCGGGCGGACATCGATTTCAAAAACTCCTTATCGACAAAAAAGACGCGATGGAACCACTGCGCGCGTTGGCCACCCCCTCCGGAAGGACCCAAAAGGCGGGTGGGCACCCCCAACCTGAAGTCGATCTTATGGTTGCCTTAA
>Ga0247822_10000474_pt1 | contig 21725 bp, 17 predicted proteins | sample 13C_Cellulose_Da_FD_192423 | JGI IMG/M metagenome (GOLD analysis project Ga0247822, IMG submission 192423) | Soil microbial communities from agricultural site in Penn Yan, New York, United States - 13C_Cellulose_Day30 | ecosystem: Environmental > Terrestrial > Soil > Agricultural land | place...
ACCTAACACGGTAACGGTAACCTCGTCACCTACCATCAAGGTTTCGCCAATACGGCGAGTTAAAATTAACATCTTTAATCTCCTTCACTCATCCTGTAAGAGTACGACTTAGACACCCCTTGCCACCATCGACCCCCGAATACCCCCTGTCGCGTCCTGACAACCGAATGCCCGGATTTAAGTATCGTCTACTTTTTGCGAAAGGGAAGAAACCCCCAACATTTTTCTGTTTATTTTTTAGATAAACAGCAATACGCCTCAAACACCTTAACTAAACCACCTTCAGTAGAAAGCCTAGCCCCTCACACGGCTTTCTGATGGTTCGGCATCCAAACCAAAAGCGGTGTGCAAACTACGCACAGCCAACTCCAAGTAACGCTCATCAATAATCACCGAAATTTTGATTTCAGATGTAGTGATCATTTGAATGTTAATACGATCTTCTGCCAACGCGGTAAACATACTCGATGCGACGCCAGCATGCGAGCGCATACCAACACCAACGATGGATACTTTGGCTACCTTATCATCACTACGCACTTCGCGCGCGCCAATTTCTTTGGCAACCGCTTCCAGCACAGCAACTGCTTTGCTCATGTCATTTTTGTGCACGGTGAATGTCAGGTCAGTAGTACCATCAGCAGATACGTTTTGAACAATGACATCAACCTCAATATTGGCTGCACCAATAGGAGCAAGAATTTTAGCTGCTACACCCGGAGTGTCAGGTACGCCGGCAACAGTAACTTTGGCTTCATCGCGGTTAAATGCGATACCGGAAACAATTGGTTGTTCCATATTTGATTCGTCCTCATCGAGGGTAATAAGAGTTCCAGGGCCTTCTTTGAAGCTGTGTAATACACGCAGAGGCACCTTATATTTGCCTGCAAATTCTACTGAGCGAATTTGCAAAACTTTGGAACCCTGGCTGGCCATTTCCAGCATTTCTTCAAAGGTAATCTTTTCCAGGCGACGCGCACGCTCACAAACCCGAGGATCAGTGGTATATACGCCGTCCACGTCAGTATAGATCTGACACTCATCAGCTTTTAATGCAGCCGCAAGTGCTACACCGGTAGTGTCCGAACCACCACGACCGAGTGTGGTGATATTGCCATTCTCGTCCACACCCTGGAAACCAGCGACAACTACCACGCGACCAGCCTTGAGGTCGGCGCGCATATTTTCTTCATCGATAGACTGAATGCGAGCCTTGGTGTGGGCGTTGTCGGTGAGGATACGCACTTGGCCACCGGTGTATGAACGGGCATCTACACCACGCTTTTTCAGCGCCATGCACAGGAGCGCAATGGTTACTTGCTCGCCAGTTGCTACCAAAACATCCAATTCACGCGGATCAGGAGTGTCTTGAATTTGCTGTGCCAAACCAATCAGGCGATTGGTTTCACCGCTCATTGCAGAGAGTACCACGACCATATCGTGACCCTGTGCGCGAAAACCAGCCACCTTGTCGGCAACTTGTTCGATACGCTCAATGGAACCTACTGAGGTGCCACCGTATTTCTGAACCAATAAGCTCATTACAGCCTATCCTTTATCAATTGACGATTGCTAATACTTACTAACCAGATCACAAAAAGGCGCCAATTAAACACCAGATTGAGATAAAAGTTAACCCAAATGGGTGATTAAAAGCGGATTAATAACACTTCCTTCACCTTTCTGTACAGCGATTAACCGAGTTGGGATTTCACCCATGGCACAACTGATGCTAATGCAGCATCAAGCCCCGCCACATTGGTGCCACCACCCTGCGCCATGTCAGGACGACCGCCACCTTTACCACCCAATTGCCCAGCTACAAAACCCATCAAGTCGCCTGCTTTCACTTTACCGGTCACATCCTGAGTGACACCTGCAATCAGCGCAACCTTGTCACCATCAATAGCCGCGAGCAAAACCACTGCAGAGCCAAGCTTGTTTTTGAACTGATCAGCCGTCTCACGTAAGGATTTGGCATCGGCACCTTCAAGATTCAAGGCCAATACTTTAATTCCTTCAATATCCACTGCTTGTGAAAGAACATCACCGCCGCCCGCGGTAGCCAACTTGGTTTTGAGCGCAGCAAGGTCTTTTTCCAACTTGCGGTTTTGCGCAACCAGGGCATCCAGCTTTTCAATCAATGATTCGCGGTTAGCTTTGAGACTGCGACCGGCGGCATCTACCAAGCCTTCAACCTGATCAAACAGCTCCAACGCCTTAGCGCCAGTAGTTGCTTCAATACGACGAATGCCTGCTGCTACGCCGGATTCGGATGTGATACGGAATAAACCTATGTCGCCGGTGCGATTCACGTGGGTACCACCGCAAAGCTCAACCGAGAATCCATCACCCATGGTCAGCACGCGAACAGTGTCGCCATACTTTTCACCGAAGAGCGCCATTGCGCCCTTGGCCTTGGCGGCATCCATATCGCAAAGTTCGGTAGCGACCGGGGAGTTGGCGCGAACCTGGTCATTTACCAGTGTTTCAATCGCCTTTAATTGATCAGCAGTAACAGCTTCAAAATGAGAGAAGTCAAAGCGCAAACGCTCTGAGTCAACTAATGAGCCCTTTTGGGTTACGTGTTCGCCAAGGATTTTGCGCAGCGCGGCATGCATCAAGTGAGTTGCAGAGTGATTCAATGCCGTCGCCTGACGAACATTGGCATCAACTTTAGCGGAAACATTATCCCCTACAGAAACAGCACCTTGTAACACACGCACGACATGCAGACTTGAAACGCCCTGCTTCTGGCAATCGCGCACTTCGAGGCGATTAGCGCCCAGCTCAAGATAACCGCAATCACCTGCCTGACCGCCGGATTCCGCATAAAACGGTGTACGATCCAACACCACAACACCATCTTCACCTTCAACCAGACGATCTACTTTTTTACCGTCTTTGACTAGCGCAAGAACCTTGCCCTGCTCTGCCAAAGAGCCATAACCCAAAAATTCACTCGCAGGCAGATCAATACCCGCAGCGTTGTAATCCACTTTGAAACTGCCGGCGGCACGGGCGCGGGCGCGCTGCTCCGCCATAGCAGCCTCATACCCTTCCTGATCAATACTCAGACCGCGCTCGCGTGCGATATCGGCAGTTAAATCGACAGGGAAACCATAAGTGTCGTACAAAGTGAAAACCACTTTGCCGGGAACTTCTTTACCGGATAATTTGCTCAAAGCATCTTCAAGAACAGCAATACCTTTATCCAAGGTCTTTTCAAATTGCTCTTCTTCTTGCAGCAACACACGCTCAATTTGCGCCTGGTTTTTATGCAACTCTGGATAGGCGTCGCCCATTACTTCGGCTAAGGATTTTGCCAACTTGTGGAAGAATGGCTGCTTTTGTCCGAGCTGGTTACCATGACGGATCGCGCGGCGAATAATGCGGCGCAATACATATCCGCGGCCTTCATTAGATGGAGTAACACCATCGCTGATCAGGAATGAACAAGAACGGATATGGTCGGCGATAACACGTAGGGATTTATTTTCCATATCGCTGGTGCCGGTCGCTTCGGCAGCGGCATTCAGCAAATGCTGGAACAGGTCGATCTCGTAGTTGGAATGAACGTGCTGCATTACCGCAGAAATACGCTCCAGTCCCATACCGGTATCAACTGAAGGGGCAGGTAGAGGATGCAACACGCCATCAGCAGTACGATTGAACTGCATGAATACGTTGTTCCAGATTTCAATGTAACGGTCGCCATCTTCTTCCGGTGAGCCCGGTGGGCCACCCCAGATATCAGCGCCGTGATCGTAGAAAATTTCGGTACAAGGACCACAAGGGCCTGTGTCACCCATCGCCCAGAAATTATCGGAAGCGTAAGGGGCGCCTTTATTGTCACCAATACGGATAATACGCTCAGCCGGAACACCTACTTCTTTGTTCCAGATATCGTAAGCTTCGTCATCGGACGCGTAGACAGTTACCCAGAGTTTTTCCGTAGGAATACTCAGGGTTACGGTTAAAAATTCCCACGCAAATTTGATGGCATCGTGCTTGAAGTAATCGCCAAAACTGAAATTACCCAGCATTTCGAAGAAGGTATGATGACGCGCGGTATAGCCAACATTTTCCAAATCGTTATGTTTGCCGCCAGCACGAACGCAGCGCTGTGAGCTTGTGGCGCGATTGTAAGAGCGCTTGTCGCCGCCAAGAAACACGTCTTTGAATTGGTTCATACCCGCATTGGTAAACAACAGGGTCGGATCATTTTCGGGAACCAACGAACTACTGGCCACTATAGTGTGACCTTTGCTTTCAAAGTACTTCAAAAAGGCGTCGCGAATTTCAGCGCTCTTCATAACACATCCACTAAATATTCAAATTTCTGCAAGGTTTAAAGAAGGCAGCCGTCGGTTAGGCGTGATGCTCTTCTATCTCTTCGGCGCTCAGTTTGCGCGCTTCATGTTCCAGCATCACCGGGATGCCATCGCGGATGGGATAGGCCAAACCACTTTCCCAACACACCAGCTCCTGCTGCTCAGGGCGATATTCAAGCTCGCCTTTACTCACAGGGCACACCAAAATACTGAGTAACTTTTTATCTATCATGATCTTAGGTCGTGCTTAGTTAACCGGGGGCGGTATCTTACACTGCCTTTTGCGGCCCTGTCTCTAGAGCCGCATGGCTATAGGTGCAATTAGGGATTTAAATCACTTGAAACCGGTGCCGGAGGCTCTGCCAGCCAGCGTTTCACCTGCTTTGTCACGCCAGGATTGGCGAAGATTTGCGGATTGGATTTGGTGATTTTCTGTTCTTTTTCCCAACCCTCCACCAGCTCTTTTGCCTGATGAAAAGCCTGTTCAAAATCCACACCGGGCTTGAGCGATTCCTTGAAATAGGCTTTGCCAAAATAGGTAAATAAACTGTCATCGGCGCAACCAAATGAGGTTTTATCCGCTGCGGCAGCAGTCATCACCATAGTGTGCTGATCTTTGAGATCATCGATAAAACCGCCGGAGTAACACGCCGATAGCACCACCACTCGATGCTTGATCCTAGTTGCCTTGAGCAGATCACCTAACCATTTTGCATCTATATCATGCAGCGCAAGACCGTTGTGGTCGAGTGATATGGTTTTGTTTTTAGATCCATGACTGGTGATGTACAGGAAGAAAATATCCTGCTCTTTATCCATTTGCTGGGCGAGACGTGCAATAGCAGCACTGATACTAGTGCGCGTTGCCAAAGGATGCTCAGCTAGCGAGCGCTGGCTATTAGCCAAATAAACGGCGGTTGAGCGATTGTGGTATTGCGTATTAAATAGATTTTCGATGAACGTGCTTTCGCGATGAAAAACCTCTTCAGTGCCATACGCTGCGACCACCAAGCTGTACAATTCTATTTTTTGCGGATCTGACAACCGCACCGCATCCAGAGTGCGCTGCAAACTACCCGACTCTTGATAAAGCGCGTGTTCGGCAACCTCTTCCGGTGAGAAAATTTTTACTGCATCACCGCCATCAACTAAACGATCATAACGCCAGCGTCCCTCAATTCGACTCACACCATCAATAGGTGTTTTGTAGACCAAGACTCCCTTGCCATCTTTTCTACCGTACGAAAACTCGCCGTCGTAAATATCACCATTGCTGGCAATTAATTTTCCTTTGCCGTCATATTGTCCAAATTTAAATGCACCGGAATATTGCTCGCCTTTTTTTGCGATGTAATTACCTTGGCCTTCGAGCTGACCATCCTGATACTCACCTTCCCACTGATTACCCTTCTTGTCCGTTTGCACACCTTTGCCATTGAGCCGCCAGTTTTTAAACTCGCCGACATAGGTGTATCCATCCTCACTTACATAAGTACCTGAACCGGTAAAATTATCATTCTGGAATTCGCCGCTGTAACTATTGCCATGTCCATCGTTAAACACACCTTGTCCGTGCATTTTTCCAGCAACAAAATCACCGGTATATTTTTCCCCTGTAGCACGACTCAATTCGCCTTTACCCTGGATAACACCATCCACCAACTGCCCGACATAGACAGACTTATCCGCAAAGGTCAGTTTTCCTGCACCATGCATTTTATTATTTTCAAAATCACCCTCATATGCATTGCCGCCAGGATAGGTCAGCCTGCCTTTTCCCTGAAATTGATTTGCCACAAACTCACCGTCATAACGAGTGCCATCTGGATATACAAGAACACCACGACCATCCATATAGCCGCGCACAAAATCACCTTTATAGTTGCCCGAATATTTTGAGGAAAATTTACCTTTACCGTGCATCAAACCCGCTAAAAATGCACCGTCATATTCATCACCATTTGTCCAAGTCATGCGCCCCTGCCCGTTCAGCACTCCCTGCGCATCAATATCGCCAATGTAGGTGGAACCATTAGCAAAACTGAGTGATGGAGAAAATGCAAAACGCAGATCGCGAAAAGTGCCTTGCGTTGCAATCAAGGTAAAAACAATTCCGACAAAAAAAGCAGCAACAACGACAGAAACTCGTTTCATAAACAATCCATTATGATTCTGAAAAAAGGATCAACAACAATTCAACTTTTTACTTTGCAGGCATGGGTTCAACTAACAATTGCGGATCGACCCGCTCTTCAAACCAGTTCATGCGCCAGTCCAGATGTGGACCTGTCGCGCGTCCCGTTTTGCCCACTTTAGCGATGGATTGCCCTTGAGTTATTGCATCGCCTTTTTTCACCAACACTTCACTTAGATGAATAAACGTCGATGAAAGTCCATGACCATGATCGATAATTAATGTCCCACCGGAAAAAAACATATCGGGATGCACAAGCGTCACCACACCGCCGGCGGGTGCTTTTACCAAAGTGCCGACCGGTTTTGCGATATCCACACCATAGTGAGGAGAGTTGGGCACACCGTTATAAAAACGCTGACTTCCGTACACACCCGTTATTGGGCCAATCAGTGGCCACTCAAATTTTTGCGCAAAAAAAGTCAGCGGCAAATCGCCTTTGCGCGCATCGGCTGACATTTGCGCTTCGCGTTTGGCGCGCTCTACCTGGGCCGGATCAGGCTCAACGGTTTGCTGCGGAACACCGGTTACTTTTTGGATGTTGTAATTACGTTTTTTAACCGTGAAGTGATGTTCTTTACGCGCGCCATCGCTATCAATTGTTGTGAGGTTCGCTTTTGGTGCGGCATCACGCCCGAGACCAATTACAAATTCACCGGCTGGCGATATCTGCAATTTTTTTCCGCGATATTCCACTTGGGTTCCCCGCGGGACCTTGCCGAGAATTACACCACCCTGCTGCCATTCACCTTTTAAATCCAGTGCGTTAACGCTAATACCAGATAGCGCAAATAAAACGAAAATGACAGCTTGATGTAATTTCACTTTGGACTCCAAATGTTATAGCTAAATTTTGGACAAAAAAAACGGCAGACTAGCTGCCGTTTTTTTTCGTTGGGACACAATTATTTCATTGTCTCGTCAACACGCAGGACTTTCATGGTATTAGTGCCACCCAACAGAGTGGTATCACCGCTGGAAACGATAACCAAATCACCATCAACCAAAGTACCTTGCGATTTCAACATCCCGATAGCGCGGACGAAATCGTCTGCACAAGGAGCGCTGTTAGTATCGAAAGCAATTGGTTGTACACCGCGGTACATTGCCACTTTACGCTGGGTGCTCACATGACGAGAGAAGGCAAAAATGGGCAATTGCGAACCAACACGTGACATCAAACGCGGCGTGCTACCAGATTCAGTGAAGCAGATGATCGCTTTAACACCATCAAGATGGTTTGCAGTAAACATCGAAGCCAGCGCAATAGATTCATCAACAGTGCTGAATGCCTGATCCATACGGTAGTTATCAAAACTGGCCGTTGGATGTTTTTCAGCGCCGAGAATAATACGCACCATTGCTTCAACAGTTTCAACCGGGAAGCTACCTGCAGCAGTTTCTGCAGACAACATCACTGCATCGGTACCATCGAGCACGGCGTTAGCAACGTCGAATACTTCTGCACGAGTTGGCAACGGACTGTTGATCATCGACTCCATCATTTGGGTCGCGGTGATTACTGCTTTGTTCAATGCACGTGAACGCGCAATGATGCGCTTCTGTACACCGATCAAGGCTGCATCACCAATTTCAACACCCAAGTCACCGCGCGCAACCATTACTGCATCGCTCGCGAGAATAATGCCGTCCAGAGTTTCGTCATCAGCAACTGCTTCTGCGCGCTCAACTTTGGAAACCAAACCGGCGCGACCACCAGCAGCTACCATGAGTTTGCGTGCAAAGTTCATGTCTTCTGCAGAGCGCGGGAAAGATACTGCAAGATAATCCACATCGATTTCTGCAGCGGTCTTGATGTCTGCAATATCTTTTTCAGTCAGCGCCGGTGCAGTCAAACCACCACCTTGACGGTTGATACCTTTGTTGTTCGACAGAGGTCCAGCCACTTTGGTAGTAGTGTAAATGCGTGGACCTTCGATTTTATCGACGGTGAGAACCACACGACCATCATCCAATAACAGCACATCGCCAGGCTTACAATCATTTGGCAACTCTTTGTAGTCGATACCCACTTGTTGCTGGTTACCAGCATCGCGCTCAAGCGTTGCATCCAGAACAAATTTGTCGCCCACTTTCAGATGGATTTTGCCTTCGGCAAAACGCGCAACACGAATTTTTGGACCCTGCAAATCACCCAACACTGCAACAAAACGATTGTGCTTGGCAGCAAGCGCACGCACGGTTTCCGCGCGGCGCTTGTGATCTTCAGGTGAACCGTGGGAGAAGTTCAAGCGAACCACATCTACACCGGCCAGAATCAGTTTCTCCAGTACTTCTGCAGACTCAGAAGCTGGGCCCAAAGTACTGACGATTTTAGTGCGTCTTAACATGATGGTTGCTTCTCTTATTTGGCTGACATAAGTGCGATGGTGTTATCCAACATACGATTGGAGAAACCCCACTCGTTGTCGTACCAAGCCAATACTTTTACCCACTTGCCGTACACTTTGGTTTGCAGTGAGTCGTAGTTTGAAGAGTGTGGGTTGTGGTTGAAGTCGATAGAAACCAGCGGCTCATCAACGAATGCCAATACGCCTGGCATTTCAGTTTCAGCCGCTTTTTTCATCGCAGCGTTAACTGATTCAACGCTCACGTCTTTTTCTACCAACACGTTCAAGTCAACCAACGATACGTTGATGGTTGGAACACGAACAGAAATACCATCCATCTTGCCTTTCAATTCCGGCAATACCAAACCTACTGCTTTAGCAGCACCGGTAGTGGTTGGAATCATTGATTGGGTAGCTGAACGCGCGCGGTAAATATCTTTGTGGAACACGTCAGACAACACTTGATCGTTAGTGTATGAGTGAATGGTGGTCATAGAACCTTGAACGATACCGAAGTTATCGTTCAATACTTTGGCAACTGGCGCCAGGCAGTTAGTGGTGCAAGATGCGTTAGAGATAATGGTGTCAGTTGCTTTCAACACTTTATCGTTTACACCGAAGACAACGGTTGCATCAACGTCAGTACCAGGAGCAGAAATAATTACTTTCTTCGCGCCAGCGGTCAAATGCAGACCTGCTTTTTCTTTGCTGGTGAAAATACCGGTACATTCGTACACCACATCAACATTCAACTCGCCCCAAGGCAATTTAGATGGGTCACGTTCGGCGGTAATACGAATTGCATCACCATTAACAAACATCGTGTCGCCTTCGAATTTAACAGTACCGTTAAATTGGCCGTGAACTGAATCGTATTTGGTAAGGTGAGCGTTAAGATGAGCATCACCCAAATCATTAATACCAACGATCTGGATTTGATCGCGCTTGCCTGATTCATACAAAGCGCGCAGTACATTGCGACCAATACGACCGTAACCGTTAATTGCCACTCTAATAGTCATTACATTCTCCTAAGTAAACTGTTCAATAATTCTTTGCTGTAGAGGCGCTGCTTAATGCGCCCTGCTTCGATGTTTGCTACATCCATCGCTTGTATTCATTAAGGGCACCGCAAGCGGCGCCCTCATATTTAACCGCGTGGCAAGCTCGCCGCTTCACGAGCCAAACGTTCAATCTCATCCCAACGCCCAGCTTTCATTAATTCTTTTGGAGCCATCCAGGTACCGCCAACACAATGCACGTTTGGTAGAGCCAAATAGCTTGGCGCTTTTGCCAAATCAATTCCGCCAGTTGGGCAGAAAACAATTTGCGGCAATGGTCCAGCAATCGATTTCAACATAGGTACACCACCGGCGGCTTCCGCAGGGAAGAATTTCTGATGAGTGAAACCTTGCACATACAAATTCATTGCTTCAGTTGGTGTAGCAACACCAGCTAGCAAAGGAACAGGTGATGCTTTAGCTGCTTCGATCAACGCAGGCGTGGTGCCCGGGCTTACCAAAAAGGTTGAACCGGCTTTAACTGCTTTTTCCAAATCAGCGGGAGTGATGATAGTACCGGCGCCGATAACTGCGTCGTCCGGCAGAGTTTCTACCATTGCAGTAATCGCATCCAACGCGCACGGAGTACGCAGTGTGATTTCCAATACTTTCAAACCACCGTTATAAAGCGCTTTGGCCAAAGGCACAGCATCTTCAATACGCTCTACCACCATCACGGGTACGACTGGCGCTACTTTGACAATTTGATCGATAGTTAAAGCCACTGTATATCCCTCGTTGTTCAAAAAAGATCGAGAATTAATTTGCACAAAAACCTAACGCAAATCAGTTCGGAGTTCGGTAAAAAATTACGGCGCCCAATAGACAATAACAGGCACTTTTTGCTGTTGTAAGACAGCGCGAATCGGCATTTCTTTCACATCGCTACCGGTTTGCGCAGCGCGCAATACCGCAAGCTTTTCATCGCCAGTAATGAGCAACACCAGAGTTTTTGAGCGCAACAAACCGGCGAGGGTCAACGTCATACGCTCGGTAATCGCACCGGTCACGTCGCTTCGCTTGGCGATAATCGCTGCACACAAAGCATCAGCTTCCGATTCCAAGGCTGCATCCAAACCCTGTGCATGCGGGAACAATGAAGCGGTGTGGCCGTCAGAGCCCATACCCAGAATAGTCACATCAAAAGGCTGCGCCAGTTGTTGATATGCACTTTCACAATCATCAAGGCCATCCGCTGCAGTTTCAGCGGAGTTTTTCATTCCAACCAAATTGGCAACTGCAGCTTTATTCTGGATTAAATGTTTTACCGTAAATGCTTCGTTGCTTTTGTCGTGCTCGAAATCAACCCAACGCTCGTCAACCAAAGCGACATAAACAGATTCCCAATCGAGATCCACATTGCTCAGTGCTTTATAAAGTGGCTCGGGCGTACTGCCGCCAGACACCATAAAAGTCGCTTCACCGCGATTTTCAATCGCCTCGCGCAATGAGGTCTCACATTCCGCTTGCAGCGCAGCGATCATGTCTGTGCGGTTTTCAAATAAACGCTCGGTTACCATTCCTGATCAGCTCCTGACAATACTTCGTCAATAGAGAACCAGCGGCGACGGTCGCTCGCCAACATTTGCGCCGATGCTTGCGGGCCCCAACTACCAGCCATATAGCCGTGCGGTTTGTTTTCCGGGCGCTGCCAGGCTTCAATAATCGGATCAATCCACGACCAAGCAGCATCTACCTCAGCGCGATGAATAAACAAACTCGCATCACCAGCAGCGGCATCCAGCATCAAACGCTTGTAGGCGTCGGAGTAGAAATCTTTGTAGGTATCAGCAAAATTCAGATTGAGCACAACAGGACGCAAATGAGTCTCGTGCTTCTCCAAATCTTTGGAGACCATAATGATCTTGATGCTCTCTTCCGGTTGCAGACGGATGATCAGGCGATTAGGTGTAGATGAACCTGCTGACTCCGGATACACGCGGTGTGCAACATCTTTGTATTGGATAACGATTTCGGCAAAACGTTGCTTCATACGCTTACCGGTGCGCAGATAGAAAGGCACGTTAGCCCAGCGCGAGTTATCGATATAAGCGCGAATAGCGACGAAAGTTTCGGTGTTGCTTGGCTGACCCAACTCATCCAAATAACCCGGAACTTGTTTGCCGCCCATTTCACCGGCCACATATTGGCCGCGCACAGTGTTGTACTTAACCGTGTTGCCCGTCAGTGGACGCAGATTTTCCAGCACCTTCAATTTTTCTGCACGGATACGCTCAGCAGTCATTTTGTTTGGTGACTCCATTGCCACCAAGCACAACAACTGGAGGATATGGTTTTGCACCATATCGCGCAGCGCACCAGCGCCATCATAGAAACTGGCGCGACCTTCAAGGCCCACAGTTTCTGAAATACTGATCTGCACATGATCGATTGATTTGGCATCCCACAGATGCTCAAACATACCGTTGGCAAAACGCAATGCCAGCAGGTTTTGTACCGTTTCTTTACCGAGATAATGGTCGATACGGAAGATTGCATCTTCTTTGAAATACTCAGCGATTTGGCTGTTAATTTCTTCCGCTGTTTTAGCGTCGTAACCCAATGGTTTCTCTACGACTACGCGTGAGTGATCAGTGATCAAGCCAGTCTCGTGCAAGTGCTTACAGCAGATGCTGAACACTGACGGAGGAGTAGAGAGATAGAACACGCGCTGGCTATTGCCGCCGCTATTGAGCAATTGTGCCAATGCATCCCAATGCTCATCTTTAGTGCCGATATCAACAAATACCGGGAATAAACGTTTGGCAAACTCGTCCCAATCAGCAGCGACAAATTCATCTGCATTCAGGTGTTTTTCAGCTGCTTCACGCACCTTGTCTTTGTATTCGGCAACCATTTGGGTATTGCGGCAGGTTGGAATAATGCGTGAACCGGCAGGCAAAGAACCTTCGCGATGGGCGCGATAAAGACCGGGAATCAACTTGCGCAGGGCTAAATCGCCAGCGCCACCAAAGATGACAAAATCAAATGCTTCGAGCATGTGGGGTAATCCTGTTTGTGAATCTTGACTATGGATTTACTTTTTAAAAACGAAGACCCCGAACACAGGTTCGGGGTCCGGGATTTAACGGGCTATTACCAGTTAAATACAGTAGCTCCTTCTTCAGCCAAGCCAACTGTGGCACGCAGTGGCGCAAACAATTCACGCCCCATGCCATAGTGGACTGCTGACAAATCACATTGGGCAGGTTGGCGAGAGCTAAGCTCTTCCTCACTGACCAGCAGTTGTAATGTGCCGGATTCAGCATCCAGTTCAATCATATCGCCATCGCGAATCAGGCCAATCGGGCCATTATCCAAGGCTTCCGGTGTCATGTGGATCGCTGCTGGAATCTTACCAGAGGCACCGGACATGCGGCCATCAGTCAACAACGCCACTTTAAAACCACGGTCTTGGAGTACGCCCAAGGGCGGAGTCAACTTATGCAGCTCTGGCATACCGCAGGCTTTTGGCCCTTGGAAACGCACTACCGCAATAAAATCTTTTTCCAGATCGCCGCGCTTGAAAGCGACCTGCAACTCTTCTTGACTGTGGAACACTATAGCTGGCGCAACCACTTTGCGATGATCAGGTTTAACCGCAGAAATCTTGATGACCGAGCGACCAATGTTACCTTTCAGCAGGCGCATCCCGCCTTCCGGTGCAAAAGGTTTAGCGACTGGACGCAAAACAGCATCATCCAGGCTTTCAGCCAAGGATTCGCGCCATACCACTTCGCCATTTTCCAAGAACGGCTCTTTGGTATAGGCAGCCAAACCATGTCCACCCATCACGGTTTTAACGTCGTCATGTAGTAGACCGGCATTGCGCAGCTCGCGCATCAGGAAGCCCATACCACCAACCGCCTGGAAGCGGTTCACGTCCGCCAAACCATTTGGATATATGCGGCACATGAGCGGAATTATATCCGAAATATCAGACAAATCCTGCCAATTAATCTGGACACCAGCGGCACGCGCAATCGCAACAATGTGCATAGCATGGTTAGTTGAGCCGCCAGTTGCCATCAAACCAACGATACCGTTAACGATAGATTTCTCGGTCACTATGTCAGAAAGCGTCACCAGCTCATCACGGGTGATGCGCGCCAACTGATGCACCGAAGCGCGAGTTAATGCTTCACGCATCGGGGTGTAAGGGTTGATAAACGTACTACCCGGCAGATGGACACCCATGATCTCCATCAGCATTTGGTTGGTATTTGCAGTTCCATAAAAAGTACAGGTGCCGGCGCTGTGATAAGAAGCACTTTCGGCCGCTAGCAACTCTTTACGCCCTACTTTGCCTTCAGCAAATAGTTGGCGAGCTTTGGCTTTTTCAGCATTCGGTAAACCGGGAGTCATCGGGCCTGCAGGGATGAAGATAATTGGCAGCTGACCAAAAGACAGCGCCCCCATCATCAAGCCGGGAACAATCTTGTCGCATACGCCCAAACAAATAGCACCATCAAACATATCGTGCGAGAGCGCGATTGCGGTGCTCATCGCGATGACATCGCGGCTAAACAGCGACAGTTCCATGCCCGGGAAGCCTTGCGTCACACCGTCACACATCGCCGGTACGCCACCAGCCATTTGCGCGGTCATGCCCATTTCTTTAGCAGCGGCCTTGATTGGCTCCAGGTACTCGCCGTAAGGAACGTGGGCAGAAAGCATTTCGTTGTAAGAGGAAACCACACCCAGATTAGCGGCCTGACCTTCGGCCAGCGCTTCTTTATCAGAGGCGTTACAGGCAGCGAAACCATGAGCAAGGTTGGCGCATCCCAGATGATGACGAGCAGGCCCTTTACTGCGGAATTTGTTGACTCGCGCAAGGTAAGCAGCGCGGGTGTCACGGCTGCGAGCGATAATTCGCTCGGTAATTTCAACAAGTCTTGGATCTGTGCTTAATACGTCAGTCATTGGGATACCATTGCTCTTGGGCTGCATCTATCGCAAACGCAGGGTTTGCGCACAATCGCGCCGGATGCATTGCCCGGCGCTTTAGTTTGTTTTTGTCTCTCTAGTCTACGGAGCGCAACCTTAGACCGTTTTGCCGCGCTTGTAGAAATCGATCAAATTACGGGTTGAGGCATCGTGCTTGGGATTGGTCTCTTTGCCCAGATCCAGCTCAGGCTGAATACCGGCGGCCAACACTTTGCCCAGCTCTACACCCCATTGATCAAATGAATGTATACGCCAAATGATACCTTGAACAAAAATTTTGTGCTCATAAAGCGCGATCAAGGCACCCAGCGAGCGCGCATCGACCTTATTGAGCAGGAGGGTATTAGTAGGACGATTGCCGCGATGCACCTTGTGCTCAACGATCTCTTCAATGCGCGATGCACTAACACCCTTTGCAGACAGTTCGCGACGCACTTGATCCGCATCGATTCCCAGCATCAGCGCCTGGGTTTGGGCGAAGAAGTTAGCCATCAATGCATCATGGTGACCTTCGACTGCCACAGTTGGAGCAACGGAACCAATGAAATCAGCCGGGATAATATCGGTACCCTGATGCAGCATTTGGTAGAACGCATGCTGACCATTGATCCCCACCTCACCCCATACCAGCGGCACACTGCCGTAGCTGACTTGCTCGCCGGCCCAGTTCACTGACTTACCATTACTCTCCATTTCCGCCTGCTGCATGTAAGCAGGGAAACGGTGCAAGCATTGGTCGTAGGGCAACAGCGCTTGCGCAGGATAGCCGAGGAAATTTCGGTTCCAGATACCAACTAAAGCCAGGAGCACCGGGGCGTTTTCCGCCAGTGGTGCGGTTTGGAAGTGCTGATCCATCTCATAAGCGCCTTGCAGCAACTCATCAAACAGCTCATAACCGAGGAACAATACAATCGGCAGACCAATCGCCGACCAGAGTGAGAAACGGCCACCGACCCAATCCCACATGTCAAAAATATTCTCTTCCGCAATACCGAATGCCGTCACCAGCTTGCGGTTAGTCGATACCGCCACAAAGTGTTTGGCGATAGCCGCTTTATTACCTGCCGCCGCCATAAACCACTGCTCAGCAGTGCTTGCATTGGTCATGGTCTCTTGCGTGGTGAAGGTTTTGGAGGAGATAACAAATAAGGTTGTTTCAGGATTCAAACCTTCCAATACTTCAGCGATCTGTGCGCCGTCGATATTGGACACAAAGTGCATATTGAAACGCTTGTCGCTGTAGGCTTTCAGCGCTTCGCACACCATCAATGGACCAAGATTGGAACCACCAATCCCGATACTGACGATATCGGTGATGGTTTTGCCAGTAAAGCCAACCCAGTCGCCTGAACGCAATTTTTCGCTCAGTTTGCGCATACGCTCCAACTCGGCATTGATCGCCGGACGCGCATCAGCGCCGTCAATTACAATCGGCCTGGAGGATTTATCGCGCAGGGCGACGTGCATAACAGCACGGTCTTCGGTGGCATTAATGTGCTCGGCAGCAAACATCTTGCCGCGCCAGCTTTCAACGTTGGATTCTTTCGCCAACGCCAGCAACGCAGCTTTGGTTTCGTCAGTAATTAAATTTTTGGAGTAGTCGAACAGCAGGTTGGATAATTGCAGCGAGAACTTATCAAAACGTTTGTCATCAGCGGCAAACAAGTCTTTAAGATGTTGGGACTTCAATTGAGCCGCATGGGCAGTCAAGGTTTTCCAGGAGGGCAAATCGGTAGGACGCACATCAGGATTAGTCATTTCTACTCCGCAAATAAAATGCGTAGGTGGTATACCTATACAAAATGGTTAATTTCTATTCTATTAAACTTGAGCCCGACCCGACTCAGACAAGGCTTCAGGCAAACAGCCGAAAGGATAAACTTCCTACCAGCATCAAACTTGTATGCTTGCCATCCTAGGATTAAGCCTTTAAGCGCAAACCAAACTTGGAAGTTGCGAATGCGCCGAAATTAATAACAATGGCATCAGCAACCAGCATCAAGAAATCACACAAAATTTACCCGAAATCCGCGTGAATTGCGCTGCTCAAAAAGGCCGCTATGATAGGCAGATGGGTTTTGAGTGTCAATTAAAGCAAAGTATTTGCAGATGGCGAATTTGCTGCTTGAACGCTAAAAAATGCCATGCTGCAATGCTAAAAACATTACCAACAAATTTGATCATCGAGCCAGTAAATTATTCATGCAAAAAAATCACAACGATGTTGCGCCCTACGGAATTATTGAGGGCTTTTTTGGCCGCAGCTGGAGCTGGGAAATCCGAAAAAAATATGCGCAATTTCTCGCGCAACATCAGTACAGCTTTTACATCTACGCACCAAAAAGTGACAAGCAATTGCGCAAGCACTGGCAAGAGGATTGGGCGCACGATGAAAAAAATGCACTTGTGGATTTACGCCAAACCTATAGCGATGCAGGCGTTCAATTTGGTATTGGCCTCAGCCCGCACGAAATCTATCTCGATCCATCAACCAACCAACGCGCGCAACTTGATCAACGCATTCGTCAAATCAATCAACTTGAACCCGATATCCTGTGTATTTTATTCGATGATATGCGCGGTGATATTCCCGGCCTCGCGCAGATTCAAACCGATATCGCCCATCAGGCATCAGCCATTAGCAATGCAAAAAAAATAATTTTCTGCCCTACCTATTACAGCTTTGATCCAGTACTGGAAAAAGTCTTTGGCACCATGCCGGAAAATTATTGGCAAACCTTTGCGCAGCAATTGGACAAAAGCATCGATATATTTTGGACCGGAGAAAAAGTCTGCTCACCGAATTATTCACAGGAACATTTGGCGCAAGTAACAGATCTAATCGGACGCAAACCGTTTTTGTGGGATAACTATCCAGTGAACGATGGCGCAGTGAAATCAAACCTGTTGCAGTTGCGCGCATTTGATAAAGGCCACAGCCAATTAGCAGATAAGGTAGCCGGACACGCGGTAAACCCGATGAATCAAGCCTGGTTATCGCAGATTCCACTCGCGAGCTTGCCATTGGCTTATCATGAACAAGAAAATTATTCTCCTGAACAAGCATTTATCGCTATCAGTAGTGATTTGTGTGGCGAGGCGATGGCAGTAGCATTACTGCGCGATATTCATCAACTACAAGATCGCGGACTGAAAAATCTAACGAATGCAGATCGGCAAGCATTGCGCGAAACCTATCAAGGTTTTGGCAACAATCCCTATGCACAAGAAATTGTTGCCTGGCTTAATGATGAGTATCAATTTGACCCGGCGTGTTTGACCGAGTAAAACTTTTCAATCTGTTTTTATTTCAACACCGTTTAATCTAACGGGTTTATTTCAAAACTGATTGAATCCAGCGAGACATAGATTCTACTTGCTCCATGCAAACTGTGTGCTCCATTGGATAAGACTCATAATTCACATTGCTCCCGCGATCTTGCAAAAAGCGATAAGCGCGCTGCCCCAATGCTTCATTTACGATTGGGTCATGCGTGCCGTGCTGGATCAATATCGGTGTTTTCTGATTAGCAGGGTGAATACTGGCAGTAGCATGGGTCGCAAAATAACTCGATAAAATCAACATCCCGGCAAGTGACTTTTCATAGGTTAAACCGGCCTGATAAGCCACCGCACCACCTTGGGAAAAACCCACCAGGATAATTTTTTCGCTAGGTATTCCGCGTGCAAGTTCGCGCTCAATTAGATGCTGCACAGCATCTGCACTCGCAACTAACTGCGCCTCATCAACCTTACGATCCAGATTCATTTCCAAAATATCGTACCAAGCCGGCATCACATAACCGTTATTGATAGTAACCGGAATATGCGGTGCGTGCGGAAAAACAAAACGTACCGACAAATCGTTAGGCAAGCGCAGCTCCGGTACCAGCGGCGCAAAATCATTGCCATCAGCACCGAGCCCGTGCAACCAGATAATACTGGCAGTCACCGGCAATTGCGGCTGGTTCTGTTTTTCAACGCAAGGTAAATATTCCATAAGGATTCTCTTCTACGGGAAATTTTGTTTAATTTTTGTTCAAAACATTTGGCGATGTGCAATATTGCTGACAATTATTCAATTGGGCAAGCGCTCGCATGCGCACAATCAGCAAAATAACACTACACTTGGTTTGTATATCGACAGCGAACGACAGAACTAGTGCATCATCGATGCTAAGGAATACTATGAGTCATTTGAATCCAGACCAGATCCCCTCCAAAGAAGCGAGCGAATACAAAACAGTAAACGCTATCATCGCCCCTATTGATCAATTGAACGTGCTCTCCAAAGTGGAAGTGGCAAAATTGTTAGATTCAAGCCAGAGCGGCTTGTACAAATTATTTCGCAGCTGCGCACTCGCAGTACTGAATACCGGCAACGATCTTGACGATGGTAAAGAGCTGCTTGAGCGCTACAAAGATTTTGATATCAGCATCGTACAGGAAGAGCGCGGCATAAAACTCGCGGTAAAAAATGCACCAGCAAATGCATTTGTCGATGACAAAATGATACGCGGTATCAGCGAGCATTTATTCACCGTGTTGCGCGATGTGATTTACAACAACGACGAATTGAATGGCAATCCAAAATTCAGCTCACGCACATCCGAAGGAATTACCGACGCGGTATTCCATATGCTGCGCAATGCAAATCTATTGAAACCGGGACTAGACCCAAATCTGGTTGTTTGTTGGGGCGGTCATTCCATCAATCGTATTGAGTATGACTACACCAAAGAGGTGGGTTATCAATTAGGTTTACGCGGCTTGGATATCTGTACCGGTTGCGGCCCTGGCGCAATGAAGGGACCAATGAAAGGTGCCACCATTGGTCACGCTAAACAACGTATCCCGAATGGTCGCTACATCGGAATCACCGAGCCGGGAATCATTGCGGCGGAAGCGCCCAATCCAATTGTTAACCAACTCACCATCATGCCCGATATTGAAAAACGCCTTGAAGCTTTTGTGCGTCTCGGTCACGGCATCATTGTATTCCCCGGGGGTGCGGGAACAGCGGAAGAAATTCTTTACATTCTCGGTTTGCTGTTGCATCCCGATAACAAAGATATCCCCTTCCCGCTAATTTTTACCGGCCCGGCGACTTCAGCGGAATATTTCTCGCGCATCGATAAATTTATTGGCGATACACTTGGCGCAGAAGCACAATCGCATTACAAAATTATCGTCAATGATCCTGATGCAGTTGCGCGTGAAATGAAAGAAGGCATTAAAAAAGTGCGCGAATTCCGTAAATACAGCGACGATGCTTACTACTTTAACTGGCAATTAAAAATCAGCCCGGATTTGCAACAACCGTTTATTCCAACCCACGACAATATGCGCAATCTGGAGCTACATAAAAACCAGCCGGTCAATCAGCTCGCCGCCAATTTGCGCCGCGCGTTTTCCGGGATAGTTGCCGGTAACGTGAAGGAGGAAGGTATTCTAGCGATTGAACAGTTTGGTCATTTTGAGCTGCATGGTGATATAGAGATCATGCAGCCGGTAGACGAACTGTTGGAGTCTTTTGCTCACCAAAGCCGGATGAAGCTGCCTGGTCGCGAGTATATTCCTTGCTATAAGGTTATAAAGTAGTCGATTACATATACTCTTGTGATCTAGGTTGTAGTCAATGTCTCACAAAAACTAGCGACTTTAGCGACTATCTTGCCAACTACGCTCATTAGATAATGATCACATCAAGGAAGTAGACAATGACGTGTGCTGGCCAGGAAAGGTCAATGGATGCGCCCACCTGTTAGGGACGCGATGTCGGATGACATCAAAGGATTGCACTAGCGCAGGAGGAACGGCGGTCAGGGAATCGAAAGGAATATCGACGCAAATTGACTACTTCTACTTAAGGATAGTATGTGTATGGGGCCGCTTATGCGGCCCCTACTCATTTTAGGAGTATGATTTCAAAACTGGTGTTTAATCCTAGCAACTGATTAAGGCATAGCCTCTTCATCCCCAGCAATAGAATCCAACGCTCGCCGCTCTTGTTTTTCTTTCCGCTTCTGCTCACGTCTCGCCGCAAAAAAATCACTCAGCTGATGCTGGCACTGTTGCGCCATTAACCCACCGGCATAATCGACTTTATGGTTGATGTAATCACTATCCAACAACTGCGATTTACTTACCACTACGCCCGCTTTAGTTTCTGTAGTCCCAAATACCAACCGCGCAATGCGCGCATGAACCAGAGCACCGACACACATAGTGCAAGGCTCAAGTGTTACGTAGATAGTTGAGCCAATCAGCCGATAGTTTTGAATCTGTTGCGCCGCTTGTCGCAGCGCAATAATTTCTGCGTGGGCAGTGGGATCATGGCTGCTGATCGGCTGATTAAAACCTTCACCGATTTTGTTGCCATCCTGAACAATCACCGCGCCTACAGGTACTTCACCCAAGGCTTCGCCTTGAGTGGCAAGCGCGATGGCATAAATCATCCAGCGTTCATCGTCCGCCGAAAAAGTAACGGGTGGCACAGCATTTTTTTGCTCGCTATCGCTCACGATTTTTTTACTTCCACCAACGGCGACAAATAATCCGCAAGCTCTTGCTCGGTTAATGAACGCACAAAACGAAAGCGTGGGATAGTTTCACCAGCCAGCTCAACAGTTTCGTTGAACATGGCCAAGGGCCTCACCCACCATGAATAATCGCCATACAAACAACGATAAAAAACTAATGGCTCGCGCGTTTCACTGTGGGTCGCCACCTGAAAGACAAAATAATCATTGCCTTTATAGTGACGATATAAACCTGGTTTCATGGTCATTGCATTTACCCTAAATAACGCCCGACGTTTTTAATTCATCTATACGGG
>Ga0247822_10000475_pt1 | contig 21720 bp, 18 predicted proteins | sample 13C_Cellulose_Da_FD_192423 | JGI IMG/M metagenome (GOLD analysis project Ga0247822, IMG submission 192423) | Soil microbial communities from agricultural site in Penn Yan, New York, United States - 13C_Cellulose_Day30 | ecosystem: Environmental > Terrestrial > Soil > Agricultural land | place...
AGTCATCGACGAGCGCGCACACGAGCTCGATGATGCCGAGGACATGGCCACGACGAGCCTCGCGTCGATCGAGACCGAAGACACGTGGATCGGCGCGCTGCCCACGCCGGCACTCGCGCCGCCGCGCACGCGCTTCGCGCAAGGCACCTCGGACGACGGAAGCCCGTATACCCCGCGCGGGCCCCTGAACGCAGCTACGGTGGCTCCTTCCGGATCCGGTACGAACATCGTTCTAACCGCCACGCAGTCGACGGCGACCGCTCGCTCCGAAACCGGTTCGCGCAGCGCACGAACCGACCCGCGCTCGACACCACCGTCTCACGCGGAGAGCGACTCGAACATTGTTCGAACCGCCACAGAGTCGACGACGACCGCTCGATGCGGAACTGGCTTGAACATCGTTACGGAAAGCGATTCGAACATTGCTCGAACCGAATCGCGGTCGACACCAGCCCGTCGCGTGAAGCGTTCGAACATTGTCCGAACCGAATCGCGATCGGATACGCCCGCGCAGGCAAAGGGGGCGGACGTGTCGCCGGTTGCGTTCGCGCCTACGATCGCGGCCCCCTCCGCCACCGCTCCGACTCGGGTGAGCGCCGCAGCGCCAAAGGTCAAGCACTGGCAGGTGGCGCTGGGGATCGCGGCGCTGGTGCTCGGCGCAACGGCGACGTTCTACGTCGTCGGTTGGTAGGGAGTTAGGGCCCGGTGCAGTACTCGAGGTCGCGGCATGCGTCCTGGTCGCCGTGCGTGCAGGCGTGCCGCGCGAGGATGCAGCCGAGGTCGAGATCCTTGGGCACACCGAGGCCGGCGATGAACAGGTTGCCGTACTCGCTGCACCCGCGCGGATCGTCCTTGCAGGTGTCGTTGAACAGCTGGAGGGCGCGTCCGCGGTCGCGGGGGACGTTGTCGCCGACGGCGAGGATGAATGCGTAGGTCGGGCAGAAGTATCGACGGCCTCCCTCGCACAGGCGCTTGACCAAGGCCGTAACCTCCGCGGGCCGCTTGGCCTCGAGGTAGCGCCCCTCGAGCTGCTCGCAGGCGGCGTCGGTGCCCTCGTCGCACTGGCGCATGAGCTGCTGCTCCTCCGCGTCGGTGGACGGCGGCATCGGCGGACGATCGGCTCCCTTCGAGCAGGCGGCCGTGGCGACGGTGACGAGAAGGAGCTGGCGCCGCATCGCGCGAACGTAGAGAATCGGCAAGGTTCGCGCTACTGGATATCGTCGGTGCAGTCGTGCTGCGCCTGCGCGCTGGCGGGGGGCTCGCGGCCGGTGCGCGGGTCGCACACGAAGTGCTCGACCACGCACGCGTAGGTCTGCTGGTTGGTCGCGGTCGGCGCGGCGCCGGGATCGTCGACCCGAACGACCTCGCGCAAGCACGCATCGCGGTTCGCGCCATCGAGGTGCTCGCAACACTCCTCTTGTAACTGCGTGCCGCGGGCGTACGTGTCGTTGTGTTTACTCGTGCGGCATGCGGACAACCCGAGCACGATCGCGGTCAGCGCGAACCACCACCGTGCTGCTATCGCCACGCCCTTCGACCGTGGCGTGGTGCTGTCGTCACGCATCGCGGCCGCGAGGATGGCGCGTCCGTCGAGGATCGCGCGCAAGTACGCGTTGCCCCGTTGTCGTCGGTCGATCATGCGTGGATCTCGAGGCAAGGGCGGGGCCAGGCTCGTGGCAACCGCCTTGCACCGGGTGGAGTCATGTCGAGGGTGCGTCCTCTCCTGCTTTGCGTGCTCGCCAGCGTGACCGCGTGTGCGGGGGGCTATCGGGCAGCGTCGCCATCGTCCGCCGCATCGATGCCTGTCGAATCTGCGGGGCCGCCGGGCGGTGCGCCTGCCGGTGCGCTCGACGCACATCTCGATGCCGCACACGCGTCGCTCGCTCGCGATCCCGAGCAGCGCCGGCTCGACTCGGCGCTGCGGGCGCGCGGCGAGCTTCGGGCGCGGCTGGTCGCACTCGGCGCGATCCCGCGTCCGCCGATGCCTGCTCCGCTCGCCGAGGCGCCGGGCGAGCCGCCGTTCCCCGGCGCTCACTGGATCCCCGGCCGCTGGGAGTGGGGCGAGGGGCGATGGCGATGGAGGGCGGGCTACTGGAGCGCGCCGCCGCCGGACGATGAGACAGGCGGCCTCGCGATCGGCGTCAGCACGGGGGCCACCATCGGCTTCGACCTGTTCGACTCCAGCGGCAGCGACGAGCGGGTTCGAGATCATCGCGACAGCGGTTCGTCCAACGTGCGCGACCACCGCACGGATCGCAGCGACGGCGCGCGCATCCGCGATCATCGTGACGACCCGCGCCCCACGCCGACCGTGCGCGACCATCGCGACGGGCGTGACGACAACGGCGATGACAAGCGCGACGACAAGCGTGATGACGATCGTGGCGCGCGAATCCGCGATCACCGCCGTTGATCGGCGACCCGACGGTCGCCTACCGCGAGTGCCGGCGCCGGCAGAGCACGACCACCACCATCGCGATCGCGATCGCGATCGCGATCGCGATGGAGACGCGGCGGGCATGCGTGGGATTCGCGGTTTCGCGCTCTCGCGGCCGAGATTGCGGTTGATCGGGGCTGCGGGGCCGTGTCACACCTCGGCGCGTGAAGCGTCTCGTGTGGTTCTCCATGGTCCTGATGGCGTGTGGCGGTAATGGCAGCGGTTCGCCAGATGCTCCGGCGGGCGACGGTGCGCCGAGCGGCAAGAAGATCTTCGTCACCTCGGCGGACTTCACCGCCGGATTCGCGTTCGGCATGATCGACGCCGACGGCGCCGCGCTCGCCGATCAGCAGTGTCAGAGTGCGGCGGTCGGCGCGGGCCTCGGGGGCACGTGGAAAGCATGGCTATCGCGGAGCCCCACGCTCGACGTGCCCGGCCGCACCGCGCCCGAGCGCATCACCGGCGAGGGGCCGTGGCACCTGGTCGGCAGCAACGAGCTCGTGTTCCTGAACCGCGCCGCACTCGCGAACACGCCGCGCGTGCCGATCAATCGCAACGAGCTCGGCGTCCTCATCGCGAGCGGCAACGTGTGGACGGGCACCGACGTCGGCGGCTCGTACGGCGTGCGCGGCGATTGCAACCAGTGGACGACGAGCAACTCGGGCGTATCGGGGACGGTCGGGCGGCTCGACGTCACGACCTCCGAGTGGACCGCGGTCAGCGCCGGGCAGGCGTGCGGCCAGCGCGCTCACCTCTACTGCCTGGAGATGTGATGCGTCGCGCCCTGATCTTCGCGCTGGTCGCCGGCTGCGGCGGCAACGGTCCCGGCTCGTCGGGCCCCGATGGCGCATCCGCCGACGCCGCGAGCTGCGTCACGACGATCGCGTGCAGCGCCGATGCGGACTGCGCCGCGGCGCCGGGTACGCGGTGCAACACCGCCCTGCCCGTCCCGCGCTGCCAGCCGCTCGAGTGCGGGGGCATCGGCACCGAGTGCGCCGGTCCCGAGTTCTGCAGCGCCGGCCTCGTGTGCTTCGACGAGGCCCACTTCGGCGAGGCCGCCACGATCTACAAGGCGGGCGTGTGCACGCCACCCGGCGAGACGCGCCCTACCTGCATCACGCGGTGCATGGCGCAGTGGCGGCCGGACGACGTGCTCGATCCATGCACGCAGCAGCAGGCCACCACGCTGTGCCAGGAGGTCTGCGCGATGTATCCCGCGTGGACCGACGCGTGCGAGAACTACTTCACGCGGTTCAACGCGAACGACTTCCGGTTCCGGCCGATGTTCTGCACCAGCTTCTCGTGCCCGCGGATCCCGGTGGAGTGCGGCGGCAGCAACGCGAGCCTGCCCGAGACCTGCCCGCCCTGATCGCTATTCGGTGCAAGTGACCACGTCCTTCGTGGTCTTCGCCTTGAGCAGGCACGCATTCATGTCGTCGTTGTTGGCCGAGCTGCACTGATTGATGCAGAGCTCGACGCCATTCTCGATCTCGGCGGAGAGCATGGCGAGCTTGCGCTTCTTGAGCTTCTCGCGCTCCTCGGCGGGGGCCGCCGCGATCTCGGCGTCGGCCTTCTCCCAGAAGGTCAGCTCGTAGACGTGGCGGCACACCTCTTCGCACTTCTTGCGGTCGCCCTTGCAGGCGGCCCCCGAGGCGCTGAAAGCGACGAGCAGCACGAAGGCGAGACGACGACGCATGGCGCTGCGTACCACGGCGGGCGGGCAGCTGCGATACCCTGCGACGATGGACCACGGCCTCGCGCCGCGCACCGCCGGGCTCGCACTCGCGTGCGCGCTCGCGGGCTCGGTCGCGCAGGCAGGACCAGCGCTCACGTTCGAGGGCGGCGCCGAGGGTGACACCAACGTGCAGCGCGTCGAGACCGGGGCCGGCCTCGACACGAGCCGGATCGCGGCCGGTGTGGTGCGGCTCGGCGGCCGGTTCGAGCGCCGCGGGACGTTGTGGGGCGGCGGGCTGTCGGCGATCGGGGGATTCCTCACACGCGTGGTCGGCAACACCGAAGCGTCGACGGAGAACGTCCTCTTGCTCACGGGCGACGTGCGCTACCTACGGCCGATCGCGGAGAGGAATGCCTCGCTCGGCGTCGCGCTCGTCGGCGCCGACGCACGGCCGATCACGGACGAGATCGGCGCGCGCACGTTCACCAACGTCGGCGCCGATGCGCTGCTCGTCCTCGACGGCGGCCCCGATCGCCGCCTCACGCTCGGCTTCGGCATCCGCGACTTCACGTACAAGCAGAACCACGACTTCGACTGGACGGGGCCCGCCGCGACCGCGCGGTTCGACGACACGCTGTGGGAGCCGTCGGGCGGCGCGCGCAGCCTGGTGCTCGCCGCGTACGTCGGGTTCGAGGCGCGGTCGTACGAGTCCTCGGCGCTCGCGAATGCGTGCATGCCGGACGCGGAGCCGCGCGACACCTGCTCCGCCGGCACGTCGCTGCAGCGACGAGATCGCTCGACGCGCCTCGGCGCGGACCTCACCTACGCGGGGCGCGTCGTCGCCGGCGCGGGCTACCAGCTCACGGTGATCGACTCCAACAGCTACGGGCAGGCGCTGGTCCGTCACAAGGCGACGCTGTCCGCGACCGCGCCGCTGCCGTGGGGCATGTTCGCGACCGGGCTCGCGACGCTGCAGCTCGATCAGTACCCCGACGGACTCGTGATCAAGACCGACAACCAGCAGCGCGAGTTCACCAGCCTCGATGACGAGAACCGCAGCTCCCTGCAGCTGCGCCTCGGCAAGCCGGTGACCGACGCGTGGTCGCTCGAGGCGCGCGCCGCGATCTGGCGCAACCTCGGCGGTGACACCGAGACGTCGTTCCGACGAGCGTCGATCTACGCGGGCGCGATCTACGCGCGTTAAGGCATGTACGGCGGGCGATACGGCGGCACGACCATCTGGACGTCCACGTCCGTGGCGCCGACGACGATCGTGCGGCACGCCACGGCCTGATCGGGGACGATGCCGTTGCCGTGGCCCCACGGCACGAGGCAGACCGTGTACGTCCCCGGCAGGACGTCGAGGAGCTCCGTGGTCATCGTGCGGCCGTCGCTCGAGGACGAGTTCGAGGAGCGCCAGCCATCGCGGCCGAGCTCGTCGCGCAGGCGGCGCAGCTCGGACTCCAGCTGCGGCGCGACCTGCCCCTCGAGGAGATACACGGTGCCGGAGTGGTCCTGGTTCTCGACCGCGGCGGCGATCCGCACCGTGCGGCCCGCGACGAGCGTGTAGTCGCGCTGCACCCGCGCGCCCGGCTCGATCACGATCTCGTCGAGCGTGGGCGTGCCCGCGCTCATCAGCGTCTGCGGATGGATCCCGTGGACCTCGAGCTTGTAGCGGCCGGGCACGATGCCCTCGATGCGATACCGCCCGTCGCGGTCGCTGCGCTCCACCCGGTGCACGCCGCCATCCTGGCTGCTGATCGAGAGCTGGGCGGGGACCGGGCGGCCGTCCTTGCGGACCTCGCCGTGCAGCGTGGCGACCGGAACCATCTCGAGCACGACCGAGCGCGCGCCGGCGGGCACCTCGACGAGCTTGGAGGTCTCGTTGCCCAGCGTCGCGATCGCGCCGATCGTCTTCATCGGTGCGAGCGGGAAGTCGCAGCGGCCGGTCGCGTCGGCGATGCGCTCGTCGAGCTTCAGCAGCTCGCGCGCCTCGCCCATCACGTCGCCGATGCGCACCGTCGCGCCGCGCACGAGCTCGCCGTTGCGGCGCACGAACACGGTGACGTCTCGCGCGGGCTCGCCGCGCGGCGGAGGCACCGGCTTGTTCTCGAAGTGACCGATCCACGGCGGGTCCTTCGGCAGGCCGAGCCGCAGCGCCTCTTCGGCGCCGATCGGAACCGCACCGAACGCGTCCGGATCGCGCACCGTGCGATCCGGCGTGTCGATCGCGGTGCGGATCTGCGCCTGCGAGGTCGGGTCCTTCACCATCGCCCCCTTCGCCGACGGGCCCGCCATCGGGTCGGTGTACGTGAAGGCGAGCAGGCGCTCGCCGCCTGGCATCACGATCCACACCCACCGCGTCTGGCGGTCGGCAGCCGGCGCGAGCGGTCCGCCGGGGCCGAAGATCTTCTCCGCGACCGGGACGATCTTCGCGCCCGCCACCACCCTCTGCATCTCGTCATTCGCCCACGGCGACTCGTACACCGTGATCTGCACGATCGGATGCCCGAACGGCCGGCCGCCGACGCCGATCGGCGCGATGGTCGTCGCGTAGCGCGAGGTGACGCGCCACTCCGGGCTATGGGGGCGGCGGCACAGGTACGTGCGGGTCGCCTCGGTGATGCCGTTGATGGTGCGGTACTGCGGCGGCTGCGCGTCCATCTGCAGCGGGTGATTGCGCGCCAGCGACTCGGCGTGGGCGCTCATCATCTGCTCGATCACCTGCTTGGGATCGAGCCCGGGCGGCCCCTCCATCAACACGACGTTGCACACCGAGTGGTCCGGCCGCTCGTACGCGGCGAACAGCCCTTCTTGCTCGGGCAGCGGCGTGAAGTCACCGGGCAGCGCGACCTGGAGGAACGGGTGATCGATGACGATGGGCGGACGGGCGAGCACGGCCATGCCCGGCCTCGTGCAACCGCCCGGCCACGCGTGCGCGAGCGCAGGATCCGAGACCTTCGCGCGCGCGCGGCTCGGTCACGTGTTCACATGGCTACTGCACACGCCACCATCTGGCGCGTCGAAGCGAGCTAGCGGCGCTGCTTGCGCGCCCGCAGCAGGGCCTCGATCTCCGCCCGCTTCTTGCGCAGCTGCTCGAGGCGGCCCGCGACGGCGTCGCGCGTCCTCTTGGCGGCGGCCGCGCGCTGCGCCGGATCACCACTGCGCTGCGCGCGGGTGAGCGTGTCGATCGTTCCCGCGTCGACGACCTCGGAGAGCACGACGCTCGCGTCGGACTCGAAGCCACTGCTGGAGGACCCGGTGAGCGAGCCCTCGGAGTCCGTGCCGCCGGTTCCGTTGCCCTGCGGCGGAGCCGGTGACTGCCCTCCGGTGTCCTCGGCGGCCAACCGGGTGCCGCCCTGGAGCGCGACGCGCTGCGGCTGATCGTCATCGCGGCGCGCCAGGTCGCTCGCGCGGTCGTGCTGCTGCTTGAGCTTGGCGACTGCGTCGAGCTCGCGCGCTTGCTTCTCGAGGCCGATGATCTGCTGCTGCAACTGCTGCTCGCTCTCGCGCAGCGCGGCGGCCTGCTGGTCGAGCTCCTCGGGATCCGCGAGCGGATCGATCTCGAGCTCGGGCAGCACGATGCGCTGGAGCGTGCGGCGCGGCACCTGCGGCGCGTGCTGTGCGCGCAGCCGGGCGAGCTCTGCGGCGCGCGGGGTACTTGGTGACGCGGCGAGCTCGGCGTCGATCGCGGTGACGAGGGTGCGGCGCGCCGTCGCGAGCGCGGTGTTCGCGCGCGCGAGCTCGGCGGTGACGCCGGTCAGCGTGGACGCGGTGTCCTTCGCCTCCGCGAGCCGCTCGCGCAGCTCGCGCTGCTGGCGCCACGACGTGCGCTGCTGCTTGAGGCGCTCGATGGCAGCGACCTGCTGTGCGTACTGCGCGGCGAGCTGGTTGCGGCGGCGGGCCAGGTCGTCGACCCGGCGGACGGCCGTGCCGGTCTCGGCCTGCGCACGCGAGGTCGCCGCCGGCGGGGACGCGGCGGGCTGCGCCCATGCGGGGGCCGAAGCCACCGCCAGGACGAGCGCGAACAACCACCGCGACATGGCCCGGTTATGAAGCAGCCGCCATGCCACGCGCAACTGCTCGATCGCAGCCGGGTCTGCCGACACACACCCCATGAAAATGTGCCGCGTTCGGCCGGGCGCCTCAGATTTTTGAGGGCGGATCCTCGGCGAGGCGGAGCACCAGGTAGCGCAGCGCCGCGGTCGCCATCGCCGCGATCACCGCGAGCGGGGGCTGTCCGGGGCGCTCCCAGACCAGATAATCGCGGCCCTCGGCGTCGACCACGGCGTGGTAGCGCAGGCGGCGCAGCCGCAACCCGCCGGGCAGCTCGAGCGCGTCGCCGGTCGGCGCGATGCTGTCGTCGAGCTCGCGGCCGTAGCGCGTCATCACCTTGTCGAGGGCGGGGACGGACAGCGCCCCGGTCGTCCCGTCGTCGTCGCGGATCACGACCCGATCGCCATCGACGCTGGCGTGCGTGCGCGCACGTGTCCCGTCGGCGAGGATGCGCTCGTCGAGGAGGAGGCTTGCGTGATCTGGTTTCACCGGGGAAAGTCCTCGGATGCAGCGCGCCGCGGCCGCGATCCTGGTGTTGATAGCCTGTGGCTCTCCGCAGCTCAAGGAGCACGTCGCGGACCTCTCGACCCTCGTCCCGGCGACCCTCGAGGCGGCGCGACCGCGCGACGGAGATCCACGCAGCGTCAAGGTGCGCGTGTACGTCGACGCCGGCGTGCGCGTGAACGCGAGCTGGAAGGACGAGATCACGGAGCAGATCGACTACGCGAGCCAGCTGTTCACGCCGCTGCTCGGGGCGCAGCTGGCGATCGAATCGACCAAGGACTGGACGCGCACCGGTGAACCGAGCCGCGCGCTCGCCGAGCTGCAACAGCTCGACAAGGGCGAGGACGTCACGTTCGTCATCGGCTACGTCACCGCGAGCGACGCCGCGGCCAAGGCGATGAGCGAGCTCGGCGCATCGCAGCCGCTCGGCCGGCACGTGATCGTGCGCGCGTGGGCCGAGCAAGCCGAGACCGCCGCGCTCGCCAGCACCTTGCCCGACCTCAAGGAGGCCGAGCGCGCCGAGCTGATCGCCGCGCATCGCCGGCACAAGCAGACGGTCGTGCTGCTCCATCATCTCGCGGCGTCGCTCGGCGCGATCGCCGAGACGGATCCGACGTGGATCGCGCACCCGATGTACTCGCCCAAGCAGCACGGCTTCGCCGATCGCACGCGCGAGCTGATGACGATCGCCATCGACGAGCGACTCGCCGAGAGCCCGGCGCCCGAGCTCGCGAGGAAGCTGCTCGAAGCGATCGAGAAGTCCGAGTGGGGCGGCTGGATCGCCGGCGACAAGGACGTGCACACCGGCCTGCTCCGCACGATCATCGACGCGGGCAAGCTCGGCAAGACGGCGGCGGACATTCCGCCCGCCGCGTTCGATCACGTCGCGAAGGTGAAGCAGGCGGCGAAGAACGGTGACTTCACGACCGCACTCTCGGACCTCGACAACGTGCTGGCCGCGTATCCGGCGAACGCGTCACTGCACCAGCTCAAGTGCGACCTGATGCTCGCCAAGCCGGGCGTGAGTGACCCGAAGACGCGGGCCGCGTGTGCGCGCGTCAGCGAGCTCGCCCCCGGCGATCCGCTGCCGCACATCGCCGTCGGCGAAGCGCTGCTGCGCGGCAAGGATGCCGCGGGGGCGCGCGCGGAGCTGGTGATCGCGGAGGGCAAGATCGCGAACCTGCCGGCGGGCGCCGACGATGCTTGGCGCCGCGTGATCGACCTGTACAAGAAGATGCAGGCGCTGACCTGGGCGGAGGACGCGATCGCGAAGGCGAAGCTCGACAAGGATCCCCTCGCCGCCGAGATCGCGACCACCCGTACGCGCTACGGCATTCCGCGCGCGAAGGTGAAGCCCGAGCAGGAGGGCGCGCTCCTCGAGGCGGTGAAGGCGGCGAACGCGCTGATCAACGCGAGCAAGTACGGCGACGCGGACAAGGCGCTCGTCACCGCCGACAAGAAGTGGCCGAACGCGCCGGGCGTCGCCGCGATGCGCTGTAGCCTCGGCCTGCAGACGAGCCACATCGAGGCCGCGCGCGCGGCGTGCAGCAAGGCGCTGGCGCTGGATCCGAACACGTCGTGGGCGCTGTACCTCGCGGGCGTGATCGCGCTGCGCGACGCGAGCGGTACCAAGGCCGGGATCGAGAAGCTGCAGAAGGCGATCGCCGTGGACCCCGATCTCGGGCAGGCGTGGCGCGCCCTCGCGAAGGCGTACGCACGCACCGGAGACAAGGCCGCGATCGAGAAGCTCGGCGTCGACTATCAGGCGCGGTTCGGGCAGCCGCTGCCGCGCTGACGCGAACCCTCGCTATACTGCGGCCGTGACGTTCTTCCGCCGCATGTTCTCCGCCGACTACCGCGCCGCGGTAGCCGCCGAGGCCGCGGGCAACGTCGACCTCGCGGCCGAGCGCTACGCCTTGTGCGGAGAGCTCGAGGGCGCCGTCCGCATGCACCTCGCGCGCGCCGCACGAGCGCCGACGAGGATCGCCGAGCTCGGGGCGCTGCGCGATGCGCTGCGCTGGGCGGGCGAGGATCCCGGGCTGCGGCGCAAGGCCTCGGCGGCGCTCGGACGCGCGCTGTGGGAGGCGGCGAAGGCCGAGGGCATCGCGACCGAGCGCGATCGCAAGAAGGTACGCGAGGCAGCCGAGCTGCTCGTGGCCGGTGACGACCACGCGCTCGCCGGCGAGGCGCTCGAGGCGATCGGGGATCATCTCGCGGCCGCGAACGCGTTCTCCGCAGGAGGCCTCGTCGAGAAGATGGAGACCGCCCTCGCCAAGGACGATGCGGTGAACGAGCGCGCGCGCGCCGAGGCCGACGCCTTCGCGAGCTACGAGACCGCGATGCGCGTGGGCCGCCGTGACGATGCGCGCGCGGAGCTCGTGCGCGCGGCGGCGGCCGCGGCCGTGGCAGGCGAGTACCGCCGCAAGCTCGACCAGCTCGACACGGCGCTGCTCACCGCCGGCAAGGTCGAGCTCAAGCGACGTGGCAAGCCGCTGATCGTCGCGTGCGCGGCGCCCAAGCTCGTGCTCGGGCGCGATCCGCTGTGCGATCTCACGCTGCGCGCGGGCGGCGTCTCGCGCCAGCACGCCGAGATCGAGCGCACCGTCGACGCGTTCGTGCTGCGCGACCTCGACTCGCGCAACGGCACCTCGCTCGCGGGCATGCCGCTCGCGGGGCGCGTGCCGCTCGCGGGCACCGGCTCGTTCGGGCTCGGCGACGAGTGCTCGATCGATTACGAGCTCGCGAACGGGGTGTTGATCCTGCGCTGCACGAGCGGCCTCGATCGTGGTGTCGCGCTGGTCGCCGGCGACGAGGGACAGCGCATCGATCTCGCGCCGATCGGGGTGCCGCTCGACCTCGTGTTCCAGCGCGGCCGCCCGTTGCTCGGGCGCGGCCCGGCCACGGACGTCACGTTCAACGACGAGCCGCTCGGGGACGTCCGCGTGCAGTTGATCCGCGAGGACCGCGTGATCGTCGACGGCGACGAGATCGAGATCGGCTGATGGCGTCGTGGTGGCAGCGGTTATTCGGGCGCGCGCCGACGGAGCCGCCCGCGATCCCGGCGACCACGGCGACCGAGCCGCAGCACCTCGCGAGCGAGGAGGAGGTGTTCCTCGCGCAGCTGGTCGCGGATCTCGCCGAAGGCAAGCGCCGCGGCGAGGCCGGTGGTCCCGACACGCTCGCGAAGCTCGCCGCCGTGTGGGACTCGGGGCACGAGCGCCTCGCGATCGAGTGGGGGGAGAAGCTGCTTTCGGTCCCGGGCGTGCCGCTCGCCGAGATGCGCCCGCTGCGCCACACGCTGGTCAAGCGCTACGAGCAGCGCGGCGAGCTCGACGCCGCGATCGGGCACATCGAGGAGCTGATCGGCGACGAGGCGTTCGCGCTCGAGGCGCATTACATGCTCGCCGAGCACGCGCGCAAGAAGGGCGATCACGAGCGGGCGCTGCGCCACTACGAGGCGGTGCTCGGGCGCGACGTCGACTATCCAAACGTGCGCGTCCGCGTCGAGCGGCTGCGCCAGCAGATCGGCCGCGGCGCGCCGGTCGCGGGCGAGACCATCGCCGCCGGCGAGGTCGCGGGCGTGCAAGCCGGCGCGCGCTACCGCCTCGTCCGCGAGCTCGGGCGCGGCGCGACCGGCGTCGTCTACCTCGCGCGCGACGCGGAGCTCGAGCGTGACGTCGCCGTGAAGCTGTTGCACCCGCACCTCGCGGGCACCGAGCGCGCCGACCAGCTCGCGCGGTTCTTCCACGAGGCGCGCGTGATGGCGTCGTTGCGCCACCCGAACATCGTCGCCGTGCTCGATATGGACGAGCCGTCACGCCGCATCGTGATGGAGCTCGCCGCGGGCGGCACGTTGCGGGACGTGCTGCGCGAGCGTGGGGCGCGACCGCTGCGCCGCGCGATCGAGCGCCATGGCCAGGTGCTGTCCGCGCTCAACGCCGCGCATCGCCGCGGCATCGTGCACTGCGACCTCAAGCCCGCGAACCTGATGTTCCGGCGCGACGTCGACCTGCCCGGCGTCGAGGTGATGCTCGGCGACTTCGGCGTCGCCCACCTCCCCGATGCGAGCGGCCAGGCGGGCGCCAAGAAGGAAGCGGTCGGCACGCTCGCGTACATGGCGCCCGAGCAGCGCCGAGGCGAGGTCACGCCCGCGGTCGACGTCTATGCCAGTGCCGTCGTGCTCTACGAGAACCTGACCGCGCGCACGCCCTGGCAGCGCGCGCTGACCGCCGCGGTGCGCAGCGCCGAGGACTTTCGCCTCCCGGCGTCCGTGTTCACCGGGATCCCCGCCGACCTCGCGGAGGCGGTGCAAGCGCACCTCATGCGGCTCGGCGATCCGGATCCCGCGAAGCGCCCGACGACGGCGCAGGCGCTCGCCGATTCCCAGCGGCTGCGCGAGCGCCTCATCGCGGTGGACGGCGCGAACGACGCCGAAGCGCCGCCCGTGCGACGCTAAGCAGGTCCGACTACGCCTCGTCCTTGACCGGCGTGGCCTTGAGCGCGGCCTTGCCGTCCTTGACGTAGACCGTGAACTTCACCTCTTTGCACCCGGTCTTCGCGATCAGGTCCTCGCGGTTGCGCACGAGCTTCTCGGCGAACTTCGCGAACGTGAGGCCGGAGGTGGGCTCGCCGCAGTCCTTCTTCGTGGAGACGAACTGCTCGTAGATCTCCTTGAAGTACGGGTCCTCGGGCACGTTCGACGACGTCGGGCCGGAGTTGCCACCGCCGAGGATGTCGTCGACCAGCGCGTCACCGAGCGACGACGATGGTGACGGCGGCGGCGTGGTCGCGACGAGCGATCCCGTCGGACGTGGCGGCGGCGTGGCGACACCCGAAGGCGGTGTGGCGCGCACCGGCGGTGGCGTCGGCGGACGCGGCGGCGCCGAGCGCGCGCCCCCGCCATCGTTAAATCTAAAGTCCGACGGCGGCGGCGCGGCCGCGGGCGCGGCGCCACCGGGACGGACCGCGGGCAGCGCCGTCGCGAGCAGGTCGATCGTGCCCAGGCTGCCCTCGGGCGCGGGGCCGAGCAGCTGGTCGAGATCCTTCTTGGCGTTCTTGGCGTCGCGACCGACCTTGTCGATGTGGATGTTCACGCTGCGGGCGATCGAGCCGTACTTCCCGGCGTGCGCATCCTCCGCCAGCTTCTCGGTCTCACCCTTGGCGAGGCGCACGGCGTCGGCGGTCAGCCGCTTCAGCGGGCGATCGCTCTCGAGGAACATGAACACGATGCCGAGACCGAGCATGAGCACGAAGCCGCCGCCGGCCAGGATCCACAGCGAGGGCGCCGAGATGTCGCCCTTGGTGATCTTGCCGAGCATACCGGCGAAGCCGATCGCCTCCGGCCGCTTGATGAACACCGCGTAGTAGCCCTGCTTGGCCTGCACTTCACCGGGGAGTCTGGCGACCACGGCCGTGTAGTTCTCCTTGCCGTTGGTCACGGGCAACAGCGGGCTCGCCGAGCAGTCGGCCCGGAGGTCCTCGCCGGTCGCCTTGGAGATCACGCCGAGCATCGGCGCCTGATCGACGGTGAGCGTCCGGCTGCCGACGACGGCGTCCTTGCCGAGATAGAACCCGAGGTCGACCGCGAGCGAGCCGACGAGGCGCTTCGAGAGATCGCTCGTGACGGCGTGGCCGAGCACGATCGCGCCCACGTACGGCACCGGTGGATCGCGCTTGATCACCGGCGCGGCGCTCACGAAGTACATCGTGCCGTTGTGCGCCCACACGTCGTCACGCAGGTAGCCGGCGAGCGCGTCGTCGACGAGCGGACGCCCGGCGACGACATCGCCGAAGTCCTTACTGTCGATGCCGACGCGCGCGACGACGCGGCCCTTGCGATCGATCAGCATCGCGAAGGTGGGCTTGCGGTCACCTTCGATCGTCTTCATCACCGACTCGCCGACGTCGCGCACGGCCTTCATGCGCGCCTCGTCGATGGACGCGAGCCCCGAGGCTTGCTCGAGCGCGCTCACGATCTCGTCCCTGCGCGCGAACGCGCCCGCGAGCTCGACGCGATTCCGCGCGTCGACACCGAGGAGGACGTCGACGACGGTGCACGCGACGACGAGGCGCTGCTGCTCTTCCTTGGCGAGCGCGCGCGAGGCGGGCTGCGGCAGGACGAGGGCGACGGTCAGCGCGACTGCCGCGGCGAGCGCGACGAGGAACAACCAGATCTTCGACAAGAACACCGGCGGCTCACTTCTTCCCCGGCGCCACGGGGAGCGCCGGAACCTTGGGGTTCACCTCGGTCTTGCCCTTGCCGACGGTGACGTCGGTCGTCACGTCGAGCCACGCGTTCTTGTAGAACACGCGGAGCTTGTAGGAGCCCTCGGCGACGTTGTCGATCTCGAACTTGCCGTTGTCGTCGACGTTCGCGACGTACGGCGAATCGACGACGACGAGCACCCCCTTGAGGTGCGGCGCGTCCTTGTCGCCGACCGTGAAGACCTGACCCGCGGCGGCGGGGCGGAACGACTTCGAGCCCGTCGGATTGATCGGGCCCGCAGGGATCAGCTTCGGATCCTCGGCGGCGACGAGCGTGCGCGCCGTGTTGCGCGTGACGTTCTTGATCACCACTTCGGCGCCGAGGGGCACGCCGACGACGCGCCGGGCGAACGAATCACCGACGAGCTCCCAGGTCACCTGACCGGGTGCGCTCGGCTTCGCGCCCTCGAGCACGACGATCATCTCGGCGGTCACCGCGAGCCGACGCGCGGGCGCGAGCGGATTCTCGACGCGATCGAGGAAGCCGCGGGTCCCGGACGGCGGCCGTTCGGGTGCGGAGGGGAGCTCGAGCTTCCCGATGACGGTCCCCGCCCCGGCAACGTTCGCCGCCGCGATCAGGGACCCGAACACCACGACAGCCAAACGCTTGGGCATGGACCGAGAAATCGTAGTCGGGCCGCACTCCCGCCCGCAACCGACAGGGAGCGCGATTCGATACGGCCGACATGTCAGCGCCATGGGTGCGTCCGCTCCCGCTCGCGGTCGCGCTCGCGAGCGGCATCGCGCTGACGCGCTCGGCGGATCTCGGAGCCGCATGGTGGGCGATCGCCCTCGCGCTCGTGCTCGTCGGCCGGCGATGGCGACCGGCCATGCTCGGCGCGGTGTTCGCGGTCGGCGCGGCGCGCGGCGCGGTCGACGATGTGCACGTTCCGTACGCCGACGACCGCGAGGCCGAGCGCGTCGTCGGGCGCGTCGTCGGGCCGGTCGCCGTCACCGCGCATGGCCATGGTGCGCTGCTCGACACCGGCGAGCTCTCGCTGCAGCTGTGGACCGACGAGCGGCTCGAGGCCGGCGAGCGCGTCGCGGTGACCGGTCGCGTCCGGTCGCGGCGCGGCGCTCGCGGCCCGGGACAGCCGATCACGAGTGGACCGGCGTACGAGCTCACGGCCCAGCGCCTCGACCGCATGGGCGACGCGGCGAGCTGGCGCGATCAGCTGTGGCGGCGCGCCGCCCGCACGCAGGCGCGCTGGGTCGCCGCGATCGACGCCGCCGGCGGCGACCCGATCGGACGCGCGGCGCTCGCGGGCATCGTCGCGGGGAGGCGCACGGAGATTCCACCAGCGCTCGACGAGCGGTGGCGCGCGACGGGCATCTACCACGTGCTCTCGGTCTCGGGGCTGCACCTCGCGGTGATCGCGGGCCTGGCGTTCGCGCTGCTCCGGCGGGTGGTGTCGGCGACGCCGTGGGGCGCGCGGATCCGTCCCGCGCGGTGGGCGGCGCCGCCGGCGCTCGTGCTCGCGATCGCGTACACGCTGGTCACCGGCGCGCAGCTCGCGACCGTGCGTGCGCTGGTGGTGATCGCGCTCGTGCTCGTCGGTGCGATGCTCGATCGGCCGCTGCGCCTCGTCGACGCGCTCGGCGTCGCCGCGCTCGCGATCCTCGGCTGGCGCGCGGCCGATCTGTTCGACCCGTCGTTCCAGCTGTCGTTCACCGCGGCGCTCGCGCTCGCGCTGCTGCCGCCGCTCGCCGCGACGGGCGTGCGCGGATGGCTCCGGCGCGGGCTGCGCGCCTCGACGTGGGTGACGATCGCGTCGGCGCCGCTGTGCGCGTATCACTTCCAGCAGGTCGCGGCCGGCGGCATCGTCGGCAACCTCGTGCTCACGCCGGTCGTCGAGCTCGTCGCGCTGCCGCTCGCGCTCGCGGGCATCGCGCTCGGCTCCGTCGGGGCGCCGCTGATCCGCGCGGCGACCTGGCTCGTGACCCAGGTCGATCACGGCGCCGCGCTGCTCGAGCGCGTGGCGATCGTCGGGCACGTCGCGATCGCGCGGGGCGCGCTGGTCGGCGTGCTCGTCGCGCTCTCGCTGGTCCTCGTCGCGCGGGCGCGGCGCACGCGGCTCGACGCGGTGCTGTGGATCGCGCTGTGCGTCGGCTGGATCGCAGGCCGCACGCCGCCGCCCGCGGGCGCGGTGCGCGTGACGTTCCTCGACGTCGGCCAGGGCGATGCGGCGCTCGTCGAGCTCCCCGATGGCGAGGTGTGGCTGGTCGACGCGGGCGGGCTTCCCAACGCGCGCGACCTCGCGAGCGCGATCCGGCCCGGCGCGACGATCCGCCGCACGCTCGCCGCGTACGGTCACGATCGCATCGACCTCGCGATCGTCTCGCACCCGCACCCGGACCACTACCTCGGCCTGCTCGGCCTCGGCGTCCCGATCGACGAGCTGTGGTCCGCCGCCGAGCCCGACGCCGCGCGCGAAGACACGGCCGCCGAGGCCCACGCGCGGTTGCCTTCGTTCGCGGCGGTGGTGGCCGCGCTCGCCACGCGCGGCACGCACCACGTGCACCCGCCGCTCGGCATCGCGCGCGCGCAGGCCGGCGTCGAGCTCGTCGTGTGGGGCCCGCGCTACCAGGCCGCGGAGGGTGCACCGGTGGTCGGCGCCGCCGATCCGGTGCGCACGATCAACGACAACTCGCTCGTCGTCGAGCTGCGCTACGCCGGGCGCCGCGTGCTGTTCGCCGGCGACCTGGAGCAGGAAGGCGAGGAGCTCGCGGTCGCCGCCGGCGTCGGGCGCGTCGATGTCGTGAAGGTCGCGCACCACGGCAGCCCGACGTCATCCACGGCGGCGTTCGTCGCCGCGACGCGCCCTGCCCTCGCGGTGATCTCGTGCGGGCGCGGCAACCCGTTCGGCTTTCCGTCGCCGACGGTGGTCGCGCGCTGGCGCGAGGCAGGCGCCGAGGTCGCTCGTATCGATACCGATGGCGCTTTCACGATGACGATCGACGCGCGCGGCGCGCTCGCCTGGTAGACGCGTCGACGCCACCCTGTGAGCTGGATCTGTGGTTGAATCGGTCGGTGGTGACCAGTGCGCGCGACCGCGAAGCGTTCGACGAGGCGTTGGCGCGGGGCAGCGAACAACTCAAGGCCGGAAAGCTCGACCAGGCACAGCGTTCGTTCCGCGCCGCGCTCGACACGGATCCGGGTAACGCGCGCGTGCTCGCGCTCCTCGGGCTCGCGTACTTCCGCGCGAACCAGTTCGCCGAGGCGCGCCCGATCTACGAGGAGCTCGTCGAGCACGCCGGCGGTGATGCCTCGCACCGGCTCAACCTCGGCCTCGTCTACCTGAAGCTCAACGAGTCCGAAAAGGCGATCGCGTCGCTCGAGGCGAGCCGCGCGCTCGATCCGAGCCAGGGCCGCGCCGTCAGCTATCTCGGGCTCGCGTACGCACGCGCCGGCCGCTACGCCGAGGCCTACCGCGCGTTCCTCGTCGCCGGTCAGAACGAGCTCGCCTCGGAGATCGAGATCAATCTCACGGCCGCCGAGCGCGATGGCATTCACCAGCAGCTCGGACGCACGCCGCACGGTCCGCTGCCTGCATCTGCCGCGACGCCCGAAGCCACGCCACCGGCGCCCGCCGTGAGCCAAGCTCCCACGCCGTCGGCGGCGCGCGAGCCCGCGCCGGTCTCGACGCCCGCCGAGCTGACGCCATCGGGCGTCATCGTGCTCACGCCGGACACGCCGCGCATCACCGAAGAGTCGATGCAGTTCGTGCTACCCAAGCCAGACGCCGTACCGCAAGCGGCAGGCGTGTCGATGGTGTCGAGCGCGGTGGCCGCGGCGGCGCCCGCGGGCCAGAGCAACGCGTACTCGCACAAGACGTCGGGCGGCACCCCGCCGAAGCCGCTCACCGAGCTCGCGACCGACGAGCTGCTGCGCCCCGATGACGGCGACGAGCCGTTCGAGATCAGCGCGAGCGGTGCGCTGATCATTCGCGTCGAGGATCGCGTGTTCACGCGGCTCGACGGCGTCCACATCACCGGCGGCGATCTCAGCTACGAGGTCGCGATGCGCCGCTCGCGCGGCCACGAGACCAAGGATCGCTTCGACTACGGCGGCACGCCCCTGCACGCCGTCAGCGGCAGCGGCTATCTCGTCGCGGTGCCGGGCAAGCACTCGTTCTCGGCGGTGACGCTCGACGACGACATCCTCTACTTGCGCGAGGATCTCGTGTTCGCGTTCGAGTCGACGCTGCGCTGGGAGAGCGGCAACGTGCCCGGCATGCGCGGCAAGCTGCCCGTGGTGCAGTTTCGCGGAGACGGTGCGCTCGCGGTGCGCCTCACCCAACCGCTCGTGCGCGTGAAGCTCGCGTCGTCCGGCGTGGTGTTCGTCGACGCCGAGCGGCTCGCGGGCTGGATCGGCCGCGTCATCCCGCGCGCGGTGGTGCCGCCCGCCGATGGTCCGATGGGCGCGATGTGCGTCGAGTGCACCGGCGAAGGCATCGTCCTCGTCGAGCCACGGCCCGACAAGCCGGCGACCGCAGCGGTCACGATCGCGCCGCCCGCGCCCGTCGTCGAGGAGCGGCCGAAGCCGCCGCCACCGCCGCAGCCGCACGCACCCGCCGCCATCGATCCCGAGCTCGACATGAGCGAGGTCAGCGCGGCGCTCGAGGCTCCGCTCACGCCGTCGGCCGACGAGATCTGAGATGTCCTCCGCAGTCGCCGGCGGCCCGCTCGACGGTGCAGCGCGGCTCGCGGGCCAGCGCGGCCGCGTGCTGCTGCACTCCGCACGCGACGACGATGGCCTCGGCCGCTGGTCCTTCGCCGCGGCGAACCCCAGCGCCACGCTGATCGCGCGCGGCCGCTCGCTCGTCGAGCTGGGGCCCACCGGTGCGCCGGTACGGCGGTTCTCGGGCGATCCCTTCGCGGCGGCGGAGGCCTTTCTCGCGACGTATGGCTGCACGCTCGAGAACGCGGGCGACGCGCCGCCGGTGCCGAAGGTCATCGGCTACTTCGGATACGAGCTCGCGCGCATCGTGGAGATGCTGCCCGGCGGTCCGGCGCTCGGACGCGACACACCCGACCTGTGGCTCGCGGCGTACGGCGCGGTGGCGCGGTGGCGCGCGGGCGAGCCCGGCGGCGAGGTCGTCGGCGACGATGCCGGCGCACGCGCCCACCTGCACGCGCTGCTCGCGCGCCCCGCGCTCCCGGCGCTGCCACCGCGGTTCGCGCCGCTCGTCGGTGACGACGATGCGACTCACCACGTCGCGCGCGTCGAGCGCATCCGCGACTACCTGGCGGCGGGGGACGTCTACCAGGTCAACCTCGCGCGCCGGCTGGTCGCGCGCGCGACCTCCCCCGGCGATCCGCTCGCGCTCTACGCGGCGCTCGCCGCGGTCGCGCCGGCTCCCTACGGCGCGCTGGTCGAGGCCGACGGCGCGACCGTGATCTCGGGCTCGCCCGAGCGCTACCTCGCTTCGGTCGGCGACCGCATCGAGACGCGGCCGATCAAGGGCACGCGCCCGCGCGCGGTCAACGGGGCGAGCGAGCTCGCCGCGTCGGCCAAGGACGCCGCGGAGCACCTGATGATCGTCGACCTCGAGCGCAACGACCTCGGGCGCATCGCGGCGACCGGCTCGGTCAAGGTCGACGAGCTCGGCTACATCGTCGAGCTGCCCGCGCTCTATCACAAGGTGTCGCGCGTCAGCGCGCGCGCGCGGGCGGGCGTCGGCTACGGCGAGCTGTTGCGGGCGACGTTCCCCGGCGGCTCGATCACCGGCGCCCCCAAGGTCCGCGCGATGGAGCTCATCGCCGAGCTCGAGCCCGCGGCGCGCGGCCCGTACTGCGGTGCACTCGGCTACTTCGGGCGCGGCGGCTTCGACCTCGCGATCGCGATCCGCATCGGCGTGCTCGCGGGCAACGAGCTGCGCATCCACGTCGGCGGCGGCATCGTCGCGGATTCGGATCCCGCCGCCGAGCTCGCCGAGACCGAGACCAAGGCCGCGGGCTGGCGCGCCGCGCTCGAGCGTCTCGCCCGCGCTTAGGGCAGCGCGACGGTCACGAACGTGATCGAGAGCGGCTCGACGGGCGCGGTCGTCGTCACCGCGTTGCCGACCGGCGAGACGACGGTCAGCGTCGACGTGCCGACCGGCGCGCCGGTGATCCACGCGACGCCGAACGGGCCGGTCGCGTCCTCGTCCCACAGCAGCAGGCTCGAGCCGTCGTAGCGCGTCAGCACCGCCGGCGGCGGCGACGCGCTGACGAGCGCACCGGGAACCGCCGCGCCCTGCTGGACGATGCGCGCGAAGATCGAGCCCTGATCCGCATCGAGCAGCACGCCATTGGTGAACAACATGTCGTTGTACAGCTCGAGATCGATCGCGGGGATGATGTTCGTCGACGACAGCGGCATCACGGAGGTCACGATCGTGTCGCCGGTGACGTGCCACACGAGGTTCGTGCCCTGCGGTGCGGGCATGGTGAACGAGCCGTCGGCAGCGGTGAGCGCGGCCTGGGAGCCGATCGTCACGACGAGCCCACCCGCCCCGAACGCCGAGCACGAGCCCTGGTCGCGCGGATCGAGGAGCAGGCACACGCGGCCATCGAGCGTGCCGCCGCCATCTCCGCCACCACCGTCGGGCCGCGCGGCATCCGGCTGCGGGCCGATGGGAGTGTCATCGCCGCCCGGGATGATCACGTAATCGTCGGTGTCGCTGCCACGGCAGGCGGCGAGCATCACGACGAGAGCGGCGACGCGCATGCCTGCAGCATTACGCAGCGGCGCGGCGTTGCCAAGATTCCCGTACGGCGCCGATCGCCAGCAACGCCACAC
>Ga0247822_10000476_pt1 | contig 21686 bp, 16 predicted proteins | sample 13C_Cellulose_Da_FD_192423 | JGI IMG/M metagenome (GOLD analysis project Ga0247822, IMG submission 192423) | Soil microbial communities from agricultural site in Penn Yan, New York, United States - 13C_Cellulose_Day30 | ecosystem: Environmental > Terrestrial > Soil > Agricultural land | place...
TCCCTCTCCCTCTCGCCCTCCCTCTCCTTCTCGACCTCGACCTCCCTCTCCCTCTCGACCTCCCTCTCCGTCTCGACCTCGACCTCCCTCTCCCCTCTCGACCTCCCTCTCCGTCTCGACCTCGACCTCCCTCTCCTCGTCGATCTCCCTCTCCTCCTCGACCTCCCTCTCCCTCTCGACCTCCCTCTCCGTCTCGACCTCGACCTCCCTCCCTCTCCGTCTCGATCTCCCTCTCCGTCTCGATCCCCCTCTCCGTCTCCCCCGCTCCGCCGCCTACCGCCGGCCCGCGCGCGTGACGATCTCGACCATGCGCTCGGGCACCAACCACCGCCGCGCCGCGCTCGCGACCGCGCCCGGGTCCATCCGTCCATAACGCGCGAGCTCCTCGGCGACGCCCTGCGGCGACCCGGTCGCGAGCTGCGCTCCACACAGCAGCGCCGCCCGCCGGCCGACGCCGTCGAGCCGCCACAGCAGCGCCGCCTCGCGTCGCGCGACCCCGCGCGCGACCGCGCGCGCGTCGACGCCACCGGCACCGCCTTCGCGCGCGGCGGCCAGCTCGTCGTCCACGATCCGCCCGACCTCCTCGATCGAGACGCCGCTGCGCAGGTCGACCGAGACGTGCAGCTCGCCACCGAGGCGACCCGACGAGACGTGCACCGACACCCGCTGCGCGAGCGGCCGGTCGTAGACCAGCTTGCGCCACAGCCGGCCGGTGCCCGGCGTCGCCAGCGCGAGCGCGAGCACGTCGAGGGCGACGTCGTCGTCGGTGTGGTTCGGCGGCCCGTGCCAGGCGCGGTGCAGCCGGTCGAGCGCGGCCAGGCCGTCGACCACCTCGCCGCGCACCGGCGCCGCCAGCTCGGGCTGCGGCCACGCCCGGCGGGCCGGGCGCGTCGACGGCGGGAAGCTGCCGAACCAGCGCTCGCACAGGACGGTCGCCTCGTCGAGCGTCACGTCGCCGGCCAGCACCAGGGTCGCGTTGGCCGGCACGTACCAGGTCCGGTAGAACCGCTCGACCCGGGCCAGCGTCGCGGCGGCGATGTCCTCGTGCCGGCCGATGGTCAGGTAACGCAGCGGATGCCCCTCGGGGTACAGCGCCTCGGCGATCGCGAACCGCTCGGGCCCGTACGGCGCGTTCTCGTAGCGCTGGCGCCGCTCGCTCTGCACCACCCGGATCTGGTTGTCGAGCCGCGCCCCGTCGAGGCCGCCGAGGAAGTAGCCCATGCGATCGCTCTCGATCCACAGCGCGACCTCGAGCGCCTGGCGCGGCATGGTCTCGTGATAGACGGTCCGATCGGTCCCGGTCGATGCGTTGGCGTCGGTCGCACCGGCCTCGCGCAGCACCTCGTAGTGGTGGCGACCGTGCAGGTGCAGCGAGTTCTTGAACATGTGCTCGAACAGGTGGGCGAACCCGCTCGTGCCGTCGTCCTCGTCGGAGCTGCCGACCCGATAGCCCATCCACACCGCGCACAGCGGCACCGCATGGTCCTCGTGGACCAGCACCTCGAGCCCGCACGGCAGCGTGAACGTCTGCACGTCGAGCCACGGCAGCCCGCCCTGCCACGCCACCGGCGCCGCGGTCACGCGCCGCCCTCGTCGCGCTCGGCCTCGCGGGCCAGCGCCAGCGCCAGCTGGTACAGCTCGCGCCGCGGCCGGCCGGTCTTGACCACCAGCCGCTGGGCCACGTCCTTGGGCCCGAGGCCCTGGGCCAGCAGCGCGCGCACCTGGGCCTCGATGTCGCCCGCCTCCGCCCCGGCCACCTCGTCGGCCGGCGCGCCGGCCACCACGATCGTGCACTCGCCGCGCGGCGCCGCCTCGCCGAAGCGATCGCGCAGCTCGGCCAGGGTGCCGCGCACGTGCTCCTCGTAGCGCTTGGTCAGCTCGCGCGACACGCACGCCCGCCGCTCGGCGCCGAACGCGTCGGCCAGGGTCGCCAGCGTCGCCGCGACCCGATCGGGCGCCTCGTAGAAGACGATGGTCGCGACCTCGCCGCGCAGCCGGCCGGCCAGCTCGGCGCGCGCGCCGGCCTCGCGCGGCGGGAACCCGACGAACAGGAACGGCTGGGTCGGCAAGCCGCTGGCGACCAGCGCCGCGACCGCGGCCACCGGCCCCGGCACGACCACCACCGGCAGGCCGGCCGCGATCGCCGCCCGCACGACCCGCTCGCCGGGATCGGACACGCCGGGCGTGCCGGCCTCGCTGACCAGGGCGACGTCCTTGCCGGCGGCCAGCTCGGCGACGATCGCATCGGCGCGCGCCGCCTCGTTGCCCTCGAACACGCTGACGATCCGTCGCTCGCCCGCCCGCGCGCCGCCGGCGTCGGCGCGGTCGAGCAGCACCTGCACCGAGCGGGTGTCCTCGGCGGCGACCACGGCGACCTCGCGCAGCACGCGCGCGGCCCGCGGCGACAGATCCTCGAGGTTGCCGATCGGCGTCGCCACCACGTAGAGCGTCCCGGCCACGGCCGTCCTCACTCGCGGACGAGCGCGTCGATGTCGACCGTGGTGCCGAGCTCGCTCTCGAGGTACTTGCGCAGCCGCCCGAGCATGCGCTTCTCGAGCTGGCGGGCGCGCTCGCGCGAGATGCCGTAGCGATCGCCGATCTCCTGCAGCGTCAGCGGCGCGTCGGTCAGCCACCGCTCGCGGAACAGGGTCTGCTCGCGGCCCTCGAGGGTCGCCGCGAAGGTCTCGAACTTCTCCTTGAGCAGCGACGAGAACTCGCTCTGCGCGTAGGCCTGGTCGGGACGGGCGTCGTCGCTCGGCAAGAAGTCGAGCCGGGTCCGCGCGCCGTCGTCGTCGCCCGGCACCGGCGCGTCGAGCGACGCCTCGGGCGCCGACAGCCGCTTCTCCATCTCGACGACGTCCTTCTCGGACACCTGGAGGTTCTCGGCCAGCAGCGCCGAGGTCGCCTGGAAGCCGAGCTGCTCGAGCCGCTCGCGCTCCTTGCGCAGGTTGAAGAACAGCTTGCGCTGCGCCTGCGTCGTCCCGATCTTCACCAGCCGCCAGTTGTTGAGGATGAACTTGAGGATGTAGGCGCGGATCCAGAACGCCGCGTACGACGACAGCTTGACGCCGCGGTACGGGTCGTACTTCCGCACCGCCTGCATCAGGCCGATGTTCCCCTCCTGGACGAGGTCGAGCAGGTTCTTGTGGGCCCGCCGGTACTCGTAGGCGATCTTCACGACCAGGCGCAGGTTGGCCTCGACCAGGCGGCGCGCCGCGGCGTTGTCGCCGCCCTCGACCAGGCGCACGGCGAGCGCGTGCTCCTCCTCGGGCGTCAGCAGCGGGAAGCGCCGGACCTCCTGCATGTACGCCTGCATCGGGTCGCGCTTGATCAGCCCGACCCGACCCTCGCGGCCGTAGTCGGCCTCGGCCGCCGCCTCCACCGCCGGCTCGTCGGCGTCCTCGTCGACGCTGACGTCGATCACCTGCTGGGCGTCGGCGAGGAACGAGTCGTCGACGTCGTCCCCGCCCTCGGCGCCGGCCTCGTGCTCCTCGCCCTCGCCGTCGTCGCCGGGCTTCCGCTCGTCGGCGTCCGCCCGCTCGGCGTCGTCCCCATCGTCCGCCGACGCGGACGCGGCGCGTTCGCCCGAGGCGCGCTCCGACGTGCGCGAACGGCGCACCTTGGCGGTTTTCCCCTCGGGCTTCGTCGCACTGCCGGCCTTGGTTCGCCGGCCGGGACCGGGTCGCTCGGCCATGGCGGGCACCATACTACACGTGACGCAGGGCGCCGAGCACATCACGGCGGAATGGCACGGCTTGCGCCGCCGCTTATACTCGTACGTATGCGCCGAAGGCTGTCCCTCCACGCGCTCCTGGTCACCGTTGCTGCCGCGTCAGCGCTCGTGCTCACGGTGGTGAAAAAATCCCACGAGAGCGTCACGGGATTCAGCTTTCAGTCGAAGACGGTGCTGGCCGCACCGGGCACGCCCAAGCAGGCCAAGCACGACCTGAACGCGCTCAAGGTCTTCAACCTGACCTTGCTGCGCATCCGCGAGAGCTACGTCGATCCGTCGCGCATCGACCCCAAGCGGATGCTGTACCAGGCGCTCGACTCGGTCCAGCTCAACATCCCCGAGGTGCTGGTCGAGGCCGACGAGGGGCGCGACTCGATCACCGTCATGGTCAACGATCGGCGCGAGACCTTCTCGACCGCCGACGTCGACTCGCCGTGGCGGCTGGCCGGGCGCCTCAAGAAGATCTTCACGTTCGTCGAGGCCAACATGAACCCGGGCGCCGATCTCGCCCAGGTCGAGTACGCCGCGGTCAACGGCATGCTCGGGACCCTCGATCCGCACTCGGTCCTGATGGACCCCGAGGCGGCGCGCGAGCTCGACGTGTCGACCAGCGGCAAGTTCGGCGGCCTCGGCATCGTCATCCGCATGATCGACCGCAAGCTGACGGTGATCCGGCCGATCAAGAACACCCCCGCCGCCGCCGCCGGCATCAAGGCCGGCGACCACATCGTCCGGATCGACAACCAGGCGACCGAGGTGCTGACCAGCGACGAGGCGGTCGACCGCATGCGCGGCTCGCCGTCGACGCCGGTGACCCTGTGGGTGCAGCGCAAGGGCGAAGCCAGCCTGCTGCGCTTCGACCTCACCCGCGCGCTGATCAGCGTCGAGTCGGTCCAGGCCCGGATGCTCGACAAGGGCGTCGGCATCATCAAGATCAAGAACTTCCAGGGCTCGACCGGCGCCGAGACCGCGCGCGCCGTCGAGGAGCTCCGCCAGCAGGGCGCCAAGGCGTTCATCCTCGACCTGCGCCACAACCCGGGCGGCCTGCTCGACCAGGCGGTCGACGTCGCCGACCTGTTCCTCGCCGACGGCACCCTGGTGACCACGGTCAAGGGCGGCCAGCGCAAGCCGCGGCGCGCCGACCGCGACGGCGAGATCGGCGCGCCGCTGGCGGTGCTGGTCAACTCCGGCTCGGCGTCCGCCTCGGAGATCGTCGCCGGCGCGCTCAAGAACCTCGACCGCGCGATCGTCATCGGCACCCGCACGTTCGGCAAGGGCTCGGTCCAGCAGCTCTACCGCAACGAAGAAGACGGCACGATGCTCAAGCTCACCGTCGAGCAGTACCTGACCCCGGGCGACCGCTCGATCCAGTCGGTCGGCATCGTCCCCGACATCGCCGTCCAGCGCATGTACGTGCCCAGCAAGAACGACGCGGTCACCGACTTCGTCCGCCTGCTGGCGCCGTCGAAGTCGTGGGGTGAGAAGGACCTCGACGCCCACCTGACCTCGACGTTCGCGAAGGACACCGACAAGCCGGCCTACGAGCTGTCGTTCCTGTTCGAGAAGCCGACCGCCGACGCCGACAAGACCGCGCCGCCGACTCCCGAGGAGGAGGAGGCCGCGGACGACGACATCAAGGAGGACTTCGAGAGCCGCCTGGCCCGCGACCTGCTCGCCGGACAGTCGGCCAACACCCGCCCGGCGCTGGTCAAGGCGGCCAAGGCGCTGGTCGTGAAGCGCCGGTTCGAGGAGGACGCCAAGCTGGCCGCGGCGCTGTCCAAGCTCGGCGTCGACTGGACCGGCCCGGGCGCGGCCGAGCCGCCGGCCAAGCTGGTCGCGTCGGTGGCGCTGAGCCCGACCGGCCCGCTCGCCGCCGGGACCACGGTCACCGTGACCGGCACGGTCAAGAACGAGGGCACCGGCCCGGCCTACCGGGTCCACGCCCGCGCCAGCGCCGACGATCCGGTGTTCGACGACGCCGAGCTGGTGTTCGGCAAGATCGGCCCGGGCGAGAGCCGCACGTTCTCCACCCGGGTCGAGGTGCCCAAGGACGCGATCGCCCGCGTCGACCGGGTCCGCTTCGATCTCAAGGAGGCCCGCGGCGCCACCGCGGCGGTCGCCCCGGTCGAGGCGGCGATCATCGCGGCGGCGCGGCCGACGTTCGCCTACAGCCACCAGCTCATCGACGAGGGCAACGGCGACGGCCTGCTCCAGCGCCGCGAGCAGCACAAGCTCCGCGTCCGCATCAAGAACACCGGCGCCGGCGCCGCGCCCGAGGCCACCGCGATCCTGCGCAACGGCAGCGGCGACGGCGTCCAGCTCGCCACCTCGCGCATGGAGCTCGGCACGCTCAAGCCGGGCGAGACCAAGGACGTCGAGTTCGCGTTCACCGTGCAGCCCGACCTCCGCCCCGACGAGGCGGTGATCGAGCTGCTCATCTACGACGCCCAGCTCGGGTCGCAGGCCGGCGAGAAGCTCAAGTTCCCGGTGCTCAAGTCGGGCGCGGCCCTGGTCGCGGCCGGCGGCGTGGTCGAGACCAAGAAGGACCTCGACGTGCGCGAGGGCGCGTCGGCCGACGCCACCGTGATCGCCACCGCGAAGAAGGGCGCCCGGTTCAAGGTCCTCGGCACGCTCGGCCCGTGGACCAAGATCGACCTCGACGGCGCGCCCGGGTTCGTCGCCACCTCGGCGGTGGTCAAGTCGAGCGCCAAGCCCGGCAACCTCGCCGTCGAGCCGCGCTTCCAGGTGACGCCGCCGGCGATCAAGCTGGCGATCGACTCCTACGAGGCGACCGGCGACCGCTTCAAGCTGACCGGCGTCGCGACCGACGACAACCGGGTCGAGGACGTCCAGGTGTTCGTGTCGAACGACGGCGCCAAGGTGGCCACCCGCAAGGTGTTCTACCGCTCGAACCGCGGCTCGAAGGTGCCCGGCACCCTCGACTTCGCCGCCAACGTGCCGCTGTGGCCCGGCTCGAACCGGGTCACCGTCGTGGTCCGCGAGAACACCGAGGTGCGGACCCTGCAGACGGTCGTGATCTACAAGGAGCCGCTCAGGACCGCCGACGCGTCGGCGGCCCCCTGATCGGGCTCGGGGCGCGCCGGCGCACGTCCACCTACACCGGCAGCACGCGGCAATCGTGACCGAAGTCATCGTCCGCGCTACCGTTTCGGGCACCATCGAGAACGTGAATCGGCGCACGTCCTCGCCTGTCCAAGTGGGTGCCATGCTGACGAACCGTTCGACTGCACGCAGGACTCTCGGGGTGCTGGTCGGAGCCGCGGTGCTCACCGCCGCGGCGCCGATGGCGGCGGCGGACCACGCCGACGCGGTGTCGGGTCGGTTCGACGTGAAGTACGAGGAAGTGACCTCGAACTGCGAGAACACGGGGATGGCGATGACCCGTGGCACGCTCGCCATCACCAAGCGCAAGGCGCAGACCGTCGCGGTCGACATCGAGCGCATCCCGATCATGACCGGCGCCGCCACCAAGGGCGGCAAGGTCAAGGCGACCTCCAAGCTGGGCAAGACCTCGATCCAGGGCCTCGACGGCCGGTTCTCGGTCGCCGGCACCGTGAACGACGACGGCGTGCTCCAGATGGTGTTCGTCGCCGAGTACTACCTGCAGGGCAAGCCGTACTGCACGCAGTCGTGGAACATCTCGGGCGTCCGCGGCGCGGCCGCCGAGAAGGCCGGCAAGAAGGCCAGCGCCGAGGCCGCCGCCGCCCGCCCGGCCGACAGCGACGCGCGCGCGCTGGTCGCCGCGCTGCGGCTCGGCCCGATCGACTGACGGCTCCTGGGCGCAACTTACCGGTGGCCTCGGACACCCAGAGTCATTGTTGAACGCTCGCCTTCGGCTCGCTGGGGCGTGGAACATCTCGGGCGTCCGCGGCGCGGCCGCCGAGAAGGCCGGCAAGAAGGCCAGCGCCGAGGCCGCCGCCGCCCGCCCGGCCGACAGCGACGCGCGCGCGCTGGTCGCCGCGCTGCGGCTCGGCCCGATCGACTGACGCGCGACTAACGCGTTAGCGATACTGGGCGCGCAGCAGCTCGCGCTCGAGCGCGCTGGCGAGCGCGACGTTGATCGGCACCAGCTCGGCCGGGCCGTCGGCGGGCTCGTGGGCCTCGGTCTGCAGGTCGGCGAAGTAGCCGACCGCCCCGCCGCCGTCGAGGTACGCGCGCGCCCGCGCCGGCGCGTCCGGATCGGCGGCCACGTGCTCGCGGCACATCGCGAGCTCGGCCTGGCCGCGCTTGTCGCGGACGGCGGTGAACGCGAACAGCCGGCAGACGAGCGGGCGGATCGGGTAGACGGTGCAGCCGCCGGCGAGCTGGCCGGGGGCGAACAGCACGCACGGGCCGGCGCCGGTGGCGCGGGCCCGCGCCAGCAGGGCCTCGGCCTCGCCCGACGCGACCGCGGCGCGGGCGATCGGCGCGACATCGGACACGCTGACGTGGGGCGCCGCGCGCACGCAGCACGCGCCGCACCCGGTCGGACACACCAGGCCGGCCGCGCTCGACACGGTCGCGGTCAGCTCGTCGGCGGTGCGGTAGAGGGCGAGGCGGCGTGGGGTCATGGCGTGGCCGGGGCCGGCGGCGCGGCGTCGTGGCGGTAGACGTGGGCGAGCGGCGCGCCCTGGGCCCACACCGTGTACACCCGGCTGGCCCCGGCCGGCAGCGGGCACGGTCGCCAGCTCGGCTGGTAGTGGACGATCCACCGCGCGGCGCGCGGGTCGGCGACCGGCTCCCACAGGTCGCCGCGGAACCAGGTCAGGTGGATCGGCTCGACGCACGCGCGGTGCACGCGATCGCCGGGCTCGGCGTGGCGGTTGACGTAGGCGATCGCCGGCTCGAGGCCCTCGCCCCACCAGGCGACCTCGAACCGGCGCGCGCGTGCGACCGCCGCCGTCCCGCCGACCTGCTCGCCGTAGTAGTCGAGGTAGAACGGGTGGATCCGCGCGCACACGATCACCAGGTACGCGGCCAGCGCCGCGACCGGCGCCGCCGCGGCCACGCGGGACGCGCGACCGCTCGCGCGGGCGGCGGCGAGGCGACCGAGGGCGGCGACGCCGGCGCCGCCGAGCAGCGCCAGCACCAGCAGCGACGGGATGACGTAGCGCACGCCGTCCTGGCGCACCGGGGACAGCGCGACCAGGAGCGGCGCGACCAGCCAGAGCAGCGCGATCACCAGCGCGCGGCGATGAGCGGTGTCGGCGATCCAGGCGACCACGCCGCCGGCCGCGGCGACCAGCGCGCCGAGCGGCGCGGTCGCGCCGAGGTAGGCCACGAAGTACCAGCGCGGCGGCGTCTTGGTCAGCACGCCGAGGAACGGCTCGTCGCTGTGGGTGCCCTTGAGCTTGGCCCACGCCGACCCGAGGTGGACCAGCGGGCTGGTCCACAGCCGCGGCCACAGGACGATCGCGGTCCCCACCGCGACCACCGGGATGAGCGCCAGCCCCCACCCGATCGCGCGCCCGCGGGCGCCGGCCGGCGCGGTCAGCAGGATGGTCAGGCCCATCGCCGGCGCGATCAGGCCGTTGACGAAGCGGACCATCACCGCCACGCCGAGGAGCGCGCCGCACAGGGCCATCCGCGGCAGGACGTCGCGCGCGGCGGCGCCGCGATCCCACACCCGCAGCGACGCCCACAGCGCCAGCGCCCACGCCAGCGCGGTCGGCGCCTCGTGGCCGACGATCTGACCGTGGGCGACGAGGTGCGGGGTCAAAGCGGCGATCACCCCTGCGGCGACGCCGGTGGCCGGGCGATCGAGGCGGGCGCCGATCGGCACCAGCAGCGCGCACGCCAGCGCCATCACCAGCGCCGACACCGCGCGGGCGCCGCCGTAGCCGTCGATCCACAGGCCGCCGAGCCCGGCCAGGTACTTGGAGACCGGCGGGTGCTCGTAGTTCCACCGCCACGCGGCGTCGTCGAAGTCGCCGCGGACGAGGTTCTGCACGTAGTTCTTGCCGGCGGCGTAGTAGGTGTCCTCGTCCCAGGTCTGGCCGGCGGCGCCGAGGTCCCAGGCGCGGATCACCAGCGCGAGCGCGAGCACGGCGAGCGTCGCCAGCACGACCGGCCGCGGCGCGGCGGACAGCCGGTGGCGGGCGAGCCAGAGGCCGAGGGCGATCGCGATCACGACGATCGCGCCGGCGGCGGCGCCGTCGCCGCGCGCGGTGCCGGGTGCGTCGAACCGCGCGGTCGCCGGCGGATCGGGCGACAGCGCGCTCGCCGGGACGTACTCGGGATCGCCGCGCCGGCCGGGCGGTGACCACACCAGGCGGGCCGGCCCGGCCACGCGGATCGGCACCACCCCGGCGTCGAGCCGGACCCGCTGCTTGACCAGACCGGCCCCGGCCAGCCGCGTGCCGGCGATCTCGACCACCGCGCCCGACGGCGGCGCCCAGAACCCGAGGATGTACGGCCCGCCGCGCGGCAGGTGCAGGCTGCCGGTGAAGGCGACCCGCCCCGGCTCGCCGGCGCGAGCCGGCTCGCGATGCAGCCGATCGCGCGGGGCGTCGACCACCGCGGCGCGGGCGACCAGCACCGCCGCGATCGCCGCGACCGCCAGCCACGGCACCGCCCGGTGCAGGCGCGATCGCCGGTGGACGTGGGCCGGCGGGAGCCCGCCCTCGCTCATCGTCCGAGTCCCGGACACTCGAGGCGCCGGTCCTTGCGGGCGAGGAAGGTGTAGTACTCGCCGCGCTCGAGCAGGCCGGGCACGTGGAGCACCACCCGCTCGTAGCCGCGCGCCTCCCAGAACCCGGCGCAGCCGAGCGGCGCCACCCCGGGCGTCGGGCGCAGGGCGTAGCAGTGCATGACCAGCGTCGGGTAGCGGGCCGGCGCGTCGGGCATCAGCCGCGGGTCGGCCGCGAACGGCGCGATCAGCGGATCGAACCGGCTGGTCAGCAGGCGCGGATCGTCGCCCCACTTGTTGTGGCCGGCGCGCGCGTTCGACCGCGGCACCAGGTGGGCGATGCTCCACGACACCAGCCCGAACACGTCGATGCCGCGCAGCCGGGCGGCGTACGGCAAGGCGCCGACCCCGCCGAAGATCGCGAAGTCGTCGGGGCCGACGCACGGGCGCAGCCGCTCGCCGATCAGCGTGCGATCGTGGGCGTAGACCCGCAGGAACGCCGGGGTGTCGATGCCGTTGTCGTTGGTGAAGTTGCCGAACTTCAGGCTGCGCTCGGTCAGCGCCACCTGGCGCGCGGCGAACCCGGCGAGCAGGGCGACGGCGGCGACGCCGGCGACGATCGCCCGCACCGGTCGCCACGCGACCTCGCGCAGCGGCCAGGTCAGGTTGTCGACGCCGAGGGCGAGCAGGACGGCGGCGATCACGAACACCGGCATGATGAACCGGTGCAGGCCCATGAAGTCGCCGCCGACGCTGACCGCGTAGAGCAGGTAGAAGCCGGCCAGGGCGGCGAACAGCACCGCCGCGCGGAAGCGCGGGCCGCGCGGGTTGGCGATCAGGCCGAGCACGGCCAGCCACGCCCCGACCCCGAGCTTCGAGAGGTGACGGGGCAGGACCTCGACCGAGCCCCACAGCAGCCCGGTCTGCTCGAACCAGCGGTGGACGTAGTGCCCGCCGTGGGCGCGCATCTTGGCGTCGTAGCCGCGCACCGCCTCGCCGGCGGCCTTGACGTAGTACGTGTTGGGGAACGGCGAGCCGTAGTACCACCACCGCCAGGCGAACCACGGCGCCCACAGACCGAGGAACCACGCCGCCGCCATCCACTCGTCGCGGCTCGGCCGCAGCCGGCGCTCGCGGACCAGGTTCACCACCAGGCGGTGGGCGCCGATGATCGCGACCAGCATCGGCCCCTCGGGGCGGGTCATCGACGCCAGCGCGAGCAGCGCCCCCATGCGGCGCAGCCGGCGCGGGGCCTCGTCGGCGCCCAGGTAGGCGTCGAGCGCGGCCGCGACCAGGAAGGTGTAGAGCTGGGTCTCGAGGCCCCCCGACGACCAGCAGGCGTAGCCGCTCGACCAGGCCAGGAGCAGCGGCGGCAGGCCGGCCAGCACGTGGCCCCTGCCGAGCAGCCGCTCGGTGATGCGGAAGCTCATCCACAGGCCGCCGAGGCCGAAGGCGGTGCCCAGCACCTTGGACGACACCTCGGGCGGGATCCCGACCAGCATCAAGATCCCGAGGACGAACGTCCACAGGAAGTTGGTGTAGCCCTCGACCGGATCGCCGGGGTTGAAGCTCAGCTCGCCGTGCTCGGCGAGGTTCCTTGAGAAGACGAACGAGATGTAGGCGTCGTCGGTGACGAAGTCGTACTGCAGCGAGTGCCAGACGAGGACCACCGAGGCGATGCCGAGCGGCCCCCAGCGGAGGAGCGCGGGGAGCAAGGACCTCGGACGGCCGGGTGATGACACCGCGCCGGAGGATACTGGCGGGCCGGCCTCGATCAACCGGTGTCGCACGCCATCATCGACCGCTCCCCGGAGCCGCCGGAGCTCGGTCGCGAGCGGTCGTCCTGGCGCCGTCCCAGAGACTCCCAGAGTCATTGTTGATCGCTCGCTTCGCGAGCTGGGGGCGTCGATCTGGTACGTTCGTGCGGTCGATGTCCGACGCGCATGCCGAGCCCGCGCCGCCGATGGCGGCTGCCGTGACGTCGGCGCCCCCTGCGAGCACCTCCGAGCCGAGCCCGCCCGGGGTCCTCCCCATCGATCAGGTGCTCGCCGCCGGCGCGCTGACCGGGCTGGTCGTCGCGGCGGCCACCGCGCTGCTCGACGGGCTGTGGTCGTGGGGCGCGCTCGATCAGTTCTTGCCCGGCGCCGGCGGCCGGCTGCGCCTGGTGCTGTACCTGGCGTCGATCTACGGCCTGGTCGGCCTGGCGCTCGGCGCCGCTACCGCCGGGGTCGCGCTCCTCTACCTGCGCGTCACCCGGCTCGGCACCCTGCTCCGCCACGCCCACGCCGAGCACGCCCGGGTCCGCGCCCGCGATCCGCGCGACGCCCTGACCGGGCTGTCGCTCGCCCTCGCCTTCGTGCCGCTGGCGACCGCGTGCCTGTACGGCGCCTACGTCGTCCTGTTCCACGCCCTGGCCACCCGCAAGCACCCCGGCCTGGTGATCGCCATCGCCATGGGCGGGGGCGTGGCCGCGCTCGCGCTCGCGCTCGCGGCGGCGGTCTTGTGGGGCCGCGCGCTCGAGGTCGGCCTGCGCGCGCTCGCCCGCGGCCGCCTGGCCGGGCCGCTGTCGTCGCCGCTGGCGCCGGTGGTCGCGGCCGCCGGCCTGGTCGCGCTCGGCGGCGCGGTGATCGTGGGGCTGGCCTGGCCGACCTTGAAGCTGCTGCCCCTGCGGCCGTTCGCGGTGGCGCTGGTCGCGGTCGCGCTGGCCACGCCGGCGGCGTGGGTCGGCCGCCGCGCCGCCGCCCGCTGGCGGCAGCGGGCCGCGGGCGTGCGCGCCGGCGCGGCGATCGGGCTGCCGCTCGCCACGTTCGCGGTCGCCGCGCTGACCGGCGGCAGCCCGGCGGTGATCAAGGCCGCGGTCGCCTACTCCGGCGGCGGCGACGCCATCACCCGCGTCCTCAAGCGCACGTTCGACCTCGACCGCGACGGCCACAGCGCGCTGTTCGGCGGCGACGACTGCGACGATTTCGACCGCAGCGTCCACCCGGGCGCGCCCGACATCCCCGACGACGGCATCGACCAGAACTGCGTCGCCGGCGATGCCCGCTCGCAGCGGTCGGTCGACGAGGTCGGGTTCGCGCCGGTGCCGGCGTCGGTGCCGGCCGACTTCAACGTCGTGCTGGTGACCATCGACACCCTGCGCGCCGATCACGTCGGCGCCTACGGCTACGCCCGGCCGACCACGCCCAACCTCGACGCGGCCGCCGCCGAGGGCGCGGTGTTCACCAGCGGCTGGGCCCACGCGCCGTCGACCCGATACTCGATCCCGGCCATCCTCACCGGCCGGCTGCCGCTCGACGTCTATTACGACACCAGCGTCCAGGGCTGGCCCGGCCTGCTGCCGCGCGCGACCACGATCGCCGAGGTCCTCAAGAGTCGCGGCTTTGCCACCGGCGCGATCACCAACTACTGGTACTTCGATCGGGTCCGCCGCATGGACCAGGGCTTCGACTCGTACGACAACCAGAACGCCGCCCTCCACGTCGGCGGCGATCCCGCCCACACCCGCGGCAGCTCGTCGGCCCAGCAGACCGACAAGGCGCTCGGCTTCGTCGCCGCCCACGCCGATCGCCGGTTCTTCCTGTGGGTCCACTACTACGACCCGCACCACGAGTACCAGGCCCACCCCGGGCTCGGCCCCGCCTTCGGCACCCGCCAGGTCGATCTCTACGACGACGAGATCCGCTTCACCGATCACCACCTCGGCCGGCTGTTCGACGATCTGCGCCGGCGCGGGCTGTGGGACAAGACCATCGTCGTCGTCACCGGCGATCACGGCGAGGGCTTCGGCGAGCACGGCATCCAGCTGCACGGCTACGACCTGTACGCCGCGCAGACCAAGGTGCCGATCATCGTGCGCGTGCCGGGGCTGGCGCCGCGCCGGGTCGCCACCGCCGCCGGTCACGTCGACCTGCTGCCGACCCTGGCCAACCTGGCCGGCGCGCCGGCGTCGACCGAGATGATGGGCCGCTCGCTGCTGCCGTGGCTGGCCGGCGCCGACGACGATCTCGAGCGCGCGGTGTTCCAGCAGGTGTCGTACGAGGGCAACCACGAGAAGCGCGGGGCGGCGACCGCGCGCTGCCACGTGCTCTACAACGTCAGCCCGCACACCAGCTGGGAGCTGTACCAGGTCGACCGCGATCCGGCCGAGACCCGCGACGTGTCGGCGGCGCCCGGGCCGTGCGCGTCCGCCCGCCGGACGTTCGAGCGCTGGTACGACTCGGCGCAGATCCCGGCCGGCGCCGCCGACGCGCTGCTGTCGGCGCGGCCGGCGATCGCCCGCCCGCTCGACATCGAGCTCGGCCCGGCGGTGCGGCTGATCGCGCTCGACCACCCGGCCACGGTCAAGGCCGGCGACACCTTCGAGCTGACCTGGACCTACGAGGCCCGCGGCCGGCTCGCCGCCGGCTGGAAGGTGTTCGTCCACTTCGAGGGGCCGGGCCGGTTCACCGCCGACCACCCGCCGGTGCGGCCGTTCGAGTGGTGGAAGCCCGGCCAGTACATCCGCTACACGACCACGGTCAGCGTGCCGCGCGCGACGCCGCCCGGGCGCTACGCGATGTGGACCGGGCTGTGGCGCAAGGCGGCGCGCCAGAAGGTCCGCGCGCCGGCCGGCGTGCCGGTGGTGTCCGACCGGGTCCAGGCCACGACCATCGAGGTGGTGCCATGAACCGCGGGGTCCGCGCCGCGCTGTGGCTGGTGCTCGCCCTGCCCGGGCTGTGGCAGCTCGGCCTGCTGATCTGGGCGATCGCCGGGCGGTTCGCCTATCCGTACGACCTCGAGTGGATGGAGGGCGGCGTGCTGCACGGCGCGCTGCGGGTCCAGGAGGGCGACGGCATGTACCCGCCGCCGTCGATCGACTTCATCCCGTTCCTGTACACGCCGCTGTACCCCGGCGTCGTCGCCCTGCTCGGCGCGATCTTCGGCATCTCGTACCAGCTCGGCCGCGCCATCTCGGTGCTGGCGCTGATCGGCATCGGGGCGATCGTGCTGTGCCAGGGCCTGGCCGCGGCGGGCCGCGATCGCGCGCCCGGCGTGGTCGGCGCGGTGCTGGCGCTCGGCCTGTTCGCCGCCGGCTACCCGTTCGTCGAGGGCTGGTACGACCTCGTCCGCGGCGACACCCTGTTCCTGTGCATGGTCACCGGTGGCCTGTACGCGACCAGCCGGTGGGCCGCCGACGAGGAGACGGCGTGGACCCACGCTCGCATCGCCGCCGCCGGCGCGATCCTCGGGCTGTCGTTCTTCGCCAAGCAGACCGGCGTGATGTACGCGCTGGCGGCCGGCCCGATCATCCTGATCTACAACTGGCGGCGCGCGCCGGCGCTGGTGGCCGGCGCGGCGTTCGTCGGCCTCGGCGGCACCGCGCTGCTCGACCGCGCCACCGGCGGCTGGTTCTGGACCTACGTCCGCGAGCTGCACCAGCTCCACGACTGGAACATCGATCGGTTCTGGAAGTCGTTCGACCTGATCCTCCTCCGTCACCCGGCGGCGACGGTGGCGATCGGGCTCGGCCTCGCCGTCGTGCTGGCGTGCGCGATCCTCCGCCGCCGCCTGCCGGTGCCGGCGCGCGCGTTCCTGCTGTGGACCTACATCTACGCGGTGTCGACGGTGGTGGGCGCGATCGGCTGGGGCACCGAGTTCGCGCACTTCAACGCCTACATGCCGGCGCTGCTGCACGGCGCGATCGCCGCCGGCCTGGCGGTGCCGACGGTGCTGGCGTGCGCGGTCGAGCTGGTCGGCTCCGACGAGCCCGCGGCGCCGCCGTGGACGCGGTGGCTGCCGACGGCGGCCGCCGCCACCGTCGCGATGGTGCTCGGCGCCCAGCTGATCTCGGCCAAGTGGGATCCGCGCCGGTTCATCCCGACCGACCACGATCGCCGCAGCGGCGACGAGCTGATCGACACGATCCGCGCCCTGCCCGGCGAGGTCTGGGTGCCGTCGCACCCGTGGTACGCCTACCTGGCCGGCAAGCGGCCGTACGTCCACCGCATGGGCATCAAGGACGTCACCGCCCTGCGCCTGCCGGCCGACAGCCTGGCCGCGCAGGTCGTGCCGCGCTACCGGGTCGACACGCGGTCGATCGAGCCGGCCCTGCGCGAGCACCGCTTCGCCGCGATCGTCCTCGACAACCGCGATCTCCACCTCGAGAGCGGCCTGATCGCCGCCCACTACCGGCCCGACGATCTGGTGCCGCGCAACGCCCGCCCGCGGCTGTACACCGGCGCCAAGGTGGTGCCCGACTCGATCTGGGTCCCGGCCGGTCCGGCCCAGCGCCCCGACGGCGTGCGCGTCCTGTTCGACTTCGAGTCGCAGCAGTTCGAGCACTGGACGGTGCTCGGCTCGGCGTGGGGCAGCGGCCCGGTGCGCAAGGAGCTCGCCGGCCAGGGCCTGGTCCGCCGCTTCGGCGGTCGCTGGTTCGCGACCTCGTTCCACGGCGGCGACGCCGCGACCGGGACGATGATCTCGCCGCCGTTCGTGCTCGACGGCGGCCGCATCTCGATGCGGCTCGGCGGCGGCGCCGAGAACTCCAAGCTGCGCGTCGAGCTGCGCATCGACGGCAAGGCGGTGCGGGTCGCGTCGCCGCCGTCGCCGCCGTCGGAGCGGTTCAGCGACGTCGCGTGGGATCTCGCCGGGCTACGCGGGCAGACCGCGGCGATCGCGCTGGTCGACGACGAGAGCGGCCCGTGGGGCCACCTCAACGTCGACGAGATCTGGCTGTGGCCGTGAGCCCCGGGCCGATCAGCGCACGGTCGCGGTGATCCGGTACGGGTAGCCGACGGTCGCGGCGCCGGGCGCCGCGGCGATCGGGCCGACGTAGTGGCCGTGGCCGACGCGGGCGACGTAGCGGCCGGGCGCGACCCGCGTCGAGGTGGTGAGCGGCGCGCCGAGCCCCGACGGGCCCTGCCGGATCACGACCTTGCCCTGCTCGTCGAGGATCGCCATCGCCGGCGACAGCTTGCGGTCGACCTCGTCGAGCGCGACGGTCAGGGTCCCCGCCGCCGGGACGACGATCACGTAGTGATCGACGTCGCCGTCGAGACCGGCGGTGGTGAGCCGGGGCGTCAGCGCGGCGGCGAGCGGCTGTCCCGGGGTGAGCGGCGAGGCCAGCGCGGCCTTGTCGTTCGGCTCGCCGGGATCGGGCAACGCCTCGGCGGTGATCGCGATCCGGTACGGCCGCGACGCGCGCGGGTCGACGTTGGCCGCGACCCGGACGTGGGCGATCGCGCCGGGATCGGCGACCAGCATCAGCGTGCGATCGCGGTCGGTGGCGCGGCCCCCGAGCAGCGAGCGGCCGTCGGCCGCCAGCAGCTCGACATTGGTGGTGAGGCCGTCGCCGGCGCCGGTGATGGCGAAGCGCAGGCGCTGCGGGCCGGCTCCGCCCACGGTGACGCGGTAGACGTCGGCCCCACCGCCGGGCTCGAGACAACCGGCGATGACGTCGGTGACCTCGACGGCGGCGGCGAGCTCGCCGGGGACGTCGGGCGCGGCGCACCCGTCGGCCGCAGCGGTCGCCGCGGCGGTCGCGACCGGCGCGGACGAGATCGGCGCAGGCGCCGGCGCAACCGGTGCCGGCGCCGGGGCGCCCGTCGGCGACGCCGCGCAGGCGGCCAGGAGCGGAGCGATCAGGACGAGCGAGGACGGACGGCGATCGGACACGGTGTCGGTTCTACGGCGTCCGCGCCGGTCCCCCCCGCGGGTGGTGGAACGCTGCCGATCCCTGCCACGTCAGCGCGGGCGGAGCGCCGGGACCGCGCCCTCGGCCGCGACCGCCTGGTCGACGCCGGCGGCGCCGGCCACCGCGGCCAGCACGGCCACCGCGACAGCGGCGACCACCGCCATGATCACCGCCGCCACCACCGCGGCCAGCGCCATCATGGCGGAGGTCGCGATCACGGCGTCCCGCCGGCGTCGCAGGTGCCGTTCACCCGCGCGGCGAAGTCGACCAGCGCGGTGTGCTGGGCCGAGCCGGCGGTCACCGTCGCGCCGCCCGGGTGGTTGGTGCCGACCGCGCGCCGGATCAGCAGCGGCTCACCGGACTCGGTCGCGGTCACCATCGCGATCGAGGCCTCGAGGTTGTCCGCCATGGCGCCGGACGCGGTGCTGAGGACGAAGCTCGATCCGGCCGCGATGCCGCTGGCGCTGTGACAGCTGACGCAGCGGCTGCTGAGCACCGGGGTCCACACCTCGGCCTCGAACGACGCGACGTCGGGCGCGCACGACGACTCCGGGTCACTTGCGCACCCGGGCAGGGCGGCGGCCACGACCAGCATGAGCGCGAACGACGCGCGCAGGAAGCTCGGCGCGGTGCGCGGCCGCTCGACCGCCGGCGGCTCGGTCATGGCCGGCGGCCCGAGCTCGGGCACGGTGTCGGGCAGCTGGTCGGGGTCGAAGTCGTGGCACGCCGGCGACAGCGGCCGCGCCGTCGGCGGCTGCGGCCGCTTGCGGTACGGGCTGGTCTCGTCGTGGGGCGGCGGCTCGCTCGAGGCCGGCAGCGGCATCGAGCGTCGGCTCGGCCGCATGTGGAACTCGCACGAGCACGTCGGGGGAGGCGTAGGGGTGCGGGCTGGATTGGAGGACGACATCGGTGTTGGTAGGACAGAGACGGACCCGCGCGCGATCGGGTCACCGTTCGCGACGATTTCTCGACGGGGATCGAGGTCCCGCGTGGGTGGGGGAACCCCACCCAAGACGCGCTCGTGCCGATCCAATGTGGCCGCGCCGATCGCGGTAGAGTGAGCGCGTGCTCGCGATCGTCCTGCGGGTGATCATCCTCGTCACCGGCGACGCGGACGCGAACCTCGCCGCGCGCATCGAGGGCCAGACCGCCGATCTCGACGCCGAGATCGAGCGGGTTGCGAGCCCGCGCCTGCCGGCCGAGCTGCCCGGCCAGCTCGCCGTGGCCCGCCGCCTCGCCGACGAGCGCGACGCCGACGCGATCGTGTGGTTCCGCCGCGATGACGACGGCTGGATCGTCCATGTGGCCGAGGCCGAAGGCGAGCGCGTGCTGGTGCGCCGTGTGCAGACCCGGGGCGGTGCGATGTCGAGCTCGGCGGCCATCGAGGGCGCGGCCGTGGTGGTGCGGACCGCCCTGCGCGGGCTCGCGTCCGGCGGCGAGATCGGCGTCTCCGAGCCGGAGGTGGTCGCGGTGGCGCCCAGCGAGCCGGTCGACGTGACGATCGATCGACCGGCCGAGCCGATCGACCGGCCCGCGGCCGAGGAACCGGTGACCCGGCCGCTGCGCCCGTTCGCCGAGCTGGCCTGGTCGGGGGTGCTCGACGGCGAGCGCGCGGCCGGCACCCACGGCGTCGCGGCCCGGCTCGGCGTGGCCGGCGGCCCGTTCCGCATCGCCGCGGTCGCCACCCATCACCCGGGGGCGACCTACCGGTCGCGCGACGCGACGATCGAGGTCGAGCGGCAGACGCTCGGGCTCGCGCTCGGGATCGACGTCGCCGGCGCGGCCTCGCTCCGCCGGCACGCGCGGTGGCGGGTCGCCGCCGACGTCGCGCTGGCCATGGCCCGCTTCCCGCGCACGACCACGACCACCTCGCCCGGGCTCGAGCCGACCGCAGGTGCCGTGATCTGGACCCCGATCGCCACGCCGGCGGTCCGGCTGTCGCGCCGCATCGCTCCCGGGACGTGGGTCGCGGTGACGCTCGGTGCGGATCTGGTCGCCCGGCCGCCCCAGTTCGGCGTAGCGTCGGGAGAAGGCTTCGTCCCGGTCGCGACGCTTTGGTCTGTCCAACCGCACGCCGGCATCGGGATCGTCGTCGACCCGTTCTAACCACCTGCCATGATTGACCTCCTTCTGCCTCCTGGAACCGCGCGGGCCCGTGACCCGAAAGCCCGGGGTGCGGTCTCGATCCAGGACAGATGGCCGCCGTCCTCGCCTACGAGGTGTTCCCGGTGACCGCGCCCGACAACCGGGTCGCGGCCGCGGTGGCCGGCGATCGCCGCGCGCTCGAGTCGCTGGTGACCGAGCTGCTGCCGCGCATCCGCAACCTGGTGCGCTACCTGGTGCGCGGCGACGTCGACGCCGATGATCTCGCCCAGGAGGCGATGGTCGCGATCGTGCGCGGGCTGCCCAGCCACCGCGGCGAGGGCTCGTTCGAGGCGTGGGCCGATCGGGTCGCGGTGCGGTCGACCTTCGCCGGCCTGCGCCGGGCCCGCCGGGCCCGCGCCCAGCTCGACGCCGGCGCCGACCTCGCCGCGGTGCCGCACCCCGACGGCCCGCCCGACGACTACGCGGCCCGGCGCGCCGCGGTGAAGTTGCTCGACCAGATCCCCGACGAGCAGCGCCACGTGCTCGTCCTCCATCACGTGCTCGGGCTGTCGGTGCCCGAGATCGCCGAGGAGCTCGGCGCGCCGTTCGAGACCGTGCGCAGCCGCCTCCGCATCGGCATCGGCAAGCTGCGCGCGCTGTCCACCGAGGCGCCGCGGGGAGGGACGCGATGAGCCGCCGCCGGCTCGATACCGAGGGCGCCACCACGGTGATCACCGTGCGTGGCAAGGACGACGACATCGCCGCCCTGCTGCTGCAGGGCCTCGACGGTCATGCCGGCCCCGCCCGCCGCCTGCCGGCCAAGGCGTCGGCGGCGATGGTGCGGTCGATCCTCGACGAGGCGCTCAAGGACGGCCCGCTCACCCGCGCCGAGCCGGAGCCCGCGACCGGCGCGGCGCGGCGCGGCCCGCGCCGCACGCTGGCGCTGCTGGCCGCGGCGGTCGTGGTCGCGGCCAGCGTCGGCGCCGCCGCCGCGGTGCTGGTGTCGCGCGAGCTCGGCGAGCGGACGGCCCGCCGCGCCCCGCCGGCGCCTGCCCACGCCCCGCGGCCGGCCCCGGCCGAGACCGTGCCGGCCGAGCCCGAGGAGATCGAGTTCGACGAGGAGGTCCCCGCCGAGATCGAGATGGAGCCGGCGACGATCCGCCGGCCGACGCCGCCGCGCCCGCGGCCCGAGCGCCCAACCGCGCTGGCCGACGACGCGCCGGCCGAGGACGTGCTGGCCCTGGCCAACCAGCGCCGCAAGGAGCAGGACTGGCGCGGCGCCGACGAGCTGTACCGCCGCGTGGTCAAGAAGTTCCCTCGCACCGACGCCGCGGTGGTCGCCGAGATCGCCTCGGCGACCTTGCACCTGTCGCAGCTCGGGGACGCGAGCGGCGCGCTGCGCGGCTACCGCCACGCGCTCGAGACCCGGCCGCGCGGCCCGCTCGCCGAGGAGGCGCGCTGGGGCATCGCCGAGGCCCACCGCGCCCGCGGCGATCGGACCGCCGAGTACGCGGCGCTGACCGACTTCCTCCGCGCGCACCCCAGCTCGGCGCTCGCCCCGGCGG